>ENA-UOJR01001600-UOJR01001600.1-human-gut-metagenome-genome-assembly--contig:-C115P-NODE-1600-length-19042-cov-6.871649_pt1 | contig 19042 bp, 20 predicted proteins | sample MGYA00242354_ERZ723901 | MGnify/ENA metagenome assembly ERZ723901
TCCACGAGAAGCCCTTTGGTGCCCTGCGTGGATTGGTCGATCCCGATGATATAGCGACCCATGGTGATCCTTTCGAAAAGACGGCCGGCGCGCCCGTGAGAGCTCGACCGGCCGTCATGACCCCTACGAATACGCCGCGGCCATTCAAGATGGCAGAAAGCGGCACGAACCCGGCTACGCCTGCGGCAGGAACTCCCGAACCGCCCACGCGATGCCCTCACCGGTGAGGCCGTAATGGGCGAAGACCTCGGGGCTCGTGCCGGTGATGACAGGGGCGTCGGGCAGGCTCAGGCACTTAACGGGGCGCGGGCAATGCTCGCCCACCACCTGAGCGACCATGGAACCCAGGCCGCCGAAGGGCGCGTGCTCCTCCACCGTCACCACGGCGCGGGCATCGTGGGCGGCCTTGACCACCGCCTCCGCATCCAGGGGCTTTACGCAGTACATGTCAAGCACGGTGGCAGAGACGCCCTGCTCGGCGAGCAGGTCGGCGGCGTCGACGGCATGGCGCACCATCTCGCCCGTGGCGACAATCGCCACATCCGTCCCGCGGCGCACCCACGTGGCGCGATCCATCTCGAACGGGCAGTCGTCCTCGGCGTACACGTCCTCAACGGGGTTGCGGCCCACGCGCACGTAGGCGGGCTTGTCGTCGGCCACCAGCTCGCGCATCAGGGCGGCCGTCTGGAAGCGGTCGCTCGGCAGGTACACGCGCATGTTGGGGACCGCGCTCATGGCGGCGATGTCCTGGGCGGAGTGGTGGCTCATGCCAAGCGCGCCGTAGCTCACGCCACCCGAGATGCCGATGAGCTTGACGTTCGTGTTCGAATACGCCACGTCCACCTTGCACTGCTCGTAGGAACGCGTGGTGAGAAAGCACGCGGGGCTCGCGGCGAAGGGGCGCTTGCCCATGGCGGCCATGCCGGCGGCCGTGCTCACCAAGTTCTGCTCGGCGATGCCCATCTCCACGGAGCGCTCCGGAAACTCGTCGAAGAACGGCGTGAGCGAGGCGGAGCCGCGCGAGTCGGAGCACAGGACCACGATATCCTCGTCATGCGCGGCAGCGGCGAGCAACTCGTCGCAGATGACCTTGCGGTTGGGGACGGTATTAGGCATGGCGGGCCTCCTTGCGGGCGGCGAAATCAGCGATGATCTGGGCATACTCCTCGGCGTTGGGCAGGTGATGATGCCAGCCGGCCTTGTCCTCCATAATCGGGGAGCCGCAGCCCTTCACCGTATTGAGGATGATCACCGTGGGCTTGCCCTTGGTGCGCGACGCCAGACCGAGCGCCTCGTCGATCGCGGCGACGTCGTTGCCGGGGATGGACAGCACGTTCCAGCCGAACGACGCCCAACGCTCCTCTTGGGAGTCCTGCTTCATCACGTCCTCGGTGCAGCCCGAGATCTGCAGGCGGTTGCGGTCCACGAGTGCACACAGGTTATCAAGCGCGTAGTTGCCGCCGCTCATGGCGCCCTCCCACACGGAGCCCTCGGCGAGCTCGCCGTCGCCCATGATGGTGTAGACGCGCGTGGGCCGCTTGTCCATGCGGGCGGCGAGGGCCATCCCAACAGCCACAGGCAGGCCGTGGCCCAGAGAACCCGAGTTCATCTCGATGCCGGGCAGTTTGTTGTTGGGATGCCCGATGTAGGGGCTTCCGAACTGGGAGAACCGCGCTTTGACGTCGTCGAGGTCCAGATAGCCCTCGTGGCACAGCACGGCGTAGTATGCCTCCATGGCGTGGCCCTTGGACAGGACGAACCGGTCGCGATCGGGATCGTCCACGCGGTCGGGCGCGATGTTCAAATGACGCGCGTACAGGACCATGAGCGCGTCGATCACGCTCATGTCTCCGCCGATGTGACCACCCTTGCCGGCCATGATGATGTCGACGCAGTCGCGGCGCAGATCCCAGCGCAGCGCCTCGAGCTCCTCGATTGATTTCACAGGCAACTCCTTCCAAGAAGATTCAGCAGGTCGAGCGACGTTACGCCCTCAAAACGCGAGAATGCGTCACTCCCCGCGGAGGTACGCTCGGACCTCTTCCTCAATGGGGTCGTAGAGGTCCGGCTTGACGCCGATGTACTTGCAGGCCTCGTACAACACCGGCACCACATCGGCGTGGATGGCGACGCAGTGGTGAATGTAGGGACCCTCGACGATCTTGGCCTCCAGTCGTTTGAGGTTGTCCACCTCGACCCACAGGTAGGTGCCCATGCCCTTGGGGCCGTCGATTCCGCGGGCGCGGCCCAGCAGCATCGAGTACTCGCCGTTGTCACCGTCGAAACGGCAAAGTGTGAGCTCGCCGTGCTTGGCCTCGGCCGTCAGCGCTCCGGGATGGTCGAAGGCGAGCGGGTAGGTCAGACGCGGCTTGTCGCACGCCACCGAGCACGGCCACGGGCCGCAGTGCTGCAGAAGCTCGCCGTTCTCGTTGTCGGGATGGCGAACCGTCCAGTCGGCGAACATGCCGCGATGGCGGCCCAGGTCAGCCGCCTCGACGAGCAGCGCGGTGATGGCGCCGTGGATGTCGGTCTCGCACACGATAGGGATGCCCATCTCGTTGAGGATCGCGTTGGCGGCGCAGGGCATGATGCCCAGCTCGGTCTGGAGCGCGTTCCAGCACTGGATGGCGCCGGCGTTGCAGCCGTATTTGTCGATGAGGCTCTTCATGCCGGCGGCCAGGCCCGCGACCTCGGGAACCTTGTCCTCGGGAATCTCGACCACCATGTTCTCGCGGATGTAGGAAAGCATCTCGGCCATGACGGCATCGTTCGCCTGCGCGTCGCGCACGGCCTGGATGAGCTCGGTCATGGGGACGGGAGCCAGCTGAATGTTGAACTTCTCGAGCAGCTCGCCCTCGTTGCACATCGTGGTCCAGAAGTCGAACGGACGCGTGGACATCTGCAGGATGCGGATGTGCTTGAAGGTGCGCACCACGTTGCACACGGCGAGGAAGTCCCACACACCGCGCTCGAACTCGGGATCGGTCAGGCGGCAGTTGGTCATATAGGTGAACGGAACCTGGAAGCGGCGCAGGACCTTGCCCGTGGCGAACAGGCCGCACTGGGAGTCGCGCAGACGCGTGCCGTCGGGCTCAGGGCGCTCGTCGCGCGGGCCCCACAGCAGGACGGGTTTGCCCAGCTCGCGGGCAAGACGGGCGCACAGGTACTCGGTGCCGAAGTTGCAGTGGGCGAGCATGATGCCGTCCACCTCCGCGGCACGGAATTTCTCGAGGATGGGCTGGATGTGGCTGTCGTCGAACAGCAGGCCCTCCTCGTTGACGTCGTCGATGTCGACCACGTCGACGCCGAGCTCGCGTAGGCGCTCGACCGTGAGCCCGCGATACTTGATGGCGTCAGGCGCGCTGAAGATGCTCCTGCGCGTGGGCACAAAGCCGAGTTTGATCTTGTCCATGTTCGCCCCTCCCCTCCCGGCCCCTTAGGACCCGGATGGTTTCCATACTGTTTACCTAAATGTTTTATAGCAGTGTTTACCATATGATGTGTGGTAAACCCGTAAACGGTATATAAATATCAGTAAACGGAACTAAACATGTTGATTTAATCGATGCAGATAATCGCTCAGACCTACAAGAGACGGGACCACACGACTGCATCGCGCGGCCCCGTCTCTTGGAGGTCATCATCTAAATTGTCGCGCAAGCCCGGTGTGCCGCAGCCCTAACGAACGTCTGCCACGCTCTTGCGCTCAACGAAATACGTGCTCACCTGGGTCTTGCACGTATACTTCTTGGGATTGGAGATGTTGCCCACCAAACGGCGAACCGCGATCTCGCCTACCTCGTGCTTGAGCACGTGTACCGTGGTGAGCGGTGGATTGGAGAAGGCTCCCACGGAAAGGTCGTCGAATCCGATGATCGACACCTCTCCGGGCACATCGACCCCCGCCTCGGACAGCGCCCTCAGGGCGCCCACTGCGAGCACGTCGTTGTCGGCGAAAAACGCCGTCGGGAGCGCCTCGCGCGGCGTTTGGGATAGCCATGCGGCCATGTCCTCATACGCCGTCTCCAGCGTGGTGCCCAACGGGACCCGCCAGTCTAGATTGAACGCGATACCCGCCTCGGCAAGGGCGCGCTCGAAACCCCGCTCACGCGCATTGAAGTTCTGGATGCGAAAATCTCCGGCAAGATAGCCGATTTTGCAATGCCCATTGTCGATCAGATGGTTCACGGCGCGCAGCGTCGAGTCCTCGTTGGACATCACGACCGCATCGAAATCATAGCGGTCGCTCCATCCGTCGAGCACGATGATATGGGCGGCACCGCCGTGGAACAGCTCGTAATCCTCCTCCCCCAGCTCTGTGCCGAGCAGCACGATGGCAGCGGAGGGGTCGTTCACGATGGCCTCAACCTGGGGACGCGCGCGATCGAGATCTGAGAAGTCGATGGAGACGAAGGAGGTGCTCATGCCATGACGGCGCGCCTGGCGCTCCACGCCCTCGATGACGGAGGGGTGAAACGTGCTCTCATCGACGATCTTGCCGGTCTTTCTCGCCAGCACGAACGTGATGGCATCCAGCTGCGAGGTCTGCTGGTACCCCATGGTCTGGGCGGCTTCGCGGATGATTCGGGCCGTCTCCTCGCTCACACTGCGCTTCCCGTTAAGCGCGTTGGATACGGTGGCGGGCGAGAAACCCGTCGCGCGGCTGATCTCGCGCACGCTGACCTTTGCCATGAAGAGCTCCTAAACAACTAAACAAATGTTTTGTTATATGTATACATACCGCAAATCATACGGAGGCACTCCGAGTATTCCGCAAACGGTCGAGATGGACATGGCTCGGGCACATGCCGACCCTCTTCGGACGCCACGCGCCGCGATGATGCCACCGCGAAACGCCATGGATGACACCTTTTGATATGCTCTTCTGATACATATTGCCATTCCCGAATGGGAGGGACCATGGACATCAGGCGGCGCATCGAGGACTGCACGGACCTCACCCCCACCGAGCAGCAGCTCGCAAGCACCCTCATCGACTTGGGGGGCCGCCTGCAGGGGCTCACCCTCAAGGAATTCGCGCGGGCGGCGAGCGCATCGGTCCCCAGCGTCCACCGCTTTTGCAAGAAGCTCGGCCTCGAGGGCTTCAAGGAGCTCAAAGTGGAGCTCGCCCGCTCGGACGCGCGGCGCATCGGCGACCAAGGCGATGTGGATATCAACTTCCCCTTCGCGGCGGGCGATACAGCAGACGACATCCTCGCGCAGATGGCCTCGGTGTATGAGACGACCCTGTCCGACACGCGTGCCCTGCTCGACCCCGCCGAGCTCGACGGCGCGGCATCGCTCCTCGACCGGGCCCGCAGCATCGACATCTACACCCAATCCCACAACCTATACCCGGCCCAGATGCTCTGCGACCGCCTGCTCTCGCTCGGGCGATGCGCCACGTGCTTCGAGAGCATCGAGCGCCAGACGCGAACCGCCCTGGCCTCCGATGCGCGGCACGCCGCCATTGTCATATCCTATTCGGGGCTCGGCCCCAACCTCGCGACCATACTGCCCATCCTGCGTGAGCGCCGCACGCCCGTCGTCTACGTGGGAACGCCGAGCGGTTGCCGGATCAATCCCGGACTCGACGCCTACCTGCGCGTAAGCGATCGCGAGAGCCTGCAGAACCGTATCACGCAATTCGCGAGCCATATCGCCGTGCAATATGTGCTCGACTCGCTCTACGGCCGCTTGTTCGCACGAGACTACGAATCGAGCCTCGATTTCCTGGAGCGCTCCCTGCCCGTCACGGCGCTGCCTGCGTTGCGCCAACAGCGCTAATTCCCGAGACGCCTCTTCCTGCGGCGTTCCATGCGTAGCTCGCGCAGCCATTCGGCGAATTCCTCCACGTGGTCCCACGACGCGTCCTTGACCACATCGATGAGCGGCGAGGACAGGCTCACCGTGATGAGCGAGTACATGATCTTGGTCAGCGGGATATAGCTGAGGGAGAGGAGCAGGACGGTGACGTCGGTGAACAGGTAGCACCGGCCCACGCGCCAGCCCGTCACCTTGGCAATGGACAGGGCGATGGCGTCATCGCCGCCCGAGGACGCCCCCTGGCGGATCACGATGCCCACACCCACGCCCACGAACACCGCGCCGAGCACCGCGGCCAGGAGCGGCTGGTCGGACAGGTTGGGCAGCATGTAGGGAAGGCTCTCCCACAACTTGTAGAACCCGCCGACGGCGAGCGTGGCCACCATGGACCATCCCAGGAACCCGCCACCCAGGACCTTGAAGGCGATCAGGTAGGACAGGCCGTCGAGAATGGGCGTGACGATCGAGGGCGGGATGCCGAACCAATGGTCGACGCACAGGACCAGGCCGATGATGCCGCCCTCGGTGATGCCCGTGACGTTGTGGATGTTGTGCACGCCGAAGCTCACGATGGCGGCGCCCAGCAGAATAAGGAAGACCCGTTTGGCGAACTCGCGGAGGTTCAGCCCCGCGATACGGACCTCTCCCTCCCTGGTGCCTTGCGGCACGGCCTCGCCGCCCGTCTCCACACGGGCGCTCGGACTGTCGCCCTCCGTCGTGGCGTCTTCGCTATTGGTGCATGTCAGGTTCTGGCGCTGCGTGTTCTCGCGCGGCATAGGTATCACGTCTCCCAAGTGATCTCGTGTACTTCCAGCCTATCCGAGGATTTCCGCGGCGGCAAGCCGACCTCTCGGGGGTGATTCCACGTTCACGCCGTCTCCAAAAGCGCTACTTGGAACCGAGGCCCTCCTCGGCGCGGCGCTCGCGCTCCACAAGCTGGGCGAGCTCGCGGCGGCGCACCACCAAGATCGCGAGCGGAACCGCGGCCACGAGGATGCCGGCGGCGACGAGCGTGCCCTGCACGCCGAACATATGCGCCAGGCTGGGCGCGCACAGCAGCGGAATCGCGCCCGCCATGTTGTAGCCCGCGCCCATCGCGGCGTTCACCCGGCCGATGCGGTCGAGCGGCGTGTGGATCTGAACGAGGGTGTCCTTGATGGGGCCGAACGCCGAGAACGCGATGCCGAGCGTGAACTGCCCGATGCACGCCACGAGCACGAAGGGGGTGGCGACGTACAGAAGACTGCCGAGGCCCGTGATGCACAGAACCACGAGCAGGGCCCGCACGTTGATGAGGCGCGGGGGCATGACGCCCGCGAGAGCGGCGCCGATAAGCCCGCCCACGCCGGACAACGCCGACAGCCAACCCATCCATTCGGCGCCCACGTGGAGCACATCGCGATAGAACAGGGACTCAAGCGGATCGAACGCGCCGTACCCCATAAAGGACAGGAGCGTCGCCCAGAACAGCAGCGTGAGGACGCTGCTTCCGGAGATGACGGAGAACCCCGCGGAGATGCTGCCCCGCGGCCCCGAATCGCCCGCGGGTGCCCCACCCGCGGTCGTCTCCCCGACGGGCTCGACATCCCCATCGAGCTCGTCGGGGCGGCGGAGCGCCTCGATGCCCCATCCGGGGATAAGGGCGAGTGCCGAGCAGGCCACCATGAACAGGAAGACCGCTTGGGTGGGCGCGACGAGCGCGATGGCCCCGCCCACAAGGGGCCCCACCACGATGGCGATGTTGCCCGTGAGGGTCACGAGCGCGTTGATGCGCTTGAGTTCATCCAGGTTGTCCGTGAGGTAGGCGGGGTACGAGCGCGGGATGGTCTCGGCCATGCCCCACGCAAGGCCGAACACGGCGCCGCCCACGTAGACGCCCACGATGCTCGTCCCCACCACCTGATACAGCAGACCGCTCGCAACGAGGGCCGCCACGGCGACGCGCAGGTATAGGCGCGGGCCGATGCGGTCGAGCAGGCCTCCCCCGCGGATCTGGCCGAGCACGATGCACAAGTTGAGCAGGCCGACCGCGATCGCGTTGTCCCCCACGCCCGCGCCCATCGCGAAGGTGAGCGTGCCCAGGACGCCGATGAAGTAGCTCGACATGGCGCCAAGATACAAAAGCAGGCGCGTCCAGATAAAACGACGCACCTGCCTGCTGAGCTGCGGCGTTGAGTAGGTGAATTGGCCGCGTATGCCGGCGCATAACCCCTTGTGCATATGCTTTACGCTCCTTCGCTTTAGCGTAGCAGTGTATCACAGCGAGCTTACCGACCCATCCCAAATCGGGGCGAACCTCCGTGGTGGCCCGGCTTGCCGTGGGGTACCATGACAACATCTGTATCCAACCGGCCTTCGCCGGACCATCCCGAAAGGCGCGCATGTCCCGCGAACTCCAGGACGGCTTTGGCCGCAGCATCAACTACCTGCGCATATCCGTCACGGACAAGTGCAACTTCCGCTGCGTGTACTGCATGCCGGCAGACGGCGTGCCCGCACGCGGCCACGACGAGCTCCTCACCGCCGAGGAGATCGCCCGCTTCGTGCGCATCGTGGCACAGGAGGGCATCACGCGCGTGCGCCTGACCGGTGGGGAGCCGCTCGTCTCGCACCGGATCATCCCCCTCATCGAGGAGATACGCGCCATCCCGCAGATCGAGGACATCTCGCTCACCACCAACGGGGCCCTGCTGCCCCGCATGGCACCGGCCCTGCACGATGCCGGGCTCGACCGCGTGAACATCTCGCTCGACACGCTCGACCCGGAGCGATTCTCGCAGATCACGCGCCTGGGCCGCGTCGAGCAGGCGCTCGCTGGCATCGACGCCGCGCTCGAATACGGCTTCCACCCCGTCAAGGTCAACACCGTCGTGGTCCGCCGCATGGAACAGGACGTGCTCGAGCTCGCCCGCCTCTCCGTGGACCGGCCGGTCCACGTGCGCTTTATCGAGTACATGCCCATCGGCGGCGGCCCGTCCGACAACCCGGGCGACACCTCGCCCCATTGCGGAGCGGGAACGGGGGGCCAGGGCCGCAATGGGGCCGCCGGGCCGAACGTCCCCGGGCACACGCCGATCGACCCCGGGCACACGCCAATCGTCCCCGGGCACACGCCGATCGACCCCGAGGTCTGGGACGCGAGCGACGTGGTCCCCTCCGATGAACTCAGGGGCGTCATCTCCGAACAGGCCCGCATCGCGGGGCTGGGGCCCCTCGAACCGGTCGAGGGGAATACCACCCCCTACGGCGCGGGGCCCGCACGCTACTGGGCGTTCCCGGGGGCGGCGGGCACCGTGGGGTTCATCTCCGCGATGTCCAACCATTTTTGCGGCGCGTGCAACCGCCTGCGCCTCACCGCCGACGGCCAGTTGCGGCCCTGCCTGTTCTCCGATGCCGAGTACCCCGTGCGCGATGCCCTGCGGGCCGGCGACGACCGGACCGTCGCAGCCCTGTACCGCGACGCCATAGCCCATAAACCTCAACAACACGACCAGATAGACGGAACCCAGCGCTTCATGTCGCAGATCGGAGGCTGATCCCCGTGACCGCCCATACCCCCGACAAGCCCGAACGGCCAAAGACGCTCGGCCGCGAGGTGCATGAGAAGTACCCCGCGGCAGTGGTGGGCGAGAGTCCGGACCTCACCTTGGTGGAGGGCAGGGCCCCGCACGCCGACGACGCTCGCCCCGAGCCCGACGGCGCCCCGCGCGAGCCCGACGACTTCCCGCGTGAGCCCGGCGCACGCGATGCCTACCGCGACGAGCTCACGCACGTCGATGAGCACGGCGATGTCCGCATGGTCGATGTGGGAGGCAAGACCGTTACCCAGCGCCTGGCCCTGGCGGAGGGCTCCATCCTCATGCACCCCGAGACCCAGGCCATGGTGCTCGAGGACCGCGCCAAGAAGGGCGATGTCCTCGCATGCGCGCGCGTGGCGGGTATCATGGCGAGCAAACGCACGAGCGACCTCATCCCCATGTGCCACCCCCTCAACATCACGAAGGCGAAAGTCGAGATCGAGCCCATCTCGGCCCCGGGCGATCGCGCGCGAGCCGGCTGGGCCCCCGCGCGCGATGACGGGCGCGTGGGCTTTCACGTGCTGGCGACGTGCGGCGTGACCGGCGTTACCGGCATCGAGATGGAGGCGCTCACCGCGGCGTCCACCGCATGCCTCACCATATATGACATGTGCAAGGCCGCCGACCGCGGCATGGAGATCGCCGATGTGCGCCTGCTCCGCTAGGAGGGGGGCCGCTCCGGCCTGTGGGAGCGGGGCGCCCAGGTGGATACCGAAATTGACGCCGTGGACGACGAGGCCCCCGTCCCAGCCCCCTCGCCCCTGCCCGGCGGGCCCAACACCGGCGACCCCGCACCCGCCATCGCGTTCGTGGGCTACCAGAACTCCGGCAAGACCACGCTTGTCGAGAAGGTCATCTCCCGCCTGTCGCAGCGCGGCGTGCGCGTCGGATCCGTCAAACACCACGGGCACAAGGGCTTTGAGATCGACCAACCCGGCAAGGACTCCTGGCGCCACGCCCAGGCGGGCAGCCGCCACGTGGGGCTCATCTCCCCCGACGCCTACGCCGAATACGCCCGCACCAAGGACGAGGTCCCCATCACCGACATGCTCAGCCGCTATACCGACGTGGATGCCGTCATCGTGGAGGGCTACAAGGCGGCGGGGCTGCCGAGCATCGTGGTGGCCCGCTCGGGCATAGACCGTTTGCGCGGGCGCGACTCCTTCGAGCTCATCGACGAGAACACGCTCGCCGTGGCCTGCAACGACGTGGTGGCCCGCGACTTCCGCGCCCGCGCAACCAAGGCCGCCCGCGCCGCCGCGGAGGAGGCCGGGCGAGCATTCGTCGAGGCCGACGTCGCGCTGCCGCCCTTCCTGGACATCAACGACTCCGCCGCCATAGCGAGCTTTGTGTACGACCATCTGCAGAGGCTGTCATCGGGCAGCTGCTAGAATGGGCAACGATAAACCACTGTGATTGGAGTCGCATGGCACCCGTCATCGCCATCATCGGCGCACTCGAGAAGGAAGTCCGCCAGATCTACGCCGCCGTCGAGAAAGGGACCGTCGCCGATGAGGCGGGTCTCACCGTGGTGGGCGGCGAATACCACGGCTTCACCGTGGTGGCCACGACCGCGGGCATGGGCACCGTCAACGCCGCGGCGGCCGCCCAGCACCTCATCAGCGCGCATCGCGCCAACGCGATCATCTTCTCCGGCATCGCCGGCGGGCTCAACCCCGCCCTGCACATCGGCGACGTCGTGATCGGCGAGCGCCTGCGCTACCTCGACACCGATACGGCGCTCGTGGCGGAATCCGCGCCCGGGCTCGAAGAGTTCGCGAGCAGCGACTTCCTCGTCGACCTCGCCGTCGAGGCCCTGCGTGCGCACGGATACGTGGATGCCTCCCTCGGGAACTCCCCCGCCGCCGAGCAGGCGCGCGCCCAGGCGGACGCCACGCTCTTCCGCCGCAACAACCCCGATTCCGAGCCCCAGCGCTTCCTGCGCGGTACCATCGCGACGGGCGACCGTTTTGTGAGCGGCACCGAGGCCAAGCGCGCGGCCATCGAGGCGACCCAGGGCGACTGCGTGGAGATGGAGGGTGCCGCCATCGCGCACGTCGCGGCCAAGAACGGCGTCGATTGCCTTGTGCTGCGCGCCATCTCCGACAACTGCGACGAGAGCTATGACGCCCTCTCCTCCCGAGAATTCGACCTCGAGGAGTACGCCAAGAGCGCCAGCGGGCTGGTGCTCTCCATCGTGCGGCGCCTCGCCGTGCAGCTCGGCGTCGAACCGCGCGACTAGCGACCCCGCCCCTCCGCGCCCGCGCCGCCCCTCCGCGCTCGCGAGTCGCCGCCGTATCGTCCGATTGAAAGGTTCCCCATGGCAGAGGCCATCAACTACAACAAGGTCCGCTTTGTCGCCAGCTACGGCAAGGCATCGCAGATCCCGCCGTCGACCTGCCCGGAGGTCAGTTTTGTGGGACGCTCCAACGTGGGCAAGTCCTCCATCATGAACAAGCTCTTCAACCGACGCGGCCTGGTCAAGGTGTCCTCCACCCCGGGCAAGACGGCAAACGTCAACTTCTTCGAGGCGGACGGGGTGCACTTCGTCGACCTTCCCGGATACGGCTTCGCGCAGCGCAGCAAGGCCGAGCGCGACCGCTGGGCGCGCCTCATCGGCGACTTCTTCGATTCCGAGCGCAGCTTCAACCTCGTGGTGTCCCTCGTCGACATCCGTCACGACCCGAGCAAGCTCGACCTGCAGATGATCGACTTCCTGCGCGAGAACGGCTTCAACTTCATCGTGTGCCTCACCAAGGCGGACAAGCTCTCCAAATCGCAACAGAGCAAGCAGGCGGCGGCAATCCGCAAGCAGCTCGGCGTCCCAGCCGAGCGCATAATCGTCACCAGCAGCGAATCCGGCCTGGGTATCGATCGCCTCAAGCAGGCAATCGTCGATTATTGCCTCGACGAGGGAGAAGAAGGCGACGCTGAGTAGCCCTGAGTAACAACGAGACCCATTGCATAAGGCGGTGGCCGGCGCATTTCAGCGCCTGCCACCGCCTTATTTCGAATGCATAGGGGGTTATATTTTACGATGTGTGGGGTTGGCTGAGCGCACGACCATCAGAAGCGCGTTTCGGTTATTAAAACCCCTGATAACGCAACGTTCAATCTCTCGTCTACTCTGACATCACGAAGATAACCCCAAACATCGTATTAATTGACACCCCTGAAACCCTTTCCGACGATCTCGGAGCTGTCGACAATGGTGATGAAGCACCCGGGATCGACCTCGCGCGCGTAACGGCGCAGCTTCACCGCCTCGCGGCGGCTGAGCACGCACATGATCACGGTCACCAGTTGCCCGGAAAACGCACCGTACCCGCGGCTGATGGTGGCCGTGCGATTGAGCTCCTTGACGATGTACGTCTCGACCTTGAGCGGCTCCTTGCAAATGATGGTGCACACTTTCCGCAGGTGGATGCTCTCGATGGCCTTGTCCACCACCAACGTCTTGGCAAAAAGGCCAAGCACGCAATACAGGCCGACGCGGGGTCCGTACAGCACGGCCGCAATGCACACGATGCCGATGTCCACCAGCAGGAGCGCGCGACCGATCTCGAGCGTGCTGTGGCGCTTGAGGATCATGGCCAGAATGTCAGTGCCGCCGGTCGACGCGCCGATATCGAACACCATGGCGCTGCCGATCGCGGGGAGTATCACCGCGAAGCACAGATCGAGCCACATATCCCCCGTTATAGAGGTGCTCGATGCCCCGGGGAACAGTATCTCGAACAGCGAGACGTACCCGGAAAGGGCGAACGAGGCGAACACGCTCCACAGGATCGCCTTGCGCTCAAGGAAGATGAACCCCAGCACCACCAGGACGATGTTGATGATCCACATGAAGGCGCCCACGGGCAACGACGGAAACAACGTCGACAGGATGACGGACACGCCCGAGGTGCCCCCGAACGCGAAATGGTTGGGCGTCTTGAACAGGACGATGGCGAGGGCGGTCAAGATGAGCCCCCCGTTCAAGATGGCGAAGAACCTGACGAATCCCGGGTCCTTGCTGCGCTTGGCGCCAACCTGCTCGCCGCGGCGGATATCCTCTTCGCTCACGAGGTTCTCGAGCGGCTCAACCGGGGTCGTGTGGTGCCTGACGGCCCACGCCTCGGGGTCTCCCGCGGGCGGAGTCCCGGGGCTTCCCGCCATCGGAACTTCCGGAGTCTCGTTTTGCTCTTCCACGGCTCCCCCGCTCTCGCACACGACCTGCGCCCTGATGGTAACGCGCTTTGCGGCAGATGCAAGGGAAAAGCTCGGCCGCGTCGCGCCGGCGGCACATGTAAAAACGACCGCCCGTGATGGGCGGTCGCGATGGGAACGTGTATGAGGGCGTCAGTCGGCGAGCCCGGCTTAAAACGCCGGCAGGACATCCTCGCCGTAGTGCTCCTCCAGGTAGGACTTGAAGTCCTCCGAAGTGAGAACCTCGACGAGGGCGCGAACGGCCTTCTTGTCCTCGCTGCCCTTGGCGACGCAGATGATGTTGGCGTACTTCTCGACGGCAAGCGAATCGGAGGACTCGTGCGCGAGCGCGTCGGACACATGGTAGCCGGCCTCGATGGCGTAGTTGCCGTTGATCACGGCGAAGTCCACGGAGGAGAGGGCGCGCGGCAGGGCGGCCGCCTCGAGCTCCTGGAACTTGATGTTGTGCGGGTTGTCCTTGATGTCCTTGGGCGTGGCCTCGAGGTTATCGGGGTCGGAAAGGGAGATTAGACCCAGATCTTGCAGGAGCAGCAGCGCGCGGCCCTCGTTGGTGGGGTCGTTGGGGATGGCGATGGTGGCGCCGTCGGCGATGGCGTCGAGGTCATTCGAGGTGCCGGCGTACACAGCGAAGGGCTCGTAGTGGATGAGGCCCGCGGAGACGAGGTCGGTGCCGTTCTCGGCGTTGCTGTTCTCCAGGTAGGTGATGTGCTGGAAGTAGTTGGCATCGACCGCACCGGACGCGGTGTCCTTGTTGGGCTGGATGTAGTCGGTGTACTCCTTCACCTTGAGCTCGATTCCCTGCTCGGCAAGGCGCGGCGCGGCGAAGTCGGTGAGGATCTGGGCATGCGGGGCAGGGCTGGCGGCAACGGTTATGACGGAGTCGTCGGCCGAACCGGCGGCACCGGAGCCGCCGCATGCGGTGAGGCCGCCCAGGGCGAGCAGGCTCAGGCCCGCGCATGCGGAGATGATCAGGGAGCGACGGGAAAGGGAGGCGTTGGAATTCTTCATGGTGAGAACCTTTCGGTAGGAAGTGCGTGAAAACGCGGTGTGCGGGGGCGCGATCTGCGGGGGCGCGATGCCGAGGGCACGGTGTGCGGGGGCGCGATGCGCGGGGGCACGGTGCGCGGGAAGGCCCTTAGCGGTGGTCCACCTTGCGGGCAATGCGATTGCACACCGACTGGATGAGTTGCACGAGCACGATGAGCAGGATGACCGTGACGATCATGGCCTCGTCCTCGTACCGGTAGTAGCCGTACCGGATGGCGATGTCGCCCAGGCCGCCCGCGCCCACGGCGCCGGCGATGGCGGTGTAGCCGAGCACGGCGATGAGCGTCACGGCCACGCCCCGCACGATGCCGGGCAACGCCTCGGGCAGCAGCGCGGAGAACACGATGCGCGGCACGGATGCGCCGCAGGCCTCGGCCGCCTCGACGGCATCGCGGCCCACCTCGGCGAGCGACTGCTCGACCATGCGCGCCACAAACGGGGCCGTGGCCACAACCAGCGGCGGGATGACGCCCACAACACCGGTCGAGGTGCCCACGAGTGCCTGCGTGGCCGGCATGAGGGCGATGAGCAGGATGATGAACGGCAGCGAGCGGCCTATGTTGACCACCCAGCCCAGCACCGCGTTGAGCGCGGGCATGGGCCGCAGGCCGCCAGGGGTAGTCAGGTGCAAGACCACGCCGAGCGCGATGCCGATCACATACGCCACGGCCGTCGAGGCGAACAGCATGACGAGCGTGTCGATCGTGCCCTGGACGAGCAGCGGAGCGAACTCCGCGAGGAAATCGTTAAGCATCCCAATCCACCTTTCCAAGGAGCACGCGCGTGGCATCGGCCTGGGGCGCGGCAAAGACCTCCGCCACGCTCCCCTGCTCAACCACGCGGCCGGCATCGAGCACCGCGACGTTGTTGCAGATCTTCTCCACCACGTCCATGGAATGGGTGATGACCACCAGGGTCACACCCGTCTCGCGGTTGATGTCGCGCAGCAGCTTGAGGATGGTGTTCGTGCTGCTGGGGTCCAGTGCGGAGGTCGCCTCGTCGCAGAGGATGACCTCGGGCTCGCAGGCCAGCGCGCGGGCGATGGCCACGCGCTGCTTCTGTCCGCCGGACAGCTGGCTGGGATAACTCGTTGCCTTATCGGCAAGACCCACGCGGTCGAGCAATTCGAGCGCGCGGTCGCGGTTCTCGGGCGTCACCTTGCCGTTCGCGGCGACAAAGGGGAAGCACACGTTGTCCAGCACCGTCTTTTGCGCCAACAGGCCGAAATTCTGGAAAATCATGGCAACGCGGCGACGATAGGCTCGCAGCTCGGCTCCGGAAAGCGCCGTCACGTCGCGCCCGTCCACCTCGATCGCTCCCGACGTGGGGCGTTCGAGCAGGTTGATGGTGCGCACGAGCGTCGACTTTCCGGCGCCGCTCATGCCGATGATGCCGAAAACATCGCCGTCGGCGATATCCAGGCAGATATCGGACAGGGCATGCGCTCCGCCGTCATAGGTTTTTGATACATGCTGGATGCTGATCACGAGAAATACTCCGCTGCAGATGGGTCTTCGATAGGCGGCCATCTCCCGCCGGAGACGACCTAGTAGAGGCGCCCGGTCTCCATCGACACGCGGAAGTCGCGCGGCATGACAAAGTGCCCGGGCGAGGGCATCTCCATGACCATCATCATGTTCGCGCTATGTCCAACAATCGTAATCATGGGGATGAGATTAACAGGGTACCGTATATCCGGCAAGGGGGAAACAGCAACGAAACAAAGAGCCCTCCGCAGAGGGCTCTGCATGCACGGGCATGAGATGGTGGTCAGGCACCGCAATCGGACAAAGGCGAACGCGGGGCGACCGAGCCGAGAGCAATTGGGCTATTCGTCGTCTTCGGCGTGGCGGCGCTTGCTCGCCTCGAACTCCTCGCGCGTCACCACGTCCTCGATGCGCAGGTTGATGCCAGCGACCTCAAGGCCGGTCATGGCGGTGAGCCGCTCGGTCACGCGGTCCTTGACGTCCTCGAAGATCGCCGGGGCGTAACAGCCGTACTCGATGATGACCGAGATGTTGACCACCACGCGGTTGTCGTCGGTCACCTCGATGGTCACGCCCTTGGAGAGGTTCTCGGCGCCGAACGTCTCCTGCACGAGGTGCATGAGGTTGCCCTTCATGCCCAGCACGTGCGGGACCTCGCGCGTGGCCATGGCCACGATCTTCTCGATCACGCCATTCGAGTACGTGAGCGAGTCCTCGGAATCGTCGTCATCCTCGATGTCCATCAGGACCTCGGAGTCCTCGGCTGCATCTCCAGCGCCTGCCTCGGCGGGAACCATCGTCATCGGCATGTCGGGCCCCGCCGCCATCCCGTCGGCAGCGACGTCCTCGCCCGTCGCCGGGGTCGCCAGCGCCTCGGCGCCCTCGCTCGTCTTGATATCCTCAGTGTCGGTCATGATGCCCTCCCATCAGCGCGCAAGCGCGCCTTGCGATTACCTGAGACTATTTGCGCCCGTCGAACAGACGCCTCATGAAATTGACCGCGGCGTTGTCGCCGTCGACCATCTGCCCTATCACGGTTCCCACCAAGACGAAAACCGCGATCACGATCGTGTCCCACAGGCCGATCGCCAAGATCAGGACCGCCAGCGCAAAGCCGATGATCCCGTACAGCGTGGCATGCGGATGAGCGTCCGCATATGCCCACACAACCCGACCGAGACGCTCGAAAAAGCCTATGGTCGTGCCATGGAAGCCCCGAGCGGGCTCCGCGGCTTGGGTGGATTCGGATGCATGGGGGGCCTCGGAGGGCTCCTCCTCGCGCGGGGAAGCCGACGCGGCATCCGCGTCAAGCTGTTCGACTATCGCCTTTGGCGCCTTCGGCGCGTGCCCATCAGTGCTCACCGGCGACCTCCTTAACCACGGTTACGGTCTTGCTTGGAAGAAAACGCACCTGCACGCGTGCACCGGGAACCCCGAGCATGCCGTCGCAGGCGTCTTGTACGCGCCGCTGGACCCGCCGGGCCATGCCATCCAGGTCGAGCGGCGCCAGGGCGATGGCGTCGATCCGCACATCGACTCCCGCGCCATCGCGCCCCACCACACGCACCCGCACGTCCTCCACCATCACGTCGCGCTCCGCCGCGGCGGTTCGCGCGATCGAGGCGAGGGCGTCGGTGGTGACCTCGATATCGGAATTGGCGCTCAGGCGCATGCACGATGGCTCCGGCCGGTCGAGCATGAGGTACACGATGACGGCGAGGGCATTCAGGGCGACGACGACCAGGCAGACGGCCATGACAATGCGGCCGGTGCCCGAATGCATGAGGGTACCGATGCGCTCCGTATAGGGACCGAACAGCGAGCCCGCGCACGCCCCCGCCACCACGACGGCCGCGATGAGATACAACGCCAAGCCTATCCTGCGGATACGGCGCATGGGCCCTCCTCCCCCGATCGAGATGCGGGCACCCCTGCGCCCGCGCATACCGTCTCTTGTACCCCGATGCCCCCGATAGCATCGCGAAGTGCCCCATGATTATACGGCGCAATGAAAAACCGGGCCCGCCACGTGGGCGGACCCGGTCCTCACATACGTTGCCAGGCTTCGGCCGCAGGGACCGTGGCCTACTCCTCCTCGAGGGCGGCGATGACCTCGTCGGTCATGTCCATGGTGGAGTACACGTCCTGGACGTCGTCCAGGTCCTCGAGGCGGTCGATGAGGCGCTGGACCTTCTTGGCGTCGGCGCCGGAGACGGCGGTCGGGGTGGTCGGGACCATGGTGAGCTCGGCACCCTTGACCTCGATGCCCTGGGCCTCGATGCCCTTGGACACGGCCATGAGGTCGCCCGCGGCGGTCCACACGACCCACTCCTCGCCGGCATCCTCGTAATCGTCGCCACCGGCCTCGGCGATGGCCATCATGAACTCTTCCTCATCGCCGGCAGCGCCGTTGGCCATGAGGTTCTCCTTCTTGTCGTTCGGGTCGACGATCTGCTTGGAGACCACGACCTGGCCCTTGCGCTCGAACTGGAAGGCGACGGAGCCGGTGGTGCCCAGGTTGCCGCCGGCGTGGGAGAAGGCGGAACGAACATCGGCGGCGGTGCGGTTGCGGTTGTCGGTCAGGCACTCGACGTACACGGCGACGCCGGCCGGGCCGTAGCCCTCGTACACGATGTTCTCGTACACGGCGGCGTCGGCGCCGGAACCGAAGGCCTTGTCGATGGCGGCCTTGATCTTGTCCTTGGGCATGGACTGAGCCTTGGCCTTGGCCACGGCAGCGGCGAGGGAGGCGTTGTTGTCCGGGTTGGGGTCGTTGCCAAGACGGGCCGCGACGGTGATGTTACGGCTCAGCTTGGAGAACAGGGCGGAACGCTTAGCGTCCTGCGCACCCTTGCGGTGCTTGGTAGTTGCCCATTTAGAGTGTCCGGACAT
>ENA-UOJR01001615-UOJR01001615.1-human-gut-metagenome-genome-assembly--contig:-C115P-NODE-1615-length-18891-cov-5.059938_pt1 | contig 18891 bp, 16 predicted proteins | sample MGYA00242354_ERZ723901 | MGnify/ENA metagenome assembly ERZ723901
GCGTTGAGCATTGTGGTCCGTTATTTCTTTGCTTCCGGTAGCGCCTATATTGTGGCGATGGTGCCGGTTTTCGCTATGCTGGCTAATGTCTCTGGTGCGCCGATTATGCTCACAGCTCTTGCCCTGCTGTTTAGTAATTCCTATGGCGGAATGGTTACTCATTATGGCGGTGCGGCAGGTCCGGTTATTTTTGGCGTGGGATACAATGATATTAAGTCGTGGTGGATTATTGGCGGCATATTGACCCTGCTGACTTTCCTCTTACATATCACCGTAGGCGTGTGGTGGTGGGAGATATTAATGTACTGGAAAATAATCTAATTTGGATTTGAAGCGTTAAGCGCCTGTGAGTTATTTGCATCACCTGCTTTTAATAATGTATATCTTTTGAATAAGGAATTATCTATTGATGTCACCAGTCGCAATTACCTTGTCACTGCTGTTATTTTCAATTGTGATGTTTATTTGGGAAAAGATTCCGCTGGCTGTCACGGCAATGATTGTGTGCATTGCTTTAGTCGTAACCGGCATTTTTGATGTGAAAATGGCGTTTGCCGGATTTATTAATCAAAACGTCATTTTATTTGTGGCGATGTTCGTGGTCGGTGGCGCCCTGTTTGAAACGGGGGTCACCGATAAGATTGGCGGCATAGTGACGCGTTACGCCAGGTCTGAGAGGCAGCTCATCGTTATTATTATGCTGGTGTGTGGCATTCTTTCCGGGTTTTTATCCAATACCGGAACGGCTGCAGTATTGATACCGGTGGTCATCGGTACCGCTATCAAATCTGGCTATGCGCAATCTCGTCTGCTTATGCCGCTGGCGTTCGCTTCGGCGCTGGGGGGAAACTTATCCCTGATCGGCTCGCCGGGAAATTTGATTGCGCAGTCGGCGCTTGAGCAAGTTGGGCAACGCTTTGATTTTTTCGAGTATGCCAAACTCGGTATTCCCATGCTGCTTTGCGGGATCATCTACTTTTTGACTATCGGCTATAAACTGCTACCGGCAAAATCGGGCCATAGTAGTGCAAATGCCAGCAAGAGCAAAAAAGTTAGCTGCCCAAAATACAAGCAAGTGATTGCCGTGCTGGTCCTGGTATTTACCGTGCTGGGAATGATTTTCGAAAATATCATCGGCTTACCCATTGCGGTTATTGGCTCCGCTGGCGCTTTACTGCTGGTGATCAGCGGTGTGATTACGGAAAAGCAGGCTTATCAGTCTATCGACTCGCAGACTATTTTTCTGTTCGGCGGAACCTTAGCGTTAGCGAAAGCGCTTGAAACCACCGGCGCTGGAGAAATCATGGCGCGCTCTGTTATCGATCTGCTTGGCCAGCAGGCTTCGCCATTCCTACTGTTAAGCGCTGTATTGATTATCTCCTGCCTGTTAACCAATTTTATGTCAAATATGGCAACGGCCGCCTTACTTATCCCGATTGGTTTGTCTATCGCCAATTCAATGGGGGCTGACTCGCGGGCGGTGCTGATGGCCATCGTGATCGGCTGTTCATGCGCCTATGCGACGCCAGTAGGCACCCCGGCGAATATGATGATTTTTTCCGCAGGAGGCTATCGGTTTATCGATTATGTACGGGTTGGTCTGCCGCTAATAGTCATATCGATTATTGTGAGTTTTATTTTACTCCCCCTCTTTTTCCCCTTCTATCCGTAGGCGTAGAGAGGTAGGGAAAGTTTATCATTTTATCTACAGCAAAGGACGCAAGTCATGATTACATTACATGAGCATGGGGTTTATTTATCCCAGCAGCACGGTATTATTGCGGAAGAATCATGTTCATTTCCCGTCGAAAAGGAAATTGCACGCAAGGGCACTATTTCCTGGTCAATTTTGTCATCCCACAGTCGTTCAGGTGACGAACGGAAGTTAAAAATTAAATTTGATTCCATGGCCTCCCATGATCTTACCTTCGTTGGCATTATTCAGACAGCGAAAGCGTCCGGGATGACGCGCTTTCCGCTGCCATATGTTTTAACCAATTGCCATAATTCACTTTGCGCGGTGGGCGGCACAATAAACAGTGATGATCATATTTTTGGCTTAACGTCGGCACAGAAATACGGCGGAATTTATGTTCCGCCACATATTTCCGTTATTCACCAGTATATGCGTGAGATGATGGCTGGCTGCGGTCAAATGATACTGGGGTCGGATAGTCATACCCGCTACGGCGCTCTGGGCACGATGGCGGTGGGCGAAGGGGGCGGGGAGTTAGTCAAACAGCTGCTCGGCAGTACCTGGGATATTGATTACCCTGAGGTTGTCGCAGTGTATTTAACCGGCAAACCGGCGGCTGGGGTCGGGCCGCAGGATATTGCATTAGCGATTATCGGCGCGGTGTTCAAGAGCGGCTATGTCAAGAATAAGGTCATGGAGTTCGTCGGCCCCGGCGTGGGCAGTATGTCGACTGATTTCCGAAACAGCATTGATGTGATGACCACCGAGACCACCTGTCTGTCCTCTATCTGGCAGACGGATGATGAGACGCACCATTTCTTACGCCTTCATGGCAGGGAGAAAGACTATCGGGCGCTGTCGCCAAAAGATATGGCGTACTACGATGGTTGCATTGAGGTCGATCTAAGCGCCATTAAGCCGATGATCGCGTTACCGTTTCATCCTGCCAATGTTTATGAAATCGCCACGCTTAATGAAAACCTGACGGACATTTTACGTGAAGTGGAAGTGGAGTCGGAGAAAATTTCTCTTGGCCGCGCAAAGCTGTCGCTGTTAAACAAAATTGAGAACGGCAAATTACGCGTCCAGCAGGGGATCATTGCCGGTTGCGCCGGAGGTAACTATGTCAACGTGGCCCAGGCGGCTCAAGCTCTGAAGCACCACGCCTGTGGGGATAATATTTTCTCGCTCTCTGTTTACCCCTCCTCGCAACCGGTGCTGATGGCGTTAAATAAAAAGGGGTTAATTAACGATTTAATGAGCTCAGGGGCAATTGTTCGCACGGCATTCTGCGGCCCTTGCTTTGGCGCCGGCGACACGCCGATGAATAATGGCTTAAGTATCCGGCACACGACGCGTAATTTTCCCAACCGTGAAGGCTCTAAACCGGGCAATGGCCAAATGTCCGCGGTGGCATTAATGGATGCCCGCTCGATTGCCGCTACGGCCATCAACGGCGGGTTGTTGACGTCTGCAGCAGAGCTCGATTGCTGGCAGGACGCGCCAGAATATGAATTTGATGCTTCGTCCTATAAGAGCCGGGTTTATCAGGGCTTTGTAAAAGGGGTGACGGATCAGCCAATGATCTATGGCCCGAATATTAAAGACTGGCCGGAAATGAATGCGCTAACGGAAAATATTCTGCTGGTGGTGGCGTCAAAGATAATGGATCCAGTGACCACCACTGACGAACTGATCCCATCCGGTGAAACGTCATCGTTTCGTTCTAATCCGTTAGGCCTGGCTGAATTTACGCTGTCCCGTCGCGATCCTGACTATGTTGGGCGCAGCAAAGCTATTGCTGCTATGGAGCAACAGCGCGTTAACGGTGAGGATCTGTATAGCAGCTGTCCGCAGCTGGGCAATATTTTCTCACAACTGCGACTGCTACCTGGCCAGGAACAGATTTCCGTTGAACAGACGGAGATTGGTAGCATGGTCTATGCCGTCAAACCCGGCGATGGCTCGGCGCGCGAACAAGCCGCGAGCTGCCAGCGGGTACTCGGCGGCCTGGCCAATATCTGTCAGGAATATGCGACCAAGCGCTATCGCTCGAATATCATTAACTGGGGAATGCTGCCGCTGCAGATGAAGCAGGTGCCAGACTTCGAGGTCGGCGACTTTATCTTCATTCCGGGAATAAAAAGCGCGCTGGCGGGCGAGCTGAGCGATATCACCGCTTATGTCGTCAGTGAGAAAAAGCCGATTCAGCAGATTAGCCTCTATATGGAGAAATTAACTGCCGACGAGCAGGCGATTATTCAAGCCGGCGGACTCATTAATTATAATAAAAAACAATTAACCACTGGTCATTAATTGGTTTTCTCCCGTGCTGGCAGCCTGCTCGCTGCCAGCCATTCTTTGTCGCCAAAACCCGCTTTTTTGTGCCAGCACAGGAATCGCAGCTGGATAATCATTTAATCTGCCTTTTATTTCGTGGGGCTAAGGCGCTCAATCAGGCCGGCGACCAGTGACGTTATTCTCATGGAGAGAGGCAATGACCTATGGACAGGCGTATTTAAGCGGCTGGAAAGAGACCTTTAATTTTAGCGGCCGGGCCAGCCGACAGCAGTTCTGGACGTTTTTTCTTATCAATCTACTGATCGCCAGCGCGCCGCTGGCCGTCTGGTGGCTGGCAACCAGCTTTAACCCTCAATACGGCATCCTCAGTTTTGTTGTTATTCCCTTTGTTGCGCTGTGGTTGCTGCTGATGACTCTCCCTCTGCTGGCGATCGGCTGCCGGCGGATGCATGATATCGGCCGCTCCGGGCTCTGGTTCGTGCTTGGGGTTATCATTCCGTGGTTTGCGGTTATTTCGCTGGCGCTATGCTGCCTGCGTTCAGCGCTGGCACCGTCTCGCTGAGATAATCAATCATCGCCCGCATTCTGGCGGGCATATGCTTATCTCCCGCCCAGAGCAGCCACAGATCGCCGGAGTAGCTGCTGATAAATTCCCATTCGGGCAGCACCTGCACGATATCGCCATTCGCCAGCGCCTCGCGGGCGGTGAACAGCGGCAGGCTGCCGATCCCTAAATGCTGCCTGACCGCGTCGAGGCGCACGGCGGTATGGTTGGCGGCGTACCGCCCGTATGTTTGCACCGTTTCGGTTTTCCCTTCCCGACGGAACTTCCAGCGCGCGTCGGCGGGCGTTTCGCCAAGGCTGATGCAGCTGTGCGCGCGCAGTTCCTGCGGCGTGCGCGGCATACCGTGGCGCTGTAAATAGGCCTCAGTGGCGCAGATAACGTGCGTGACTGGCATCAACGGTTTGCCATGCAGACCGGGCGAGGGGGTATCGGTGATGCGTAACGCCAGATCGATACCGTCATCGATAAAATCCAGAGGGCGATCTTCCAGCCGCAGGCAGACGTCAACCTGCGGGTAACGCTGAAAAAACGCCATCATCAGCGGATGGATCACGAAGCGGCCGATGGCTTTCGGTACGCTGAGCGTCAGCTTTCCCTGGGCGACCGTTTGGCGACTGCCGGCGGAATCCATCGCCTGTCGCGCCGCTTCCAGCATCTGCTGGGCATGCTGATACACCGTTTCCCCGGCATCGCTCAGACGCAGCTTGCGGGTGGTACGCTGCAGCAGTTTGCAGCCCATCTCTCGCTCCAGCCGCGACACGCTGCGGCTAACGGCGGAAGGGGTAATGCCGCTCTGGCGGGCGACGGCGGAGAAGCTGCCCTGGTCGACGATCTGGACGAAAAGGGCAAGGTCGGGCAGGAGGCTGAGATTCATTTGTGCTCCCGGAGCAAGAGTGCATTGGCTGGTGATAGGATTATCGCTGTCGGTATTAATAATATACTGGGCGGACAGAGAGGAGAATCACTATGACTGAACGGGTTTATTACACCAGCGACGCTACCGATGGGCGCGCCCAGATCATCGCCTGCACTGCGGAAGCGGATGGCCGCTACGCCATCGAACTGGATCGGACGCTGTTTCACCCGCAAGGGGGCGGTCAACCGGCGGATCGCGGCTGGATAGCTGGTCAGGCCGTTGAGACGGTTATTGTGCGTGGCGACAGCGTGCTGCATATTCTGTCGCAACCGCTTCCCCTCTGTGAAGTGAAGATGAGAATAGATGCCTCCGCGAGACAACTGCATGCCCGCCTGCATTCCGCCGGCCACCTGCTTGGCCTGGCGGGCGAACAGCTTGGCTGGCAACCGGTGAAAGCGCACCACTGGCCTGGCGAAGGGCGGATCGCTTTCACCGGCGGGAACCACGCCGTGATACCCGACGCCAGCGCGCTGCTGAGCCAAGTGAAGGCATGGCAGGCGCAGGACCTCCCGCGTCAGGTGATCTTCGCTGAGGGTTTGCGCATGGTGGGGTTTGGCGAACTGCCCGCCTATCCCTGCGGTGGCACACATGTCGCCCGCCTGGCGGAGCTGGGCGACATTCTTATCAGTCAGATTAAGATGAAGAAGGGGCAGCTGGTGGTCAGCTATTCCCTGGCGTAAACGTTTCAGACCTGCTCAGGGGAGGTCTGTTTGCCGTGATAAATACGCTCCGGTCGACCAACCTTGCCGTAGCTGATTTCCGCTTCCAGAAAGTCGTTCTTCACCCCTTGTTCCAGATAACGGCGGGCGGTGGTTTTGCTGCTGCCAAGGATACGCGCCAGCGAGTCGGCGGTATGCACCACCGCCGGGTCGGCAAACAGCTGGAGTACGCGCTGAAAGGTGCTTTCATCGATCCCGCGTAGCGGTGCGCTGGCCGGTTCCGTCTGTTCCCGAGCCTGAATATTAAACAGCGCATCGACGTGGATCTGGCTGGCTTGTTCGCTGGAACGCAGCGAGCTGCGATAGCGAGCGAAGCGCTCCAGGGTGTGCTGCAGGCGCTGATAGTGCACCGGCTTAATCAGATAGTCGAACACCCCCAGGCGCAGTGCTTCGCTGATGGTATCCATATGATTATCAGCGGTAATAAAGATAATCCGCCCCTTGTAATGGGTACTGACCGCATGGCGGATCAGGTCGATACCTTTGCCGTCAGGTAAGAAATTATCCAGCAGGATCAACTGCGGTTGATACAGTCTGAGTTGTTTCCTGGCGCTCTCGAGTTTATCCGCAATGCCAATGACGTCGAACTGGGGAAACTGTTTGATGTTATCCACCAGGATCTCCGCCAGCATAGGTTCGTCTTCAACGATAAGAGTGGTGATGCTATCCATGATGTTCATCTCGGGTCAGGGGAATATAAAGAGTAAAGATGGTGCCAAAAGGAATGTTATTTTCGACGACGATGCTGCCGCCTGCCTGTTCCACGTAGCTGCGAACCAGCCAGAGTCCGATGCCATGATCTTTGCTGACGCTGCTGGTGACGCCGCGCTCGAAGATCCGATCGCGCAGCGTCTCGTCAATGCCGCATCCCTGATCGGCGACCTCGATAATCACCTCGTGGCCGTCACTGTTGATCAGGCACTCTATCTGCCTTGAGCCCTGCGGCTGTTGCAGGCTGGCATTGTAGGCGTTATCAAGCAGATTCCCCACGATCGAGATCCATTCGTTGTGAGAAAGGGCGGTGGGTAATCTGTCGACGAAGCAGGCTGGATCGAAAATCAGCTCAAGTCCAAGCTCTTTGGCCCGGTAATATTTGCCGATCAACAGCCCGGCCAGGTGGTTGTCCTGGAAATTACGCGCGATAAAATCGATGACCTTCTGGTGACTTTCCGACTGCTGTTGGATCAGATCCAGCGCATGATCGTAGCGTTTAAGAAACAGCAGGCCGGCGATGGTGGAGATCAGATTGCGATGCTCATGCTGCACGGCGCGCAGGTTATCGGCATATTGTTGTACCTGGCTAAGCTGCAGGCTGAGGGTGTTGATATCGTCTTTACTACGAAAGCTGATCACCCAGCCCTGTGGCTCATTATTTAAGATCACCGCCATCCGGCTGGCGATCACTTTGATCTGATTGAAGGTGACGATCTCGTCTTTTTTATTGGTCTGCGGCGCATCGTAGAAGAAAGCCTCCTGCGAAATCACGCTGCTGATCCCTTTACCGATAAGCGTCGTTTCCGGTTGGCTCAGGTTGAGCAACCGGCGGGCAGTCTGATTAATCGCGGTGATCTTGTAACGGGAGTCGATGGCGATAAGCCCTTCGAACACGGATTCAAACAATACGCTTTGCTGGATCAACAGCTGCGACAGCTGTTGGGGTTCCATATTCAGCATCTGCTTTTTGATATGCAACGAGAAGCGGCGGGCGCAGTAGAGCAGGAGCAGTAACATGATCGCCATCGGGATCAGCAGCGAGCTTATCTGCAGGCTGAGCCAGTTCTCTAACTGTTCAATGGTATAGCCTACCGACACAATGCCGATCACCTTGCCGGTCTCGTCCTGAATCGGTGATTTACCGCGCAGCGAGGAACCCAGCGAGCCTTTGCGCACTGACACGTAGCTTTTCGCATTTAATAGTGCTTCATCGCTGTCGCCGCCCTCCATCGATTTGCCGATTTCATCAGGGTTGACGTGATAGAGGCGCTGGCCGCTAGCATCACCGACGGTGATATAGGTGGCGTCGGAGAACGAACGCATGGGGTCGATAAGCGCTTTGATTCTGGCGAGGTCGCGTTTCTGAACCGCCTCGACCAGCTCCGGCATCGCCGAAATCTGCATTGCCTGAATCAGCGCCCGCTGCCCGACCTGGTAATGCAGACGCTCTTCGGTAATGTCGGTCAGATACCATGACATCGCCAGCATAACGATCGTCGAGGTGAATAAAATCAGCAGGAAGATGCGATTCTGAAACGATCGCCTGGCAAACCAGTGGGTGATTTTTCGGGTATACATAGCGCCAATAGACATTAAATGATTAGTTTCCCCGTTTCGCGGCCCGAGAACCCGCAGATGGCGCACAGAACCGCTAATTTCAGAAAAGTGATCGATGGCAAAGGGGCGTTGTTAATCCTGACCCGGAGGCGGGGCAACGGCCACGCCTCCGGGGAGGACGCCGGCCTACATCGCCAGCACGTACTTGAGCATCACCCCGGCGGCGATTGCCGAGCCGATCACCCCCGCCACGTTCGGGCCCATCGCGTGCATCAGCAGGAAGTTCTGCCCGTCCGCTTCCAGACCCACCTTGTTCGACACCCTGGCCGCCATCGGCACCGCCGACACCCCGGCTGAACCGATCAGCGGGTTGATCGGGTTCTTACTGAACCTGTTCAGCAGCTTCGCCATCAGCACCCCGGCGGCGGTCCCCACGCAGAAGGCGATCACCCCCAGCAGCAGGATCCCCAGGGTTTGCGGCTGCAGGAACTTGTCCGCCACCAGCTTGGCCCCCACCGACAGCCCGAGGAAGATGGTCACGATGTTGATCAGCGCGTTCTGCACCGTATCGCTCAGCCGCTCCACCACCCCGCTCTCGCGCATCAGGTTGCCGAAGCAGAACATCCCCAGCAGCGGCGCGGCGTCCGGCAGCAGGAGCGCCACCAGCAGCAACAGTACCGCCGGGAAGAGGATCTTCTCCCGCTTACTCACCGTGCGCAGCTGCACCATGCGGATCTTCCGCTCCTTATCCGTGGTCAGCGCCTTCATGATCGGCGGCTGGATCAGCGGCACCAGCGCCATGTAGGAGTAGGCGGCCACCGCGATGGCCCCCAGCAGCTCCGGCGCCAGCTTGCCCGACAGGTAAATCGCCGTCGGGCCGTCGGCGCCGCCGATGATGCCGATGGCCGCCGCCTGCGGCAGGGTGAACGAAATCAGGCCGAAGTAGTTCAGCGTCAGCGCCCCGAGGACGGTGGCGAAGATACCGAACTGCGCCGCCGCCCCCAGCAGCAGGGTGCGCGGGTTGGCCAGCAGCGGGCCGAAGTCGGTCATCGCCCCGACGCCCATAAAAATCACCAGCGGCGCGATGCCCGAGCCAATCGCCACCTTATAGAAGATGGCCAGCACCCCGGCGGAGTAGCCCATGTCCACCGCCAGGCTCTCCATCTGCCCCTGCACCGACGGCAGGGCCAGGGCCAGCGCCTCCTTAATGGCGTGGACGTCCGGCGCGCAGTGGAGCTTCGCGGCAATCACCGCCAGCTGCGCCGGGTCGTGGTGGGCCAGCAGGCTCTCCAGGGCGCTCAGCGCCAGGCCGGCCTCCGGGATGTTCGACAGCAGGCCGCCGAAGCCAATCGGCAGCAGCAGCAGCGGCTCGAACTTCTTCGCAATCGCCAGCCAGAGCAGCAGGAGGCTGACCAGCAGCATCACCGCCTGGCCGAACCCCAGGTGCATCAGCCCCATCCCCTGAATCAGGGCGTTCAGACTTTCCATTTCCGCTCCTCGTCGTTACGCCAGCTGCAGCAGGGTGTCGCCGACCGCCACCGCGTCGCCGGCTTTCACCGCGATACCGCGGACGGTCCCGGCATGAGCGGCGCGGATTTCGGTCTCCATCTTCATGGCTTCCAGAATCAGCAGCACCTCGCCTTCGGCCACCGTCTGGCCTTCCGCGGCAATGACCTTCCAGATAGTGCCCGCCAGCGGCGCGGTGACCGGGGTGCCGGCGCCGGCCGGGGCGGCGGCAGGAACCGGTGCGGAAGACGGGGTGGCCGCCGTCAGCTGGCTGACGTCGCCGCCGTCGCTGACCTTCACCACAAAGGCCTTGCCTTCCACTTCCACGGTGTAGACGCCGGAGGCGGCAGCTTTTACCGGGGCAGGAGCAGGCTGCGCGGCTTCCAGCTGCGGCACCGGTTCAAAGGCCGCCGGGTGATGACGGTTTTGGAGGAACTTCAGGCCGGGATGGGGGAACAGGGCCACGTTGAGCACGTCGTCGATGGCGTTCTCCGCCAGCTGAATATTCTTCTCCTGCGCCTGGCGCTTCACATCGGCTTCCAGCTGCGCCAGCTCCGGCTTCAGCAGGTCCGCCGGGCGGCAGGTCACCGGGTCGGCGCCGTCGAGCACCCGGGCCTGCAGGGCGGCGTTCACCGGCGCCGGCGTGTGGCCGTACTCACCTTTCAGAATCCCGGCGGTCTCCTTCGCGATGGTTTTGTAGCGCTCGCCGGTCAGGACGTTGAGCACCGCCTGGGTGCCGACAATCTGCGAGGTCGGGGTGACCAGCGGGATGAAGCCGAGGTCCTCGCGCACGCGGGGGATTTCCGCCAGCACTTCATCCAGACGGTGGGCGGCATTTTGCTGCTTCAGCTGGCTTTCGAGGTTGGTGAGCATCCCGCCCGGGACCTGGGCGACCAGAATGCGGCTGTCGGTGCCCTTCAGCTGGCCCTCGAAGGCGTGGTACTTCTTACGCACCTCGCGGAAGTACGCCGCGATGCTCTCCAGCTTGTGGATATCCAGCCCGGTGTCGTGCTCAGTACCCGCGAGGGTGGCCACCAGCGCTTCGGTGGCCGGGTGGCCGTAGGTGGCGCTCATCGAGGAGATGGCGGTATCGACGCCGTCGACGCCGGCTTCAATGGCCTTCAGCAGGGCCATCTCCGCCATGCCGGTGGTGGCGTGGCAGTGCAGGTGCAGGGTGACGGCAAAGCGTTTTTTGATTTCGCTGACCAGCTCAAAGGCGGCGCCGGGGGTGAGAATGCCGGACATGTCTTTAATCGCGATGGAGTCGACGCCGGTCTCCAGCAGCTGTTCGGTGAGGTCGAGCCAGGTCTGCAGGGTGTGGGCCGGGCTGGTGGTGTAGCTCAGGGTGCCCTGGGCGTGGGCGCCGTGGCTGCGGACCGCCTGCAGGGCGGCCTGCATGTTGCGCGGGTCGTTCATGGCGTCGAAGACGCGGAAGACGTCCATGCCGTTTTTGACGGCGCGCTCCACGAAGCGTTCGACCACGTCGTCGGCGTAGTGACGGTAGCCGAGCAGGTTCTGGCCGCGGAGCAGCATCTGCAGCGGGGTTTTCGGCATCGCCTTTTTCAGCTCGCGCAGGCGGACCCACGGGTCCTCGCCGAGGAAGCGGATGCAGGCGTCGAAGGTGGCGCCGCCCCAGCACTCCAGCGAGCGGTAGCCGACGTCGTCAAGCTGAGCGGCGACGGGGAGCATATCGTCGAGACGCAGACGGGTGGCGAACAGGGACTGGTGGGCGTCGCGCAGGACGACATCGGTAATGGCAACGGTCATGAATTCCTCCGTGAATTAAGGGTGAAGACGGCGGTGGTGGTGAATGGCGGCGACAATCGCCGGCGTTAAGCGGGCGAAATCGTCAGCGTGCGAGGCGGCGGGCGCAGGTGCCGCCTTCGGCGCGACAGCCGGTTCGGGGAAGAAGCGGTTGACGGCGGCGGACATGCCCTGGATGGCGAAAATCAGCAGAAACAGAAACGCCAGCACGAACCCCATGCCGAGGAACATCAGGGTGAAGCCTTCACCCAGCAGTACAGCTTCAGTCATTGAAAGACCCTAAAGTAAGGGCACGACGGCGTGTTTGAAGGCTAACCAAACGATACTTCCGGCTAAGGAGTAGGGGGGATTTCCCGAAGCCGCCCCCGGCTCTGGCCCCTAACTGGCATCGCTGTGGTTGACGCTCAAACATCGCCATCGTGCGTGTTGGTTACATCATCATGCCGAACACAATGCTGGCGATGACCAGCACAATACCGCCGCCCAGACGGGAGGAGATTTGCGCATAAGAGATAAGATTCATACGGTTACAGGCAGAGAGCACATCCAGGTCGCCTGAGCCGCCGCGGTTAGCCATGCACAGGCCTGCGGTGATGGCGGATTCGATCGGGAAGAAGCCAATCATCCAGCCGCCGATGGCCGCCCCGACGACAGCACCCACGACGATTACCGCAGCGATGATGACGTTCGCGAAGGTAATCGCGTCGATAATTTCCTGCAGGTCGGTGTAGCACACGCCGACCCCGACCATCAGTACCCACAGCAGCTGCTTAGAGAAGAAGTCAGACAGGCGTTTGGCCCCGGCTTTGATCTCCGGCGAGCAGAGGCCGGAAGCGTTCAGCGCCGCGACGATCAGCACCATCCAGGCGAAATAGTGGATTGAGACACCGCCAATGCTTGGCAAAATTTTCTTGGCAATGACGTAGGCCAGCAGGAAACAGGTGGTGGCGAGCACCAGGCCGACTGCCGTTTCGCGATGGGTAATCTGGCCTGCTTTTTCATCATCATCAACTTTAAAGGAGGCTTTACGTACCAGTTCGCCTTCCCCGCTCAGCCAGGTGTGTTTTTTACCGATAATATCGAGCAGCGCGGCAAAAACGATGGCGAAGATATTGGCGATGGTCAGAATGGCAATCGCGGTGGAGTAGTACTCTTCACGGGAGCGGCCGGTGACGGAGTGATAAATTTCAGACAGCGGAACCGCGCCTGCGCCGTTGCCGCCGCCCATAATCGGCAGGACGTACAGCATCATGATACGGTCTACGGAAATACCGAAGCACAGGCCGATGATAATCCCGAAGATAGATGCGCCGAGGATCCCCATAAGGATCGTCGGAATATAACCCAGCAGCGATTTCAACAGCAGTTTACGGTTAACCGAGAGAATGGCGCCAGTTATCAAAACTGCGATGAATAAGTTCAGGAAGTTGCTTTTATCCATCACATTAGTGATTGCATCAATTTCTTTTTGGGTAAAAATGCCTGCGTAAACGAAATAAGCGGCGACGAGGAAGATCATCACCGGCGCGCCGCCAATATATTTATTAAATATCGGCAGCCGTTTGCCAATCTCGCCAAAGATGGCGCCGATAATAAACATAATGGCAAAGCCGCCAACCAGGTCGGTGGGTAACGCATTAAAGAAGTGGGAAAGTAATAGCGTAATTAACGCAAACGCATAAAGGGGTAACGGCATGCCGAAGATTTTAAATCCCAGCAGGTCGCTTACGCCCTTTTTCTCCGTCGCCGGAGCCTGGCTCATGTTAGTCATAAACGTTATCCTGTTTATCAATGAAGTAATAAGACCGGCGCATAGTAATAAATAGACTCAGTGTTAAGGTGTGATAACCTTCACTGAATACTCGTGTTTTTAATTAATTTAATTATTTTTATTATGCTGAATGAATTAACAACATAAAAACCATAAAGCCAATTAAGCGACGGGGAAAATTGTGATTTAAATACAAGAATCGATAGCCGAACGCTGGCGAAATACAAGTCGTTTTGGAATAACGAAGCGCTAAAAAATGACTCTGATATTAAAACGCGTTCTGCTACGGAAGGATAAATCGCGGCGAGAGGCGATTGACCTCTTTCTCCGTCAGCATCAGCTCTCATTAGAGGCTGATTGCGAAATGGCCATTGTCGCCGAGTATCAGCAGCGGCTGGTCGGCTGCGGCGCCATCGCCGGCAACGTCCTGAAGTGCATCGCTATCGACCCCTCGCTGCAGGGGGAGGGGCTGAGCCTTAAGCTACTGACAGAATTACTCACCCTGGCCTACGAGCTGGGGCGCAGTGAACTGTTTTTATTCACTAAGCCCTGTAACGTCGCGCTCTTTGCCGGCGCCGGATTCTGGCCAATCGCGCAGGCCGGCGATCTCGCCGTGTTACTGGAAAATAGCCGCGAACGGCTGACCCGCTACTGCCGCCAGCTGGCGATGTACCGTCAGCCGGGACGCAAAATAGGCGCTATCGTGATGAACGCCAACCCGTTCACGCTCGGCCACCGCTGGCTGGTGGAGCAGGCGGCCCGTCAGTGCGACTGGCTACACCTGTTTGTGGTGAAAGAGGATGCTTCCCGTTTCACGTATCAGGATCGCTACACGCTAATCGAAAAAGGGATTGCCGGCATCGACAAGGTAACGCTGCATCCCGGTTCGGCATACCTCATCTCGCGGGCCACCTTCCCTGGCTACTTCCTCAAAGAACAGGGGGTGGTGGACGACTGCCACAACCAGATCGATCTCCAGCTGTTCCGCGAACATTTAGCCCCGGCGCTGAAGATAACCCATCGTTTTGTCGGCACTGAGCCGCTGTGTTCGCTGACCCGCCATTACAACCAGCGTATGAAAGCGTTGCTGGCAGCGCCAGGCGACGCGCCGCCTGTTGAAGTGGTTGAGCTGGCGCGGATCGAAAAAAACGGCGGGCCGATATCGGCTTCCAGGGTGCGCGAACTGTACCGGCAGCGCAACTGGCAGGCGGTGGCGGCGCTGGTGCCGCCGGGAACCCTCTCTTTTCTGATGCAACTGGCGGAATGCGAACATCAAACCGCCTGATTTTTACGCCATAACAAAGGATTTGCCTCTATGGAAATGAAGATTGACGCCCTGGCCGGCACGCTGGAGTCCAGCGATGTGATGGTCAGGATTGGGCCGGCGACGCAGCCGGGCATTCAACTGGAGATCGACAGCATTGTGAAGCAGCAGTTTGGCGATGCGATTGAGCAGGTGGTCAGAGAAACCCTGACGCAGCTCGGCGTTAGCCAGGCCAACGTGGTGGTGGATGATAAAGGGGCGCTGGAGTGCGTTCTGCGCGCCCGGGTTCAGGCTGCGGCCCTGCGCGCGGCGCAACAGTCTCAATTGCAATGGAGCCAGCTATGAAACCACGTCGCAGTATGCTGTTTATCCCCGGCGCCAATGCCGCCATGTTAAGTACTTCATTCGTTTACGGCGCCGATGCGGTGATGTTCGACCTTGAAGATGCCGTTTCGCTGCGCGAGAAAGATACCGCTCGCCTGCTGGTGTATCAGGCGCTGCAGCATCCGCTGTATCAGGATATCGAAACAGTGGTGCGCATTAACCCGCTAAATACGCCGTTTGGTCTGGCCGACCTGGAAGCGGTGGTACGCGCGGGTGTGGACATGGTACGTCTGCCGAAAACCGACAGCAAAGAAGATATTCATGAACTGGAAGCCCACGTTGAGCGGATTGAACGCGAGTGCGGCCGGGAAGTGGGTAGCACCAGGCTTATGGCGGCCATCGAGTCGGCGCTGGGGGTGGTAAACGCGGTCGAGATCGCCCGCGCCAGCCCGCGTCTGTCGGCCATCGCGCTGGCGGCCTTCGACTACGTTATGGATATGGGCACCTCCCGCGGCGACGGCACTGAGCTGTTCTATGCCCGCTGCGCCGTGCTGCATGCTGCGCGGGTCGCCGGCATCGCCGCCTATGACGTCGTGTGGTCGGATATTAATAATGAAGAGGGCTTCCTCGCGGAAGCGAATCTGGCGAAGAACCTCGGCTTCAACGGGAAATCACTGGTCAACCCGCGCCAGATCGAACTGCTGCACCAGGTCTATGCCCCGACGCGAAAAGAGGTCGACCATGCGCTGGAGGTGATTGCCGCGGCGGAAGAGGCAGAGTCGCGCGGTCTGGGCGTGGTGTCACTGAACGGCAAGATGATCGATGGACCGATTATCGACCACGCGCGCAAAGTGGTGGCGCTTTCAGCTTCCGGTATTCGTGATTAAGGGGAATAAGATGAAAGAGACAGTAGCAATGCTTAATCAGCAGTATGTGATGCCGGAAGGATTGACCCCTTACAGCGGCGTGACGGCGAAAAGCCCATGGCTGGCCAGTGAGACGGAAAAGCGCCGGCGTAAAATCTGCGACTCGCTGGAAACGGCAATCCGTCGTTCCGGCCTGCGAAACGGCATGACCATCTCGTTCCACCACGCGTTTCGCGGCGGTGACAAAGTGGTCAATATGGTGGTGGCGAAGCTGGCGGAGATGGGCTTTCGCGATCTGACCCTGGCGTCCAGTTCGCTTATCGACGCTCACTGGCCGCTGATCGAGCATATTAAAAACGGCGTGATCCGCCAGATCTACACCTCCGGCCTGCGCGGGAAGCTCGGCGAGGAGATCTCCGCCGGGCTGATGGAAAATCCGGTGCAGATCCACTCTCACGGTGGTCGCGTACAGCTGATCCAAAGCGGTGAGTTGTCCATTGACGTGGCGTTCCTCGGCGTTCCCTGCTGCGATGAGTTTGGCAATGCCAACGGCTTTAGCGGTAAGTCGCGCTGCGGCTCGCTGGGCTACGCGCGCGTTGATGCGGAACATGCCAAATGCGTCGTGCTGTTGACCGAAGAGTGGGTGGACTACCCTAACTACCCGGCCAGTATCGCCCAGGATCAGGTGGATCTGATCGTTCAGGTGGACGAAGTAGGCGATCCGGAAAAAATCACCGCTGGCGCCATTCGTCTGACCAGCAATCCGCGCGAGCTGCTGATCGCCCGCCAGGCGGCGAAAGTGGTTGAACACTCCGGTTACTTTAAAGAGGGTTTCTCACTGCAGACCGGTACCGGCGGCGCCTCGCTGGCGGTGAGCCGCTTCCTGGAAGACAAAATGCGCCGCAACGGTATCACCGCCAGCTTCGGCCTTGGCGGCATCACCGGGACGATGGTCGATCTGCATGAGAAAGGGCTGATTAAAACGCTGCTCGACACCCAGTCGTTCGATGGCGATGCGGCGCGCTCGCTGGCGCAGAACCCGAACCACGTCGAAATCTCTACCAATCAGTATGCCAGCCCGGGTTCCAAAGGGGCCTCCTGCGAGCGCTTAAACGTGGTAATGCTCAGCGCGCTGGAAATTGACACCGACTTTAACGTCAACGTGATGACCGGCTCCAATGGCGTGCTGCGCGGCGCGTCAGGCGGTCATAGCGATACCGCCGCCGGCGCGGATTTGACCATCATTACCGCGCCGTTAGTTCGCGGCCGCATTCCCTGCGTCGTGGAAAAGGTGCTGACCCGCGTGACGCCGGGAGCCAGCGTGGATGTGCTGGTCACCGACCATGGCATTGCGGTAAACCCGGCGCGCCAGGACCTGATCGACAATTTACGCAACGCCGGTATTGCGCTGATGACCATTGAGGAACTGCAGCAGCGCGCGGAGTTGCTGACGGGCAAACCGAAAGCGATCGAATTTACCGATCGGGTGGTGGCGGTAGTCCGCTATCGCGACGGTTCGGTCATCGATGTGATCCATCAGGTGAAAAACAGCGACTAAGCGCAGAGGGGAAAGGCTATGAGCGACGTGTTAATTCAACCTCCGCGTGTGCTACGCGGAAAACCACTGAGCGCCGAAGAGGTGGTCAGCGCGGTAGAGCGCGCGCTGTTGACCGAAGTTCGCCTGACCCCTAAGCCCGGGCTGGTGGATATTCGTAACGCTGGCGCGCACCGGGATATGGATCTGGCCTCGTTTGAGGCCAGTACCGCGGTGGTGGCGCCGTGGATGGAGAAGTTTTTTATCATGGGCCACGATACCGCGGCGGTCGCGCCGGAGCAGGTGTTGATGATGCTGCGTCCGGTGGGAATGGCCTGCGAGAACGATATGCTGGAGGTCACCGGCGGGGTGAATACCCATCGTGGGGCGATCTTCGCTTTTGGCCTGCTGAGCGCGGCAGCGGGCAGGCTGGTCTCGAAAGGCGAGCCGATAGAGCAGCACCGGCTTTGCGACCAGGTGGCGCGCTTCTGTCGCGGCATGGTTATGCAGGAATTGTCCTCCGCCAGTGGGGAACGGCTGAGCAAAGGCGAGATGCATTTTCTGCGTTACGGCTTCTCCGGCCCCAGAGGCGAGTCGGAGAGCGAATTCCTGACTGTGCGCACCCAGGCATTACCGGTCTTTAACCGCATGATGGAGGAGACCGGCGACAGCAATCTGGCGCTACTGCAAACCCTGCTGCATTTGATGGCATGGAATGATGACACCAACCTGGTGTCACGCGGCGGGCTGGCCGGGTTGAACTATGTCCAGCAGGAGGCGCAGCGGCTGCTGTGGCAGGGCGGCGTGCTGGCTGACGGTGGGCTGGAGGCGTTGCGCCAGTTTGATGACGATCTGATTGCCCGCCATCTTAGCCCCGGCGGTAGCGCCGATCTGCTGGCGGTGACCTGGTTTTTATCCGCGTTTCCCGCCGGCGCGCTTTTCCCGCTGTAACCCTCTGCAACATGGCCCTCGCCCGCACCGTGCGGGCGGGGCATCATCATTCGCATCCTGGTTCTCACTGCGTAAACGAGGAATTGCGGCACAATCGTATAGTTTTTACTGATATCGTCCGCCGTTTGTCATAAATTTCTAATTATCGGCGTTTTTGAGTAGCGGCCCGCTGACGGGCTGGTTACTCTGAAAACAATTTACGTAATGTTAACAAAAGAGAATAGCTATGCATGATGCACAAATCCGCGTGGCCATCGCCGGCGCGGGCGGCCGGATGGGACGCCAGTTAATTCAGGCTGCGCTGCAGATGGATGGAGTGGCGCTGGGCGCGGCGCTGGAGCGTGAAGGATCCAGCCTGGTGGGCAGCGACGCCGGCGAGCTGGCGGGCGCCGGCAAAGCGGGCGTCACGGTGCAGAGCAGCCTGACGGCGGTAAAAGATGATT
>ENA-UOJR01001623-UOJR01001623.1-human-gut-metagenome-genome-assembly--contig:-C115P-NODE-1623-length-18790-cov-6.317694_pt1 | contig 18790 bp, 14 predicted proteins | sample MGYA00242354_ERZ723901 | MGnify/ENA metagenome assembly ERZ723901
CCGGGCTCCTGCCCGCCGACGCCCTTGATCGCGAACAGCGCGCCCGAGTCGTTCTTGTAATAGAGCGTCCCGTCGGGACCCACGGCGATCGAATACATGCAGAACTGCTGATGCTCGGGCGCGGGGGTGTAGACGAGGCTCGCGTCCGCGTCACCCAAACGGTAGCGGTACATGCCGCCGGGATTGCAGTTGGCGGTGAAGTACACATAGGTCTGCCCGCCCTGGACGGACACGACCGGCGTGCTCTTGACCTCGGCGGACGCCGCCTGCGCACCGGTCTTTCCCAGGAGGGGCTTGCCGTCCACAGTCGTCACCGCGGCATCCACCGCAAGGGTCTTGGCATCGATCACCGCAAGCAGACCGTAATACGCCTTCATGTACTTGCTCACCTGGACGAACTGATCGGACTGGCCGCCCACGACCAGTTTGCCGTCCACCAGCGCAGGGGTACCCGTGGAGGTCTTGGCGAACTTGACGCTGCCCGTCTCCTTGAGCTCGCCGTTCTCGCTGAGAGAGAGGCGGTGCATGACGCCGTCGGTGCTCACCGCGAAGAACGTGGAAGCGTCGTCACCTTGCACGACCGTGGAGCGCACAGGGGCACCCACCCCGACGCGGGAAACCTCCTCCCCCGTCGTCGCATCGCGCACCACCACGGCGCCCGTATCGTCGCCGATCACCAGATGCGAACCGGTCGCTGCCGCGCCGGCCCAGTAATAGCCGCCCTTGTCCTCGCGCTGCCAGCGAACGGCGCCGGTCTTGAGGTTCACGCACGTGAGGTAGCCCTTGCCCGAGCTACCGTCGGAGGTTCCGGCGTACACGTACCCATCGTGGACCGTGAGCGTGCCGAGCGACTGCTGCTCGACCACGAAACCGCTCTCGGTTGTATACGTGGGCAATACCTGGGTGAGCCACACCGTGGCGAGCGCATCGGCCGTCAGCGCCTGCAGGCGGCCGCCGTGCACCGGCACCACGATGATGCCCTCGGCGTACACCATGCGGGCTGTGGAGTCGATGCTCGCCGCAAGCTTTGCCTCACGTACCGTCTTGCCGCTAACCCGATCCTTCATGATCAAACGATCGGCGGAAGCCACGTAGAGGTAGTCACCCACGACGATGGGGTCGGACACATTGGGCACACCGTAGGAACCCTCGGGGACCGTCCCCACGACATCCACCCAGACCTGTTCGACGTCGCCCGTGGGCACTTTTGCGTCCGTAGGCCTGGTTCCCGTCGCGAAGTTCGGCCATGGGCTCTCCCAGTTGGGACGCGGTGCGGCCGGCGTGATCTCGATGTCATTCTCGGGGAGCACCTCGCCCGACCCATCCACGTAGACGAGCTCGATCACGTCGCCGTTCGACACGTAGTGCGCGTTCGCGTAGTCCTCCGCGTACTCGCCGTTGACCCGGAAGCTCCAGAACGACCACGGCTCGCCGGCGGACATCGCGAGCGTGCGCGTGCCGTCGGGGGTCGTGATGGAGTACGGCACGCCGCCATTCTTCATGCTGTAGGTGTAGCCGTTGCGCTCGAGCAGACCGGCGAAGACATCCCATGCGGTCGGGCTCTCCCCGGGCTCGACAGTCACCTCGGTGAGCGGGATCCACACCTGCGCGTGCACACCCCCGGCCGTCTTCTCGCCCAGGCCGGTCACGCGCGCGCTCACCACCATGTCCTTGGGGGCGTTCGGGTCGTCGAGGCCCGTGGCGCCGTGCACCGTGTAATAGGCCGAGACCTCCTGCCTGCTCAGGGCGCGATACTTGGCGAGCACCGCGGGGTCGATCGAGGGGTCGTCCTTGAACTTCTCGTAATAATCGCCGTATTTCTCACTCGACAGGCAGCTCGTGATCTTGACGCGCGTGTTGTATTCGGGCGTCTTGAGCAGGCGTAGCGTCTCGGACTCGATGACGGCGGGCGCGCTCGACTTGAATTTGTCCCACTGCTCGCTCGGGTGCGATAGGTCGATGGAGACGGGCGCGATGCCCATGCCCTCCACCGCGGCGCTCGTGCGGGCCCACACAAGGCCCCCGTTGCCATCGTCACGCACCTGCTTGAACTCATCCAGGCTCTGGGTGACGGAACGCGGGTCGTCGTTGGCGCCCAGGAGCGCCTGGGCATAGCCATCCTTGGCGCGCTGCATGAGGTCGAGCTCGCGATCGATGTCGGCCGTGTCCAGCGCCTTGATGACAAGGTCGATGGAGCTCGTGCGGACCACGTCCTGAGGGAGGTTCTCGTCAGCCTTCTTGGTCAAGGTGGCCTTGAGCACGGCACGGGCATCGGGCATGCCCGGCGCCGGGCGCGTGACGATCAGGCGATATCCGCTGAGCGTGCACGAGCCATCGCCGGAGTCGACCTCATACGCGACGCGATACGCTCCCTTGAGCCCCATGGATCGAATCGTCGGCAACTGAATGTCGCCAGTAACCGCCGCCGGATCGATGGGCTTCTTGGTGTCCATGTCTTTGAGCGGGAGCTTGGCGAGCGCCTCGTCCAAGACCTGCTCGACCGTGGGATCGGAGTCGATCGACTTGACCGTAACGTCAAAGTCCTTGGAGATCTGGGGGGCCTTCTCGCCCTCCGCGGCCTTGTTGAAACGCGCGGTGGCCGTCAGGCGCGCATGCGCGTCCTCGGACTGCTTGCGCACGATGACGCCATCGGCGCCGATCACCTTGGAGTCGCTCGTCGACCAAGTCAGGTCGGCGCAAGTGCCCAGGCTCCCGCCGAGAGAGAGATCCTTGCGCGCCTCAATCGAGTTGGTCTCGTTATCGGCGGTTCCACCCTCGGCTTTGACCAGCGAAGACGCCTTGAGCTCCTCATCCAAGAGCTGTTCCAGGCGCTCGGCCACGCGGCCCATGTCCCAGCGGACCGTGATCCACCTGGTCCATTCTGCGGTGGTGCCCCTCGAGGAGATCTCGAACACAACCTTGACGCGGGCGCTGCCCGGCACGTCGCCCTCGGGGTCCTCGTAGTAGAAGGTCACCCGACCGTTGTCCGCGCCCTCGGCGGAGCTGACCGTTGCCCCGCCCGCGCCGGTTTCCGCGGACTTGACGCGCACCTCGGCATGGGTGAACCCGAGCTCCGCGAGCTTTGCCTGGACGATCTCGCGCACGTTCTGCGACTCGCCAAAAATCGGTTGGGGCGTGAACCCGTCGAGCGCGGCCTTCGCCGCCTCCGCGGACTGCGCGTCCAGCACGGGGCCGGCCTTCGCCTTGACCTGGTTGTAACCGCCGGCCGTTGCCACCACGCGGATGTACGAGCCCACATGGGATTTGGCGAGTTCCAAGCGGCTGCCCGTCGCGCCGGCGATGGGCTCGAACGGACCGGATGCGCTCTCGGCCACCTGCCACTCGTATGTCACGCTGCCCGCAGGCGGCACCTTGCCCGCCGTCAGCACGGGCTTGGCGATCAGCGTCGCCTTATCGGTCACCGACCCGCCGCCCTCGACGGCGATGGAGATGTTCGCCAGTCGCAGGGAGCCCTCGGGTGCGATCGGGCCCATCACGAAAGCGACGGAGCCCTCCGTTGTGGTCGCCTCCACGCGCAGGTACTTGCCGAGCACGGCGTCGCCCTCGGCCAGGCGAACCGTTGCGCCCTCCCCCAGGGCCTCTCCCGCCGCGGCGTTCCTGGAAGGCAGTAGGGTCCAGGCGTAGGTCACGCCCTCCTTGACCACGGTGCCGTTCGTGGCGCCATCGGCAGGGGAGCCGCCCGTTATGGCCACGGCCTCGACCGCGTCGCCCGGATGCAGGATGGCATCGATATCGCCGCTGACCTTGGTGCCCGCGCGATGCATCTCCACGCGGCTCAGCTTGATGGCGCCCGGCTTCTGCACGGGCCCCGGCACGCCTGATGACGAGGTCGGCGCCCAGCGCTCGACCTTGCCGTCGCTCACCTTCACGCCAATGTAGCGCCCGCCCAGCTCTCGGGCCAGGTCATCGGTGAGCACCAGGCTCTGCCCGGTCTGCCCGGCGATGGGCGCGTAGTCTGCCTTGCTCGTCGACTTCTTGGCTGACGACATCCACTGGTAGGAGAGGCCGCCCTTGTTGGAGACGACATAGTCGTCCCAGTCGTAGACATTCGCCCAGAGCATGGCGCCCGGCTTGAGGTCGCCGGACACCTTCGAATTATCGTCTTTATCCATCGTGTCCTGGATCAGGACATAATCGCCATCCTCGAGCCGGCGGACAGCGCGGGCGGCGCGATCGTCCTGCGGCGTGGGCGCGACCTCGGCCTGCTGCGCGGGCGCAACCTCGGATTGCTGCGCGGACGCAGGCTCAGGCTCTGCCTGGACCGCGGTGACGGCGCCTTCGGCTTCCGGTTCGACCTGCACGCCTTGTAGCTTGGCTTGAGAGTCTTGCTGCGCGGCCTCCTCGCCGCCCAGCGCCTCGGCAAACGCCGCGGTGGGCACCTGGCCGGTCACCATCGCGCATGTCAAGATCGCGATCGTCGCCCGGCGCGCAAATCCACGCCAACACGCGACCGTCACATGGGTTCTGGCCATCCAGACACCCCTTTCATCCAGGGCCCCGCCCATCCCTTTGGGCGTTCGCAGACAGAGAGGCGATCCGACTCATCCTTTTGCCGCATGCGCGCGCCGTCCGATCTGCGACGCGTCTCCCGCATGCGTGGGAATCACGGTTACTGGAATAGCCGGGGACTCTCACCCCGATTCTCCTGGCACCGCGCGAAACTCCGCGCGGTGCCGTGCGTCTCCGCACCTTCTGCCGAGCCATGTATTTGTATCCGGAAAATCATACCGTATGAAGGCGCCTCGCACGAATGCAGGGAGATTCGTTCTCGGCGACCACACCCACCACCGCATGCGGGACATACGGGGCCTCGATGGCCTCGATCTCCCCAGGCGTGAGCTCAAGCTCGCAAGCACCCACGGCGCCGTCGATGTGATGCGACTTGGTGGCTCCGACCACCGGGGCGGTCACCTTGGTGAGCAGCCACGCCAGGGCAACCTCCGTCATGGTCACGCCGCGCGCCTGGGCGATGTCCGCGACCGCCCGGATGATCGGCGCGTCCACGTCCGCCGTGCCGTCGTACTTGCCGTGCGCATACGCATCGAGCTGCAAGCGCCTGCTCGTCTCGCCCGGATGCTTTGACAGGCGGCCGCCCGCCAAGGCGGAGTACGGCGTCAACGCGATCCCGCGCGTCGCCGCGAGAGGCACCATCTCGCGCTCGTCTTCCCGTGCGATTGCGTTGTAATGGCCCTGGTAGCTCGCGAAAGGCGTCCAGCCGTTGGCTCGGGCGATGGCATTCGCCTCGGCAAGTTGCCATGCATGGCAGTTCGAGATGCCCAGAGCTCGGATCTTGCCGGCGCGCACCTGGCGGTCGAGAGCCGGAAGTAACTCCTCGATAGGCGTGTCCCAATCCCACATGTGATAGATGTAGAGGTCGACGTAATCCATGCCCAGGCGCTTCAGGCTCGCATCGAGCAGGCGCTCCACCTTGGCGTCGACCGATTCGGAACCGTGCACCCCCGGCTCCTCGCCAGCCGGCGCGTGCAGCCCGCCGAGCACGAACTTCGTCGCCACGACGACATCCTCGCGGCGCGCGTTCGCGGCGAGCGCCCGCCCCACGTACTCCTCGCTCGTCCCGTTTTGGTACCCCATCGCGGTGTCAAAGAAGGTGATGCCCTCGTCGAGCGCCCGACGCATGATGGCGGCGGATTCCTCGTACCCCAGCGTCCATGCATGCTGCCCACTGCCCGAGTCGCCAAATCCCATGCACCCCAGGCAGATGCGCGACACCTCGATGCCAGTCGATCCCAATGCGGCGTACTTCATGTGCGGCCCCCATCCGTTCCGTCGTGTTGACTCGGGTCAAGCTTATGCTCTTCCCCATCTCATAACAAAGACCTATATTGCATATATCACCATGCGCTGCTTGCATGGTATTGAGCAGAGGAGGACCGACATCCATGGACATACGCACCATGCGCTCGTTCATAGCGATCGTGCAGACGGGCAGCATCACCCGCGCCGCCGAAGAGCTGCACATTAGCCAACCTGCCCTGTCGCGCCAGGTCATCGAGCTGGAGCGAGAGCTGTCCTGCAGCCTCCTCGACCGCGGCGGCAGATCGGCGACGCCCACCGCGGAGGGCAGGCTGCTCTACAACCGTGCGCGGGAGCTGGTCGACCTCCTGGAGAAGACCGAGGCGGAGATCAGGCATCCGGACCTCGCCCGGGGCGAGGTGCGCATATCGTGCAGCGAGACGCCCGCGACCTTGCCCATAGCGCACGTTGTCAGGGAGCTCACGGCAACGCATCCGGGCATCACCGTCAAGTTCCGCAGCGAAAGCTCAGACGACGTGACCGAGCACCTCGCCCAGGGCATCGCCGACTTTGGCATAACGGTGGGGCCCGCGCGCACGGACGACTTCCACATCATCGGCTTGCCGGACGCCGACACCTGGGGCACCTTGCTCCCACGCGAGCACCCGCTCGCGCAACGCGGCGGCGTCGCGCCCAAAGACCTCATCGGCGAGCCCCTCATCCTGCCCGAGAAGGCTCTTGCCCAGCAGCGCCTGGGCGACTGGATGGGCGCACCCCTTGACGGGCTCGATGTGCGCGGGACCTACAACCTGCTGTACACGGGCACACTGCTCGTTCGCGCAGGGGTGGGTATCGCGCTGTGCCTGGCGGGCATCGCCGACACCAGCGCCGATTCCGGCCTCGCCTTCGTGCCCCTCGTCCCCGCCCTGACGTCGCGCGTCGAGTTCATCTGGAGCCGCACCCACCGATTGTCGCCCGCGGGAATGGCATTTCTCGATTGCGTGCGGCGACACATCTGCGAAGAGGCCGATTAGCCGCACGCACGCCCCTTCGCAACACCTCGCCCCTTCGCATGGACGCACATCGCCGATGGCGGTACAATGCACGGCGAACATATCGTCCCCTTCTCCGGATGGGGACGGCGCGAGAGCGCTCACGTGCAGGCACCGTAGGACGTAGAAGGTGGTCGGCAGGTGGGTGCTTTATTTTTACGCAAGGAGGATTCAATGAAGAAGTTCATCACCGAGGATTCGTTTTGGCAGCTTTTCCCCGGCGCTTCGCTGGGCGTCGTCGTCGCGCACGACATGAAGCCCGCCAGCGAGGTCTCACCCGAGAGCGTCGCCGAGATCCAAGCACTGCTCGCCCGCGCGAACACGCTCGCCGAGCGCCACCTTGAATCCCCCACCCTCTCCGAGAACGCACCCGTCCGCGTATGGCGCCAGGCGTACCAGCAGTTCAAGACCAAGCGCGGAGCTCGATGCTCCATCGAGAACCTGCTCAAGCGCGTGCTGAAGGGCAACCCCGTGGGCACCATCTCCCCTTCCGTGGACATCTACAACGCCATGTCCCTCAAATACGCCCTGCCCTTCGGCGGCGAGGACATCGACGCGTTCGAGGGTGACCTGCGCCTCACCGTCACGCAGGGCGGCGACGCGTTCCTGCCCTTGGGCGAAGGTGCCGAGAACGACCCCACGCTCCCGGGGGAGCTCGCCTACCTCGACGACGCGGGCGCGGTCTGCCGCTGCTGGAATTGGCGCGACGGCGTGCGCACCGCGCTCACCGACGACACGCGCAACGCCTTCCTCATTGTGGAGTGCGTCGACCCCGACCGCGTCGAGGACTGCCGGGCGGCGACCGATGAGCTCGCGGAACTCATCGAGGCGCACCTCGGCGCGACCATTGCGGTCAAGGACCTCATCACCACCGATCACCGTGAGGTCGCCATCGAGGCGTAGGCGGCACGGGGCGCCTACAGGCTCTTGACCACCTTTGCCGGCACCCCGGCGACGACCGTACGAGGAGGGACGTCGCGCGTCACCACCGCCCCCGCCGCGATGACCGCGCCGTCCCCTATCGTCACGCCCTTGGTGATCGTCGAACTCGCCCCGATCCACACGTCGTCGCCGATCGCGATGGGTGCCGGGTGCAGCACGGCCCTGCGCGCGGGGTCCAAATCGTGATCAAGTGTCGCCATGACCACGTTGTGACCCACCAGCACGCGATCGCCTATGCGGATGCCGCCTTGGTCTTGCAGCCTGCACCCGCTGTTGAAAAACACGTCCTCCCCCACGCGGATGTTCCTACCGAAATCCGTGTAAAACGGCGGGAACATGCTGAATCCCCGTGGCGTTGGGGCACCCGTGATACGCCCGAAGATCTCGGCCACCTCCGCCGGCGCATGATAGGCCCCGTTCAGCTCCGCCGTGCGCATGAGCGCCTCTTGGGCACCCTCGTGCATCACGTCCGCATCCGCGGTGCCCGGCACGATATCCTCGCCGTTCGCCCTGTGCTCCACAAAGGTATCGATTCGATCTTGACTGATCATTGATCCTCCAGCTGTAACTCCACACTACCAAGCGCCCTAAGCGGCGAGGCCCATCCCATGCTCCTCGGCACGCTTCACCGTCGCGGGCACCGCCTCGCCGAGGGCGTCGAACCCGCCGGCGAACACCGCGCCCGCCAAACTCGCGCCGCGTGCGAATTCAGCCGCGAGGGTCTCAGAATTGCTCCGACACCTCAAGCTCGTCGAAATCACCGGCATCTTCGTGCCCACGGGAATCCCCTTCCCTCTCGTCATCTTGCGGAATCATCCTACGACCTGGAGCTCACTCAAAAGCAAGCGGAAATCTCGAGTCGCGGGGCTCTCGCTTGCCCTTGAGCCCACTTCAAGTCGTAGCATGGAACTATCCGAACCGTATGAGCAAAGGAGCCGTCATGCGCATCGCCGAAGTCGCGGAACAATATGACCTGAGCGCCGACACCTTGCGCTATTACGAGCGTATCGGGCTGCTGCGCCCCGTGCGCCGCAACGCCAGCGGCGTGCGCGACTACAGCGAGGAGGACTGCGCGCGCATCTCCTTCGTCAAGTGCATGCGCGGGGCGAACGTGTCCATCGAGGCGCTCATCGAATACATGCAGCTCTTCGAGCAGGGCGAATCCACCCTCGAAGCCCGCAGGCAGATCCTCATAGAGCAGCGCGACGAGGCCCGCAAGAGGCTCGACCGCATTCAAGAAGGGCTCGACCGCCTTGATTACAAGATCGCCCATTACGACGAGCTGCTCGCGCATGGCGCCCACTCCCCCTGCAACCGAGGAGCTTAAGCGAGGCGGGGGCGGCAACCGGGCCTCGGGTCATCGTTGACGGCAATCACCGTCTGGGCACCCGATATTCCCGCGAGATGCTGGATGGCGCCGGACACGCCCATAATTGCGGAGCATGAATGAATGATCATTTACAGTATGATTATAGAACATGCGTTCGCTTTATGCTACAATGCAATCAAGGTATGAGAGCGAGTGAGAGTTCATACGGAGGCCCCCGATGGTACGTATGAACGGGAGCGTTGGATGCCGTCGAGCGCCACGAGACGCTTAGACAAAGAGGCCACGCCACTGACTCATCTCAGACAAGCACGCGCTCCTGTTCGCCGGCACCCGCAAAGATCGGCACCACAAGATAACGTCTTTTTTACCGTGGAAACGGGGTGCTGTCACATGGCAAACAACAATGAGATTGTTTTGTTCACATCAGGCGATGGGGAGATTTCGCTGCCGGTCAATCTAGAAGAGGAAACTGTCTGGCTCTCACAAGCACAGATGTCCAGTCTCTTTGGCCGAGACCAATCCGTTATCGCTCGCCATATTAAAAACGTCTATGAAGATGGTGAAGTTTCACCGGAAAGCTCTATGCTTTTTTTGCATAACTCCAGTTCAGAGCAGTCAATTCGAATTTACAACCTCGATGTCATCATCTCGGTCGGGTACCGCGTCAAGTCACAGCGCGGTGCCGAGTTCCGTCGCTGGGCAACGGGCGTGCTGCGACAATACATCCTGGAAGGCCATGTGGAAAACGAGCGGCGCCTACGTCAGCTGGGAAGCGTCGTGAATATCATCGAGCGCATCCCCAACGATATCGGGTCCCGCGAGCTCCTCGATATCATCGAGAGCTATACGGATCATCAAGAACCACTCGTTCACCGATGGGAACAAACGCATCGGATACAGCCTATTCCTATACTTCCTCGACCGCAACGGCATCTTGTTCCGCGGGGTCGAAAAGCGCATAGCGGATAACACGCTCGTCGCCGTAGCGCTCATGATCGCCGAATCAAAGCCCGAGGAGAAGGAATCGATGATTTCACTGGTGATGAACTTCTTGCAATGATGGAAAGAGCCCGGTACGGACTCCCCACCATCTGCCGCCCGTCGCCCTCTCAGCGCCTCCGTACGCAATGGAGTCACCGAGAGGGCGAATAATCCTATCGATCCGACTACGACCCCACTCAGCCTCGAGCGGCATTCACGAAGGCACGCCAGAGTTTGAAGTCGGTCTCGAGCATGCGCCAGGTGTACTCGGGGTGCCACTGAACACCCAAGCAGAACGGCTGTCCCTCGACCTCGATTGCCTCGGGCACGCCATCGGTGGCGACCCCCGTCAGGCGGACGCCCTCGCCCAGCCTGTCCACACAGCAATGATGGCTCGAGTTGACCTGCACCTCGCCCTGCCAATCGAGCACACGCGAGAGCAGCGAGCCATCCTCGACCGCGATGGGATGCGCCGGGTCGTGCAGAATCGGCAGATGACGCCAGTGCACCTTGCCCTTGGGCACGGGAAGGCTCGGCACATCCATGCACAGGGTCCCGCCGAGCGCCACGTTGAGGATCTGCATGCCTCGGCACGTCGCGAACAGGGGCTTTCTCGCCGCCAGGGTCGCCTTGATGAGCTTCAGCTCGAACGCATCGCGCTCATGGCAAAGCAGGCGCTCGTCGTAAGGGCCCTCCTCGCCCCACAGGGCGGGGTCGACGTCATGCCCGCCGGGAATGGCGACGCCGTCGGCCATCTCGACGTAACGGGCGATAACGTCCTCGTCCTCGGTGAGCGCCATGATGAGCGGCAACCCTCCGGCAGCGAGGATGGCCTCGAGGAACACGGTCGCACCGGTCTCCTCGGGCGCAAGCCTCTCGGGCATCTGCAGGCAGGGCTTCGGCTGCTCCAGTCGCGGGGCGATGAGGATGATCGGTCGGTTGTCGGCTGAGGTCATACTTAGTGCCCCTTAATGGAATCGAGGAAGTCGCGGGCGCGCTGCGTGGTGGGATGGTCGAAGAACTCGTCGGGAGCGCCCTCCTCGACGATGGCGCCGTCGGCCATGAAGACCACGCGGTCGGCCACACGGCGGGCGAAGTTCATCTCGTGCGTCACCACGATCATGGTCATGCCCTGCCGCACGAGGTCCACCATGACGTCGAGGACCTCGTTGATCATCTCGGGGTCGAGCGCAGAGGTGGGCTCGTCGAACAGCATCGCCTTGGGGTGCATGGCGAGCGAGCGGGCGATAGCCACGCGCTGCTGCTGGCCGCCGGAGAGCTGGGCGGGGACCTTGTGTGCCTGAGACGCGACCCCCACGCGCTCGAGAAGCTCCATCGCGCGGCGCTCGGCCTCAGCCTTGGGCAGGCCCAGCACCTCGGTGGGGCCAATCGTCACGTTCTGCAAGATGCTCATGTGCGCAAAGAGGTTGAAGCTCTGGAACACCATGCCCAACTCGGCGCGCATGGCGGCAAGCTCGCGGCCTTCTTCCGGCAGGGGCTGGCCCTCGATGAGGATCTCGCCCGCATCGATGGTCTCCAGGCGATTGATGGCGCGGCACAGCGTGGACTTGCCGGAGCCGGAGGGGCCGATCACCACGACGACCTCGCCCTTGCCCACGGACAGGTTGACGTCCTTGAGCACGTGCAGGTCGCCAAAGTGCTTGTCCACGTGGCGGAGCTCGATGATGGGGGTCTTATCTGACATGTCTCGTCCAATCTGAGAACGGCGCGCAGGCACCGAAGGGGCATTCAGGGAGCACAGGCTCGGGCAGCAAGGCGCCCGCCTTTACGGGGTTGCCTCAAACAGAGCCGCCCTAAGCGGGGTTGGTGCTGTAGCGGCTCACCACGCGGGTGCCGCTGCGGCGCGCCACGTACACGGAGAGCTGGTTGATGGCGTAATTCAGCAGGATGTAGATGACCGCCACCACCAGATAGGTGCTCACAAGCGCATCGTAGTTGGTGATGAGCACGCGCGCGTTCTGCAGCATGTCCGGGTAGCTCACCACGTATGCGACCGTGGTGTCCTTGACCACGACCACGAGCTGCGAGATGAGCGAGGGGATCACGTAGCGAATCGCCTGGGGCAGCACGATCCTGAGCTTGACCCGGAAGGGGCGCATCCCCAAGGCGAGGGCCGCCTCGGTCTGACCGCGCGGCACGGCGTTGACGCCCGCGCGGAACACCTCGGCAAGGACGCCGGAAGCGGCGAGCGCCACCGGCAGCGTGATCATCCAAAACGACGACATCTTGATGCCGTACTGCGGAACCACCAAAAAGAAGAAGTAGATCAGCAGCAGGCTGGGAACGCCGCGGAAGAAATCGGTCACCACGCGGCAGAGGGCCGCGAGGGGACGGACCCCGCTCGTGCGCCCGAGCATGAGCAGAAGCCCCAGGACGAGCGCGATGGCCCCCGCCGTGAGCGCGACGGCGAGCGTGCCGCGCAGGCCCGCGAACAGGTACGACCAGGTGCTCGCCTGGGTGAAGAACATCCAGTACCTGGGGTCGAGCTGACCGGTGGCCCAGAACTGGTAGACGGCGAAGCCGAGCAGAAGGGCCACCAACACGGCGCTCACGGCCGTGCCCACGCGGATTTTGGCGCGCGTCTTGGGGCCCGGGGCCTCGTACAGGGCGTCACGGATGCTCACCGCCCGCGCGCCGGAAACTGCCTTGGCACTCATCGGACGATCCTCACCTTCCTGTCGATGCGGTTACCCACGAACGCGATGGCAACCGCAGTGAGGGCATACCCCGCCGCCGAGATGCCGAAGGCCAGGATTCCGCCGGCGGCGCGCGTGTTGATGTATGAGACCACACCCGTGAGCTCGGGCGGGTCAAGCGGAACCTGCGAACCCAGCGAGGTGGTGAGCAGCACCGCGATGAGCAGGTTGGTCATGGGGAGCACCGTGGCGCGCAGCGCCTGCGGGATCACGATGCGGCGGAGCATCTGTCCAAACGAGAGGCCCAGGGAGCGCGCAGCCTCGATCTGCCCCACACCGATGGTGTTGATGCCGCTCATGAAGTTCTCCGAGCCGAACGCGGAGGCCACCAAGATGACCGTGAGGATCACGCACGTGCGGTACGGCAGCACCAGGTTGAGACTGGGCAGCGCGTACACGATGATGATGAGCAACGACACGCCCGGGATGTTGCGGAACACCTGCACGTAGCCGTCGCCCAGCAAGCGCAGCGGCTTGAAGGGCGAGACGCGCATCACCGTGACGGCGATGGCGACCACCATCACCAACGCGAAGCACAGCGCCGTCATGCCCCAGGTGGACAGCAGCGCCTCCCAATAATCGCGCCCATAGGTCGCAAGCAGCTCGGTCAGCCCCATGAGCCCCCCTTCCCCGATCTCCCATCCGTCTTCCACCGTGATGGCGAGAGGCGCCCGTGCGCCCGGCGACCATCTTGTCCCGGGCGGACGCGGACGCCCCCGCACCTTCCAGCTATCTCGCCGCGCGCGTGCCCGTCGGCATCTTGCCGCGCATCACGCGAATCGGGCCCTAGGCGCCGAGCGCCGGCGGCTGCGGGACCTCGTCGATCTCAGCGCGGTCGCCGATGCAGAGCTTCCAGAGCTCTTCCCAGGTGCCGTCCTCCTCGACCTTGGTCAGGAAAGCGTTGACGAACTCGACGCCATCGGAGTCGAGCGGCAGGCCGATGCCGTACAGGTCCTCGGGACCGAACGGCTCGCCGGCCATCTTGTACTTGCCGGGCTGCTTCATCATGTCGGAGAAGAGCATGTTGCGGTCGATCACATACGCATCGACGCGACCCTGGGCGAGGGCGCTGCGGGCCTCCTCGTCGGTCTTGAACTCCTGCAGCTTGGCGTCGGGGCAGACCTCCTCCATGATGCTCGGGCCGGTGGAGCCGGACTGGGCGGCGACGTTCTTGCCGGCCAGGTCGTCAACGCCCTCGATGTCGTCGTTGTCGGCGAGCACCAGGATGGACTGCTGCGTGCCGTAGTAGGGGCCAGCGAAGGAGATGAGCTTCTTGCGGTCATCGGTGATGGAATAGGTGGCGAACACCGCGTCGACCTGATCGTTCTGCAGCACGGACTCGCGCGTGTCGGAGGTCACCTGCGTGGCCTCGAACTTGGACTCGTCGCCCAGGATGTAGCGGACGAGCAACTGGGACAGGCCCGCGTCGAAGCCGCGGAGCTTGCCGTCCTTCTCGTTCAGCAGGCTGAAGAGCATGGAGGTCTGAACCACGCCGAGGCGCATGACGCCGGCGTCCTTGATCTTGCTCGCCCACTCGCTGGCGGCGACCGTCGCGTCGTCCGCGACGGCACCGGCGGCGATCAGCTTGTCGTACGCGGCGGCGTCGAGGGCCACGGGCTCCTGGTCCTTGGCGGCGTCGTCGGCGGAGCCGGCGGGGGCAGGGGCGGGCTCGCCACCGCAGGCGACGAGGCCCAGCGTGGCGACGCCGGCAGCGGCGGCGCCGAGCACCTGACGGCGACCGATCATGAACTCACGGGTTTTGTCACTCATAAGGGTTCCTTTCCCTTTCACTGGTAGTACTTTAGCCTACCGCAGTATATACATGAATGCAGTGACGTTTGACAACGCCTAGCGTTACTTATGCCCGAATGAGCCAAGTTGAAACAGATGCCGCGCCGCCAGGGTCAACTCCCCACGGAGCGCACCCGGCGCGCACTTTGAGACGGCGCCTTGAGCGCGATGCTACATCCCCGCGAGCGCGGACCGGACGTCCGCGACGATCCCATCGACCGTCACGCCGTTCCGGGCAAGCAGCTCCTCGGCGGCAAAGCGGTCGGGGAAGCCCTTGTGGACGCCGTAGCAGCACACGCGCACGGAAGAGGGACCCAGGTAGCGAGCGACCTTCTCGCCCCAGCCGCCCTCGAGCACGCCGTCCTCGAGCGTCACCACCACCTGGAACTCGCGAGACGCGGCGTCGAGGTACCCCTCGTCCAACTCGGTCGCGAATCGCGGGTTGACGAGCTCGGCCTCGATCGCGCCCGCGGCGCCATCGCCGCAGCGCAGGGCGTCGCACACGCGCTCGCCCAAATCGAAGAAGCTGCCCAGCGCGAGGACCGCGACCTTGGAGCCGCCGCGGACAACTTGATAGCGGGGGCCGCCGAACGCCGCAGCGGGATCCTCGCCCTGCATCCAACCCTCTCGCGAGGTCACGCCGTTGCCGGGAACGCGGATGACCACCGGGCACCCATCCTGGTCAAGCGCCCAATCGAGCATCGCGACGTACTCCTCGCGGCACACGGGGGCAAGACAGCGCAGGTTGGGCAACGCGCCCTGGAGGGCGAGATCGAAGAAGCTCAGATGCGTGGCGTCGCTCGTGCCGTACACGGAGGAGCCGAAATCGAGCACGACGGCGGGAAGGTTGTTCAGGCACAGGTCATGCCAAAACTGATCGTAGGCGCGCTGCATGAACACGCCGTACAGGCCGATGACCGGCTTGGCGCCGGCGCGGGCCAGGCCGGCGGCATACGTCACCGCATGCTCCTCGGCGATACCGACGTCCACGAACTGCCTGCCGGCACGGGCGCGGCGCAGGGGCGTGAAACCCATGATGTAGGGCGTCGCCGCGGAGATCGCGACCACGCGCGGGTCCGCCTGCATGCAGTTGAGCAAATGCGCGCCGGTTATCGCGGCGTACGTCTCCTCGTCCTCGCAGCGGTTCCGGGGCAGGACGTCGTAGGCGCCCGTATCCACATCGAACGGGCCCACGTGGTGCCAGCTCTCGGAATCCGCGGCGGCGGGCTCGTAGCCGGCGCCCTTGGTGGTGCACAGGTGCAGGACCACCGGGTGGTCGATGCCGCGCAGCTCGAGCAGGACGCGCTCGACCGCGGCCTCGTCGTTGCCGTCCGCGAGGAAGCGGTAGTCGAGCCCGAGGGCGCGGAAGAAGTTGCAGGGGTCGCTGCCCGCGCTCTCGCGCAGGGCGGCAAGGTTGCGGTACAGCCCGCCATGGTTCTCGGCGATGGACCAGCCGTTGTCGTTCACGATCACGATGACGCCCGTGCCCAGCTCCGCCAGGCTGTCCAGACCCTCGAACGCGAGGCCGCCCGAAAGCGACCCGTCACCCACGACGGCGACCACGTCATACGAATCGCCCGCGAGGTCGCGCGCCTTGGCCATGCCGCACGCAAGGCTCACGGACGTGGACGTGTGGCCCATGGAGTACAGGTCGTGCTCGGACTCCTCGGGATTGGTGAACCCGGAGAGACCGCCGAACTCCTTGGGGTCCAGATAGTTCGAAGCGCGGCCCGTGAGCATCTTATGCGCGTACGTCTGATGCGAGACGTCGAAGATCAGTTTGTCGACCGGCGAGTCGAAGACGCGGTGCAAGGCGACCGTGAGCTCGACGACTCCCAGGTTGGAGCCTATGTGACCGCCCACGGAAGCGGAGCTGGTGAGGATGGCGCGGCGAATCTCGGCGCATAGGCCGGGCAGCGCCTCGGGCTCGAGGTCCTTCACGTCCTGCGGCGATGAAATGCGTTCCAGCAGCATGCGAGCGAGAACCTCCTTGGTGTGCCTGTCGATACCAAACGTATCACGTAAGGGTACCAGTTTCGCATACTCCGGTGTTGAAGATGTGGGGCGTCGGCCGAACGGCCGAACGGCGCGCACGTCGGCACCGGAGGCACCCGGCGCTCCGCGAACGGCACCCTCACGTCGGCGCGCGGGCCCCGCGCGATGCGCTACGCCGCCGACCGGCGCGACCGACGCCTGTCCCAGGCCCGATGCACCGTCAGGCAAAAGCCCACGGCGACCAGCGCGGCCGTAACGATGTAGACGAGCTGGTAGCCCGCGAGGAATATGTCGGGCCGGCCCTCGACGTAAGCGGTCACGGTGCGACCGGCGGCCGCGCTCATCCCGCCGTAGAGGATGGACGTCGAGCCCGAGATGCCGATCGCCATGCCCAGGTACCGCGCCAGCGCGCTCGCGCTGCCGGCAAAACCGAGCAGCTCGGTGGGCACGGAGCCCATGACGAGCGAGTTGTTGGGGGATTGGAAGATCGAGGTGCCGAACGAGGCGAGGCCGAGGAAGAGCAGGATCTGGGGGATGCCCGACCCCATGTCCAGCGTACCCGTGAGGCAGAGGCCCACGCTGAACGTCCCCAAGCCGATCATGCACGGCAGCTCGCAACCTATGCGGTCCGAGACCGCGCCCGAGATGGGGCCGGCGATCGCGTTGGCGAGCGGGATGATGCAGAAGATGAGGCCGGCGAGGCCCGGGTCGAACCCGCGTGCGTCCTGGAGGTAGAACGGCGTCATGAGCTCGTAGACGCCGATGGCGACGAAGCTTATGAACAGGCAGACGAGGTTCACCACGAAGCGCCGGTCCCGGAAGATGGCGAGCTCGACGAGGGGCTCGTCCACCCGGCGCTCATGGTGCGCGAACAGCGCGAGTAGCGCGATTCCCAGGGCGAGGGCCGCGAGCGGAAGCCACGAACGCGCCCCCTGGAGCGCGGTGAGGCCGAGGAACGAGAGGAGGAGGCCCGGAATGATCAGCACGGCACCGAGCACGTCCATGGAGCCGCCCTCGCGCACGGAGTCCCCCGGCAGCGTGAACCTGCCCAAGGCCACCGATGCGATGCCGACGGGCACGTTGATGAGGAAGATGTACTCCCAGGGCAGGTACGACACGATGAATCCGCCGAGCACCGGGCCGCACATCATGCCGAGGGCGACGAAACTCGCCAGCAGGCCCAGGGCACGGCCGCGCTCGCGGGCCGGAAAGGCCTCGGTGATGATACCCATGTTGTTGGCCATTGCCGAGGCGCCGCCGATGCCCTGCACGATGCGCGACGCCACCAGGGCGGGCAGCGTGGTCGAAATGCCGCACAGGAGCGACCCGAGCGAGAAGACGATCACGCCGATCTCGAAGAAGCGCACCTTGCCATACAGGTCGCCAAGGCGGCCGAACACCATGAGGAAGGCGCACATGGCGAGCAGGTACACGGAAGAGACCCACTGTATCTGGTCGAGCCCGGCATCCAGGGCCTTCTGCATGACGGGCAGGGCGACGTTGACGATGCTCGAATCGAGCGTGGCCATGAAGGTCATGATGAGGACCGTGAACAAGATGGCCCATTTGCCCGGCGTGCGGGCGGTGCGTGCGGCTCGGCTCATGCGCTCCCTTTCCAAAAAAAGAGCGGGTTCCCACCTCATAGCAGCTTGAGCTGGGAACCCGCTTCGGTTCGTTGTCATTTTTTGTACCATGCACCCGTACGGGGAGGAACCTCTTTCACAGCAAATACAGGAGACGCGCCGGCGCGGTCACTCCCCCGAACGCGCGGCGGCATCGGATTCGAATGCGCGCAGGTCGAGCGCGTGGCCGGCCATATGCTCGACGTCGGCATCCGCGCGATGCGCGGGGACGATAATCGCCACGGGGTTGCGGGCGATCGAGCGCTCGACCATCTGGCGCAAAGCGCGCCCTCCCTCCCGATCCGGATTCGCAAGGGGGCTCAGGGCCGCCACCCGCCCGACGACCGCGTCCACCGCGGCTCTCGCCCCAAAGGGGATCTCGAGCAACGCGACCGAGACCGCATGATCGAGCTCGGACCCATCAAGGTGCAGCGGGGGAATCCAGAGAGGGGGACGGCCGGCGAAATACGCGTTGAGCCACGCCCACGTCCGCTCGAGCACGCCCACCGCGGCCGTGTTGCGCGGGTCGGCGGCGCTCACGGGGCCACCGCCCGAGACCGCGTCGCGGCCATCCACCACCTCGCT
>ENA-UOJR01001643-UOJR01001643.1-human-gut-metagenome-genome-assembly--contig:-C115P-NODE-1643-length-18601-cov-5.274291_pt1 | contig 18601 bp, 17 predicted proteins | sample MGYA00242354_ERZ723901 | MGnify/ENA metagenome assembly ERZ723901
CATCTATTAAAGAGAAATTCAAAAAAGATATTTCGATTTTGGAAATGCAGACTGTTTTAGAAACCGGCAAAATTTCGGTGTTTGAAAGAAAAGAAAGACGTTCTACGTCAAAAAATATTGCAGATATTTTAGAGGCAAGCAATAAAAAGGTATGCGAAGAGGCCCTTGCTCATATTTGCAATTCTTACAATGATTTAATTGACCATGATTATCTCATTATAACCGGCGGTACTTGTTCAGCATGGTCTTCCATTATCCGAGAATTTTTCTCCGGAATGGAAACACTGACAATTTTGTCCGGAGCACAGAATGATAATCTGTCTGCAGTGTTCTCAAACGTAAGAGGATATTATATGTATGCCTTAAATAAGAAATAGGAGGTGATAATTATGGTAATAATAAACATTATTGATGAAGAAAAAGAACATTTGAAACGCGAAAACAAGCAATTAAAATATGAACTTCTTAAAGTGAGAGATGAAAATGAATTTTTGCAGCGTGCTTTTCGAATGGTAATTGGACAAGAGCCAAAAAAAAATCATGATGAAGCTATCATTTCAGATATTGATGGGCGGTGATTTTTATGAAAATAAAAGTACGTTTGTACTCTAAGATGGATAAGGATTTGATGGCATTATATAAACATCCTCAGTTTTCTTTAGTAAAAGCATTTGCAAAAGCGATTGAAATATCTGCGAAAGCAGATTATCATTACATAAAACTTCCGGAGCAAATCTTTGTTCCGGAGGCTTATCCAAAGAAAATTGAATTAGATGTTAATATTGATGACTCCCAGCAAGATGTAATCGCATGGTGGAAAGCAATCCCGCCATATCCAAAGGGGTCACGAAATGATACCCTTAAACAAATGCTGCGTGGGTATTTATCCGGCCCGGTACTTATGACATTTGCTAAAAAAACAGGCATAGAGTATTTTAACTCAGAAGAAAAAAGCCTAATTAGTTGTGAAAAAAATGCAAAAGAAATTAGGCAGAAATACGATGCTGGCATGGAGAAAATCAAAAAAATATTAGACCAAAATGGTCAAACTCCGGAAGAATTACTTGCTCTAATTACAGAGAATAATAAAACCGAAGAAAAAAATGAATTACAGCAAAACGAAAACGCAAGGGAAAACGTCCCTCAAAAAGATGTAATTCCTGAGCCGGTTATACCGAAAACGAACGTCCCCGCAAAAGAAGTAGATGAACCGCAGGAAGATGCATCTTCTGACTTTGATTTAATGGGCGCAATAGGAAATTTATTATAAAAGGAGGATTTATTTATGGAATATAACAAAGAAGAACTTTTTAATACTAAAATCAAACCATTAAGGGATGAATTTATGCGAGAGTGTGCACTAGCACAAATCCCTAGTTTTGTAACAAGTGCTATAAAGGACGAAGACGGAAAAACAACATACGATTCGGATATGGTATCAGCACTTACAAACGACATTACTCTCAGCGATGACAAAATCACAAAAATGGCAAATGTGCTTAATGATTTTGATGTCGTAGCTACGAATAAAACAATTGAATTTGATATGTAATTGTTACTATATGCCTATGATTGAAAGCCCCTTATTTGGGGCTTTTTTGTTATAATATAGTTTTTGTTTGCCTCTCAAACAGACATATTAATTATATAAGTTATAGAAAGAGAGGTAGTTTAATATGTTAATTAAATCAGGCGCAATGCCTTTATATAATAGAATCGTTAGTACATGGGACCCGAAGGAGTTAAAATTTACTTTTGAGTGGATTGGACGAATGGAATTAGAAATTGAAAACGGGAATTCGGTTGCTGCTATTGCAAAAGATACATTAGTAGAAACAGCCGGAGAAAGCGACATACGATATAATCTTGACGAGCTCGTGCAAGATATAAAAGGCATTTGGGAGTACGGAGAAGAGCTCTATGATTGGAAAACAAAAAAGGTAACAGCAAAAAAGAAAAGGAACAAAACTCCTCAAATTTATTTGTCAAAACATGCAAGAAAACGAATGCATGAAAGATGCGGTTTTAATCGTAAAGCACAAGATAAAATGGCTATTGTAGCCTATCAGAAAGGTTTAAAAACGGAAGACACAAAGGGCGTGACCCGAAGTTATCTTTCAAAAGTGCTACATAATACAGAAGAGGACGAAGCAATGGTTCGTCTTTACGGTGATAAAGTGTATGTATATAAAATGGCGGATAATGGCATTGTTTTGATTACCGTAATGCAAATTCCAAGATTATACATCAAATGTATAAAAGAAGAATGTCTTATCTAGTTTTACAGAATCCTACAACCACAGTGTTGTGGGATTTTTTTCTTTCAAACAGACATATTAAAAGTAGAAAGGAGAGTATTATGCAATTAGTTGAAAATCGTTTTGAAATTGAAAATGGAATTGTAAAAGACCAATATTCCGATATGGACTTTGATATTGTTGAAGTTCCGAGTAAGTACATGGACGCTCAATTTATTCCCGGATTTATTCCGGTATACGCCACCTATCAAAAAGATGATGCCACCTATGGAATTATTCAAAAACAAGAATTGGTTCCTTATATGGCGGTCATGGACGAAAAACAAATCAAAAGAAACTTCCTTCCTTTGTTATTGGGACTAAAATGGCTGCAAGAGCAGGATAGGATTTTTGGAAATTTGACTCCGGATAAGATTTATCAAATAGAAAACGGATATGCATTAAAGGATTTTGGTGCGGGCGAGCATTATGAAGAAAAAACACCATATACGCCCTATGAATATTACGCATACCACGGATGCGGAAATAAGGCATCGGATGTATATTCTGTCTGTGCCATTATGTATGAAGCGTTAACCGGAATTTTCTTACCTAATGCAGACGAAAGATTAGATGTAGATATGTTAGAACCACTAGCAGCATTTGGAGTATCTTCACCATTTTGCGATACTATTGAAAAAGGGTTGTCCATATTGGATTGTGACCGGTATCAAAGCATCGAAGAATTGATTAACTGTATCTATACGGAAGATGAAATCAATGCCTGTATTAACGACTGGGCAATTTTTGTTCGTCCAATAAAGAGTAATCTTTCTGATGTAAAAGATAAGATTGCTCGTGAAAAAAGAATTATTGAGGAAGAAGAAAAAGAAGAAAAAATCACTTCGCCTCAAACAATTGACCCATCTAAAAAGAAAAAGACAATCATGATGTTTGCGGGCATATGCGCTGTTATTATTATTATAGTTGCACTTAATACAACTGTATTTAATAGGCCGCAGCCAGAAGAAATTCGAGAAATAAAAATGTCGCCTATGCCAATTAGTGCATCAGGAAGCGCAGTAAGTGGCAGTGCTGTAACTGGAACAAGTGTTACAATAATTCCGACAGTATCCCCTACTGCAGCACCTACAGCCGTTCCAACTATAAAACCGGAACCAAGTAACACTCCGGAAATAACGGCAACAATTAAACCAACCAAAAAACCAACACCAAGGCCAACGTCAAAGCCTACTAAGAAACCGAAGAAAAAGAAAAAAACGCCAAAAGTTACTCCAATAGCAATAAAGACTCCGAAACCACGGCGTACTTCTAGACCGGTTATTAAGCCGAAACCTAAAATTAAAATTGATAAAAATATATCAATTGAATAAAAAATGGCTGACGCACCAGCCAGCCATTGAACACATGTTCATATATATATATTATAACAAGTGTGGGGGATTTTGTCAACACCCACCATGTTGTTAGAAAGAGAGGTATTTTTATGGCAATACATAACCAAGTTTTTTTATACGGGCAAATTACTCAATTGCCCCGTATTATCAAAGACGAACAAGGAAATTACGTACAGGGAAGTGGTAAATTAACAATCGTTTCCGGAAAGCGTAGCGTAAATATTGACGGAACACATTCCAAACACGCTAAAATCGAATACGGAGAACTTCCGGTAGCTACCGGAAATCCAGAATTAGTAGAAATAATGGACAATATCAAAATTGGAGATATTGTATTTATCAAAGGTAATATTATTACGCGAAATGTGAAAAAAATAAAGAAATGTCCATCCTGCGGAGCCCCGTATGAAAAATTAGGTGTAATTACCTTTATTAATCCGATTCACTTATCTATCGAAAAAACCGGATTATCATTGGACGAGGGCGAGACGCTCTTAAAGAATTACGGAGAGGTATCAAACGTTGCTACCATATTGGGGACAATTTGTAAAGCTCCTGAAGTAACCGTCCAAACGAAAAAGAATATGATTGTTAAATTTCCACTGGCCATTGACCGTAAATATTTTATCGCGGACGACAATCCGGAAACAAGAACAGATTATCCGGTTGTACATGTTCACGGGAAAGAAGCGGGAGAAGATATATTGAAAAGGTATCAGCCGGGAGCAGAGGTTTTTTTAGATGGCTGCGTTCAATATCGAAAATACAAGCATCAGCAGTATCCTTGTCAAAATCCAGAATGTCAGGAATTTGTACCGTGGGATGATTGGACATTAGATATTGTCCCATATGCAATTGAGTATATCAGAGGCTGGAAATCAGATAAACAATTGGAAGAAGAAGCATACGAAAAAGCCGGAATTCATCCACTGCCATCTGTCGCTGATTGAGAATATTCAGAAAAGCTCTCTTAAGTGGGCTTTTTCTTATATATAGATTTTTTGCAATAGATAAACAGACATATTAATTATATATAACAAAAAATAAGGAGAACACAAAAAGGAGGTAAATTATGAAAATACTTGAATGGAAAAGAAGTTCTTATTATGGCAATACAGTTGAAGAAGTAATGAAGAAAAAAACAGGCTTATCATTAACTGAATTAAACCAAACCATACATCAAAATCTACATCGTGTTGAAGAGATGGCAGAAGCATTGCTTTCAATTAAAGACAATTTGGAAACGGTGTATTTATTGGGCGATTATGACGTGGATGGTATTACATCAAGCCTTTGTATGTCGCTTATTTTTGATGCATTAGGATTGATTTATGAAGTATACATCCCTCGCCGAATGACGGATGGCTATGGCGTTTCAAAAAATTCTTTGAAAAAGGCTGCTGCCTATGATGTAATTATAACGGTTGATAACGGAATTACAGCAAAAGAATTACTGGATAAGACCGGAAAAGAAGTATACGTTATTGACCATCATCAAGCACGAGAAGACGGCGCTTTACCAAATGCAAAAATTATTTTAGACCCGGAAGTGACGATGGATGATGATTTTATCCATTATTGCGGAGTTGGCTTGGTATACAAAATTGCTGAATCTTTGTATCAGAAAAAGGTGTTATCTAATGCAGTGATGCGAAAAATTGCATTTTTATGTATGCTTGGCACAATAGCAGATGTGATGCCACTCATTGACGAAAACAGAACATTTGTTAGAAATGGTTTACTGTTATTGCAGCAAGGAATGTTTTTAGAATTAGCAGAAAAAACAAAACTTTCACCTTATGCAACCGCTACAGATATTGCATTTGGTGTAGCTCCAATTATCAATGCCTGTGGGCGATTGTATGATGCCGGTGGGCAAAAAATATACGATGAATTATATCGTTATATTACAAAAGATAATGCAGATATGTTGGATTATTTCATTGCTATCAATGAAAAACGAAAGAAGATGCAAAATGCATTTTTTGATGAGGCATGGAAGAAGTTTGAGACAATGTCAGCTATGTACCCAAATGTTATTCTGCTCCCGAATTGTCCGGAAGGGCTTGTCGGTATTATGGCCGGGAAGATTCAGGAGCGAACCAAAAAGACCACAATTGTGTTTACCAAAACGGCAAAAGGAACATTAAAGGGTTCCGCCAGAGGGGATGATTTTATGAATGTCAAAGAATTTTTAGACAAACACAAAGATTTATTTCTTGGATATGGCGGACACAAAAGTGCTGCCGGAATGTCAATGACTGAAAATTCTTTTCATGAATTTCTTTCTTTCGCTCAAAGTAATGCCGAAAATGCTCCAGAATGCTTTGAATTATATGATATGGATTGTCCTTTTTCTAAATTGGGAAGTATTATACTGTCGTACATGGAGTATGAACCATATGGAGAAGGCTGCCGAAAGCCGATTATTCGTACAGTAATTGAAGGAGCAGCTTATGACGGGAAATGGTATCGAACCATGAGTGAAGACCGAAGCTTCCAATTATACACAAAAGATGGTATTGAGGTTTTAGGCTTCAATTTAGCGCAAAAATACAAAGAGTATGGAACTCCTAAAAAAATTGAAGCGTTAGGCACATTAAGCGAAAGTAGCTTTCGCGGAAAATCGCAGACGGTTTTCGAATTGATTGACTTTCGACCTATTTGACGATTTTTGTTATAATATGGTTTTCGTTTCCTTCTCAAACAGACATATTATATATATAAGTTGATTACAATATCAGTTTATTATATAATATGTAAAGGAGACGATGTTATGAAAAAGTTTAATTGGAAACAGATTGGAAAAGGAAGCCTGCCAATTATTTTGGCGATAGTATTTGCATTTACTTTGATATATTTTGTTCGCCCACTTCAGGTTGCGGGAGAGAGTATGGAACCTACTTTCCGGGATGGACAATGGTTAGCCGCGAGTCGTGCATTAAAAGGAACTGCTAAAAAAGGTGATATTATCACCGCAAAAGTAAATCCGACAAAAGAAACTCCGGCTGACAAACTTATCAACGGAAAACTAAGCATTATAAAGCGAATCATCGGAGCTCCCGGCGATACAGTAGATATCAAGAACAATGCAGTTTATGTAAATGGCAAAAAGATTGATGAGCCATATTTGAATGAGCCAATGAAGACACCAAATTACAGTTGCAAATTAAAAGCAGATGAATGGTTTATAATGGGAGATAATCGGAATCATTCATTAGACAGCCGTAAGATTGGACCGATTCGAACGGAAGAAATAAGTTTCATAATATTAAATGGTTAAAGAGAGAAATTAATTTTCTCTCTTTTTCTTATATATGGAATAGAAATTTTTCTCGCAACAGACATATTAAAAGTAGTAATATTTTTAGAAAGTGAGGAAAATTTATGAAAAAAGGACTAGTTATTGCTGAAAAATCATCATTGTTAAAACAAATTATGGATGCATATAACCATCACAAAAGCGAATTTGCTTTTGAATTGGATGGTATCGCTCAAAGCGGGCATCTTTTAGGGTTAAAATTACCCAGCGAAATTGACGAAGATATGAAAGGATGGGAAATGTCTAAATATCCATGGCGTCCGGAAACATGGGAATATAAAGTTGCAGAGAAAAAGAACCACAATCCTAAGTTCAAAACGGCTACTCAAATTTTTTATGATATAAAAAAGGCCGTTAAGTCCGGCAAATATGATTTTATTATACACGCCGGCGACCCCGACCAGGAAGGAGAACTCTTAGTTCGCGAAACTCTAAATGAGATTGGTAATTCATTGCCGGTTATGAGAATATGGATTAATGCTTCTACGGAAAACGAGTTTGTCAGCGCTTTAAAAAACATGAAATCAGATAATGACCCATTTTATGAAAGAATTTATCAAGCCGGTCTCGCAAGAAGCCATTGTGATTACTTAGTTGGTATGAACCTATCCCCTGTTGTATCCCTTAAAACGGATGAAACGGTAAATATTGGACGACTAAAAACATTTATCATTGATTTAGTAGCGGCTCAGGAAGAAAAGGTTAAAAACTGGAAACCACAAAGTCATTATGGGATTGCCGCTCAATGCCAATACAACTCTATGGACTTTATTAGCGAACATACAACTGTTTTTGAAACTGAGCAGGAAGCAAAAGATATTATAAAATTATTACAAAATACCGCTACCGTAACATCGGTAGAAACGAAGACCGTAAAAAAGAGTGCTCCAAGCCTGTTTGAATTATCCTCCCTGCAGGTCGCAGCCAACAAAAAATATGGCTATTCGTCCAATGATGTACTAGGTATCTGCCAAATGTTATACGAAAAAAGAATATTATCATATCCTCGAACTTCTTGTAAGTTTTTAAATGATGAAGCTGATTTTGAAGTTTTATTACAATCGGCATGTGTCTTTGAAGATTTGAAAAAATTTGTTAGTCAAATTACAAAAGAAGATATTGAATCTGTAAAAAAGAACAAACAGTATGTCGATAATGCCGCTGTAGCAGACGAAGGACATCTTGCCTTAACACCAACAACACAAAAAGCTAGCATAGCAAATTTATCGGAGCCGGAAAAACAAATTTTGCATATGGTTTTCGCCCAATATGTTGCAATTTTCTTAAAGCCGATGGTACAAAGAAAAACTAAAATTATATCAAATAATAATGGATATGATTTTGTGGCTAATGGCAAAGTTTTGTTAGACCCTGGTTTTACAGAGCTATTGACAACGAAATTTAACACAATTGAATTGCCTACTGTAAATAAAGGTGATATTTTAACGATTACTAAAATGGAAACCGTTGAAAAAGTTGCGACTCCACCAGTTTTATATACAGATGGTACTTTGATTGCTGTATTAACCTCACCTATTAAATTGTTCCAAGATGCAACTGCTAAGACTTTAGGAAAAACACTTAAAGTCCAGATTGGACGGCCATCAACAAGAGGTGCAACAATTGATACATTGATTCAACTTGGTTATTTAGAGACTAAAAAAGGAAAAGGGAAAGTAAATTATCTCATTACTACAGAAAAAGGTAAGAGAAGCGCAAAAAATATGACCGGCAGCATTCTTTGCGATGCTGAAACCACTCTGCATTGGGAAGAACAGTTGGATTATATTCGAAAAGGGACGCTTTTCCCAGAAGCGTTTGAAGATGAGATTTGGAATTTCATTTGTCAGGAGACCGACCGATTAAAAAATGTTTCTATGGCAAAAGCTCCAGCTGGACAAAACTTATCGGGCGAAAAAAAACTTGGCGTTTGTCCTAAATGTGGTTCGGATTTTGTTGTCGGAAAATTTGGTCCATATTGCAAAGGACAGTGCGGCTTAACAATCAAGCAATATCGTGGAAAGAAAATGACGCAAAGTCAAATTACCAAGCTTCTGGATGGCAAAAGCATTGTAATAAAAGGATTGAAGTCAAAAGCCGGGAAAGAATATAATATGTCATTGACACCTACCGGTCAATTTGACTCTTTTAGTTATAATGGGAAAACGTATTATTCTTTGAAATATAAGGAAGAATTTGCAAAATAGCACAAATTTGAGAGGAAACTGTATGTTTCCTCTTTTTTCTTTGTTTGCTTTAGATGGTAATATATGGTAAAATAAAAGGTTATCTATATATTCTAAAAAAATTATGATATGATATTAAAAAAGAAAAAACGTTCATAATATCGTTTTTACCTCAATCCAAAACAGACATATTAGTTATAGGGAGTTTTTTTATGTATGTTTCAAAACAGACATATTAAAATTAATTATAAAAAAGAAAGGAGGAAGCAAATTGATATATTTGCAGAAAATAGCATTTCTCAAAAACAATCTTAAAAGATGTTATTCTGAGAGGTCTTTAAAACCACCGACCTCACTAACAAAAATTTATAATGATAGTCTTCAGGGCTTAGCTGAGTTGGGATTGGCTCCAGAAGATGGAAAATACATCTTTGATGATGGGACATCTTATGAGGTTACAGATTATGCTGCATCTTTGATTAAAAAGATTTTGTCAAAGCATACTACTTCAAACAATGCAATAGAAGTAACAAAAGTTGCGGTAAAACCAAAGGAAGAAAAAAAATTACCGCAAACAGAAGAATTACCGGAAGTTGTTTTGGAAAAAGATATACCAGATGCAATCCAGCCGGTAGTAGAACAGCAATGTTCTGAACAGGTAATTATGTTGGCTAAACGAGAATTAAAATTGGTTAACAAGAAAGACCCGACAGATATTAAAGATGTGTCTTTTACAGTAATTCCATTGTCCATAATGGATAATGCAGTTGCAGCAGACATTGCCGTTATATGTTCTGTTAACAATACGGTGACGCAATTTGTATCCGAAGTGCGAAAAAAGAGCATTACCGTTTCTGCGGATGGCACCGAATTTGCAATTCGTGGGAAGTTCCAAATTCGGAGATTTAAAGTTTCTATATTCCCATTAGGAAGAGCAAATGCGGACTATACGGTTACAGAAAATGTAAAAGATGAATTTGATGAAAATGCATTGCCGGAAATTTACCAGCAATTGTATCAAAGAAAAATTGGTGAATCTGTATTAACGATTTTGCCATTATCCAAAATCAATGCTCCAAGTGGACGTTGTAACTGTATTGTTGTGCAGGAAGATGGCAGCAATCGTCAAATTCATAGCATGGCAGAAAAAGAAATTCTGTATGTGTTTATCAATAACACGAAATACAGAATTTATGCAGTCTGGAAAGGCAAGGTGTTTGACATTGCTATCGAAAAAGCAGACTGAGGAAATCTTTGAAAAATGGCAGCCGGAGATGCAAAGACTTAAAAGTATTGACGTTTTTAATAAAATGTCTTTGCATCTTACCAACGCCAAAAACGTAAAAGAAACGCTTGATTACATTGAATTGTTACAAAAAACCGACAATTATTTTGTCGAAATACTTAAAAGGAGGAAATTATGAAAGATGTCGTAGCTACTCCAGAGGAGTTGAATTATTGGATTAAACGGATGGATGATTATCATTCAGGCCACAAACAAGAAGTTTGCAACGAAATTTTTGGTCTGTTAGAAAAGTACATCCACAGTATAGCTCATTCCTTCAAAGGATTAGAGCACGATGACCTTTTTGCAATTGGGTCATTGGCTCTTGTCGAGCAATTAGAAAAATACAATCCGCGTGAACAAAAAGTCGTTCCAATGACCTATATGAAACGCCACTTGTATGGAGCAATGTATAGTGCGGTTGCTGAGGAGTTAGGGCTATCAAAAAATGATGCTTCAATTGGGAAGCAAATCAACAAAGCTGTTGCAGAACTTGAAGAAAAGGATATTGAGCCAACAGTATCCAATATTGTTCGTTGGATTAATCGTCCACGAATTACAGAAGAAGTTGTGTATAACAACTTAAAAGTAACAAGGAGAGCAAGTAATATCTTGCATTTAGACACAGAGATTGACGAAAAGCAGCATACTGTCGCTGACACGTTAGCGGCTCCTCAGTCAAATCCAGAAGAAATTTTTCTGAAAAAAGAAAAAATAGATTTAGTTCGGGATGCAATCAATTCTCTTACCGAATTAGAAAGCAAAGTAATATCATTGTGTGAGTTGCAAGAATGCTCGTTAGCCAAAACAGCTGAGTTACTTGGTGTTTCGCCAACTGAGGTAAAAAAGGCGCGAACAAGCGCTATTATCCGCTTACATAATAATTCTAATTTGAATTTTTATGTAAAAAGAGCCGCCGGCGGAGAGAATTTTGATTATTGCGATTGCAATATTAATATTTCTTTTCGTGATACAAACTCAGATGAGGAAGAGACATTTTTGTTTTTGTAATTTGCTATAAGAAAGGGTCTCTTGTTATAAGAGGCCTTTTTTCTTTACGTTAATGGAAACAGACATATTATAAATATCAATAAAACAAGAAGGAGGTCGATATTATGACAAATTCAACATCATGTAAGGCTAGAAAAAATGCCATTTGTATATTGGCAAATATTGACGCCTTATATAAGGAAGGAGAAATTTCCCTTTTTGAATATCAATCTTATCAAAAATTGTTCAAAGAGGGGCTGGAACTGAATGATATTTCCATTTTTCGAACGGAAATTGAAAATCGAATGATGTTTTTGAAAAACACATTTCATTTTCAAACCATTATCAACTTATTATAGGAGGACAAAAAATATGAAAAATTTATTATTGGACAAAATGTCCATGACAGGGGTAGGAATGAAGCGATTGCGCGAAGCAATTGAATTAATTTCTGAAGCCACAGAATGCATTCCAGTATCTACAAATTCGGCAATTGAGCATTCTCATGATGGCATTTACTTTATTGAAAATTATGATAAAGAAACTGGTGCCTTATCAGTAATTGCCGGGGCTACCAAACAGTGCATGACCATTAGAACTTCGAAAAATTCTCTTATTTTCGATAAAAAAGCAGATGACGTAATAAAAGAAGCATTGAGCACCTCTCGTATGTTACTACGCTTTTATGGAAGAACATATTTTGTTTCATCATCCGCCTTTTTGACGCTTGCACAGAGACTGGATATAGGGGCTGACGCACTTCGTCTTACTGTACCGGAAAGAGATTTCTTTATCGCACAGATGATGATGAGAAATGCTGGCATCTGGAAATTGTGCGCAAGAAGTTTAACACAAGATAAAAACAAAATGTATAAAATATTTGCTGTTTTTTCGGAAAAATACGAATACATTTCGCAGGAATTGTTACTTGAAATCTGCGAAAATTTATGCTCTCCAGATTGCGAGAAACTTTTTAATGCACCTGGGAAAGTAAAAAGATATGAAATCACACATGATTTCACGTCAATCATGGTAGAATATCCGGATGCGGCAAAAGAAGTGGCTGAAACTTATGGATTAGAAGATATGATTCCGTGCATTCGCATCTCAACTAGTGATACGGGTAAAGCTAGTTTTGTGTTTGAGGCGTTATGGAAATATGGTAAATCTTATTCTGTATGTGATTCATTTTCTTGCCCTCACCGTGGAGAAAACGCAAATCGTGAGACTTTACTTCCAAAGATTTCACAGAAATTGTTTCCGAACTATTCAAAATTGCCGGAGAGATTATTGGAATTGATGAATTATGAAATCGTTCCAGCTTGTAAATTTGATACCGGCCGCGAAAGCATGATTGCATTTTTGAAAAAGATGCACAAAGAGATTAAATTTACTAAGATACTCACAAAAAGAACGGAAATTCGCATTCGCGAGTTGATTGCTGACAGTTTCGATTATGATACTGCAATTTCGGCTTTTGATATTGCAATGTGTTATCTTGGATTGCCGGAACGTATTGGAGGCTTATCAAAATCAGACATTACTATGTTAGAGAAGCTGTGCGGTAATGTTCCATTTGCTAAAAGTATGACTTCGGGAAACAAAGAGGAAGAAGAAAAAGACATTTATTTGACTGCTTGATTTTATGCTGTTTTTTGCCGCATAGGTCTAGCAGACATATTAATAATGTCATAAAAAATAACAAATAAGGAGGAATATAATTATGGCAGAAACAAATGTAAATGTAAAACCTTTTGTAAAAAGAGGTGATATTGAGGTGTATACCGGCAAAGTTGTCGGAGTATATGATGGCAAAGGTAAAGCAGCAGGAAAACTGAAAAATCTTTGTTTGAATGTTAAGTATTATGATGGCAAAACTAAATATGGGAATATTTTTATCCCATTTTGGAAAGGCGCAAACTTTGATGCAATGGCGATGCTTGAAAAGGCAAAACTGCAGAAAGACCAGTATATTATGGTATCAACGTTCCGAAATCAAAAAGGGAATTTGTCTGGTGGTCGAATCGTAAAGGGTTCCGGAATCATCAATATTCCGAAGTCAGAAGATGACAAGTATGACACAAATGTATTGATGGGGACCATAGTAAACGTTCGTAAGAATGAGGAGCGCGGCGTAACAAATGTTAATTTGCTCGTCACAGGAGAAATACCAAATGGCAAATTTGATACCATTAATGCAGAAGTTGCTTTTTGGAATACGGATAAGAAAAAAACAGCAGATAATGCGGCTAAATTGCTCGCTGAAAAAGATGGAAAATATCCACGTATTGTTGTTGCAACAGGCTCTCAGGATAAAAACTTTTCTACTTTTACTTTGAAAAATGGAGAAACCGGATATGGAACTTCATTTAAAGGAAATTCTTATTTTGATTTTGCTATTGGTGACACAGAAAACAAGACTACACCGAAAACAACGTCAAATACAACATCGGAAACAGTATCTGATGTAGCACCTGAAGCAGCCCCTGAAGCGCAGGATGACTTCATGGACATTCCGGATGGCATTGAAAATAGCTTGCCATTTGCAAATGACTTACCAGATTTTATGCGTTAAGTTGAATGATGTCATAATTAAAAAGGGTCTAGTTATACTAGGCTCTTTTTTTATAGGAGGTAAATTATGTAAGGAGGACTTAAAATGAATCAGATGACTTTATTGGATTATTTAAACACCAACAGCAAATCGGTTGTTCCTTTTTTCGCATTAACAGAATATGCCAAAAGAGGAAGTTTAATGGCTGGAAGCAAAGACAGGATTCGCCATGCATTCTCAACACTTTTACTTCGTTCTGAACGAATCCAATTTCTTAAAAATGAATATGGCGTATCAGGATATGGCGGTCCGTCCAATAAGCCTTGCACAATTCATCATGTGAATGTAAGCGCAAAAGGACATGAAGTATCTTATAATGATGGAAATGGAGTTTGTCATAATACTTTTTTTTCTTATGCTGAATTAGAACAGGAAATCCAACGATTAATTCAAGAGGGAGAATATTAAAATTAAGAGCCGGAAAATTCCGGTTCTTTTTTTCTTATAATATGAAACTCGTTTTTAGGCAAAACAGACATATTAATAGTAAGAATAGTAGAAAGGATGATGAAATTGGTTGAATTACATGTTCATACAGAAGATAGTCAATATGACTCTGTTGTAAAAATGGAAGATTTAGCAAAAAGATTAAAAGAATTAAATTGTACAAAAGTTTCCATCACAGAGCATGGGACACTAACATCTGTTGATGCTGCAAAACAAATTTTTGACAATTATCAGATAGAATACGTACCGGGAGTTGAAGCATATGTAAGATTATTTCCGACTGCCCCGGAAGGAAGATGTCATTTATGTTTATACGCAAAAGATGATATAGGATATCATGCAATCAGCAAAGCGGTAACGAAGTCTTTCGAACTTATGGAACGAAAGATTCCTGTGATGGATGAAAAAATATTAAAAACATACTTTTGTGTCGGGGCAGGACATGACCATGTAATAGCATCTTCTGCTTGTATTTCGGGCGTCTTAGCAAATGTTTTACAAATCAACGAGCACGCAGAGATGAAAATCAAGAAAATAAAAAATAATTTACAGAAGAAATATGGAAAAATTGAACTGAGTACACCATCTAACGAAACGGTTAAATTATTGGACGAACAAATTCAGTTGTTGGAGGCCGAAATTACACAGTTGGAACCAATTGCAGAAAAGAAGTACGGAAATAAATTAAGGGGTATTAAAAAAATGGAAAAGGACCTGGATTTTCAGTCTTTGTGGGACGCCTTGCAAAAGGAGATGCAAGAAACAGAGAAGGCGGCTGCTCGTTTAAAAGAAGTAAAAGCAGAAAAGAAAACAAAAAAATTGCAACGAACAAAGGCTAACAATGAATACAAAGACCAAATGAAGAAGTTTGATAAAATTTCTGATTCTATTGCCAAGATTAAAGAATTAGAAAATATGAAGCAAAACAGTGATGATTTATATGAATTAGCCAAAGAACGTGCTTTATTTTATCAAAAAGTATTTGGTGCTGGTAATTTTTATATTGAATTACAAAATCATCATATGGAAGAGGAAAAGCGGGTATTTCCAATTTTATTAAAGCTCGCAAAAGAGTTAGATATCCCAGTAGTGGCGACAAATGATGCGCATATGGTGAATGGTTCTGAAGAAAGTAGACGAGCAAGACAGTTGATTCGGTCTATGCGCTACATTGAAAGTAAAAAATCCGGTCAAATGTGGCAGGAGGAAGGCGTTGCAGATAAAGAACTATATGTTAAATCAGAAGAGGAATTAAAAGAAGCATTGCTTGAAATCATGTCTGAATCTGATGCAGATATTGCAATTGCAAATCGTAGCCATTTATTGGATAACTGTCATGTAGAGTTAAAATTTGAAGAACATTATCCTAAATATCCATCGGAATATTCAGAAGAAAGCAGCGAAGAATGTTTAATCCGTAAGGCAAATGAAGGAATTGCTAAATACTTTCCAAATGGCTTTGACGAGGAACACCAAAAGCGAATGGAAACGGAGCTATCGACCATGTGCAGCATGGGATTCGCCGATTATCACTTAATCGTGCAAGATTACTTAAATTATGCCAGACTGTTAGGAAAATTTGATTTTCGTCAGTTGCCGGATGGTTTTTTCGAACACATTTATGATATTCCTTGGTTGCAGGAAAAAAGTAAAGGTTTACTAGGAATTGGTGTTGGACCGGGAAGAGGTAGTGCTGTCGGTAGTTTGGTTTGTTGCCTTTTTGGTATTACCAGTGTTGACCCGCTAAAATATGGACTATTGTTTGAACGTTTTTTGAATCCGGAACGTGTTTCAATGCCGGATATTGATGTAGACTTTGCGATTCATTTAAAACCGTATGTGTATAATTACGTTGCTCATAAGTATGGGGCAGACCATGTTTGTCATATTATGACTAAAAATACGATGCAGATAAAAAAATCAATTGACAACTGCTCAAAACTTTTAGGCGATAGACTATATGGCAAAACAACTTATTTTGATGCTCCGGCAAAACGGTTAAAAGCTATGATTTATGATGATAAGTTTCCAAAAGAATCAGAAGTTAAACAGGCTTTTCCTAATGACAAAAATATTTTGCGCATTTATCAAGATGCTAAATTGGTTGTTGGGACATTTGTATCATATGGGATGCATGCCGGCGGTGTTGTTATTTCTGATACAAAAGCAGTAAAGGAACATGTTCCCTTGATGTTAGACCCATCTGGCGAATGGAAAACACAATGCGATATGATTCAGGTAGAAGAAAAGCACGGTCTCCTTAAAATGGATATTTTAGGATTAAGAAACTTAAACATTATTTCAAATACTTTATGGATGATTTTGAAAACTAAAGGGAAGAAGATAGATATAAATACAATTCCGTTTGAAAGAGAAGTATTTGAGTCAATTTACGGAGAGGGAAATACAAATGGTGTTTTTCAGGTAGAAAGTCCGGGCATGAAGGATATGCTTCGAAAAGCCAAACCAACTTGTATTGAGGATATCATTATCTTGATTTCCATGTACCGCCCCGGACCAATGGATTATCTGCCAGAACTATTAAAAGTAATGAGTGGAATGAAACGTCCGGAATACCTTATACCAGAATTAAAGCCAATTCTAGGAAACACTTATGGGGCTATTGTATATCAAGAGCAAGTAATGCAGATTTTTCAACAATTGGCTGGATATTCATTGGGTGGAGCTGATTTAGTTCGGCGCGCTATGAGTAAGAAGAAAATGGATAAGCTGCAAAAAGAAGAACCGGCTTTTTTATATGGAGACGAATCCAGAGGTATTATTGGGTGTGAGAAAAATGGAATTCCAGTAGAAAAAGCGAAAATTTTATTTGACCAGATGCTTGAATTTGCGAAATACGCATTTAATAAATCACATGCGACAGCCTATGCTATTGTTTCATATCAAACGGCTTGGTTAAAATACCATTATCCGGAAGAATTTCTTTGTGTAAGTATGGGATATGTAGATAAAAAAGAAGCTCGAAAATCTTTTTTAACGGATTGTCAATCGTTAAATATTGAAGTGTGTTTGCCAAATATCAATAGTTCAAAAGCAGAGTTTTCTATTAAAGATGGGAAAATACTTTTTGGATTAAGCTATGTGGCTAACGTAGGGACAAAGGCAAGCAAAATCGTAGAAGAGAGAAAAAATAACGGTAAATATACGTCATTTGAAAATTTCGTGTCGAGAACTTGCATTTCGGGTAATGTACTATGTAACTTAATTATGACAGGAGCGTTTGACTCTTTTGGGGTTAGCCGGAAAATTTTGAAAGAAAAAGCACAAACATGTGATTTTATTGAAGCAGTTAAGAAGATTAAGGATAAGAAAAAAATCCTTGCGAGTGAAGATTTAACGGAAAGAAGACGAAAAAACGCAGAAAATGCAATTCAATCGGCGATTTGTTTACTGAAAATACCTAAATCTTTTGAACAAGATGACTTATTAAACAATTTGATAGCAGAAAAAGAATATTTAGGTATTATGTTATCTGGCCATCCAATGGATGATTATGGTACACCGAATGAATTATGCGTAACTAGTCTTGCGAATGTAATTCCAACCAATGATGCTGCAATCGCCGGTGTTATTACAGACCTTCGAATATTAGAAGGGCGTAAAATGGCATTTTTTACATTAGATTCAAAAGAAGGAACACTGCCGGTATGCGTATTTAAACGGGTTTTTCAGTCTTGTCGCGACCTACTAGTAGAAAACCAACCAGTTAGAATAACCGGCAAAATCACAACAAAAGAAGATAATTTTAATGGAGAGAATAAATTGATTCTTGAAATGATAACCGAAAAGATGAAACCTTTAGAACGGAAGAAAAGAGATATTATAGTATATGGAGAGCCGGGAAAAGAACATGAGATATTTAATAAATTGCAAAAATATCTAAAAAATACCGGTGGTTCGCCTTTAATTTATTTCAACCCGACTAAGGGATTTATAAAAACCGGAATGTTTGTTCAAAATTCTATATTGGAATCTGATTTAAACGTAGAACAAAGATAGGACCTCTTAATTGAGGTCTTTTCTTATTATGTCTGTCCACCGGACTCTGTAAAAAATGCTCATAATATGGTTTTTGTTTTAG
>ENA-UOJR01001645-UOJR01001645.1-human-gut-metagenome-genome-assembly--contig:-C115P-NODE-1645-length-18592-cov-6.295247_pt1 | contig 18592 bp, 12 predicted proteins | sample MGYA00242354_ERZ723901 | MGnify/ENA metagenome assembly ERZ723901
GGGGCGAGGCTGCGACCCCCGGGGACGGCCCTACACCACTTTTCGTGACGCGATACGGGGAGGTTCTCATCACGATGGCTCGACTGGAGATTCAAGGCGTTTCGCAGGGGTTCGGCGATGTCGATGTGCTTCGCGACATCACGCTGTCTGTCGAGTCCGGTGAGATCGCCTGCCTGCTTGGACCCTCCGGGTGTGGAAAGACGACGCTGTTCCATGTGATCTCGGGGCTCACCGCCCCGCGCGCCGGCCGCGTGCTGCTTGACGGAGAGGACATCACGGGTCGGCCCGGCAATCTTTCATACATGCTCCAAAAAGATCTGCTGTTGCAGCACAAGCGCATCATCGACAACGTCTCGCTGCCCTTGATCCTGCAGGGCATGCCGGTCGAGGACGCGCGCTCCCGCGCCGCCGGGCTATTTGGAGTTTTTGGCTTGGAAGGGACCGAGCGTCGCTGGCCCAGCGAGCTATCGGGCGGCATGCGCCAGCGCGCCGCGCTGCTGCGCGCGCATCTGTTCTCTCAAGAATTCATGCTGCTCGATGAGCCGTTTTCGGCACTCGACGCCTTTACCAAGGCCGATATGCACGCGTGGTTTCTCGATGTGGTCGAACGGATGGGCACGACTGCCCTGGTCGTGACGCACGATATCGACGAGGCCATCACGCTGGCCGATGAAGTCTACGTCATGCGCGGAAACCCGCAGGCGGGGGAGTCGACGCACATCGTGGGGTCGGTTCGGGTGCTTTGCCCCCGCTCGGAACGCGCTGGGTACGTGCTTACCGAGGAGTTCCTCGAGAACAAGCGACGTCTCCTGGCTCTGTTGGGATAAGGGCTTGGCGCCTCGGGTTCGCCGGCTCGATACCCGGGCCGCTGGCCTCGGCGTCCCGGGTTCGCTGCGGATTTACAAAGCGCTGATTTTCCAGAAACAAATCGAATGTCTAAAATAGAGAGCAGTCGTAGCAATAACAAGTCGTCCGTCAGGTAACCTCGAGCGGCGATTGCCATCGATGCGGGTGATTGGCGTTGTCGTTGCGGGGGCGAGCGTCGTTGATGCGGGTGCTGGGCGAGTCCGATGTGCACGACGGGCGACGTCGATCGTCAAGCGTCCGCGGATAGGAGAGGTGCGTCGTATGGAAACACTGCAAGTCGCCATCGAGAACAGGTCCGGGTACACCCTGCGCGGCATCGCCACGGTGCCGGCGGGGGAGGCCGCGCGCCCGTGCGTCGTCATGCTGCACGGCTTTGGCGGTTCCGCCTCGGGTTACAAGTACTTCAACACCTACCTGGCCCGTCACCTCGCGCACGAGGGCGTCGCGTGCGTGCGCTTTGACTTCTACGGTTGCGGCGAGTCCGATGGCGAGTTCTCCGACATGCTGTTCGACGGCCTGCTGAGCGACGCCGCGGACATGTTCGCCTGGGCTTCCGCGCAGGAATGGGCCGATGCCGACCGCATGTTCCTGGCCGGTCACAGCATGGGCGGCTACGTGGCCGCGAGCTCGGCTCCGACCCTCGACCCGCACGGCCTGATCCTCCTGAGCCCCGGCGCCGCCATGTGGCGCGATGCTGAGCGCAACGCGTGCATGCTCGAGCAGCACACCGGCCGCGATTACGCCGACATGGAGGGCCTTGTCTACAAGATGGCCTTCAACCACAACATGGGCGCGCATCCGGATCCCTACATCGAGGCCGAGGGCTACGCCGGCCCCGTGCTCATCGCCCGCGCCTCGGACGACGAACTCGTCTCGAATGAGGATTGCGAACGCTACAAGGGCATCTACCGCGATGCCTCGTACGTGCAGATCTCGGCGGGCGGGCATGACTTCGCCAACGTCGAGGCCCGCGCCCAGATCTTTGGCGCGGTGGCGGACTTCGTCAAGAGCCACGGCTAAATCAGGTTCCAAGTAGGCGCGCCGCATCCGAGCGGCGTGTCGCCATGAAAGGAGAGCACATGACCAAGCCGGATATGAGAATCCTGGACCCCATCACCATCGGGGGCGTCGAGTTCAAGAACCGCATCATGTTCCCGCCGCTGACCACCGGCTACGAGGAGCGCGACGGCAGCATCGGTGAGCGCAGCCGCGGCTTCTACACCCGCATCGCACAGGGCGGCGCATCTTACATCGTGCTGGGCGACGTCGCGCCCATCGCCTCGTTCTCGCCCACGCCCAAGCTCTACTGCGATGAGCAGATCGAGTCCTTCAAGCTGCTGGCCGACTCCGTGCACGAGTACGGCTGCAAGCTCGGCGTGCAGATCTTCCACCCCGAGTACGATGTCGACGCCATCAACGAGCTCTTCCAGCAGGGCAAGATGGCCGAGGTCCGCGAGCGCCTGCACCATGACATGATGTACTTCACCGACGAGGTGACCGAGGAGGGCCTGCTCAAGATCATCGACAAGATGTGCGACTGCGCCCGCCGCGCTGCGAAGGCCGGGGTTGACGTCATCCAGGTCCACGGCGATCGCCTGACCGGCTGCCTCACCTCCACCCGCATGAATCACCGCACCGACAAGTTCGGCGGCTCGCTCGAGAACCGCACGCGCTTCGCCCTCATGCTCGTTCGCGCCCTGCGCGAGGCCGTGCCCAACATGATCATCGATTACAAGTTCCCCATCGTCACGCCGGAGCGTGGCAAGGGCGGCATCGACCTGTGCGACGCCCCGCAGTTCGCGCAGTGGCTCGAGGAGGCCGGCGTCGACATGCTGCACGTCGCCCAGGCCAACCACACCGGCAACATGGCCGACACCATCCCGCCCATGGGCGTGCAGCCCTATGGCTTCTTCGTCGACATCACCGGCCAGATCAAGGACGCCGTGAGCATCCCCGTCTCCGCCGTCGGCCGCATCATCGACCCCAGGATGGCCGAGCGCATCGTGGTGTCCGGCAAGGCCGACATGGTCGGCATCGGCCGCGGCTTCCTGGCTGACGAGGACTGGGTGCGCAAGGTCGAGGAGGGCCGCGCCGATCAGATTATCCGCTGCCTGTCCTGCAACAAGGGCTGCACCGACGCCATCCAGCGCCGCGAGGGCCTTTCCTGCGTGCTCAACCCAGAGAACGGCTTTGAGACCGTGCGCCACATCGTGCCGGCCGAGGTGTCCCGGCGCGTCGCCGTCATCGGCGGCGGAATCGCCGGCCTGATGGCCGCCCGTGTGGCCGCCCTGCGCGGTCACGACGTGACCCTGTTCGAGCGTGCCTGCGAGCTGGGCGGCCAACTCAACATCGCATGCGTGCCTCCGCGCAAGGCCGAGCTGCGCCGCGCCGTCCAGGACGCCGTGAAGGCCGCGCAGGGTGCTGGCGTCAAGTTGGAGCTCGGCCACGAGGCGAGCGCTGAGGAGCTGGCCGTCGCCGGCTTCGACCACGTGATCGTGGCCGTGGGCGCCCAGTGCGCCTGTCCGCCCATCCCCGGTCGCGAGCTCGCCAACGTGGTGGACTCCTGGTCCGTCCTGGCCGGCACTGCCGAGGTCTACGGCAAGGTCGCCGTCATCGGCGGCGGCATGGTCGGTTGCGAAACCGCCGAGCTGCTGGCCGACGAGGGCTGTGAGGTGAGCGTGGTCGAGATGCTCGACCAGGTTGCCGCCGACGAGGGCCCGACCATCAAGCCCACGCTCTTCGAGCACTTCGAGGCCCGCGGCGTGAAGCAACTCACGCAGCACAAGGTGCTCGAGATCACCCCGTCCGAGCTTGTGTGCGAGACGGCCGACGGCACCGAGGTGCGCCTGCCCATCGACTACGCCGTCATGGCGATCGGCGCCCGCCGCGTCGCCTTCGACACCGCCGCGCTCGACGCGGCCGGCATCGCCTGGACCTTCGTGGGCGACTGCAGCGAGGAGGGCGGCGACATCTCCTGTGCCACCAAGACCGCTTACGACGCCGCCTGCGCCCTGTAGGCTTCCGGCGTTAAGGTGCAGCCTGCGCCCTATTGGCTTCCGGCGTTAAGGCGCCACCGGCCCCCCCCCATTATCTCAGCGGCCTCCGTCACTTTGGCGGGGGCCGCTTTGCATGGTTGGGAGCTTCCCGACCTATCTGCATCCCGGCGACCGCATTCCGCCGCCCGCATGCGGAGACGCTCACTCATTTATATGCCTGATATGCAATAACAAATGCATCTACCTGCGTGAATAAAAGCGTATATGAACAAACTATTTATCTTTTCGCAAAAGTTAGCCTAGGCTCTTTTCTTGGGCACGCAATCGTGTTAGTTTACCTAGGTGAACAAAGCCAAGGCTAACTTTTGAAGGATGGTGTTCCCATGTCGCAGGGTCCGCAGGTGCCGTCGATGCCGCTTTCGATGATGAGGGCGGGTGAGACGGCGAGGGTGGAGCGCGTCAAGGGCGCGTCCGATGTGAAGCGCCATCTCGAGAACCTCGGATTCGTCGAGGGCTCGCAGGTGCACGTGGTCACTTCATCCGGCAGCAACATTATCGTCATGGTGAAGGGCGCGCGATTCGGCTTGGATTCGAGGGTGGCGCGCAACGTCATGGTTGCCTAGGCGCGATTGCATGGGAAAGGGGGAAGTATGAAATCGTTGGCAGATGTAAAGGTGGGGGAGAGCGCCACCATCGTCAAGCTTCACGGCGAGGGGGCTTTGCGTCGCCACCTTATGGATCTCGGCCTTATCAAGGGAACGCCGTTCAAGGTCGTGAAGGTCGCTCCGCTGGGCGATCCGGTCGAGATTACCGTGCGCGGTTATGAGCTGTCTATCCGCAAGGAGGAGGCGGCGATCGTTGAGGTCGCCTAAGGGGCGAGCGGCATTTTTATACCGGTAGAGTTAGCCTTGTCTAACAATATGTAGACTCGAAGGTGCCATTTGGGCGCGGGCTCACTCAGCAACGAGAACGTTTCAAAGCCAAGAGAAAAGAAGGATCGCATGGCGAATCCAGTACTGCACATCGCGCTTGCCGGCAACCCCAATTGCGGCAAGACCACTTTGTTCAACCTCATCACCGGGGCCAATGGCTATGTGGGCAACTGGCCCGGCGTCACGGTCGAGAAGAAGGAGGCGCCCCTGTCGCATGACAAGGGCGTGGTAATCACCGACCTGCCCGGCATCTACTCGCTGTCTCCCTACAGCCCCGAAGAGCGCGTGAGCCGCGATTACCTCATGGGCGGCGAGCCCGATGCGGTCATTCAGGTGATCGACGCCACCAATCTGGAGCGCAACCTGTATCTGGCCCTGCAGGTCATCGAGACGGGGCTGCCCGTGGTCGTCGCCCTCAACATGGCCGATCTGGTTGAGAAGGGTGGCGACAAGATCGACATCGCGGCGCTCGAGAAGAGCCTGGGATGCCCGGTCGTCATGATCTCGGCCCTCAAGAACAGCGGTGTGGACGGGCTCATCGCCATGGCGAAGCGAGTGGCCGCCGGCGCGAGCGGCGCTCCGGTACGCGAGGGACGTCGCCTTGCGTTCGATCGGTCCATCGAGGACGTGCTCGCGCAGGTCGAGGAGATGGTCCCGTCTTCGGTCGAGTCGGGGCGGCGCCGCTATTTCGCGGTGAAGCTGTTCGAGCGCGACGCCGAGGCGACTGCAGTGCTCGGCCTCTCGAGCGACGCCCGTGAGCGCGTCGAAGGGCTCATCGCCCGCTGCGAGGCGGATTGCGATGACGACGCGGAGTCCATCATCACCGGCGAGCGCTATGGGCTCATCGCGCACATCGTGGACGGTTGCCTCAAGAAGGCGCCGGCGCGGATGAGCGTCTCCGAGAAGATCGATCGCATCGTCACCAACCGCTGGCTCGGCCTCCCCATATTCGCGCTCATCATGTTCGGCGTGTATTACCTGGCGATCTCCACGTTCGGCACCGCCATGACGGACTGGGTGAACGACAACCTCTTCGGCGAGGGATGGGAGCTCTTCGGTAACGCGATGCCCTCCGTCCCGGCCCTCTTCGAGGGCTGGCTCGTGGCCGCGGGGGCGTCGGACATGGTGGTCAGCCTTGTATGCGACGGCATCGTCGCCGGCGTGGGCGCGGTACTCGGCTTCATTCCCCAGATGTTCGTGCTCTTCGTGCTCCTCTCCTTCCTGGAGGGCTGTGGGTACATGGCGCGCGTCGCCTTCGTCATGGACCGTGTGTTCCGCAGGTTCGGCCTCTCGGGCAAGTCGTTCATCCCCATGCTCGTATCCACCGGCTGCGGTGTTCCGGGCGTGCTGGCAACCAAGACCATCGAGAACGAGAAGGACCGCCGTATGACGGTCATGACCACGACGTTCATTCCCTGTGGCGCCAAGCTTCCCGTCATCGCGCTGGTCATGGGCGCGCTGATCGGCGACGCCGAGTCCACTTGGATCGCCCCACTCTTCTACTTCCTGGGCGTGTTCGCGGTCATCGTCTCCGGCATCATGCTCAAGAAGACCCGGCTGTTCGCCGGTCGTCCCACGCCCTTTGTGATGGAGCTGCCCGCCTACCATATGCCGAGCCTGCGCAGCTGGGCCCTGCACGTGTGGGAGCGCGTGGGCGCGTACATCAAGAAGGCCTTCACGATCATCTTCGCCTCGACGGTCGTGGTGTGGTTCCTCTCGAGCTTCGGCATGTACGAGGGCGCCTTCGGATTCCTTCCCAGCATGGAGGGCATTCCCGAGGAGTTCACCGATTACTCCCTGCTCGCGATGGTCGCCGGGGCGGTGAGCTGGCTATTCGCGCCGCTGGGCTTTGATTCCTGGCAGGCCACGGCCATGTCCGTCACGGGCCTCGTGGCCAAGGAGAACGTCATGTCCACCGCCGCCTCGCTGCTGCACCTCGTCGATGCCACCGAGACCGACCCGAGTCTCTGGGCGGCCTTCGCCGCGTTGTTCCCGAGTGCGGGCGCCATCGCAGCGTTCGGTGCATTCAACCTGCTGTGCGCCCCGTGCTTCGCGGCCATGGGCACGATTCGCGCCCAGATGAACTCGGGCAAGTGGACGGCCATCGCGCTTGCATACGAATGCGGGTTCGCCTGGGTGGTCGGCCTCATGATCAACCAGTTCTACCTTGCGGCACATGGCGTCTTTAGCGTTTGGACCGCCGTCGCCTCGGTGTTCGCGGTTCTCATCCTGTTCCAGCTCTTCCGCCCCATGCCCGATTACGCGTGGGATGACGCGGGGGAGGCGGCGTAGGCGGCGCTCCGCATGCTTTTGAGGCGAAGATGATGGCGCGCCCATCGTCATGTGCGTGATGAGGCGCGCCCTGCCAGGCGACATGTCGGCAGGGCGCGCCAATTGGGGCTCGCCGACGCAAATCGGCCGATTTGAGACAATGGAGGAGTGATCCTCGGAGGGAATGCTGATGTCGACCATCGATTTTCTGATAATCGCCCTGGTGTTGGCCGCGTTCGTCGCGGTGATCCTGCGCGTGCGCAAAAAGGGGACGTGCGGCGACTGCGCGCAAGCCGGCTCATGCGGTGGTGCATGCGCCGGCTGCTCGACGCGCCGGGGAGCCTCCTGCCCTGCCTGCGAAGGGGTCGATCGGGTCGCCGAGAAGCTCTCGCGCAACGTGGACGGCAGGTGAAGCCGGCGCGGTCAGTGCTAAGCTGGGGGCATAGCCGTCCGGCAGGAAGGATCTTTCGTGAGCACGTACGACCGCCCCGATCAGTCCCTCAAGTACCTGCGCCTGCTCTCGCAGCAATTTCCCACGCAGCAATCGGTGTTCACCGAGATCATCAACCTGCAGGCGATCCTCAACCTGCCCAAGGGCACCGAGCACTTCATGAGCGACCTGCACGGCGAGTACGAGGCGTTCCTACACATCCTCAACAACTGCTCGGGCGTGGTCCGCGAGCACGTCGATGTCATTTTCGGCGACGGTCTCTCCGAGGGCGAGAAGGGCGATCTGTGCACGCTCATCTACTACCCGCATGAGAAGCTCGAGCTCGTCCGCCGGGCCCATATGGACACGCCCGCGTGGTACAAGCTCGCGCTCGATCGCCTGCTGGTGGTCGCGCGCTCGCTCTCCAGTCGCTACACGCGCTCCAAGGTGCGCAAGGCGATTCCCCGCGATTACGCGTACATCATCGACGAGCTCCTGCACACGCATCCCGATGAGAACAACTATCGCGTCCGGTATCACGAGCGGATCATCGCATCGATTCTCGAGACCGATGCGGGCGAGGATTTCATCTGCTCGCTGTCCAGCCTCATCAAGCGGCTGGTCATCGACCACCTGCATCTCGTGGGCGACATTTTCGACCGCGGCGGCGGTGCGGCCAAGATCATGGACAGGCTGGGAACATACCATTCGTTCGATATCCAATGGGGTAACCACGACCTGCTCTGGATGGGCGCCGCCGCCGGGCAGCCGGCCTGCATCATCACGGTGCTGCGCAACAACCTGAGGTATGGCAACTACGAGATCCTCGAGAACGACTACGGAATCTCCCTGCGCGAACTCGTCGCGTTCGCGGAGCGCACGTACGAGCCGGTGCCTGAGGGCGCGACGGGCCTCTCCGCCGCGCTCACCCCGCTCATGAAGGCGATCAACGTGCTGCTGTTCAAGCTGGAGGGGCAGATCATCCAACGGCACGCATGTTTCGATATGCACGATCGCCTTCTGCTCGAACGCATCGACGCATCGTTCGGCACGGTGCGCCTGCCCGACGGTCGCGACCACGTGCTCGCGACGCGCGATTTTCCCACCGTCGACTTCGATCGGCCCCACGAGCTCGATGAGGACGAGCAGCGCATCGTGGACAAGCTCGTGGCGGAGTTCACCACCGCCGATCATCTGCATCGCCATATCAACCTGCTCTACAGCCACGGGTCCATGTACCTTGCCCATAACCACGATTTGCTGTTCCATGGGTGCGTCCCCATGAACGAGGACGGCACGTTCTCGAGCATGAACTGCCTGGGCACATGGCGCAGCGGTCGCGATTACCTCGACTTCTGCGACGAGATCGCCCGCCGCGCCTGGCGCACCCGCGATCAGGACGCTCTCGATTGGATGTGGTACCTGTGGATCGGCATGAAGTCGCCGGCGAGCGGGCGCCTGGTCAAGACCTTCGAGCGCACATATGTGGACGACCCCGCGTGCTGGGTCGAGCCCATGGACCCCTACTTCGAGCTGACGCGCGATGAGGGGGCATGCGACGCGATCATGGCTGAGTTCGGGTTGACGCCCGGAGTCGGTCACATCATCAACGGGCACACGCCGGTGCACACGGCCGAGGGCGAGCAGCCGATCCGCGCGAACGGGCGCCTGCTGGTCATCGACGGCGGGTTCTGCAGCGCGTACCACCCCAAGACGGGCATCGCCGGCTACACGCTCATCTCGAGCTCGCGAGGCTGCCGCCTGAAGGCGCACCAGGCGTTCGAGAGCGTGGAGGCCGTGCTCGCCCGCAACGCGGACATCGTCAGCGACACCGACTGCTTCGATGTGGCGGAGCGCCGGCGCATGGTGAGCGACACCGATACCGGCGCGCAGATCAGGGAGCAGATCGGGGATTTGCGCGCGCTGCTCGAGGCGTACAGGAACGGCGTGCTGGAGGAGCGCCTCTAACGCGCTGAAAGCTCCTCCTCGCAGATCGCGTTGAGTCGGCGGACGGTCTCGCGCATGTCCTCCTCGCGTGCCTCCGGGTGGATCGCGCAGATGCGCAGGACCTTCTTGCCGCCGAGCTCGGTGGTGAACACGCCGGCATAGCCGCTCTCGATCATGCGCCGGGAGATGCGGGCGTTGAGCCGGTCCTTCTCGTCTTCGGTGAGGCCCGCCGGGTTGTAACGGAAATTGACCATGGCCATTTGCGCCGGGGAGACCACCTCGATCATCGGATTGGCCCGCATCTCGTCCTCTGCCCATCGCGCGAGGTCGAACCCGTGCTCGACGGCGGCCGAGAGCGCATCGGAGCCCATCACCTGGAGGGAGAACCAGAGCTTGAGCCCTCGGGCGGGCCTCGTGAGCTCGGGGCTCATGTCCCAGGGGTTGGTGATGCCCGCACCGTCCTCAAGGTCCTTGAGGTACTCGGGATGCGTCGAGAAGCTCTTGAGCAGCTTCCGCTCGTCGCGCACGAGGACGAGGCCGCACGAGTATGTCTGGAAGAGCCATTTGTGGGCGTCCCAGCTGAGGGAGTCGGCGAGTTCGATGCCATCGAGCATGCCGCGGTATTTGGTGAGCAGCACGGAAGCGCCGATGGCCCCGTCCACGTGCATCCACAGACCGTGCCGACGGGCTATCAGCGCGATGTCATAGAGCGGGTCGACGGAGCCCGTGTTGGTGCTGCCAGCGGTGGCGATCACGGCGAAGGGAATCAGGCCGGACTCCCTGTCGCGCTCGATGGCGCGTTCGAGCGCCTCGGTGTCCATGGTGAAGTCCTCATGGCACGGGATGGTCCGGACCCGATCCGCGCCGGTTCCCACGATGTGCAGCCCCTTGGCGACCGAGCTGTGCGTCTGCTCGGATACGTAGGCGACCCCCAGGCGCCAGTCCTCGGGGGCGAGCTTCTCATCGCGCGCGGCGACGAGCGCGGTCATGTTGGCCATGGATCCGCCCGATACGAACACGCCGCCCGCCCCCTCGGGGAACCCGGCCTTGTCGCAGAACCAGCGCAGCAGCTCGTGCTCCGCGACGCATCCGGCGGGATAGTTGGCGAAGCTGCCGGCATGGCGGTTGTAGCCCGAGGCCATCATGTCTCCCAGCCAGGAGACGGCGGTCACGGGGCCGGGGACAAAGCCGAGGAAGCGCGCGTGGTCGATGTTGTACCCGTACCCGATGATGTCGTCCTGCATCTCGCGCACGACGTCGTCGAGCGGTCGGCCATGCGCGGGGATGCCGCGGGCGGCTATGCGCTCCAGGAGCTCGGGATCGGCCTCGCGCCCGATGGGCCCCTCGGAGAGATGGCGGTTGCGCGAGAACAGCTCGCAGACAAAGCGGACCGCCGCAAGCTCGATGTCCTGTTCCTGAGTCGATCCCGGTGCGTACATGGGCGATTCCCCCGATCCCGTCATATGGTTCCCGATCTCGGGATATGGTCCCATGGCTGAAGGCATATGTATAATTCAATTATCTAATTGCTTGTTGAAAAATAGTAATGGGTGACTGCCCGTGGAGCTGCGGAACATCGAGACATTCCTGTCCATCGTCGAGTACGGCACCTTTTCCAAGGCGGCCGAGCGGCTGGGGTATTCCCAATCGGCGGTGACGGTCCAGATCAGGCAGCTCGAGAACGAGCTGGGCGTTCGCCTGTTCGACCGGGCGTCACGGGGCGTCCGGCTCACGGACCCCGGTCGGGCGTTCGCATTTCACGCCAATGAGGTCATGGGCGCGGTGCGTTCGGCGCGCGACGCAGCCTCGCTCGGCAGGGAGGGACCCAAGGACGTGCGGGGCGCCATACGGCTGGGCAGCGTCGAATCCGTCTCGACGGCGCTGCTCCCCGATCTCCTTATAGAGTTTCACGAGCGCTGCCCCCATGTGCAGGTGATCGTTTCGACCGACCGCCGCGAGGACATGGTGGCGGGGCTCGCGAGCAATGCCATAGACCTTCTGCTCACCATGGAGCGGCATGTCTGCCTGGGCGGGATCGACTGTGAGGTCCTGAGGGAAGAGCGGGTGGCGTTCCTGGCGTCTCCGACGTTCCTGCGGGAGTGGGGCGTCGAGGCGGATGCGCCGCTCGCGGCCGCCGACCTGGCGTTGATGCCCTTCGTCCTCACGGAGCGCGGGGAGAGTTACCGGCTTGAGCTCGACCGGCTGCTCGCCGATCGGGATGTGGCGATCGAGCCCCTGGTGGAGGCAGGCAACACCGAGACCCTTGTGCACTTGGCCGAGCGCGGCGTGGGAGCGACGTTCGTTCCGAGGTTTTCAGCGGCGCGCGAATTGGCTGCCGGAACGCTGGTGGAGGTGTGCGCGGATCTGCCCGAGGTGACGATGGAGACTCAAATGCTGCGACATGCGCGCAAGTGGGTGGCGCCGCATCTCGCGGAGTTCATCGAGACAACGAGAGCATACTTTTCTCGGTAATTGCGCCTACTGTCGCATATTATCCACACCTTATCGAAAAGATATGCATGAATCTGACAATGTATGCCCTCTTTGGGACCGTTTAAATGCCATATATCAACACTTACGGAATACATGGGGTGCTAAAAAAATATCTTGTCGTAAGGTTGGTCTCGCGCACTAGCTGGGGAAGAGCACGAGGATGTTCTCGCGCGATATCCGCATGATGGCACCGAGGGCGGGAGGGGGCCTGACATCGGCCCTTGGGTTGCCTGGCGCATATCTGACACGGCGAACAAGCGAGTAGGAATCAATTGCCGCCGCGCCATTCGTTTCTCGTACCGTGGTTCCTGCACGGCAGATAGAGGAGGGGGCTGCAAATGGCACGGAATAGGGAGAGTGGATCGGAATTCGATCGAGGGGACGGTCAGAAGGGGCGTGAAATTATGCACGACCGCGTTCCGGATGACCACCTGAGGTTGAGAAGGGCGGTTCGACGCGCCAGGATCTTGCGCGAGATCGGGCTGCACGCGCGGGACGCGGTCGCGACGCTTGTGACGGCGCCCGACGGGTTTGGCAAAACGACGCTGCTCGCGCAGCGCGTGAGCGAGGTCCAATCGGATGCCGAGAGGGGCGTGGCGCGCATCGTGGATGCGGCGGGAATGGACGCGGAGCGGCTGTACGAGCTGCTCGGGGATATCGAGGGCAGGTTGGAGCCCCGCATGCGCCCCTTGATCGCCATCGACAACCTCCCCACGTTGCGCGAGACGGCGATACAGGGGTTCGCCGACCGAATTCGCGCGCTGCATGAAAAGGGCTTTGAGCTCATGGTGGCCTGCCGTCCTTCGAACCGGGCGTTCGTCCAGCATATGGGAGATGCATATAAGGTCGGTCCCCAGGCGTTGCTCGTGCGCCCCAAGGAATTCTCGGATTGGGCGACCATGCTCGGCATATCCGGTGAACTGGACGTATATGAGCTCACCCAGGGGGTGCCCGGGCTGGTGGCAATGTTGAGCGTGGTGGACGGAAGGCAGGTGGGGGTGGAGGCGTTCTCCGAGTCGGCCGCAGCTCTGTACCGAGCGGCATTGGAGGAGTTGAGGGGAGAGCGGGACGCCCTGTACCGCACGGCGTGCCTGCTTCTTCTCACGGGAAGCGGGCTGCTGCGCGACTTCGAACGGGTCGGCATGCGCGTGCGGACGCAGACGTGGTCGCGACTCGCGCGCGAGTACCCGATATTCGGCGTGGACGTCGAGCACGGCACATATCGATGCATCGCGCGTCATGGGCGCGCGATGGAGGCGCTGAGGCGGGAGGTTGTCCGCGCCCGCCCGCTGTTCGCGGCGCGGGCCATCAAGGTCCTCATGGCCGTGGGGAACGTCGATGCGGCGGTGGGCGTCACCGAGATGATGGAACGATCCGAGGATGCGCTCGGCGTGCTTGCCGAGTACCCGTCGGCCTTCGCGTTGAGCGGCAACATCTCCTTCGTGAGGAAGATGATGGAGGTCGTGGGGGATGTGACGTCCGCGGCGATGCCCGTGGGAAGCATATTGGCGATCTACCTGGCGGCAATGGCGAGCGGCGAGTTGCGCGTTGCCCGCGCCCTGAGCGCGGAGCTCAGACGCCGCTCTCGCGAGATCGAGGGGCAGATAGACCCGGGGTCCTGGACGGAGGCGGAGGCGCTGGTCGGCTTGTGGCCGGGGTGCAGCGGCGTGGGCCTGCCCGAGGTCTCCCCGTCGTACGTGAAGGGTCGGGAGACCGCCGCGGCGCGGGAGCTCAAGATGCACGGCAGGGTGTGCGGCGAGCTCATCGGCGGAAGCGGGGCGCTCGAGCTCGATGCATGCGTGCAGGGCTTCGACGCTCTCGCCGGCGACGGCGTCTCCGTTCCAAAAGTGCTCCTGGCCTGCGATCGGGCTCTGATCGATGCGATGTGCGGGGACGCGGGCGATGTGCGGGCGTGCGACGAGAAGATGCGCGAGATGGTGCGCCGCCTGCTCGAGCGCCGGCTGACGCCCATCGCGACGCATGTGCGCATGGTCGCGGCGACGTGCAGGCTGCTTTCCGGGCTGCCCGTCACCGACGAGAGGGCATTCGTCGACGAGGGCACGCTGTCCGTGCGGATGTCGGACTTTCCCATGCAGCTGTTCTGCCTAGTCGGAGAGGGCTGGCAGGCCATGGAGACGGGGCAGTGCACGAACGCGCTGTTCCGCGCGCGGCAGGTCCTCAAGCTCGCGGAAGAGGGCCAGTGGGTAATCGTGTCGTGGGCCCGCATGCTCGAATGCTGTGCGCACGTGTGCGCGACGTCGCGCATGTCGCTCGACGAGGAGGCGAACATGCTCGATCTCTCGGGGGCCGCGGAGCATCCCGTCGATGCGTGGACGGTCGCGCTCAAACTCGCCGCCGCGCGGAGGACGTCAGAGCTCGGCGCATGGTGCTCGCTCAACAAGGACGCGCTGTTCATCCGGGGCTTCATGGCGTTTGCAAAGCAGGCGCTTGCGCTTCTGGGCGACAAGGTCGCGGCGATGGATCGCTTGCTGCCGCGCGATTACCTGATGGGAAACGGCCTGTCGCTGGTGGACGGGGGATTGGCGCCGGCTCCCCAGCGGGTGGGGATGCGCGACGCTGACATGCTGCTCGCCCAGGTGAACGTGAGCCTGTTCGGGGGCTTTCAGGTGGAGCGCGGCGGGCACGTGGTGACCGACGCCGCCTGGCGCAGGCGCAAGGCGTGCGTCATCGCCGCAAGGCTCGTCTTGGCGGACGGCGCGTTTGTCAGCCGCAGGGAATTGGGGGACGAGATATGGCCGGACAAGGACTACCTGCATGCGCGTGAGGCGGTGTACGCGGGCCTCACCTCGCTGCGGTCGGCATTCGGCCAGTGCGCGGAGGGGCCGCAGTATGTGCTGGCGCAAGGGGAGGGCGTCGCCGTCAACACGGAATACGTCGTGTCGGACACCATGAGGTTCGACGCCCTCGCCCGCGACATCCTGCTCAGGAGAACGGGGACGACGGGGCGACAACTCGTCGATGCGTGCCTGAGGCTCGATGAGATCTACACGGGTCCCCTGTACGTGCCCAATGTGGGCGACACGGAGTATTACGTGCATCAACGGCACGTATATCAGACCAAATTTGTCGACTGCATGATGAGGGGGATAGGCGCCGCGCTGGAGATGGACGACCTGCCGGTCGCCTCGTGGCTCGTGGAGGCGGCGCTGCGGCAATCTCCCTTGCGGGAGGACGTGATCAGGGCCGCCATGCACATCTACGACATGAGCGGGCGCCGGCGCGAGGTCGTGGAGCTCTACACGGGGCATGTGCACGTGCTCGAGCGCGAGCTCCACGCGCTCCCCGAGAAGGAGACCCGGATGGCGCACGAGGAGATCCTGCGCAAGGAGGGGAGGGAGGTGCTCTTGGCCTGACGCGGTGCGCGACCGAGCGGGGCGGGCGCTAGTCCAGCTTGATGTGCTCGATGTCCTTGCGGCTGCTGGCGCGGTACAGGGCGAAGCGATGCCCGATGACCTGGACGATCTCGGCCCCGACGCGCTCGGCGAGCTGCTCGGCGGCCTCGCGGCAGGAGAGCAGGCTGCCGTCCTGCACGCCGCACTTGATGAGCTCATGGGCCTCGAGCGCCTCGTCAGCCTGCTTGGCGATGGCGTCGGTGACATCGGCCTTGCCAATGAGGACGACGGGGTTGAGGTGGTGCGCGAGGGCGCGGAGCTGGCGGACCTGCTTGCCGGTGAGAGCCATGTGTCTACTCGCTTTCTGCGGGGCTGATTTTTGCAGGTCAACGATACCGCACAGCGAAGGGGCTAACAAGCCTTTGCATATGATGACCACTCGGATGGCTGCTCGGGCTGTCCCGCCTTGCGGGAAGGCCCGCATGCACCGCCGCCGTGTTTCGCGCTCGTGACTTCTTATGGTGCCCTGGCACGGGAACGCACGGGGACGAGGGCGCACGTTAGAATGGTGGGCAGGCAAAAAATGCCGTACGAACGAGTCGCAAAGGAGCCGCCATGTCCATCACGCCCCAGGAGATCGCCGAGACGCGCGGCATGGTCTCAGAGCACAACCTGGACATCCGAACCATCACCATGGGCATCTCGCTCATGGGCTGCGCGGACGATAACCTGAACCGCATGTGCACCAAGGTCTACGACCATGTGACCCGCACCGCCGAGCATCTGGTTGAGACGGCGGAAGGCCTCGAGCGCGAGTACGGCATCCCGATCGTGAACAAGCGCGTCTCGGTCACGCCGGTTGCGCAGATCGCCTCGGCGTGCCCGGATGAGGATCTCGTGCCCCTGGCGCATGCCCTCGACCGCGCGGCGGAGACCCTGGGCATTGATTACCTTGGCGGATACTCCGCCTTGGTCCACAAGGGTATCGGCAACGCCGACCGCCGCCTCATCAACTGCATCCCGCGGGCCCTCGCCGAGACGAGCCGCGTGTGCTCGAGCGTGAACGTCGCGACCTTGCGCGCCGGCATCAACATGGACGCCGTCCTGCTCGCGGCCCAGACCATCATCGACGCCGCCAAGCTCACGGCGGACCGTGAGTGCGTGGGCGCATCCAAGTTCGTCTGTTTCGCCAACATGGTGGAGGACTCCCCGTTCATGGCGGGCGCGGTCCATGGTTCCGGCGAGGCCGACCCCGTGATAAACGTCGGCGTATACGGTCCGGGCGTCATGGCCGCCGCCCTCGAGGAGCTGCCCGCCGACGCCGACATGATGCAGGTCGCCGAGCGCATCAAGCAGACGGCCTTCAAGATCACGCGCGCCGGTGAGCTCATGAGCCGCGAGGCCGCGCGTCGCCTGGGCGTCGAGAAGGGCATCGTCGACCTGAGCCTCGCGCCCACCCCCGCCGTGGGCGACTCCGTGGCGCGCATTCTCGAGGTCATCGGCGTGGGGCAGTGCGGCGGCCCCGGCCCCACGGCGGCCCTCGCCCTGCTCAACGACTGCGTCAAGAAGGGCGGCGTCATGGCGAGCTCCAGCGTGGGCGGCCTCTCTGGCGCCTTCATTCCCGTCTCCGAGGACGCCGGCATGATCGCCGCCGCCGAGGCCGGGGCCCTGTCGCTCGAGAAGCTCGAGGCCATGACCTGCGTGTGCTCCGTCGGCCTGGACATGATCGCCGTCCCGGGCGACACGGATGTGGAGACGATCGCCGGCATCATCGCAGACGAGATGGCCATCGGCGTCATCAACAACAAGACCACCGCCGTGCGCATCATCCCCGCCATCGGCAAGGGGGTCGGCGAGTCGGTCGACTACGGCGGGCTGTTCGGCCGCGCCCCGGTCATGCCGGTCAACAGCCATGCGGGCACGGTCTTCGCGCATCGCGGCGGCAGGTTCCCGGCTCCCATGAACTCGCTCAAGAACTAACGGTCCCCGCGTCGCGCCCTGAGCTCCACATGGACGCCCGGGGCGCGCGTTCTGCTAAGGTAGTCTTAATATGCATGGCGCGAGCGCGCCTCCTATTCGAAAGGAACGGTATGGCCGATCTTACCGATCGCTTCGGCACGATGGTCTTCTCCGAGGACGTCATGAAGAAGTGGCTGCCCAAGGACGTCTATAAGAAGCTCGCCGCCACCATCGAGGGAGGGGAGCCGCTCGACCTGGACGTGGCCAACGCCGTGGCACACGCCATGAAGGAGTGGGCCATCTCGAAGGGCGCGACGCATTACGCCCACTGGTTCCAGCCGCTTTCGGGCATCACCAGCGAGAAGCACGACAGCTTCCTGGAGCCTAACCACGATGGGACGGCCATCACGAAGTTCTCCGGCAAGTCGCTCGTCAAGGGCGAGTCCGACGCCTCGAGCTTCCCCAACGGCGGCCTGCGCGCCACGTTCGAGGCCCGTGGCTACACCGCATGGGACGCCACGAGCCCGGCCTTCATCAAGGACGACGTCCTGTGCATCCCCACGGCTTTTTGCTCCTACACCGGTGAGGCCCTCGACAAGAAGACCCCGCTTCTGCGCTCCATGACGGTTTTGGACGAGCAGGCCAAGCGCGTCCTGGCCCTGTTCGGCAAGCACCCCAAGCGCGTCGTGCCCTACGTGGGCGATGAGCAGGAGTACTTCCTCATCAAGAAAGAGGCCTACCGCTGTCGCCGCGACCTCGTCATCTGCGGTCGCACGCTGTTCGGCGCCGCCCCGGCCAAGGGGCAGGAGCTCGAGGAGCACTACTTCGGCGCCATCCGCCCCACCGTCTCGGCCTACATGAAGGACCTCGACGACGAGCTGTGGGCCCTGGGTATCCCGTCTAAGACCAAGCACAACGAGGTGGCACCCTGCCAGCACGAGCTCGCGCCCGTCTACTCCGAGCTCAACGCATCGGTTGACAACAACCTCCTCATGATGGAGAAGATGAAGCTCATCGCGAGCCGTCACGATTTGGTGTGCCTGCTGCATGAGAAGCCCTTTGAGGGCATCAACGGATCGGGCAAGCACAACAACTGGTCGCTCGGCACCGCCGAGGAGAACCTGCTCGAGCCCGGCGACACGCCGTTGGAGAACCTGCAGTTCGTGGTCTTCCTCACCGCGGTCATCGAGGCGGTCGACAAGTATCAGGACCTGCTGCGCGCCAGTGTGGCGAGCTGCGGCAACGATCATCGCCTGGGCGCCCACGAGGCGCCGCCGGCAATCGTCTCGATCTTCCTGGGCGACCAGCTCACCGAGGTCGTGGAGATGATCATGGACGGCGAGG
>ENA-UOJR01001649-UOJR01001649.1-human-gut-metagenome-genome-assembly--contig:-C115P-NODE-1649-length-18559-cov-5.953848_pt1 | contig 18559 bp, 10 predicted proteins | sample MGYA00242354_ERZ723901 | MGnify/ENA metagenome assembly ERZ723901
TCGCCCAGGTCAAACCCAAGCAGCAGTGTTCGTTCACTCATGTGCTCTCTCCGTTTTCCTTCCCTTTTCTTTACTGAAGCGTAAATAATTTCTTAGCCGCAAAGCGGTCTTTTTCATAACGTCTGCGCAGACTGCCATACAACTCCATATCACCTGTATTCTTTGCTGCAATCATATCGTTAAGCATATGGAAAAATCCCAGCGCGCCTTTCGCCTGCTCTGTGCGGCGGGCGCACATCACTTCCGTTCTCTCTCCCGTTGTCTGCTCCTCAATGTAACAATATTTTTCTTCGCCGTCAAACAACAGCATTTCATACACATAAACACCCGAAAAAACCTGCCGCATCGGCATTGTTTTTTTTACTTTGCCGTCACGGTCTGTCTCACAAAGGAGAATTTCTCCCGGTGCGCCGCTATAATACTGGATAATCACGGTATTTTCAATTTCAAACGGAACATTCACCTTGCCAATATAATCTTTCATAAAGGCGAAAACAGTTCCCTCGCTCGCAAATTTTTCCAGATTCATTTCCACAAATTCTTTTTGCTTGCTGGCAAAATGCTCCTCTAACCGGTAATGGCGCAAAGCAGCCAAAACCATAACCGCATCTTTTTCATACATCGCTTCTTTTTCAATTTTAACAAACATTGGTTCCGACAACTCCTGCCGCTCCACGACATAATCATAAGCGAGCTGCGACAAAAACGCCTTCACTAACATCCGGTTTTCACCCGATTCCATATATTCCAGATAAATCGGCTCATACGGCTCCTGACTGGCACCAACAAACAAAACCTGTGCCAAAAGACGCTCCGTAATATCTTCATCCGCCCCGACTTCCGGCATTTTCCGGCACTTTTCGTAAAGAGAAGTAAAAGTAATTAAATCTCCGGTATAATAGCGGCGCAGATATTTCATTGCATCCTTTCCGGCACAGCCCTGATGATACAAGTAAAGCGCCCATTTCACGAGCATTGGCTCTGACTCGTCCTTATGTTCCTTCACAAGCGCCTCTACGAGCGTGGAAAATGCATCCTTATCACATTCCGGCACACCATAGCGCAGCAGCATAACCTGTGCTTTTTCGTATTTTCCCTGTGCAATGCAGTCCGCCGCCACATCCGCAATCCGTTCCCTCTTAAGTGTAATCGGATTAAACTGCTCAATCAGCGAAAACAATGGCTCTGCCATGCCCTCGCGGTGATAATAATCATATAAACAAAGCAAAATTTTCTCCCGCATTTTCCGCCGTAAACAATCCATTTGCAGTGCATTCTGTAACACCACCGCCTGCATATCCGTCATTTTTGCAGAACGCTCTGCCTTATATGCCAAGTGCGTAATCAACTTCGGATTTCTTGCACCCAGTTCATAGCACACCGGCGCTAACTTTTCCATCGAAAGCATTTTTTTCATCCGGTAATCAACCGTACCCGAATAATAAAGCCCTCTCTCATCCACGAAAAACAGCTGTGTGTTCGGAGTATAAAGCGAAACTACCGCTTGTCCATTTTCAAAGGAATAATAGGTCTGCTCCTTCGTCTCACGGTGCACAACCGCCACACCGTCCATCCGGTCATTGCCGCAGGTAATCCGATGTGAAAACATCACTTCAGAAAGGTCATCCGCCATTTCCTTTGTCAGCGTTTCTTCTGTTACACACGCTTCATAGAGCAACGCCAAATCCTCTGTAATCCGGTGGTGTGCAAGATTTCTCTCTACAAATTTATGAATCTGCTTGCTATAAGCCTCTAAAAATTCCGGTCTCTCACCGGCATGTTTTACCAGATAAGCGTACAGAAACGCTTTGCATCTGTCATTCAAATGGTTCTCATATTGAAAATACGATAAGACCGCATCCGGAAGCGTCCGAACTTTCTCCGTATCTATCGTATACATATAATATTCATACAAATCCGTCAGCCGCAAATGCTTGTTGACACCTTTTTCAAACCACGAGAAATATTTTGCATCGCGGATTTCATTTCGGATGAGCATTCCACAGATGCCATGGAGCGTATCGGTCATGACAAAGAACTCATACAGTTTTTGTAAAATGGAAAACACTCTGGCATCAAAGTGTGGCAGGCGTTCTCCAAGAAAACTAACGGCAAGAGATACTTCTTTCGTAGTTAAATCACGTTTTAACCCATAGTTTACTGCGTTAATTGTCACGTCATCCAGACTGGAAATCAGGGTGGCATCCTCGCGGTAAGCAAGCATCATCGCCGAATATAAAAGCGGGCTGTTGCTGCCACTCTCCAACTGCGTGCGCAAATCTTTCTCTAACAAATGCCCAAAGCGGTAACGCTCGTCCACCTGCGTTAAAAGGTAAGTCAGTAAATCACTCTGATATCCGTTTTCCGCATACGAAGAAATCAGATTTGCCAGTCCGATGCGGTCCTCTTTGCGCTCAGAATCCATAATTTTAATAAATTGAATCAGAATATAATTTTCTACCTCTTCCAATGATTTCCCTAGCGGCGGCATTTTTAAATTTTCCGTCTCCTGGAAAAAGGAGAGGATATTTTCCTTCTCGCGCAGAATCACGGCAATATATCCGCGCACCGCCTGCTCATATGTGCCACTGATTTTTTCGAGAATTTCGCGGTTCTTTTTGAGAAACTTTCCGAATGCCTCTCTCGTAACCCGCTTCTCCTGATATGATAAAAACATACGGATTGCCATGGCAATCGCTTTTTTTCTGGCTCTTTGAATCTTTCGCTCTTTTTCGCCGATTCGGTTGTGAGCTATAATATGTATCACTTTTTTCTCGTACGGCGTCTGCAAAATCAAATCACCGTGGCGTCTGCCGGCCGGTACTTTATCTGCACAAATCGTAAATTCCAAAACATCTCGCCTATCCACAAATTCATCCGTCCACAGAACATGCGTCTGCACTTCAATAAAATCTGCCGTTGTGCGGACATGAATCCCCGCATGTCCCCATGTATTCACGCGAATCGTAATTGCATCGGCTTTGTCTATTCCATCTAATTCATATATCAGTTCTCTGCCGGATGGATGCTCTGTTTCAAAGCGGATGGCTTTCTTTTTCTTCATCGCCACCAGAAATTCTTCCAGACTTTGAAGTTTTGTATTTTTCTTTAACAGACAGTCGTATAAAATGCGCCCGCTCTCATCCCGATATAAAAAGGCATCCCGAAACTCCGGTGCCAAAAATAAATCAACGCCATGTTCCGGATTTTTCTCAATCCGCTTCTTTAAGGTCGGATAATCCCGAATCTCTCCTTCTTCATCCCGAAGCACAGGAGACACAATTGTAATCTCATACGGCAGCTTTTCTTCGCCGCAGTCAGTAATTAAATCTAGGTTTCCCTTTAGTTTTTCCCCCGGATTTAATTCGCCGGCATCCACATCAACCGTCAGTTCATTCTTTGTCCCATCAAAAAAAGGCAGGAAATCAATGCACATCTCCTCGACAGTGCCAAATCCTTTCACTCTTGTGCCGAAAGAATTTTCCAAAAGGAAGCTTGCCGTCCCATGCGTTCCCGCTGTTACCTCAAACACCAATTTTTCAATTGATATACAAAGTTTTGGCGTTTCATATATGAAATTTCCTTTTGCCAATGACAAAATCTTTTCTCTCATTGATAACCTCCTAACCTCAATTCTATAGTATACCATTTTTTATGCATTCTGTGAATACTAAGAATCAATCTATTTTTGTATTGCTAAGTTCACGCAGTATGTCTATAATAAGGAGAGGACGAAAGAGAGGAGTGACTCAAATGGCACTAAAACCAAAAGAACATTTTCACGGAAGCGATTTAGAGAAAATCGAAGCCGTCTATGGAATAAAAAAAGAAGACATTATAAGTTTTTCTGCGAATGTAAATCCACTTGGTGTTTCGTTTCGTTTAAAAGAAACTTTAACGAATCACATTGACGCTATCACGACCTACCCGGACCGTGAATACACATCTCTGCGCAAATGTATTGCAGACTATGTACACACAAACTATAAAAATATTGTTGTCGGGAATGGTTCGACAGAATTAATTTCGCTCTTTATCCAGATTACACACCCGATGAAGGCACTGATTGTCGGTCCGACCTATTCCGAATACGAGCGGGAAGTCGCAATGGGCGGCGGACGCTCCCATTACTTCAGCCTCACGGAAGCCAGCGAATTTGAACTGGACACAAAAGCACTCACCGAGGAACTTTCCGCCAATGTCGATTTGCTGATTTTGTGTAATCCAAACAACCCAACGTCATCTGTCATCAAACGCCAGCAGATGCGTGAAATTCTGGATTACTGCAAACGCAAATCTATCACCGTGCTTGTCGATGAAACTTATGTGGAATTTGCCGAGGAACCAGATGAAGTAACCGCGATTCCGCTTACCGAATACTACAATAACATTGTCATTTTGCGCGGTATTTCAAAATTCTTTGCAGCACCGGGACTCAGACTTGGCTATGCCATTTGCGGAAACCGTGATTTGCTCAATGAAATCAATCAGAAAAAGAATCCTTGGACGATTAACTCATTGGCTGCAATCGCCGGAGAAATCATGTTTGAGGATGAGGATTATATCAAAAAAACAAGAGAGTTAATTTCTTCGGAACGAGCACGAATCTGTGCACGCCTTGACGAGAGTCCGAACTTTAAGGTTTACCATGCACACGCTAATTTTGTACTCGTAAAAATTACGACCGATAAATTTACTTCGGAGGACGCATTTGACGCCTGCATACGCAAAAATCTGATGATACGGGACTGCTCTACATTTCCGTTTCTGAATAATAAATATATCAGACTCTGCTTTATGATGCCGGAGCAGAATGATGCGTTGCTTGATGTTTTGCTGGGATTATAAAAAGATTGTATTAACGGTTGGCTTGAGGCTATTTTAGGTTCTACATTACGTTTTTATTCCTATGCGCTTCGTGTGCCGCTCCCGCTTAACAAATACGAAAATATCGATAGACAAAAGACGTCTATCTCATATTTTCGTATTTGTAGCACACTCACCACATAGGAATAAAATGAATTGCCGGAATCTAAAAAATCCAAGTAACTACCGTTTCATGCATTTGCTGCTAATCTTTTGGATTCCCGTAAATCAAAAGAAACTCTTTGTGACTCGTGGGTTTTGAGTACGTCGGTATGTGTTGCAAGAAGTCCAGTGGACTTCTGTTCTGCAACGACCGAAGCGGAGCGTAGACCACTGGTGTTTTCAGTGCCCATACCGCTACGTACTCAACGAGCGAAAGCACCCACGAGACGCAAAGAGTTTCTTCTAATTTGCGGAACCCAAAAATTGGAGCAAATTTTTATCGATGAATAATCTCATGTCTTCCCGGTCCATTGGAAACCAATTTAACCGGAACACCTAATTCTTTTTCAATAAACTCGATGTACTTACGGCAGTTCTCCGGAAGTTTATCATATTCCGTAATGCCACGGATATCTGTCTTCCAGCCCGGAAGCACTTCATATACCGGTTTTGCCTTTTTCAAAGAAGCTGTTGTTGGGAAATCTTTTGTTACTTTGCCATCGATTTCATAGCCAACACATACCGGAAGTTCATCCAGATAACCAAGTACATCAAGCACGGTAAGTGCAACTTCTGTCGCACCCTGAATCCGGCATCCGTAACGGCTTGCTACCGCATCAAACCATCCCATACGTCTTGGGCGGCCTGTCGTAGCACCATACTCACCGCCATCACCACCGCGGCGTCTCAGCTCATCTGCCTCTTCTCCAAAAATTTCACTAACAAATTCACCGGCTCCAACAGCACTTGAATATGCCTTAACAACCGTAACAATTCTCTTAATCTCATATGGTGGAAGTCCTGCTCCCACTGCACCATAGCCTGCAAGTGTAGAAGAAGATGTAACCATCGGGTAAATACCATGGTCAGGGTCTTTCAGGGAACCAAGCTGTCCCTCTAACAAAATTCTCTTGCCCTGCTCTCTTGCCTCATAAAGGAACGCAGACACATCACATACATATGGCTCAACCATCTTGCGGTACTCGCGCAGCGTATCCATCAACTCGTCAATATTCAATGTTGGTTTGTGATACAAATGTTCCAAAATAACATTTTTCTGAACACAAATGCGCTCTAACTTCTCACGGAGAAGTTCTTCATCAAAAAGCTCGGAAACCTGAATTCCGACTTTTGCATATTTATCAGAATAGAATGGCGCAATACCGGATTTTGTCGAACCAAATGATTTTCCAGCCAGACGCTCTTCCTCATACTGGTCAAACAAAATATGATATGGCATCACAATCTGAGCGCGGTCCGAAACTTTAATCTTCGGCATCGGTACACCACGGTCTACTATTCCCTGAATTTCCTTAAACAAATCCGGAATATTCAGCGCAACACCATTTCCGATAACACTTGTCGTATGGTTATAAAAAACGCCGGACGGCAGAATATGAAGGGCAAATTTACCATAATCATTTACGATAGTATGACCTGCATTACTGCCTCCTTGAAAGCGTACGATAATATCGGACTCTTCACCGAGCATATCCGTAATCTTTCCTTTTCCTTCGTCTCCCCAGTTTGCTCCTACAACGGCTGTTACCATAGCCATTCCTCCTTAATGTCCCGCCTTCGCGGCACCAATTATTTGCATCAAAAAGCACATGCGTTAATATTATACATGAAAACACGCCGCACTTCAACTTCTTTCGTAAAATTAATCCCATTTACAACAAAAAAACAAGGAACAATTTTGAATTTTATCAGTTATAACTGATAAAATGATAAATTGCTCCTTATTTATTCGATATATCTGCTATTTCTGAATCTCCGCCAGCCGTTTCTCCGGCCAATCCGTCGACGTATGAATATTCAATATGCTCGGTGCCTCATGCATCGCATTGTAATACCACAGTGACGCCTCGGAATCATCGCCTCTCTCATGGAAATACTCGCCCAGTTCAAAACACATTTCAGCAGAACCTTCTGTGAGCATATCTTTCAACGCCATTTTCATCATAATGCCCGCATCCTTCCGGATTCTTGCCGCACGGCAGACCACGCATGCAGCTTCCTTCATCTCATCCGCACTCCGCTCCGGGTCCATCACAGACGCCGCAAAAAAATCCTCAGCCTCCAAAAAATCTTCATCATCCCCGGAAATATACAACTCCATCGCATACATGTGATGCAGCCGTTTTGACAGCCGAAGCCCTTTGTGAATGTGTTTCTGAAAAGTTGCAAAATCACGCTTACAGTGGTTGCTCTCCGGATAGTGCCCGATGACTATATCCGAATCAAAAACGACCGGATCTAAGCGAACCATCTCGTGAATCGGTTCAATCCATGTAAATTCCCGAAGTCTTTTAAAAAGTTTCGGACGATACTCTTCGTCAAAATTATATGCGGTTCCATGAGACAACTGATTGCCATACTTCATCTGCACAATTTCAATTTCCGGCAAAAGCACTTCCTTCAATTCACGAAAGCGTTTTCTGTTTTCCTCATCAATTACCTCATCCGCATCCGCTGTATAAATATAGTCTTTTTCTGCCTTAGAAAAGGCAAAATTCCGCGCTGCCGAAAAATCATCCACCCACGTAAAATCATATATTTTATCTGTATAATTTGCCGCAATTTTCTTTGTTGCATCCGTGGAGCCGGTGTCAACAATCACAATTTCATCCACCAAATCCGCCACACTATCTAAACAGCGTGTGAGAATTTTCTCCTCATTTTTCACAATCATACATAAACTAATCTCAATCATATTCTATCCTCCTATCGTGGAATCCGGCACCAGCCGGCAATTTGTATCTGTAACTCACGGCGTCCATTATATTCATTCACCGACGGATAATATGTAAATGCAATGTCTAACAGATTTTCGCGCCCCTCGTACATCCGCTTTAACTCAGTTTCTCCCCACTCCGCAATGACAAACTGCTCAAACTCCTCCGTCCGCCGGAAACAGACCGCTCCGATGCGATTGCCGACATCGTTTTGCACCTGCAGCTTTAACACTGTCCCCTCAACGCCAAATTTGCGCCCCGACAAAATACGAAAATGCTGTTCTGCAAAAATCGGCTTTGGATTTCCCACGCCAAACGGCTCCATTTGTTCAATTTCACTTAACAATGTTTCTGTTATGTAGCCAATCGGCATCGGTGCGTCAATTCTTACGACCGGGCGAAAATCCTCTTCTGTCAGCACACAATTTTCATTTAACCGCTTTTCTAACTCCGGCAAATCCTTCCTGTGAAGTGTCATGCCTGCCGCCATTTTGTGGCCGCCAAACCGCTCCATCAAATCTTTGCACGCCATCAATTCGTGGAACATGTCATACACCTCAATCGAGCGCCCAGAACCCTTCACAAGACCATCTTCCGTTTCCGTAAAAACAATCGTTGGGCGGTTGTACCTCTCCTTCACCCGTCCGGCAATAATACCAACAAGGCTCTCATGCGTATCCGGCAGTAATACAATCAGCACCTTTGGCAGCTTATTTTGGGCCTCTTTCTCCTCCAGTTTTAAATAGGCTTCTTCCGCACCGTCTTCTGTCATTTGCTTGCGGGATTCATTAATTTCTTTTAATCTTTCAGCTTTCTCCAACGCCTTTTCTTCATCCTCTTCCATCAAAAGAGAAAAGGATTCTGCTACGGTCGCTATGCGCCCTGCTGCATTAAAGCACGGTCCCAGGATAAATCCAATATGTCCTGCCGTAATCTGCTTATCTTCCAATTCCTGTACTTTAAGCAATGCGCGAAGCCCTATATTTTTCGTATGTGAAAGTGCTTTCAAGCCATATTTTACCAAAATCCGGTTTTCCCCCTGCAGTTCCATTACATCAGCCACCGTTGCAATCCCGGCGTATTCTAGCAATTCATCCTTAGCTTCCGCCGGAACCTGCTGCGCATCATACAGTGCACAAATCAGCTTAAACGCCACACCGGCGCCACACAACCCGCGAAACGGATAAGTTTCATCATCCCGCTTTGGGTCTAATATAGCATCCGCATTCGGCATCTGCTCCTGCACCTCATGGTGGGCGGTAACAATTACCGTCATACCAAGTTTCTTTGCATAATCCACTTCCTCATTCGCCGCAATTCCATTGTCGCAGGTGACAAGAAAATCACGTCCACCCGCGAGCGCCTCATCTACAATACGCCGGTTCAGTCCGTACCCTTCTTTTACACGGTCCGGCGTAAAAATTTCAGAATCCAATCCAATCTTTTGAAATCCCTTCCACAAAATATATGCCGAAAAAATTCCGTCACAGTCAAAATCCGAGGCAATTGCCACCTTGCGCCCCTGCTCTTTCGCCTTTACAATCTCTCGGACTGTCTCATCCATTCCTTTCATCAAAAAAGGATCATGCAAATCATCAAGCGTACCATATAAAAACTCCTGCATCTCCTGCTCACTTTCGACACCACGGTTCATAAGACACCGCACCGCCAGCGGCGAAACCTTTAACTTCGCCGACAAGCCATTAAAATCTCCCTTTTTGGTTTCCACAATCCATTTTTCACGCACAACTTTTTCCTCACTTTGCTAATCTGCTTTTGTATATGTCAAGTATAGTTGATTCGCAGCGGATTTTCCAGTAGATTTTAAGGTTAGTTTGTGTCAAGTGTTGTTGGCACAAACATTTTAAGGTTAAATTTGACTTTCCACCTGCTTCTCTTTATAATATCCAGTATACGACAAGAAAGGGGTACTCTCTATGAAATGGATACGTTTTACACTTGATACACATACAGATGCCGTGGACATGCTCAGCTATATGCTTGACGAAATCGGCGTGGAAGGAATTGAAATTGAAGACCATCTTCCATTAAGCGAAGAAGATAAGAAAAAAATGTTTGTCGATATTTTACCGGACCCGGAAGATAACGATGGGACTGCAAAAGTTCACTTTTACATGGAACCGGAAAACTGTGACCCGGAAAAAGTCATGATTCAGGTACAGAATATTTTTCAGGAAATCAAGCCTTTCTGTGAAATCGGAAAAGGAACCATTTCTCTTTCGGAAACCGAAGACAAAGACTGGATTAATAACTGGAAAACATTTTTCAAACCGTTCCGTGCTGCCGACGATATTGTCATCAAGCCAACCTGGGAAGAATATAAAAAAGAAAAAGATTCGGATATTCTTATCGAAATCGACCCCGGCATTGCTTTTGGCACCGGTTCCCACGAGACAACGAAGCTTTGCATTCAGGCTCTTGATAAATATGTAAAGAACGGAGACTCCGTCCTCGATGTCGGATGTGGCAGCGGAATTCTCTCAATTGCCGCTTTGAAGCTCGGTGCCAAGCACGCCACCGCAATTGACATTGACGAAGTCGCTGTAAAAGTTGCCGCTGAGAATATGGCAGTAAATCATATTCCGTCTTCCGACTATACCCTTTACGATGGCGATTTAATTTCCAACGCTTTTTTGAAGGTGAAAGCCGGAACCGGTCACGACATCGTAGTAGCAAATATTCTTGCCGACGTCATCATCCCGCTCACAGGCGTTGTAAAACCTCACCTAAAAAAAGGCGGTCTTTACATTACATCCGGCATTATTGATACAAAAGAAGCCGAAGTACGTGAAGCGTTACTTGAAAATGGATTTGAAATTCTTGATGTGACCTATATGAAAGAATGGTGCTGCTTTATTGCGACAATCTAATGTAACACAAAAAAATACCACCCGCCAAAATTATTTTGACCGGGTGGCATTTTTATTTTAAGAATCTCTTATTTACTTATAAGCATCCTTTGCGTTTGCTACTGCAAAGAAAGCAGATTTTGGTGAATACAAGCCATTGAACAAGCAAGGTGCACTGCTTGCACGCCATGAAACACCATCATACAAACTCCAGATAACAAGGGCACTAATCTTTGCTCCCTTTGCTTTACTCTGCAAAAGAGCACCCATAATCTGGTCATAGTAAGCAGCCTGATCCTGATCGGTTACTACTTTATCTGCTGTCGATGTGTAACCGGCATCAATCTCTGTGATATGAATGTCCATATCCGGCATATTTGAGCGGAAGCACTCAAGTGCCTGTGCATACAAATCCGGGCTGTGTGCTGCATTGCCAACCGTCAAGTGACTCTGCATACCAAGACCATCACAAATCTTTCCATCCTCGTTAATAAAGTCAATCAAAAGAACTTCATCTTCCGGACAAAGATAAGTATTATAGTCATTGTACATCAATTTCACATCGTCGCGGTCGTATTTTTTGCAAATTTCATCTGCCCACTGGAATGCTTCTTTGACAAACTTCGGACGAAGCGTTACTCCAGTACTTGACATATAACCGGCATTTTTCTCTTTATCTGAAATGCCATAAATCGTATTCCAGTAAGTTCCCTTTGGTTTTGCACTATGCATGTACTCATTTACTACGTCATACGCATAAAGAACGCATTTGTTCTTATCGCCGCCGGCAAGTTCCAAATCTTTCTTCAAAACATGTTCCATTACATTCTTTACAAAATACTCAAGACGCAAATCCATGTTTTCTTCAGAAGTATTCTTGCTCTTGTTATTTACAACAGAGAATCCTTTCTGGAAGAAATAGGTAGGAGTCTGCTCATGCCACAGTAACGTATGTCCACGAAGCTTCAATCCTTTTGCGTGGCACTCGGTCAAAATCTGGTCGATTTTGTCGAACTTCAACTTAGGAACAACGACACCTGTCTTTTTAACAATTGTGTCTTTTCCATCTACAGTCTCTGTTACGTTATAAGTTGCAGAGTTATCTGCCTGTTTGTCATATCCTTCCGGAATATACAAACCTTGTGCTTTGGCATCTTCAAGTGGCACTGCATCAATTTTGTCAGAATCCATGACGGCATTCGGTTTCATCTCGTTACCAGGAGTAATGCCATTGTACTGTTCATTCAAGAACTTAGAAGCTGTATCTCCAAGAAGATCATTTGCCGATGCACCAACAGCTACCACACCAAAAGTATCACTGTAAATATCTTTCAGTTTCGGAATACCCATTGCTTTGGATGGCTGTGCAGTTTTTACAATCTTCATGTTATCAACATACATATCGCCGGTTGTACCATCATCACTCTGGAAATAGAATCCGTAGAAGTACATGTCATCCGGCACAGTGATTTCGTAGTCGAAATCTTTCCACTGGCCTTTTGTTGTTTTCCAGCGGGTTGCCGTGATACGAGTCGGCATATAAGCATACGACTGCTCGCCACCTTCAATCGGAATCACCTGTTCGTTAAAGTTCAATGAAGACACATCACTGTAGGCAGTAAAGGAAACGCGGTAAGTAGCACCACCTTCTAATTTCTTTGACAGATTAATCATAGCTCCCTGCCAGCTCTTTGAATTTGCTTGACGGTGGCATTTGAGAACTCTCTTGCCAACTGCACTGTTGCCGGTTTGAAGTGTACTCGAATCAACAACCTCCAGATAATCTTTTCCGGTGTTGTTATCATCCGAGAACGAGCGAAGAATCCATCTTCGCAATCCTTCCGGATCCGGAGTATCCTCGTTTACGCAGGCCGTCGACTTTGTACCCGGTTCTACATCCTCAAAATCTTCATCATACACAGTTGCTGTTGCCGGGTCAATCTTTGCTTCCGGCACTGTTGTAGGGAATGTATCCGGGTCTTTTGCTTCCGGTGCCTTTGCCGTTTTGTAACCCTGGTCAAGTGCACGCAGTGTAGGAACTGCTGTCGGAGCAGCCGTCGGTGTAGCCGTAGCTTTTGCTCCCGGTGTATCAGTTACCTTTGCCGGTACAGTCGGTGTTGCCACCGGTGCTTTTGTTACTATTACTTTGCCTGCTTTTTTGACTGTAATCTTACAAGTCTTTTTGTAGGTCTTTTTCCCCACTTTGATTTTGGCAGTCAAAACTGTCTTTCCTGCCTTTTTACCTTTGATTGTTACGCTGTTTTTCTTTTTCTTAGAAAGCGTGACAACCTTCTTGCTTTTCACAGACCAAGTTGTCTTCTTAATCTGCTTTGTCTTAACACCTTTCACTGTAACTTTCTTTGTTTTACCTGCTTTTACAGAAACCTTTTTTACCAAAGATGGCTTCTTTGCAGCCTCTGCCTTTGGTGCGCTAAGCGCAGGAATAACAAGAGAAAGAGCTACAGCGGAAACAATGAGCTTCTTCATCTGTCTCTTCAATGTCTTGACCTCCTTTTTTATGTTTTTATAAAAAAAGCACTACCTGATTCGAGTAGCGCTTTTTTATCTGTATAAGTACTCGTATACGCACTTATATTTTATCATTTTAATAATGAAATAGCAATCACTTTATAAGATTTATGGTATAGATAAGCAACATTATATGTGTGTATCACCATATCTCTATATTAGCTAATCCCAATACTGCTTTTTCACATCAATTACAGCATAGAATGCTGCCTGATCTTCATCCGTCAATGGCTTGTCCTCTGTGCTAACCATTGTTGCATCAAGCTCAGTAATCTGAATCTCCAAATCCGGGCAGTTCAGACGGAAATACTCCAATGCCTTTGCATAGTTTGTTGCACTGTGGAACGAATCCGTAATATCCAAGTGTGACTGCATACCAATACCATCACATACTTTACCATCACTGTTAATGTAATCTACCAGGTGAATGATATTTTCCGGATTCTGATAGCAGTTATAATCGTTATAAATCAGTTTTACATCCAAACGGTCATATTTTACAAGCTCCAACGCCACCGTCATCAGCCTTTTTACCTTTTAATGTAACGCCGGTCTTTTTCTTTGCTCCTACTGTCACTTTAACGCTTTTGCACTACACGTCCAAATTATAATATCTTTACATGAAAAGAAGCGCCGCTCTTACGAGCAGCGCCTCCCATGATTCAATTTTAGTCAGCCTTATCAGCAAGTCAATTTTTTACAAGAGTAATGCTCTTAATAACAAGGTGCATATTTGCTGGCAAGGACTGTAACTGAAGGTTAAATCCTGCTACTGTTCCAAGCTCTGCAGGATTTGTCTTAGCAATCGTTAATGTGCAGGTTTCTCCAGTATATGGAGAAGACAACCATGCTGTGTTTGCTTCTGCATCATCTTCACCTGTCCAGTTTGTATCAATACCATTGTCGAATCCATTTAATTTACCAGATGGTACATATGCAATTTTACCTTATGTTGGAGCACCTTCTGCACCAGCGTAATCTTCTACTTTCTTGCCGTCTGCATCCTGTACTTCCCATGCAACCTGCAATTCATCGTAGTCAGCCATATCAAGGTTTTTGCTTGCAAGATATGCAGAGAAGTCTACATATGTCATTGCTTTTCCAGCCATGAACTCAAGACCTGCTACAGAACTTGTAGCTACTACACCAGCGCCTTCGCCAGGATTTGTCTTTGCTACAATACCTGCATCTGTCAAATCAAATTTATGAGTTTCGATTACAGTAGGCTCTTCCGATGGCTCTTTAACTGTAATGTCGACAGAACCAGTTACATTACTTCCATCGGTGGATGTTGCAGTAATTGTTACTTTTCCTTCAGCACCCTTCTTAGCAACTACAGTACCATTAAAGGTTACAGTTGCAATCGTCTCATCGCTGGATGTCCATTTAACGATCTGACGTGTTGCATCAGCAGGAGTAACTGCAGCTGTTACAGTTGTAGTCTTACCTGGAGCAATCTCTGGCTTAGCAGCAGTTACATTAATACCTGTAACAAGTTTGTCATATTTAACTTTTACGAAGTCAATGCTGTGAATTGTTACTTCAGCACCAGAAGACTGTGGGCAGAATGCGATAGCTGTCAAATTCTCCGGGTTCATTCCTTTATCCATAAGCATAGAAATAGGAATGAAGATTGTACGTGTCTTGTAAGCTGCTTTTACTGTGTTACCGGCATTGAAAGTAGATTCAGCTTCCCAAATCTCATCATCTGTGTGGATCCATCCGCCTTCGTATGTCTCAGAAGAAGTAGAACCTGGGAAACCAGCGGAACGAAGCTGGTCATTTCCATTATAAGTACGGCAGTTCATCTCGTTCTCTGATGTTACTTTAACACGAACGTAGTCATAAGCAGACATGTCTTTTGTACCATTGTCATAACCCATGAATCCTTCACCACGTGTATCAGAGATATCAATGATGTCATCATTTTTTGTTGCCGGGTTGATGTAGTAAGATACACCGGAGTTGTAATCTGCTGTAGATGTGAATGTTACAGAACCGTCTTTGTTGTACAAAGTACCATCTTTAACAGTCTCACCGTCAGAACGTTTAGCATCACAAGTAAATGTAGTCTCATTAAGTTCTGTCAATGGAACATTGTATGTAGCAGACTCATCTACTGTGTAAGTGCCGGCTTCTGTTTTGATTACGCCTACAGGAGCTTCTGTAGGTTTTGGTGTAGGTGTTGCATTTGTTGTACCACCATTGTTGTTCTTGTTGTTTGCCGGAGTTGGTGTAGCTTTTGCTGCATCTGTCTTTGCAGGTACCGGCGTTACAGTAACCTTGCTTGCCCCCTTAACAGTAATCTTGCAAGTCTTTTTGTAGGTCTTCTTACCTACTTTGATTTTAGCAGTCAAAGTAGCTTTACCAGCTTTTTTACCTTTAACTACTACGCTTTTAGCTTTTTTCTTGCTAAGAGAAACAACTTTCTTACCTGCCTTGGTGAGAGACCATGTTGTCTTCTTAACTTTTTTCTTAGATGTTACCTTAACTGTTTTTTTCTTACCAACAGTTACAGTTACTTTCTTCGTAAGCGTAGGCTTTTTAGCTGCTGCTTCAGAAGAAGTGTTTGGTGCGATTCCTGCAAGACTGAAAGCCATAACTACAGCCATTGATTTTGCAAGAACGGATTTGATACTTTTCTTCAAAACTCTTACCTCCTATTTTTTAGTATTGTTTTGGTTTTTATTTGTAAAGCATGCCTCCCGCTTTCGCAGGAAGCAGCTTTTACAACATGATTATTTGTATTCCGGATATTTTTCCGGGTTTGCTTTGATTTCTTTATCAGTAGGATTTGTATTTTCTTTCCAATCTTTACTGAATACCAAAGACTTCAATTCATATACATGTTCTGGTTTGTTAGCATCAAACTTATTAGCTTTCAATACAACATAACGAACATTCGTAAGATTTCCTTTCGGTGTTGTACCATCCACTTTAACATTCTTTGAATCAACGCCATCAATCCAGTTGCACCACCAGTTTTCTTCTACACCGGCTTCACCATAACTTGTTCCCTCATAAGAACGAATTGCATGAGATCCTTCGAAGAATGGATAAGTAGCGAACTGTACCTGTTTGGTCCAGTATTTATCCTGCTGGAAATCTGCTGTATCCGGATACAATTCAATCGACATCTGCTCTGTTGCTTTACCACTTAATGCAACACCTTTGTAGTTTGACAAATCATATGTCTTGCCAAGATCCAGTACATACATATCTTTGTTTGCCTGAGTAAACGCAAGACTTAATACTCCACCAGCCTGTTTAGCACCATCTACTGTAGAATATACTTTTGTTGTCTTATCATCGTCAGCTTTCTTAGGCATAATCTTCAATGTAGAAAGATCAATTGTAAGATCAGACGCTGCAGCAGTTCCTTCAACAACTTCTACATCAAAGGATGTCTTAACACTAGGATTCTTTGTTACAGCTGCCGTCAAAGTAACCTTACCGGTGCCAACTGCTTCCAGTACAGGATCAGTTTTAGAAGAATCAACTTTCAAAACTTTTTCATCACTGGATGTCCATGTCAACTGTGTCTGAGTTGTGTTATCCGGTGTATAAGCAAAGTTATCAGCAGACATACTCAATTTCATGCCCTTAACCATCTTAGTTGGAGCATTTTCAATTTTAACTGCTGTACAAGGTGTCTCACCTTCCAATACAGATACATTATCAATATAAAGTGTCAAACTTGCGTTAGTGCTTGGGTATCTTCCTGTATAAGTACTTCCAAGTACCAAAGAAACATTCTTCTGGTTCAAAAGACCGTTCTCTGTGATATTACCTTTAGTCAGGTTCATCTTATTTGGATGCCATCCTGCTTTGTACTTATCACTTTCGCTCTCTTTGAAACCAATGGTACGGTTTTCATTCTTCTTCTCTTTTGCCCAGTCATCATACATCATTGGCAGAGAGTGGTTATTGTATACCATACCCTCGAACTCATCGCCCTTATTCGGAACGGTGTAGTTCTCATCCTTACCGGATGCATGGGAAGAATCAACAGAGAATTTAATCAACTCTTCAGAGATTCCCTTCTTCTCAGCGTCCGCTTTCTTAAGAGATGTTGCAAAGTAATACTCCGGTGTGATTTTACCATATTTTGCAAAGTAAGCATATGCTGTCTTGTACTTCACATCACCGGTGTTGCTTGCTACCACACGGGACTCAAACTTGATACCGGAATACTCATCGAGTTTTTTCTGCAGTTTCAAGTTGAAGATAGGTGCATAATCGTATGCCTGTGTATCACCGGTATACTCAATCTTCAAGCACTTGTTCTTGTTATTTTCAGGGTCTGTTACGACCGTCATCTTACCAACATTGCTGTTTGCATACTCTTTACCTTTTGTAGCTTTACCGGCAGTTCCCTGCTCTTCATCGCTCTCCCAGTTATATCCTACCGGATAGCTCTCGAAGTCTTCTACAACGGTCTGAGTTCTTGTGTCTGCCGGCTCATAGTTTGGAGTCGGAGTAGCTGTTGCAGGTTTTGCATTAATTTTAACATTAATCGTAACCTTTTTATTTGTACCGTCTTTGGTGTATCCGTAAATCTTAGTAGTACCAGCTTTAACCGGAGTAACTACACCGTATGGAGATACATATACAACCTTAGAATTCTTTGCTTTCCATTTCATTCCTTTATAACCAACTTTTGTTGGGGAATATTTTACATAAAGCTGTGCTGTCTGCTGGTTTGTAGTAGCAGCTGCTTTATCATCGTACTTAACTGTCATAGTAAGTACACTCTTCTTGGTAGAAACGAACTTTGTTGTTTTCTTCGTTTTCTTTGTACGCTTTGTTGCGTCAGCCTGTTTTGTGTTTGTTACACTTGTTGTAACCACAAACTTGCTAGGCTTAACGGATTTGATTGGTGTACCAATCTTAATCTTCAACGTAGCTTTCTTTTTCTTGTTTGCTTTGGAAGCAATTGTAATCTTGGCAGTTTTATTTTTCTTACCTACTGCCTTGACATAAACTTTTCCTTTAGATTTAACAATCTTAGCTACTTTTGGATTACTTGATTTGTATGTAACCTTTTTGCTAATCTTGCCGGATTTTGTAACTTTTACTTTAATCTGTTTTTTCTGGCCTTTTTTCAAAACCAGTTTACCACCGTTTACAACGGGGCTTTTCACTTTGACAGACTTGATTTTTGCTTTTGCATCAGCTGTCGTTCCTGTGATTGACAAAGATGTCACAACCATAGCCAGGGAAAGCACGCCGGCCAATGTCTTTGTGACAATTTTGGATGTCTTGCTCATGATTATCCTCCTTTAATATATTTAGCATGTACAGACACTTGTACACATTGAATCTAATCTCATTGTACCATCCTTTATGGGAAAATGCAACTAAAATAAATAAAAAGTTTGTGTCAAGTGTTCG
>ENA-UOJR01001650-UOJR01001650.1-human-gut-metagenome-genome-assembly--contig:-C115P-NODE-1650-length-18539-cov-8.442653_pt1 | contig 18539 bp, 10 predicted proteins | sample MGYA00242354_ERZ723901 | MGnify/ENA metagenome assembly ERZ723901
ATCACCCGCCGCAGCGGCAGAATTGCAAAATAAGATACAACAAAATTCTATTTTGCAATTCTGAAAGCAGCTTGGCGAAAAGCCCGAAGGGATTTTTTGACAAGCTGACGGGCTTTCGCCCGGCCCCTACCGGCCTCTGCCTGCATGCCGGAGAGGAGGGCTTTTCTTGGAAGAAGATGATCTGTTATGGGTCCTGGGGGCCTTCCCCCAACCCGTTTTTCTGACGGACGGCGAGACCGTCCAATGGCGCAACGCCGCGGCGTCCGCCGTGCTCGATCCGGGCGCGTCCCTGCAGCCCATGCTGCAGGGAACGGCGTTCGGCCTGTGGTCGCGCAGGGGCACGCTGCGCCTGAGCCTGCCGTTCGGCGGGGCGCTGTGCGATTTTTCCGTCCGCGCGATGCAGCGGGGCCTGCTGTTTCTGGCCGATGCCCCGCACGAGCCGTCTGCGGCGGCCGGGGCGGCGCTCAAGGCCTCGGCCATTCTCCGCCGTCCGCTGCAGAATGTCATGACGGCGGCGCGCGAGCTGTTCGACCGCGTGGAGGACCTCGAGGAACCGGCGGCCACGGCCGTCTCCTCCGAGCTGAACCGCGGGCTGTATCAGCTCCTGCGCCTGTGCGGCCAGCTCACCACGGGCGGCGAGCTGCTGGCCGGCACCTGCAAGCCGGAGCGGCACCGCGTGGACCTGACGGCCCTGCTGGACGGCATCGCGGACGATGTCGCCCCGCTGCTCGAGCGCGCCGGGCGGCGCTTTGTCTACCGCGGCCTGCCGGCCGCCGTCACCGCCGATGCGGACGCCCAGCTTGTGGAGCGCGCGGTGTATAACCTGCTGTCCAACGCGCTGGCCTTTACCCCGGCGGGCGGCGAGATCTGCCTGAGCCTTGAGCGGCGCGAGCAGTCGCTGCTCATCCGCGTGACGGATACGGGCGAGGGCTTCCCGGAGAGCGTGCTCGGCACGCTGTTCGACCGCTACAGCCTCATCCCCGTCGGCGACCCGCGCTGGGGCACCGGCTATGGCCTGCCCATGGTCCGCGAGATCGCCCGCCTGCACGGCGGCACGCTCATGGCGGCCAATGTCCCGACCGGCGGCGCGGACGTGATGTTCACGCTCTCGCTCGTGCGCCGGCCCGCAGCCGTCCGCACCGCGCAGCAGCGGTTCGATTACCTCAGCGGCTACCGCCATGCCCTCGTCGAGCTGTCCGACAGCCTCTCCGCGTCGCTGTACGACCCCGCAACGGTGTCCTGATCAGCAGACTGCCGATGGCGCATTGCAGGGGAGCGGCACAGAGCTGCCGATTCCATAATGGCAGAGGCCAAAAGTCAGCCTGCATGGCGGTCCGTGACCGCCATGCAGGCTGATTTTGCGGCATTGATTTTATGGCGCAAGGCCACCAACTGCGCATTGCAGGGGAGCGGCATGCCGCTCCCCTACAATGGCGTGTGCGGTCGACGAGAGTGCACGGAAATTTGCCGTTGCGCCACGAGACGTCGAGGACGCCGTCCCCTGCAACGCACGGCCGGCAGCCTTGGCAAATTCTCCGCTTTCCGCTTGCCCCGTGCCTTTCTATCCTGTCAGATACAAAAATCGGACCGGCTCATTTGGGTGAGCCGGTCCGGTTTTTATGGCAATACCGCATAATTCAACAAGAGCATTCGGCGAGAGATTTTTTGCCGATACAAGGTTTGAAAAGTGCAGGAATACTTTGTGTACCCGCAAGGGGCATGCCGCATCCGTAAGGCGGCAAAGCCGCCAACGGCTGCGCAATATTTCAAACTTTTCGAACCGCAGAATCGGCGAAAAATATCCGGCGAAGGCCGAAGAGGAATTATGCGGTGTTGCCTTATATCACGGCGCTTCTTCATCGCCGCCGGTGGACTCGGTCGGGGCGTCCGTGGGCGGTTCCGTCGGCTCCGGCTCCGTGGGCTTTTCCGTCGGGCTTTCCGTCGGGCTTTCCGTCGGCTCCGTCGGCGCCTCCGTGGGGGGCTCCGTCTCCTCGACGAGCTTGGCGACCAGACGGTTGCGCCAGTCGTAGCTCGAGTGGTTGACCTTCTCCGTGGACAGCAGCTTGCCGTTCTTGTCGTACTTCATGCGGTAGGTATCGACCTCATAGCCGTCGTAGCCGACCTGGATGCGCTCGCCGTCCTTATAGTCCTTGTACTTGTCGTAGTTCTTCATGCCCTTGGAGATCTCGACCTCCTCGGTCTTGCTCTTGTGGGTCATCGCGGCCTTGTAGTCCAGCTCCACGGTGTAATCCTTCGTCTCCGTGCCCATGAAGCGCACGCGGACATAGCCGCCGGAGGCCTCCGCCAGAATGCGGATGGGATAGGTCGTGTTGTTGCGGAATTTATAGTCGAGGCTGCCCCAGTAGATCGTGGCGTCCATGCCCCAGGGGATATAGTCCGGCACATACTGGTGCTCCTGCCGCGCGATGACCTCGAGGTCGGATTTCAGCGTGCAGTAGTACAGCACGGACGCGACCTGGCAGACGCCGCCGCCGAGCTGTTGGACGGTCTCGCCGCCGACATACACGCCGCCCTCCTTGTAGCCCTTGGCCGCCGTGCGCTCGCCGACGACACCGTTGAACGAGAACGTCTCGCCGGGCTTGAGCACATAGCCGTTGATGGCCAGGCAGGCCAGACGCAGGTTCTCACTTCGGCCGATGAGACCGGCGTTGTACGGGCTGTCATAGCTGGCAAGCTCATCGTGGAACAGCTTCTCCTGCAGGGATTCCTTCGTGTACTGCGGCTTGATGACGTCGAGCGTCAGCGTGACCTCGCCGCCGGGGCCTGCCTTCTCCAGCTCGTCCATGGCCTTTTTGATGTCGAAGCCGTAGCCGTCCGAGCCGTCGGTCACTTCATAGGTGTCCTCGTTGCACACGGCGTTCACCGGCGCAACATAATACTTGTGGTACAGGGCGTCGAGGTCAAAGGCCTTCGGCAGGTCCTCCTCCACCACATACTGCATCTCGAAATTTGCGTCGGCATAGGCGGTGAGCACGGCCTTGTACAGCTCGTCCGTGTTGATCTCGCGGCCCGCGCTGCCGAGCTTGACCGTCAGGGTCTTGAGCTCGCGCTCCTCGCCCTCGTCGTCCGTCACGGTCGTCGTGCCCTCGGTGACGGAGGGCTCCGTCTTTTCGCTCACGGCGTCCTTGGCATATTCGTCCAGCATCGTGCGGACGTAGCTTTCATCGAGCGTGAGGAAATCGGCGACGTTCAGATCGGTGCGCTCCGTCAGCGCGTTCTTCTTCACGCGGGAGAACAGGCCGCCGCCGCGGCCGTAGGCATAGGCAGCCTCCACGGCCTTGTCGAGGTCGAGGCGGACCGCCGTGTCCGACGGCGTCAGGCACAGCTTTGTCAGCAGCGTCATCGGCTTGCCGTCCTCGTCGCGCGGGGTGTTCGGGTCCTCGGTCGGCTCCTCCGTCGGGGCCTCGGTCGGCGCTTCCGTCACCGGCTCCGTCTCCGAAGGCGCGGTCTCGGTCGGCTCTGTCGCCTCGGTCTGCGCGGAGGCATCGAGAGGCTTGCCGAAAATGTCGACGAGCGGGATCTGCGCCGGGTCATATGTCGAGGTGAACGTGTCATAGGGGCGCGTGTAGAGCGCGACGTTCATATTTTCCTTCCCATAGACGCTCACGCCCTTTTCGAGCGCGGCGCGCGCCTCCTCCTTCGTCATGCCGCTGAGATCGACGCCCGCGACATAGAGGTTGTTGACGATCCTGCCGTCGTCGCGCAGGAACATATAGCCCACGCCGCAGCCGACGAGCACGACGGCTGCAGCCAGCAGCGCGACGATCAGGCCGAGGCGGGACTGCTTTTTCTGCTTTTTCTTTTTCGGCGCACGCTGCGGCTCGGCATAGGACTGAGCCTGCGTCGGGCGTTTGCCTTTTTCAAATTTACCCATTTAAATCTCCTTCTCCGGTGGTTCTACGGCAGGATGCCGCCTATTCTCCAGACGGCATCCGCCGCCGTTTGTTCCTATCCTATTATACCGGGAAGCCGCCAAAATGCAACAACGTTTTGCCAACAAAAGCGTTACAATTGTGAACTTTATGTAAACCTCCCGAACAGGATCATGGCGACTGCCCCCCGAAGTGCCGCTGCGAGGCCGCAGAAAGTGGTATCATAAACGGACACTGACTTTCGGCTAAGCAGGGCCTTGAGAGTCTAAACAGCCCCACAGAAACACTTCTGTGGGGCTGCTTTTGCACTTTGTTTTTTGTCAAGCCCTGGGGCTTGCTCCGTGCTCACCGCGGGGCAATACGCCCCCGGTAAGCACGCCGTTTCGGATAGAAATCAGTGAATGCTCTGGCAGTATCTGGCGACCACTGCCGCAAGCTGAGCACGGGTGGCCGTAGCCATGGGCTCCAGCTTGCCCGTTTCTGTGCCGAGAATGAGGCCGTTGGCAACAGCCCACTGCATGGATTCCACAGCATAGGAGGAGACACGATCTCTGTCAGAGAAGCTGCTCAGGTCTTCGGACACCTTTTCATAGGCACCGGTCACCTTGGCATACCGAGCGAGGAAGGAAACCATCTGCTCGCGCGTCACGCAGTCGTCAGGCGCAAAGGCATCCGCGCTGACACCGGTGGTGATGCCGTTCTGGTAAGCCCAGCGCAGGGCGCTGCCGTACCAGCTCTCCAGATTCACGTCGGTGAAGGGCAGGGCCTTGGAATCATCCACAGCAGGTTCTCCCGCAATGCGATAGAGCAGCGTCACCACCTGGGCACGGGTCGCGGTCTCATCGGGGCGGAAGGTGCCGTCGCCGTAGCCCTGCATAATGCCCTTAGACAACACATAGTCCACGGACTCATGATACCAAGCCGTTGTGCTGAGATCCTGGAATTCCTTCGACGGGCACGGATCATCACGGTTGCTGCTTGCCGTCAGATGCTCCACCTCATCGATCTGCTGTTCATTGCGCTCTGTCTTTTGGACCGTGAACCGAGGATCGGCGTCCTTGCCGGCATTCGTCCTGGTGAACGTCAGCTCTGCGACTTGTTCTCCGGCAGGCATGCTGTCCACGGAAACATAACCAAGCGTTACCTTTCCGGCTTCACCCTTGTAGGAGAAATACTGCGCGTTTCCAATGACATTCTTCAGCTCCCAGCCGGCAGCATCGTAGCTGACGCTCATAAGCCCGTTCGTGGTGGGGGCCGTTCCTCCCGACACCAGCTTCAGGGTGACCGTGTTCTGATCCTCCGAGGTAATGATCTCCGAGGATGCAGGCTGTTCGCCCGCGATGTCAGCCGCCGGTTTCGCCGATGCGGTTTTTTCTGCTGCTGTATTAAGCGCACCATAAGACGCGGCCGCTTCTTCAACCGCAGCAGAATTGAGCATGTCTGTCAAATCCTGAGACTGTACCGTGTGGGAGCCAAGCGGCAGATTGCTTACGATCTGCTCCAGCTCCGTCTGGCTGGCCTCATGATTGTCGATCTTCAGGATCGTTGCCGGATATACATTCTCGCCGAAGCTGGCCAGCTTTTCGCCGGTCCAGAAGTTCTTGGCGGAATCGTATGTCAGACGGTAGAGCTCATTGGCCTTGCCGGTAAAGTAGGACAAATACAATGCCAGCTGTCCATTGACCGTCGTGGGAACCATAGAGCACAGCGGCGTGCCGTTTTTGTCGCCCATGAAGTACATTTTAAATGCACTGGTCAGGTTAGACTTTGCGATCTCATATTTGCCTGTTGTATTGCTGTAGTCGATCCCGTCATAAATCTGGAAGGTCCACACGTTGCCGCGGTTATCCAGCAGCAGCAGTACCTCCGCATCCGTTTCCGCAGTGCCGTCCTGATCCAGATCGAGCTTTGTCTTGCCGAGCGAGGTCATCGCCGTAAACTTATCGGCTCCGTTTCCGTAAAGCAGGAAATCAATGAACAGCATGAAGCCGTCCGTACGAATGCTGCCCAGTTCCGCAGGCTTGTTGAGCATAAAGTTATAGATACTGTAGCAGGCCGGAATGTCGCCCTTGGTAAACAGCTCGCTGTATTCCAGATCAAACAGCGGCACATTAAAGTTACCGCCCGCAACGGCATCATAGTCCGCCAGAACCTTGCCGCTCTCCATGTCGACCTGATGGAGCTTCCGTTCATTTCCGTCAACCACAATGACATTGTTGCGATCCTTGTCATATGCGGTAGAGGTAATGCCCTCGACATCCATCACAGCCCCCGGCGTCCATGTAGTATCATTTTCCATATCCCACGTATAGAACTGGGAGGTGGAAGAGCCATCCATCAGCGCGCCGGTGAGTGTAACCTTCAAAACCTCAACGGTTACCGTGCAGGCTGCACTCTTGGTAGGATCCTTTACAGAGGTTGCCGTGATCGTGGCAGTGCCGTCTCCAATGCCGGTAACCGTACCGTCTTCGTCCACGGTAGCCACATTCGTATTGTCGCTGGTCCAGGTCACCGTATCGGGATGGATGCCGAAAGGCGTAACTTCCGCTTCCAGCGTCGCCGTGCCGCCCTTGAAAAGCTTCAGCGTGCTGCGATTCAAGGAAACCTCAACAGGATCATTCAGCTCAGACTTGTTCAGATTGATCTTGTAGGTACTGCAGTTGTTTGCGTAGTCATATACCTGCAGCAGCAGATGTGCTGCATTTGCTGTTCCGTTTGCATCCAACGACATGGTAACAGCCTCGCCGCGGCTTGCTCCCTTCGGAGAACCGCCCGTCCTCGCAAGGATTTTCCCGGTCGAGTAATCGTACAGCACCGCTGCTGCAACATATCTGTTGTCGGAGGCCGTAACGGTCATGACCCGTCCGTCGTTGATCAGGTCTTCGGAAAGCGTAATGTCGGTCAGCGTAGGAGCAGTCTTGTCAACAAACATCGTATAGGTCTGACTTGCTCCCTCACCAAGCGCATCCCAATCCGTCGAAAGCGTCGAGCCGCTGTAATCCACATAATACTCCGGCGCCATGGTAAGCTTCACAGTCAGCTTTTCGCCTTCCGCGGCATCCGGCGCACAATCCACGGACAAGCCGCTCTGCACCTGCATCCACGTCTTCTGGTTCGAGAAATAGTAGGCGCCAATGATCGGAGCCTGAGTCTCCTTGTTGAGATATACCGTACCGTCCTCGCCGGTCACAGTGATCCGGCCATTGGCCGCATTTCGGATCAGGCTGAAATAAATATCAGAGATCTTTGCGGTATCCGGGTTGATGGAATAGCGGTCTGCATCGTAGAATCCATCGTCTACATACAGATTTCCGCCAAGGGAATAGGAGTCATCCACGCCTTTGTATTTTATGGTCAGCGACTGGAGCTGCGCTGCCTGCTGAATTGCAGCGAGCATGTAGGGAGGACGGGTCTCCATGCCGTAGTGATACTGAATAAAGCTGCCGACATCAAACATGGAGGCATCGGTCCAATTTCCGTAGTAGCCCAGCACCGGGATAGAATGGCTGGTCCCTTCGACACCCTCTTTACTGCTTACCTCGTTGGCAAATACATAACCCTCGACATAAGCGCCTGCACCGCCGTTCTTTTCGTCGTAGCTGTCCAGGCCAAGGACCTTTGCATGAATCGTGACGTGAATCTTTCCGTTTGCAGGCACCGTCACGGCAGCACTGCTCAAGCGGGAGAAGAACAGGTAAGCATCATAGGTATCGATGTCTCCGTCCTTATCCAGATCCGCACAGCTCTTGCTGCTGATCTCAGTCCGCACGCCGGTCACATAGTCCAGCAGCGCCTGACCGTCATCCGCGGTTACCTTGCCGCTTCCGTCAAAGTCGCAGCCGTCCAGCTCCGCAGGCATTTCCGGCTTCAGCGTTTTCCCATCTACGTCCCAGACAACGTCCGCGGCTAATGCGGCAGTCTTTTTGTCCGAGAAATTCATGACTTGCCCGTTCCCGTTATTGAGCTCGCCCTGAAGTGCCGCCTGCGTAAAGAAATCAGCGCTTAAGGTAAACGTGCTGTCCGTATTCTCCAGATTGTACAGCGTAAAGCCAAAGGAATACTCACCGGTACGCTGGGGATCGTCTCCCAGCTCGGCTTTGATCTTTCCGTCTGCATACGAATCTGTTGCATCCTGATCCATCATCAAATAGCTTCCGCTATTTACAGCCGCGCCGATATTTGCAAGGCCTGCACCCTGCTGCAGAACAGAGTAGTAACCCTCCAGTGTCTTCCCCTGCTCATCAACACCCTGCTTCTCAACGATCGGCTGAGCAGTTGACATCAGCAGGCTTTGGGCCAGCGTACGCACAGCCAGTCCCGTCTTTTCGGCCAGATCGTTCTGCTTGATGTACTCAGCGACCAGCGCCGCCATTCCGGCTACCTGCGGAGAAGCCATAGAGGTACCGGACATATTCTGATACTCTCCGCCGTCCTTCAGGGAGTAGATCCGGCCGCCGGGCGCCGTGATCTCCGGCTTCATCGTCAGGGCGCCGGGAATTCCCCAGCTGGAGAAGCTGCTCATCGTATAGTAGTCTTCTCCCAGATCCCAGGACTCCCGCTCGGAGCTCACAAACATCTCGCCGCTATAATACAGAACACTGCCATCCTCGCTCGTCACCTTCGTGGAGCTTTCACGCAGGAATGCGCCATCCGTCTGAGAAATAGAGACGCAGGGCTCCGTTTTTTTATAATCGGTCAGATCCATATAATTGGAGCCCGGCTGATTATTGACGATAATGGTCGCAATTGCGCCATTGGCAACCGCGGCTTCTGCCTTCTCGTAAAATGAGGTATCGCCACGATTGCAAATTGCAATTTTTCCTGCCAGGACATCCTTGACTGCTGCAAACTCTTCCGCGGTACCGATCTTGTCCAGATAAATATACTCATGGCTTCCGCCGATGGTATAGATCGGTTTGTTCTGATAGCTTTTTTCCGTGTAGGTCATGTTATGACCTTTCACCTTCAGATAATTGTCTGTAACGCCCGCGTTATCGACGGAGGCTACACACAGCGAGTTAACATAGGAGCCGGGGCTGCCGTTTGTAGCCCAGTTCACACTGCCCGCATAGGGAAGGCCAAACGCAGTTTGGTCAAACCAGCTGCCGGAATTACCTGCAGAAATTGTGACAACCATGCCGCTGCCAACGATTTCATCAAGAATATGACGGTATTTCTCTTCCGTATACTCGGAGTAGCCCGGGAAGCTTCCGCCCAGAGAGAGGTTCGCTGCGTCCGCGCCCAGCACCATGGCGTCTTCAATCGCGACCATGTAGTCTGAATCATAGGCGCCGCCGCGCTTGCCGAAGACCTTCATCGTCAGGATCTGCGCATCGGGCGCCACGCCCTGCGTCATGACGGAGTCCAACGCTGCGACATAGTTTCCGGCTTCGTCCTTAACAAAACGGTTTCCCGCTGCGATACCGGTCACGTGCGAGCCATGATCGCCCTGCGTATCATTATCATGCGTGATATCCGTGTCCGCATCCACATAGTTAAAGCCAAACGGGATCTTCTCGTTGACATAAAAATCTGCTGCGGTCAGTCCGGCCTTGCGAGTATATGCATTTAGCTGATTCAGCACCTCATCGGTCAAGTCAGCCTCCGTCATGATCGTCGCATTACTCCCCTGCAAGGCATATTTCAGCGCATCCGGATCCAGAGAGGGATGATCCACATCGGCGCCCGTGTCGATAATTGCGATCCGGCTTCCTGCGCCGGTATAGCCTGCCGCCCACGCAGCGCTGGAGCCGATCATCTTATCGGAGGTGGCCATATTGGGATCCGCCGTCTCCTCCTGCTTCACCACGCAGGGCTCATACCGGTTCTCAAGAATGACCTCCTGCACACCGGCAACTTCCTTGATTTTCTCGATCTGCCCATATTGGACATTTGCAGAAATGATATTGGCTGCCAATGTCATATTCCAAACAACATCCAGTGTTGCACCATTCAGTGCCTGCTTGGAGATGGCGGCAGCCATGCTGTCCTGCTGCTTCTCCAGCTTCCGCCGATATTGCATGGCGCTGCGATCAGCAGCTGCAATCTCATCAGAGGTAAAGCCCTTTTCCAGGGTAGAGGCGTCCTTTAGAATAATGGAGACACGAACCATATCGGTGTCTTCGTGTTCTACCGTCTTTTCCACTACGCCGGTGTCGGCCTGAATGGGGGACTCTACCTGAACAGAGCTGCTGTCTATTTCCTCCCAAGTCAGCCCGTTGCTGCCTGTTTTCGAGACGCCTGTTTCCTCAATTGCCAGAGATGGCGCAGCTAAACTAACAGCTAACACCACGGCCAGCAATGCAGCCACAATGCGTTTTCTTAAGTGTGTGCTTTTCATAAACCTGCCTTCTTTCTTTATTTTGGTATGTCCACAAGCCGGGCATGCGGCCGCTTCTACACCAATGGTGTTCTATATATATTATCACAAACATCCGGTATATGCAATTAAAAATACACATACAGAGATGCCGTGCAGTTCTAAATCTCAGCCGGAAACATGTCTGATTTTTTCCATTATTTACAAATTCTGGAAATATCCAATCGTTACTGCAGAAACGCCGGCACCGGCCGGCAAAGGCTTGCCGTCATGATAAAAATCCGAAAAGCTGCCGTTCCAGCTCCTCATATCATAAGAGCTTTTTGCTTCTCCCGGTGATGTTATTTGCCCTTGCCACGCCGGACAGACTGTTTTGTTCCATGCTTCGTGATCAGTCCGCGGCATTCGATGCGCCTTTTTTATCCGATTTTGTTTGTTCCGACAAGAGAATACGGTCATTGTCCAGGGCCTTGCCAGCACCGCTTTTGAACTTAGCCAGCAGGTCCTCCACGGTCATGCCCGCCCGTTCCGCTCCGGCAACATCCAGAATGATATGGCCTCTGTCCATCATCAATGTGCGGTTGCCAAGCTCCAGGGCCTGGTGCATATTGTGGGTGACCATGAGGGTGGTGATACGGTTCTCCGAGACGGTCTGACGGGTGATTTCCAGCACCTTTTCTGCCGTGGCGGGGTCCAGAGCAGCGGTATGCTCATCCAGCAGCAGGAGCTTCGGCGGCTTGAAGGTGGCCATCACCAGCGTCAGCGCCTGACGCTGGCCGCCGGAAAGCAGCCCCACGGGCTGCTTCATCCGGTCCTCCAGGCCCATGTCCAGCTGAGCCAGCTTTTCCCGGAAGGCGGCTTTTTCCGCCCGGGTCACATGGCTGAGCCAGCCGCCGGAGGCCGCCAGAGAGAGGTTTTCCTCAATGGTCATGTGGGGGGCGCTGCCGCGCATAGGATCCTGGAACAGACGGCCGATTTGGCGGGAGCGTTGATATTCCGGCAGGAAGGTGATGTTTCTTCCGTCCAGATAAATGCTGCCGCTGTCGGTGAAAAACATGACGATAATGACGTTAAGTACGTTGCATTAGCATTCGCCGTTGGAGCCGATGACGGTGACGAAATCCCCGGGGAGCAGGTGCAGGCTCAGGCCCTGCAGGGCGGCCTTTTCATGGATGGTGCCGGGGTTGAAGGTCTTGGATATTTTTTCAATCTTCAGCATGAAGGCGGGCCTCCTTTCGCGCAGCCATGCGGCGGCGCAGCATGGGCAGCTGCTTCTTGAAATAGGGGGTGGCGATGGCCAGCACCACGATCACCGAGGACACCAGCTTCAGCATGAAGGCGGGCATATCCAGCCGCAGGGCGATGGTATACACCATGCGGAAGGCAAAGGCGCCCACCACCATGCCGATGGCCCGCTTGAGAATGCTGCCCTTGCCCAGCAGCACCTGACCCATGAGCAGGGAGGCCAGGGCGATGGTCACCATGCCGGCGCCGATGTCGATGCTGACGGATTTTTGACTTTGGGCCAGCAGGCAGCCGGACAGCCCCGTGAAGGCATTGGCTACGCACAGGCCTACGATGGTGGTAAAGGTGGGATTGATAGAGGAGGAGCGGACCATGTCGGGATTGTCGCCGGTGGCGCGGATGGCCAGACCCAGGCGGGTGTGCAGAAACAGGGCCAAAAAAACGACCACGGCAATCACGGCGATGGCCGCCACAAGCAGCTTATACTGCTCAGCCAGAAAGGTGTCCTGCAGCAGAGCCCGGGCCTTGGTGAACACGGTCTCGGTTTTGTTCATGTTCAGCAGGGAGGAGCCGCCCATGACGGCGATATTGACGGAGTAGAGCCCGGTGTTGACGATGATGCCCGCAAGGAGGCTGTCAATGCCCATTTTCGTTTGCAGCAGGGCGGTGATGAAGCCGGAGAGGGCTCCGGCGCCCATGGCGGCCAGAATGGCCAGGTAGGGATGCCCGGCAATGGCTACCATAGCACCCACAGCCGCACCCAGAGTGAAGCAGCCGTCGGTGGAAAGGTCGCATACATTGAGCATGGAGTAGCTCAAAAACAGTGCCAGCACTGTCAGCGAGCAGATGAGGCCCAGCTCCAGGGCGGTTTGGACCAGAGAAAAAATGTTCATGAGAGACTTCTCCTTTCATGCGCAATGGGTTTGTTTCCCGAGTGGGCGGCGCGAGGGTCATCAGCGGGGGGCCCGCCCCGCTGATGGATGTTTGATTTCTTATTGATTCAAATCGTCGAAGCTCTCGGCGGTGACGATGGACTGGACCTTGGTGCACAGAGGGGCGAAGGTCTTGGCCAGCTCATCATAGTTCAGGCCCAGCTCCCTGCAGATGTCGGTGTTGATGGTGGCGGTGCCATTGTCGAAGGTCAGCACAGGGGTGGCGGAGGGCTTGCTGCCGTCCAGAAGAATGCCGGAGACCATGTTGGCGGTTTCCACGCCCAGGTTGGCATAGTCTACGCCGTAGCCCAGGAACGCACCGTTCAGGGCGAAGGAGTCAGCGCCGGTGTAGTGGGGGATGCCGGCCTTGGCCAGAGCCTCGTAAATGGCCAGCTCTGCGGTCATCACGGTGTTGTCGGTGGGGGTGAACACGGCGTCGGCCTTGTCGGCCACGATGCTGCTGACGGCCAGGCTGATCTCGTCGGTGGTGGTGCCGTTATACTCCTTGTAGGACACGCCCCTCTTGTCCAGGTACGCCTTGGCATTCTTGATGGGAGCGGCAGAGGAGTCCTGCCCCAGGTCATACAGCAGGGCGATGCTCTTGGCGTCAGGGTCGGCGGCGAAAATCAGGTCCAGAATGGCATCGGTGTCCAGATAGTCGGAGGTACCGGTGATGTTGGCGCCGGGGGCCTCCAGGCTTTCCACCAGACCCGCGCCCACAGGGTCGGACACGGCGGCAAAGACCACGGGAATGTCAGTGCCCTCGGTGGCGGCCTGCATGGCCACGGCCACGGGAGTGGCTACGCCGATCATCAGGTCCACCTTGTCGGCCATGAAGTTGGCGATGATCTGATTCAGCACGGCGGAATCGGTGTTGCAGTTATCATAGCTGATCTCGAAGGTGACGCCCTTCTCCTGGCCGATGGCCTTGAGCCGGGACTCGATGTTGTCCACGATCTGGTTCAGGGATGCATCGTCCGCATAGCTGCAGATGCCGACCTGATAGGATGCGGCACCGGAGGAGCCGGTGGAATTGTCATCGCTTTTTTTGCCGCAGGCGAAGAGAGACAGGGCCAGCAGGGCGGCCAGGGCCAGAGTCAGCACACGGCTCAGAATGTTCTTTTTCATTTTTGTTTTCCTCCAAAATTTTATATCGGTATTTTGGGCGGCGGATGGAGGGACCGGTGCCGGCGGCCTGGATTTTAAAAACAAAAAAGGCTTTTGCCCCATATGGGACAAAAGCCTTTGCTTCTGCGATACCACCCAAATTGACATCTTGCGATGTCCACTCGCTTTTACGCACCATCATGCGTACCCCACGGATAACGGGAGGGTTCCCGTCGGACCCTACTTGGGAAAATTTCCCGTTCAAGCCGCCCTCGGAAGGCCATTCACACCGCTGCGCACCGCTCCGATCTCACCACCCGAAGCTCTCTTGGGATGCCCTGTGCTGTGCTACTCTTCTTCCTCACAGGTTTGTCGTTTGAAATTAAGTGCATTATAATCATATTTTTTGCCTTTGTCAAGAGGGGAAGGCGAAGAATTTTTTGAGAAAATTCTCGGGGCGGTAAGCAAGAAAATGTCATGTACAGCGAAGCAATATGGTGAGTATATCTGCAAAAACAATGTATACAGCATCCTGCGTCGGTACGGCTGCATCAGCATTGAGGAGTCCCGGAGGTGCAGGGCGCTCACGCGGTCCGGGAAGGATGCCTGCAACGACATGTGGCAGGCGGATCTCAAGGGCGGGTTCCGGAGGGAGGACGGCAATTACGGCTATCCGCTCACCATTGCGGACGATCGAGGCACGTTATGATTCATCGAGCTATCGCAAGGCTGTGAATTGTGTCCCATGTCCGTACACCGCTGTATCCCGTGTTGCTCTTGCCGCTGCAAAGCGTGCAGCTCCTACTCTCCCTGATAGGTCTTTACGAACCTTTCCGCGGCCTGCAGGGGATCCTCCTTCGCGGTCAGCTGGAGCGTGATGGCAGGCTCTTCGCTCTTCGGCTCGACGAACATGCGCTTCTGGTACTGCCCGGCCACGCGGGAGACGACGGCAAAGTCGAACTGCGCCAGCCGGAAGCGGAGCGTGCGGCCCTTCTGGGCGATGTCGCGGATGCCGGCGGCGCTGGCGCGGGCGCGCAGCAGCGCAATGGCGATGAGGTTCATGACGCCCCTGGGCGGGTCGCCGTAGCGGTCGACGATCTCGTCGAGCAGCTCGTCGGCATCGCTCTGCGAGCGGATGCCCGCCATGCGGCGGTAGAGGTCCATGCGCTGCTCGCCCGAGGTCACATAGGCCTTGTCGATGTTCGCCGTGACGTCGAGGTCGGCCGTGCAGGCGCTCTCCTCCGGCGACGGCTCGCCGCGCTCCTCAAGCACGGCCTCCTCGAGCAGCTTGAGGTAGAGGTCATAGCCGACGGAGATCATGTGGCCGGACTGTGCCGCGCCGAGCAGGTTGCCCGCGCCGCGAATTTCGAGGTCGCGCATGGCGATCTTGAAGCCGGAGCCGAACTCCGCATAGTCGCGGATGGCGTTCAGGCGCTTTTCGGCGATCTCTGTGAGGACCTTGCCGCGGCGGAACGTCAGGTAGGCATAGGCATGGCGGCTGCTGCGGCCGACGCGCCCGCGGATCTGATGCAGCTGGGCAAGGCCGAGCTTATCGGCGTCCTCAATGATCAAGGTATTGACATTCGGAATGTCGATGCCCGTTTCGATGATGGTCGTGCAGACGAGGATCTGCACCTCGCCCTCATCCATGCGCTGCATGACGTCGCTGAGCTCCTCCTCGCTCATCTTGCCGTGGGCGACGGCGATCTCGGCGTCCGGCAGGGCGCGCTTGATGCGCGCGGCGCACTGCTCGATGCTCTCGACGCGGTTGTGCAGATAATACACCTGACCGCCGCGCTCGATCTCGCGCCGCATGGCGTCGATCAGCACCGGCTCGGCATATTCCAGCACGAACGTCTGCACGGGGTAGCGGTCGTGCGGCGGCTCCTCGATGGTGGACATGTCGCGCAGGCCGGACAGGGCCATATTGAGCGTGCGCGGGATGGGCGTGGCAGAAAGCGTGAGCACGTCAACGCCGCGGGCCAGCTCCTTGAGCTTTTCCTTGTGCGTCACGCCGAAGCGCTGCTCCTCGTCCACGATGAGAAGGCCGAGGTCGTGGAACTCCACGTCCTTCTGCAGCAGCTTGTGCGTGCCGACTACGAGGTCGAGCGTGCCCGTGCGCAGATCGGACAGGACCTTGCGCTGCTGCTGCGGGGTGGAAAAGCGCGAAAGCGCGCCGATGTTTACGGGGAAGCCGCGGAAGCGGTTGAGGGCCGTCGTGTAATGCTGCTGCGCCAGCACGGTCGTCGGCACGAGGATGGCGACCTGCTTGCCGTCGAGCACGGCCTTCATGGCCGCGCGCAGCGCGACCTCGGTCTTGCCGAAGCCGACGTCGCCGCACAGCAGGCGGTCCATGGGCTGCGGCGACTCCATGTCCGCCTTGATCTCCTCGATGCAGCGCAGCTGATCGTCCGTCTCGGCGTAGGGGAAGTTGTCCTCGAACTCCGCCTGCCACGGCGTGTCGGCCGCGAAGGCGTAGCCCATGCGGCGCTTGCGCTCGGCATAGAGCTGGATGAGCCCGGCGGCAAGGTCCTTGGCCGCGGATTTCGCGCGGGCCTTTGTCTTCTGCCACTGGTCACCGCTGAGCTTGTTGAGCTTGACGACCGTGTCCTCGCCGCCGCCAATGTATTTGGAGATGAGATCGAGCTGCGTCGCCGGGACATACAGCGTGTCCGTGCCCTGATAGGCGATCTTGACATAGTCCTTGACAATGCCGTCGACGCGGATCTGCTCCATGCCGACATAGCGGCCGATGCCGTGGTACTCATGCACGATGAGGTCGCCCGGCGAAAGGTCCGTAAACGAGCTGAGCTTTTGACGATTGGTCGCTTTCTGATGCTTTTTGCGCGGTTTCTGAGCGGTCTGCGCCAGCAGCTGGCCTTCCGTCAGGATGGCAAAGCGCAGATCGGGGTATTCCATGCCGAAGGGCAGCGCGCCGTCCGTCAGCAAAATCTGCCCCGGTGCGGGAAGCTTTGTCAGCGGAAAGGCGAGGAAGGCGGAAAGATGCTTCTCCCGCAGCTGTTGGGCGAGGATCTCGCCGCGGCGGCGGTTGCCGCACAGCACAAGGGAGGCATAGTCATTTTTCTGATAGAACGCGAGGTCCGAGGCCGCCGCATCCAGATTGCCGCCGTAGGACGGCAGCTGCTTGGCCGTGACATTCACGAGCAGCGACGGCTGCAGGCTCTGCGGGTAGCTCGCGGCGAGGAACGAGTCGAAGAACGCCGCGCCGTGCCCGGCCACGCGGCCGCACAGCTGCTCCCAGTCTGCGGAAAAATCGCACAGCTCGCCGCACAGCAGGCCGGACTGCAGCAGGCTGTCGAGCATCATGCCCAGCTCCTCCTGCGCGCGCTGCGCGCTGCGGCGGAGGTTGCCGTGGTCGCAGAAGAACACCAGAGCCTCAGCGGGAAGATAGTCGGCCGCGCAGGCAAACTCCGGATAGATGAGGGCCTGATAGCGGTCCGCAGCCGAGAAGGTCAGTCCGTTCCGCAGCGCGTCAGCGTCTGCCTGCAGCGTGCGCATCAGAGCCTCGTTCGGCGTTTTGCGGCGGCGCTGGCGGGCCAGCAGGCCGCCCAGCTCCTGCGCCAGCCCCTCGATGCCGCCGGGGTGCAGGGCAGGCAGCGTCTCGGCCACGGGCAGGATGACGAGCTCGTCGGCATTTTCGACGCGCCGCTGCGTGACGGGGTCAAAATAGCCCATGGTGTCGATCTCGTCACCGAAGAATTCCAGACGCACCGGGCGCTCCTCCGCCGGGGAGAAGATGTCCACGATGCCGCCGCGCACGCTGAACTGGCCCGCGCCCTCCACGAGGGAGCAACGGGAGTAGCCCGCGTGCAGCAGGCGGGAGATCAGCTCGTCCAGTTCGAGCTGCGCGCCGGGCAGCAGGCGCATCGCGGCGGAGAACAGCTGCGCCTTCGGCATCGTGCGCAGGGAAAACGCCTCGAGCGTCGTCAGGAGCAGGGGCGTTTTGCCGCGCGCCAGATCGTAAAGGCAGCACAGGCGCTGCTGCTCCCAGCCGCGCGAGATGGCGGAGGCGTCATAAAACATCAGGTCGCGCGTCGGCAGGATAGGGGCCTCCGCGCCGAGGAAGGCGGCAAGCTCACTCTGCGTGCGCCGTGCGGCCATTTCATCCTGACAGACGACCACGGCGGGCCGGGCCGTGTCGCGGCAGAGGGCCGCGATGAGATGGGAACGGTTGATCTGCGCCGCGCCGGATACGCCGACGGCCTGCGCGCTCTCCAGCGCGGTCCGCAGGCGGGGATAATCGGGCAGCCGCCGCAGAAGATCGAGGATCAGCTCCATGATACACCTCCGGAAAAAGGAATTTTGAGCATGTCAAAATGCGGAAAGCAGGGATTTTCCCACTTTCCGTCAGAATTTCGGATATGATTTGTTTTGCAGGGGAGGGGACAGCCAGGCCCGGCGGTAAACCGCCGATTTGAACCGGCTATCGTAAAAACGGTAGGGGCCCCGATTTGTCATTGCGAGGAGGCCAACGGCCGACGTGGCAATCTCGGGGAGGCAGTTACGTTTTCGCCGAAGGCTTTCCAATGATTCAACCGGGTACTGCGAGATTGCCACGGGCGCAAAGCGCCCTCGCAATGACAATTCGGGGGCGTTCACCATGATGACGTTACCCTGTACGAGTTGCCAGCGCAGTGCCGGGTCTGGCTGTCCCCGCCCCTACGATCGTTTACTGCGGGCCCGCGCCGTTATAATCATTCGCGGCGGCGGGGACGCCGCGGGCGATGATCTCCAGCGCGGCGTCGGCGGCGCGGACGGCCGCCTCGGTGATGAGCTTGTCCTCCGGGCCGGTGAAATTCGACAGCACCCAGTCCGCCAGATCGTAATCGGGATGCGGCTTCGCGCCGACGCCGATCTTCACGCGGGGAAAGCTCTGGCTGTTCAGCCCGCCGATGATGGACTTGATGCCGTTGTGGCCTCCGGCGGAGCCGGGGGAGGGCGGTGGGCCAACGCCCCCCCGGCGGGGCAAATAGGGAAAAAAAAAAAACACCCCCGCGGGGGGCGGGGGGTGGAAAAACGCCC
>ENA-UOJR01001676-UOJR01001676.1-human-gut-metagenome-genome-assembly--contig:-C115P-NODE-1676-length-18167-cov-46.830554_pt1 | contig 18167 bp, 17 predicted proteins | sample MGYA00242354_ERZ723901 | MGnify/ENA metagenome assembly ERZ723901
CGCCGCCGCCCGCCATCGAGCAGAGTTTTACACCTAATTGGGTATAAAACAGCTTGTCGCCGGTGGTGGCGTTGCCCTGATCGGCATGACCCTTGTTCCGCTGCTGTCCGGGCTGCTGGGATAACCCCATGTGTGTTAGAAAACCCTCCGCGTCCTCTCTGATCTGGGAGGGCGCGGGAAAGGAGGTGTCCCCACATGATCGGTGATTTAATCGGGGAATGGATCAAGGGAATCCTGATCGACGGTATCATGGGCAACCTGTCCGGCCTGTTTAACACAGTTAATACCAAAGTCGGGGAAATCGCGTCGGATGTGGGCAGTACCCCGCAGGACTGGAACGGCGGCATTTTTTCCATGCTGCAAAACCTGTCCGAAACGGTGATCGTCCCCATTGCGGCGGCCATTCTCGCCCTTGTGATGTGCTATGAGCTGATCGACATGATTGTGGAAAAGAACAATATGCACGACTTCGACAGCTCCATGTTCTTCCGCTGGATTTTCAAAAGCGCCTTTGCCATCCTCATTGTGACGAACACATGGAATATCGTCATGGGCGTATTTGACGCCACCCAGCAAGTCGTCAACCAGAGCGCCGGGGTGATTATCGGGGATACCAGCATTGATTTTGACGCGCTGATCCCTGATCTGGAAAGCCGCCTTGAAGCAATGGACATTGGGCCGCTGCTGGGCCTGTGGTTCCAGACCCTTGTTGTGGGGCTGACGATGAACATTCTTTCCATCTGCATTTTCCTTGTGACCTATGGAAGAATGATTGAAATTTACGCCGTGACCGCATTGGGGCCGATCCCCCTTGCCACGCTGGGCAATGCAGAGTGGCGCGGCATGGGCCAGAACTACTTGAAATCCCTGCTTGCGCTGGGCTTCCAAGCCTTTTTAATCATGGTGGTTGTCGGGATTTATGCGGTGCTGATCCAGCAGATCGGAACCGCCGACGACATATCCGGCGCGATCTGGGGCTGTATGGGCTATACCGTTTTGCTTTGCTTCTGTCTGTTCAAGACCGGCAGCATATCGAAAGCCGTATTTACCGCACATTGACAGACAGGAGGAATACCAACCATCGAAGAAACACAAAAGAAAACCTACAACATCCTTTACGCCGACCCGCCGTGGCGATATGAGTGCAAACGGACAGGGGCGGCGGAACATCACTATCCCACCATGAGCATTGACGAGCTGTGCGCCCTGCCGGTGGAAACGCTGGCGGAAAAAGACTGCCTCTTGTTTTTGTGGGCGACTTTCCCACAGCTCCCGGAGGCGCTGCGTCTGATTAAGGCGTGGGGCTTCACCTTTAAGACCGTGGCCTTTGTCTGGCTGAAATTGAACCGCAAAAGCCCCACATGGTTTTACGGGCTGGGCTATTGGACGAGAGGAAACGCGGAAATCTGCCTGCTTGCCAAGCGGGGCCATCCCAAGCGTTACTCCAAAAGTGTCCATCAGTTTATCATTTCCCCGGTGGCGGAACACAGCAAGAAACCAGACATTACCCGTGAGAAAATCATAGAGCTTGCGGGCGACCTGCCCCGCGCAGAACTATTTGCCAGACAGAAAATCCCCGGCTGGGATGCGTGGGGCAACGAAGTGGACAGCGTTTTTTCCCTGTCCGTACCAAAAACGAGGTGACTTTTTATGGCTTATGTAACTGTACCCAAGGATTTAACCAAGGTCAAATCCAAGGTAGTATTCGGGCTGACGAAACGCCAGCTCATTTGTTTTGGCGGTGCGCTGCTTGTAGGCGTCCCGCTTTTCTTTTTGATCCGGGGCCGCGTCCCGACCAGCGCGGCGGCGCTCATTATGGTGTTCGCCATGCTGCCGGGCTTTCTGCTGGCGCTTTACGAAAAACACGGCCAGCCCCTTGAAGTGGTGGTGCGCCAGATCGTCGAGTGCTGCTTCATCCAGCCCAAGGAACGCCCCTACCAGACCAACAACGCTTATACCGCCCTTATGCGGCAATCCCAAATGGAAAAGGAGGTCAACGCCATTGTCCAAAAAGCAAAAGAACGAAATGAGCGCAAAAGCGCCGGTCAAGCTCACCCGCGCCGAAAAGAAAGAGATTCAGGCCGTCATCCGAAAGTATAAGGGCGACGGCAAGCCCCCTTCGGCACAGGCCAGTATTCCCTATGAGGCCATGTATCAGGACGGCGTATGCCGGGTGACGCCCCGTACCTTTTCCAAGTGCATTGAGTTTACGGACATCAGCTACCAACTGGCGCAGGCGGACACCAAGACCGCCATCTTTGAAAACCTGTGCGACCTCTACAACTATCTGGACGCCTCCATTCATGTGCAGTTTTCCTTTATCAACCGCAAGATCGACCCCAAGCAGTACGCCAAGAGCTTTGAAATCCGGGCGCAGGGGGACGACTTTGACGACATCCGCAGCGAGTATTCCGGCGTTTTGCAAGACCAGCTTGTGAACGGGAACAATGGCAATGAACAAATTGGAGCGCATTGAAAAGGATATTGAGAAAACCAAGGGCAAGATCGCGGAGCTGCAAAAGCAGCTTCGGGAGCTGGAAGCAGCCAAGACCGAACAGGAAAACTTGCAGATCGTCCAGCTTGTGCGCGGCCTCAACATGACCCCGCAGGAGTTCGCCGCCTTTGTGCGCGGCGGCGCGTTGCAGGCGGCCCCGGCCCCGATCCCGGACTTTGAACAGGAGGACAGCGCCCATGAAGAAATCTAAACTGTTCCGCACTTTGACGCTGGCTGTGGCCGCTGCGCTCTGCATGGCGACCACGACCGTTACCGCCTACGCCGGTGGCGCTGACCCTGACCCGGTGCCGCTGCCGGAAACCACCGAGGCCCCCGCAGAGGTGCCGGAGGAAACCGAAGAACCCACCACCGGCGGCATGGAGCCGGAGGGCGTACCTGTCACCCCGCAGGGCAACGCTACGCTGGTGGATGATTTTTTCGGGGATAAGCAGCTTATCACCGTTACCACCAAGGCCGGGAATTATTTTTACATCCTGATCGACCGGGCCAACGAGGACAAGGAAACGGCGGTGCATTTCCTCAACCAAGTGGACGACGCCGACCTGCAAGCCTTGTTGGAGGACGGGAAAAAAGAGCCAGAGGTCTGCACCTGTACGGCCAAGTGTCAAGCCGGGGCCGTCAATACGGCTTGCCCGGTCTGTAAAAACAACCTGACCGCCTGCAACGGGCCGGAGCCGAAGCCCCAGCCGGAGGAAGAAAAGCCGCAGGAGGAAAAGCCAAGCGGCATGGGCGGCCTTGTGGTGTTCTTTGTGGTGGTGCTGCTGGGCGGCGGCGCAGCCCTCTACTTCCTGAAATTCAAAAAGGAAAAAGCCGACACCACAGGCAATGACGATCTGGCCGAGTATGACTTTGGAGAGGACGAGGACGACGAGGACGAAGCCCCGGAGCCGGACGAGGATATGACAAGTGAAGATGGAAATAAGGAGGACGAAGTATGAGCTATCAGTTAGTAATTGCAGAGAAACCAAGCGTCGCCCGTAGTATTGCGGGCGTGATCGGCGCGGATAAGAAACAGGACGGCTACATGGAGGGGAACGGCTATCTGGTGAGCTGGTGTATCGGCCACCTTGTTTCCCTTGCCGATGCCGGGACTTATGACGAGCGTTTCAAAAAATGGCGCTATGACGACCTGCCGATTCTGCCGCAGCAATGGCAGTACATCATTCCCAACGATAAGAAAAAGCAGTTTGACACCCTGCGTTCTTTGATGAAGCGCCCCGATGTCACCGGCCTTGTGTGCGCCACCGACGCCGGGCGCGAGGGGGAATTGATTTTCCGTTTTGTCTACCAGATGGCGGGCTGCAAGAAACCGTTTCAGCGCCTTTGGATTTCCAGCATGGAGGACGCGGCCATCAAGGACGGCTTTGCCCACCTGAAACCGGGAACTGACTATGACAACCTGTATCAGTCGGCCCTTTGCCGGGCGCAGGCGGATTGGCTGGTGGGGATCAACGCGACAAGACTTTTCTCCATCCTCTACCACAAGACCCTGACCGTGGGCCGTGTCCAGACGCCGACCCTGAAAATGCTGGTTGACCGGGAGGCCAAGATCAGCAGCTTTCAGAAAGAGAAATACCACATCGTCCAGATCGTGGCGGGCGGCATGGAGGCGGCCAGTGAACGCATAGGAAACGCAGACGACGCCAAGGCCCTGAAAGCCGCCTGTGAAACGGCGCAGGCCGTTTGTGTGTCGGTAACACGGGAGAAAAAGACGGAGCAGCCGCCCCGCCTCTATGACCTCACCACCTTGCAGCGGGAGGCAAACCGGCTGTTTGGATTTACCGCCAAGCAGACCCTTGACTATGCCCAGCAGCTCTATGAAAAGAAGCTGCTGACCTATCCCCGCACCGACAGCCAGTATTTGACCGATGATATGCTGCCAACGGCGGAAAGCCTTGTGTCCGGCCTGTGGCCGCTGCTTCCCTTTGCGGCGGGGCTTGACCTGTCCCCGCAGTTTGGCCGGGTGCTGAACAGCAAAAAGGTGAGCGACCACCATGCCATTGTCCCGACAATGGAATTTGTGCAGAAAGGCTTTGACGGGCTGACCGAGGGAGAAAAGAAACTGCTGTCCCTTGTGTGCTGCAAGCTGCTGTGCGCCGTGGCCGCGCCCCATGTGTACGAGGCTGTCACCGCCACATTCACCTGTGCCGGGAACACCTTTACCGCCAAGGGAAAGACCATCCTGACCCCCGGCTGGAAAGAGCTTGACCGCCGCTTTAAGGCGTCGTTCAAAACAGACGCCGACGACACCGCCCCGGAGCCTGCGCGGGAACTGCCGGAGATCACCGAGGGGCAGACCTTTGACAAGGTAACTGCCGCTGTCACCGAACATTTCACCGCACCGCCAAAATCCTACACGGAAGATACCCTGCTTTCCGCTATGGAGCGCGCCGGTACGGACGATCTGCCGGAGGACGCCGAGCGGCAGGGATTGGGAACCCCGGCCACCCGCGCCTCCATCTTAGAAAAGCTGGTGCAGATGGGCTTTGTGGAGCGCAGGGGCAAACAGCTTGTTCCCACCAAGGACGGCCACAACCTTGCCTGCGTGCTGCCGGAAGTGCTGACCTCTCCCCAGCTTACGGCACAGTGGGAAACGGAGCTGACGGCCATTGCCAAGGGGCAGGCCGACCCGGAGGGCTTCATGGCTGGCATTGCAGAAATGACAAGGGGCCTGATCGCAAACTACTCCCAGATCAGCGAGGACGCGCAGAAGTTGTTTCAAACCGAGCGTGTGGTTATCGGCAAATGTCCGCGCTGCGGGGAAAGCGTCTATGAGGGCAAAAAGAACTACTACTGCGGAAACCGGGCCTGCCAGTTTGTCATGTGGAAGAATGACCGATTTTTTGAGGAACGAGGCAAGACGTTCACCCCGAAGATCGCCGCCGCGCTGCTCAAAGACGGAAAGGCAAAGGTAAAGGGCCTGCGCTCCATGAAAACCGGCAAAACCTACGACGGGACGGTGCTTTTGGCCGATACCGGCGGGAAATACGTCAACTACCGCGTGGAGAAAAGGAGCTGACGGAGTAACGTAGCAAGCATAGGAAGTGTAGCCACACTTCCGATAAATCCCTGACCCGGCCACCCTGCCGGGCCGGGGATTTTGCTTGTTGGGGAAAGCCCCAAACCCCTATGAATATGAAAGGAGTGAACCCATGAGCGAAGTGTTTTCTATCCTGCTTCATAACCGACAGCGTTATGAGCAAGGCAAAGAGGGCCTTTGGTTTTCTTTGCCGACCACAACCGAAAAGCTGCAAGAAGCCCTGCGGGAAATCGGGATCAGTGCCGACAATCCGCAGGACTTTTTCTTGTACGACTACCGAAGCCCGCAGGAGCGTCCCGTTAAGCTGCCCCGCGATTTGGTGCTGTCTGCCGATGTGGACGAGCTGAACTTCCTTGCCGCGAGGCTGGAAAAACTGGACGCCACCGAACTTACGGAGCTGAACGCCGCCCTGACAAGCCCGCAGAGTGATTTTCACAATATCGGCCAGATTATCGACTATCCCGAAAATGTGGACTTTTATGTGCATTTGCCGGATGTCACCGGCACAGGACAGTTGGGCGACTACTATCTAAACCGTTCCGGCATGGTGGATATGCCGGAGGAATGGAAAGCTGGGATTTTCCTGCCCCGTTTTGGCCTGCATATTGCCAACACAGAGCATGGTGTTTTTACCGATTATGGCTATCTGGTAAAAAGCGGCGACGAATGGCAGCGCGTCCATGAGGGCCAGCCGGTGCCGGAGGAATACCGGGTGATGGCCTATCCCGCGCCGGAAATTCTGCGGGAGGAAAGCAAGGTGCAGCCGGAAGCGGCAGCGCCTACAAAGGCCCCACAGCCTGTCACCCCCATTCTCTTAAACGGCCAGAACAGCGCCGAGCGCATGAAAGAGATCACCGACCGGCTGGAAACCGGCACACAGGAGCTTTTCGAGAGTGAACGCTACAAAGCCTATGTCTTTTTTTATGCTCTTTTCAATTTGCGCAAGTTATTGTACATTATCCATCGCCGCAGGCCTAATGGCAGTTTGACCAGCAGCCTGTATCGCATCAAATGAACGCAGACAGAGCGCACCTCCCACCAAGGGGAAGGTGCGCTCTCGAGTTGTCACGAGGGTAGCGTCATCATGGCGCATCCAGAAGGACTCACTCTATCGGAGGTATTAAGACAGAGAAAAGAACAAGCAACATGTCTTATAAAAAATCGGTGATGCCAACAAGGAAGGATATGGTCTATGCAATATCTGGAGGAAAACTCGGTAAATTTCTTTCAGCCTGAACATAAAATCCTTTTTGCGTATAAATCTTGACAACGCCACCAGTTTGGGCCGAAAAAACTGCTATGCGTGAGTGTCCCGAAAGTCGTGAGAAACGGCCTCTTAAGATGGCGACCCTTTATAAGCGCCTGACTTTTGAGCTTATATTTAACCTTGCAATTACACGATCTTTTCTGCGGGCAACATTCAATGTAATTCACATGGTTCCTGTGATTAGGATATTGCGTTTTGGATGAGCATGAGGATAAATCCGAAAAGCAGGAATATGAGTATCGGCGCAAGGGTTCGGAGGATATTGCGTACCCCCATAACTATATCGCAGGCGGAGGGCGCGGGGGCTTTGGGGGGCGCAGTGCGTTTCTCTTCCGGCGGTGCGTAGTCTGGAATCTCGCTTCGATGCAGTCCCCGCAGAAGCCTCCGCAGAAGGCCGAGGATGCCCGACATGAAAAATCCAGGCACGGCAAGAATCGTTCCTATGATCACCAGGGCAAGATCATTGCCACTCGGCGCCAGAAAGCCGGTGGAGTTTTCCGGGGCGCTCGGATCGTATTTGATGCGGATGGACCTGCCCACCTCGATAGAGTTTGCCAGGGGGCCATATTTACCTGTATAATGCGTTCCATCCACTTCATATTCGTAGGTCATCGAATAGTTGATGCCACCCCTGCCAACTTTGCTTCTGTTCAACTCGGAAATATCCGTAATGTATGCGCTGCCGAATACCCAATCCGTCTGCTTGTATGATTGAATATAAGTATTGGCCCCCATATAAAACATAAAGAGGCCGATAAGCAGCGTCGCAACGCCCCAGCCCTGTATTACAGACCGAAAAACTGAGTCCTTCCGCATCAGTTCTTTCACGGCCTGAACAGCCGATTCATGCTTCATCTTCTTTTGCCCTCTTGATCCTGGCGACCAGTTCGTCGATTTCCCCTTCGTACAACGATTTGTTATAAGGAACCCTGTGTGTTTGGTTTTCGCAGTCGGTGAATTTCATGTAGTAACCGTAACGCGTTGCGCTTCTGCGCATGTTCCGCTGTGACTCGACCAGACAGCAGTCCAGAATGTCGCTGTAGCGGTAGTACCGCCCATTTAAGGGATTGGTGCGGCAATAAAAGCCGTCCTTTTGAATCTTTAATATATAAAACAGTCCGTGAGAAAAAGCCCGCACAATTGAAAACAGCAAAATGGCGACCGGAATCATGCGGAAAATCAGCGGCATGGTGGTCCATCCAAAAAGCATCAAGTAAAGTATGGGAAAACCAAAAATCACAAGGATTATGATAACCACACTCTCCGTCTTCCCGGTAATGACGATCTCGCGGTCGAAGTCGTCATCCCCACGTCTGCTTCCCACGGCCTCAACCCGTTCAATCATATAATCCACCGCATCAAGGTGGGGGTCAAGTACGAGAAATCTCGACCGCTTTCCCTCTATCGTTTCAAAGTTGCAGTAGGTTGCTTCCTGTGTGTCCGTCTCTCTGCCGGAGCTGAGCCACATGCTGCAAATCTCGCTGTAGCGGTAGTACCGCCCGTTGCCGGGTTTGGTCCGAAAATAAAAGCCGTCTTTATCCACAAGCAACTTGAAAGACATTGCACCGTATGCGGACAGAACGCAGATGATAGCAAAAAAGGCTGTTAGGCCGCCGAGTCCAACAAAGGCACCATCGTGTGCAGTGTAAAGCCAGAATGTGAATCCTCCGGAGACCGCCGTCGTGATTGCAATCACCATAGGTCCAAACCAGTTACCGGTGATTTTATACTTCCAGTTTCTTTCTTTCATCTTATTCTCCATATTGAATCCATAGCGATTTGTTATATCACAGGGAAGTGGCTAATGCCACTTCCCTGTGATTGATTCAAATAATAGAAAACTGTTTCGAGTATGTTGCCTTAAACCCAGTTTTATCTATAACGCAGACAACAATGGTATAGTTTCCTGTCTCTGTTGGCGACCACTCAAGATAGTCGAATGTTGAACCACTTAGAGTATAGTATAGAGTATCACCTTTGTAAATAGCATACTCCCATACATACGGCTGGTAACCACCCTCCGCCTTAGCTGAGAAAACCAATGCCGTCTCTGGCTCCATGTCTCCAATTACTTCAACATTAGAATTCATAGTTCTGCAGTAGTAAATTTTCCGTTTCTTATTCGCTCCACCAGCCCGCAGCTTCCAGAAACGCAAGCACATCGGCCTTGCCCTCCTGCGTGGTATACACATAGAGCATTATCTGTCCACTGCGGATTTTTGCTGCGAAATTCGTGGGGCTGTCCACGGCATAGACCTGACCAGTAAAGGTATTGCTCTCCGTCACCTCACCGGTGATGGGGAGGGTCGCAGCGGCATAGAAACGGTAGCAGGCATCTGCGGAATCCAGCCTGCAGTAGTCCAACCGCAGAGAGTCCTCATGCACGGAAACAGAGCGGATCAGCATGGAACCGATGCCCCAGCTCTGGCGGATATCCTCCGTAGAGTCCACGGCAGTATAGCCGGCTGCCGCTGCGGCCTTGCGGAACTTATCCAAGTCCGAAGTTCCCGACGTGAGGAAGAATTTCACGAAAAGGACGAGGGCGACGAACGCAAGAAGCCAAGCCGCAAGTCGGGGGACCCACTGCTTCGCCGGGATTTTTGCAATGGCCGTTGAATCAAATCCCGTGTCTGTCTCCGGAACCGATTTCTTCAGCTCCTCTGTGTGCGTCCTTCGCAGAAGGCTGCGAAGTAGCTCCAGCACCCCAGAGAGGAAAAAGCCCACCACTGCGATGGCCGTTCCCAAAATCAAAAGGACCAGCAGATTGTGGGTATTGGGAGAGAGAATCGCCGTATTCTCTTCCGGCACTTCTGGGTTATATTTCACAGTAATGACAGTACCAATCAGACGGGGCGATGACATACGCCCTGTGCGGCCCGTATAGGTTTCTCCGTCCACGGCATACTCATACGCCATAATGTAGTAGGTACTGCTGTTGCTACCATGCCTTCCGGGCGAAGAGCTGACTACCTCGCTGGAGACATCCGTGACCGTGGCCTCTATGGGAATCCAGTCCTTCTGACGGGATTGGCCTGCATAGTCTCCAATCCCGTTTACGATCAGGTAGATGCCCACAATCATCATCACATAGCCCATGAATCGGAAGTAGGCGAATAATGTTGTATTTCTCCACATCTTCATAATCTTCATATTCCCTTGCTTCGCTCCATCAGCACCTCCATTTCCCGTTGAAACAAAGCCTTATCATACAGAATCTTATGCGGCTTACCAATGGAGTCAGTGAATGTAAAATAGTAAGAATATCCCGTCCGTCTGGTGCCGTTGCGGACGGAACCTTGCCTTTGCACCACCTCTGTCAGGTGGCAATTTGAAATTTCGCTGTATTTATAGTATTTTCCGTCAAAGGGGTTGGTTCGGCAGTAAAATCCGTCCTTTTGAATCAGAATTTTGTAGAACAGATTATGACTCACCAACACAAAAAAGGCTGCTACTGCCAGCACTACAGGCGGTATATAGATAATGGGTGGCAAGCCTTGAGTTCGGAGATAAATGCTCACAAACAAAACCGCCGACAAAATACAGACAGCTGCAACGAGCCTGACACCGCCCTGTACTCTGCCGCTGATCATAAGGTCACCGTCGCTCCTTTGCGCCTGTCCCTCGGTGTTTTCTACTTGGGCGATTAAATAGTCTACGGCATCCCAATCTAGATTTCTAAAGAAAAATCTCATGATTCTTCCGTCCTGCATTTCAAAGTTGCAATATTGCATTTGCTGTGCATTTGCATCGTTTCCACTGCTGACCCATATTTGGCGGATTGTGTAGTAGTGATAGTATCTTCCGTTACCTGGAGCGGTCTGATAGAAGAATCCGTCTTTATCAATCAGTACCCTGAAAAATAATGTGCGGTACAAGGCCAGGAAAAAGGCAAGCGATGCAAAGATCACCAATATTATGCCAATGATGATCGCCCCGTTCCGGCTGAGGCGAAACCAAAGTGCCAGACCACCAAATATGGTGAGCATAATAAAAGATATTATAACTCCGGTTATTCCGTTCGTAATTGTATATTCCCATTTTTGTTTTTTCAATGATTCTCCTCCCAGCTGCACTCTTATTGGCCAAAATGCTCCAGATTCTCTCATAACCACATATGTTTTTGTGCTTTCTTCGCTGCAATAAGAAGTAGCAAGTGTATTAAAAGTAGGCATCTCCATTATATATACGCCCATGGTCATGATTGAATAAAATTATATTTATTTGCGAAGCCTATAAAAATTTCAATAAATATGATGGTTCGGGGGAATGCAAGGTTATTATTCCTTGCATTCCCCGATAGATTATTAGCTGACTACGAACTGTGTTCTATACGATATTCTTTTTCCGGTTGCATCTGTTACAAAAGCCAAAAAATCATATGTACCAGATTGAGATGGTGTCCACTCCGTGAAATTAACTATCGCAGCGTTATCTGAATACACCACCTCATTATCAGACTGAATGTAAAACTCCCATTGCCACGGTTGTACTCCTCCAGTCGCACTCACAGTGAATGAAATGGTTTCTCCGGCCGAAAGCGTGCCAAAAATCTCAACATCTGTAATTTGCAAATCATTTTTCTTAAAGCGAGCTTCGAGAGTCCGGTTTGAATCGACGGTAATTTTGCATTCGTTAGAAACCCCATATAGTCGTTCTCCGTTTTCATACCATCCATCAAAAATATACCCTGACGATGGTGTAGCAATAAGGATAGCGTCATCTCCTTTAACATAAGTACCACCGCCTGAAACATTTCCGCCAGTTCCAGCGATTAAGGTGATATCATAATCAGGATACAAATATACAAATTCACTGTTATTGCCACAATCGCTTTCTAGTTCTTCGGTTTCTATCAAAAAATAGTACGAGCTTGCTTCTCCCGACACATCGTTATAGAATTCATCCATGCCGATGTTAAATGTGAATACCTCTTCAACTCCCGGATTGAGAGACGCTATATGTTCAGTCGAAATCAGCGTCATTTTATCAGTAGCCTTAAAGAATTTTAAGGTTGCTGAGTTTACAGGAGTGTATCCTTTGTTCTTCACGGTAACCATCAACGTTCGGCCGGTCTCTGCTCGACTTTCTTGGATATTATCAATAGAAATATCAGCGAAGCCTACAGTAAGAATCGCTTCGTTATCCGAGTCGAACGCATCCTTTTGACCTGCAGGATAGACTTGAATGGTATAATTAGTTCTTTCAATATTGGCAGGAAGTGTAAAGGGAATTTCTAATTCGTCACTATCTCCAATAGCTAAATGATGATCAATTGTATATGTTTGGAGAGTAGCACCGTCAGCATCGATAATTTTTACTGTAAACTGGCTTATATCCATGGATCCATTATTGGAAACATTAATGCGTATGCTAATGTCTTTGTTTGGTTCAATAACTCCTGAATAGGAACCAACAGGATCCACATGGACATCATAAAATCTGTTTGCTGTTTTCTGTACCAGATCAATTTGCCCATAAGGCTTTCTATTTACAGCTTCTTGCAATTTCTCTGCAAAGCCATACGCCAGTTCAATTTGACCATTCGGTAGCATAGAAGCATCCCAACCGCGAACGATTCCAGAATCTGTCGAAATAGGTTCAACTGTTCCAAATGCGTTATTGACTTCATTGTAGTTTACGCCATAGAAGTTTACATCGGAATCACATTCTTGCTGCCAAACAATCGCCTTTTTCCCGTCCGAATTTTTAAGTGCCTTGATTCTTGTAACATTGCTGTTTAACTCAGATACAATGGTGCATCTAGTTTCTACATTTCCGTTAGAAATACAAGCAATTGAATCGCCACTTATCCAATAAAGCTCGTTGTCCAACAAACTCACTGAATAATCTGGAATTGAATCATTGGTCAATCTGATGGTTTCACTGTCATTGTAATAGAAAACCTCAAGATCACTAACATCCGAAGAATCGGAATTAGTCTTTGCAGTATATGCAACAACATTATTGCCCGCTGCATATGCAGTATCAATACTTGTTACAACAGCTAGCCCGCTTGCGATGACCTCGGCATTCTCCCAAGCACCATTTACATATTGTTTTCTGAGAATGGAGTTTGTGCCATTAAGTGCAGAAACATCATTTTCAGAATTCTGTTGCCATATTACCGAAATGCTATCGCCAGAAGAAACAACCCTATGCGACATTTCATAATTTGCATTGTTTGCAGTAATCGCCGTAGTATTAACAAAAGATGTACCATTCCAATAGGTATAGTACAGATCCATTGCAGCTGCCATTTCATCAAGTGTAGCATTGGGGCCTAGAACAGAGTTGCAATTTTGCCAAACTACATGTGCACCGCCATTGCCATCCGAAAAAATATAGGGTTCAAAATCTGCGGTAGAATCGTCCAGTACTGGCTGTGCAGCACCCCAAGAAGCCCCATCATAAACACGATACATCAAAACAGAACGGTTTGTTGCAGTTCTATCCATATCATCTGCGATATAGATTAGTAGCATTTTCCCATTGCCCAAGCTTACAAGTTTAGGATTGCAGTAAACTTGGACATTAGAACTCAAAACATTTAAATCAGCTGCATTAGTTGCATTATTAAAAGGAGATAACTGAGGCAAAGGTTCAATAAATTTGAGATCGTCCTTTCGGATAGACATTACATTTGTGGAACTCGGGGATTTGTACAAGTCTGTTTCCAGAAATTTCCACTCATAGCTGTTGCCCCAAAAAAGAGCTTGATATTCAAAAAATGCCGATGCAGTCAATTTGGCCGAAAATGCCTTGCCGAAGTCATTAACGGGGAATTTTAATTCGCAATCTATCACTCCGCTTATTCCCGCATAAGCGTTAGCGACTAAAACATCGACACCTACACTAAAGTTAGGCTTAACACTAAATTTCATATCCCCGTTAATCGCTATTTTCCCAGTCTCAATTTGATCCAACTTAAATCCACTTTCAAGTGAGCCTTCAATTGCGAATTTTGCATATACGCAGGGAACGATTGAGTAGGATATACTCTGTCCAGTTGTTCCAACTACAGCTAGGGCACCTTCCTTCAAACCATCTTTGAGGCTTACTGTCATATATCCAAACACAAAGACATCACAGTCGAAACCTACTTTTGTGCCCTTTTGATACAGACTACCTTTAAAATCCTTGAAATGTCTCGAAAATTCTTGATTATTTTTTCCTATTAAAGAAAGTGTAGTTTTGGCTTCTCTATAGTACTCCTTAAATTTACCACTTCTTGTGCTTCCACCAGTAATTTCTGTTGATAAGCTTTCCTTAGTTACGCCAATTAGGACTTTGTATGCGTTTTCTTGCTGATCAAACTCCACCTCCATCTTTACAATATCTTTTACCTCTAAGCCTACATTTAACTTAAACAAAGGGATTTGGTAACCTAAAATATCTACAGTAGGTCCTACTACTTCATCATTTGCTGAGTTTCCTGCGAACAGGTTTTCAGGAGATGGTGCAGAACTTATATCATTCAATCTTGAAACGGCTGGATCATATCCTGAATAGCCATCTTTATCTATCTCTATTTCACCGTTGCCACTACCGATAGTAGTAGTTACAAATTGATCAAAAGCCCAGTTTGAAGGCATTTTAAAGCCCAAGTTGCCGCTAAAGCCAGTTGACATATCGCCCACAAAGCTGCTATAAGCATATCCAAGATTGGAAACTCGCATGCACGCATTTCTTGTTCCGTAAATACCAACTCTATACCCACTATCCGCCATTTCACTGTGGACTCTTTCAAAATACGGGATAACATTGTTAGTTATTTGGTAATCCAAGCAATCAAAATCAACCGCAAAATATATTATGGTATTTTCAGGGAGACCAAGCTCTGTTGCTGCTTTTTTGGCCTTTTGTGCATCATCAGCTCCCTGCTGCGGAGTGAAATATTCAAGGTAATTTGCCGAGGATTGGTATATTGGGAAGAACTTGAGCCCAGCATCGAAGATAATTTGTGCCTCGCTGCGTGTAATTTTTTTATTATTTCCGGTCAGATATCTTCCTATGTATCGATATCCATTGTCATATAATGTTTTCGCTTTTGCGGCTGTGAGCTGGGTTGCGCAGTCCGCAGCCAATGCTGACCTTGATGTATCGCCGCAACTAATAAACAGCGACAGCCATGTAGTTTTATCTGCATATCCAGTCGGCGTGATTTTCATATCCTCTTGAAAATCGTATAGCGCTTGCCTTGTTGCATCGCCATATTCGCCGTCTATTGCTCCAGCGCTATGCCCGTTAACAAGCAATGCGAACTGTAGCAACTCCGCAATGGCTGTGATTTGTGCAGCCGAATAGTAGCTTCCTGATGATGTTCCCGGGTATCTTCTTGCTGATGAAGAATTCCTTGCGTATGGAATTTCCGGGCAGCACAATCTTGTCGTTACGCCAAAGTTTGCATTTGCAACATCTGTTGGCATGCCTTCCTCGGCCTGCAACGCATAAATCAGAGCCCTGTTTGTATTTCTGCCATACACACCATCACAAGGCGTGATCCCAGTATATGCCTCATACTTGCGGTTCAGCTTTTGCTGCATTTCACGAACAGCCTCTGTTCCGCCATAGGAGCTTAACAGTTTAAATGAATCCATGGACATCAAGGCCTTCATGATATTAACTGTCACGACTCCATCTGGATTGATAAGGCCGGCATCTTCTTTTAATTCAATGATGGCCTTTTCTACATCTGCATCAAACACGCCATTGAATACAACGGTGCCATCTTCGGTTTCGGACAGATTATATCCAGGGTTATACCCTTTGCACCAAAGTGCTCCCTGCAATATTGCAAATTTCCGATTTGTGACACCATCCTGGCGCCGCAGCAGATTCTGGCTATAAAGGCGCTCTGTAGTTGGGCCAAAATTATCTGCCAAATCTGTGATTCCAAGTTCCACCTGCAGAGCTCTCGTAAGACCGTAAACGGTATCCCACCCCGTTCTGCCGTCTTCGGTGACATATCCAAATCCCGGCACATTACCATACTCCTGATTCAGCCATCTTTGGGTCAGATAGACCATAGCATCACCAGGATAGTCGCTATGAATCGAAACGCCATTCTCCACAAGCGTTTCTTCGCTAATTTGTTCCAAATCGGGGATCTGTACCTCCGATATATAATCTGTCTCGTTGCCATATTCATCATCGATCTGAACATCGGCTTTTATAAGGTTGAATGTACTTTCTTCCTCCGTAGATGCGTCATTAGTTGCTACTTCTACATTTTCTGTAGCATTTTCAGCAGCAAATGCCGGAACAGTAACTGTTTGGAGCATAATTAGAACGCTTAACAGCAATGTTAATGCTCTGCTAAAATGCTTCTTCGCACCTTTCACTTAAATCCTTCCTTTCCTGTAAGTAGAATACATTTTTCCTTCTCTATTCTGAAATAGCGCCGTTGGAACCTCTATGGATAGGCATCACTCCCTTTCCCATTCCATGTGCGTTCTTAAATCATACACGATCCCCATGCTGCGATCAGAAGATGTTGATTAAAGCAGAAGCGTACTACTTTATCTGATCACATCAAACAACCATTCTCTCTTCAAAATTTTTGATTATAGTGATATCCCGCGATTCGGCTATATTTTTCCATTTCTGCCAATTATTTTATACGCTATATTCTCCTTTGGCAATATCAAGTCGAAATTTTTGTTGATTTTGTGAAAACTCTTGAACTATCATTATTAAAAATGCCAAATCAATACCTCCACTCACCAACAGCTGGTGTAATGATAATGCAAAGGAAATGGCGATTATTTTTTGTACAAAATACGAGCGATTTATTTCACTTGACATAGATTAGCGGGCGTGCTATACTCCTTAACAAGAAGCGAACAGATGTTCTAATTTGTGGACGCGTTGGAATAGAAAGGGGCGCAGGTAGATGCTCTGGCTTTCACGGAAAGACATCGAACACATTTCCCGCAGGTTGCTTCGTGATTACCTTAAAAAAGTCCCTCAAAAGGTCGATCATATTGATCCGGCAGATTTTGCGGAGAAAATGTGTGGCCTGCAATTTACATTTGCAGATATCAGTGAAGCACATGACGCCATCGGCCTTACGGCAACATCGGGGGTGATCATAACGATCCCCCAAAGGGATGGCACAAGGCTCGACTATGAATTAGACGGAAAGACGGCCTTCATTGATCAGAGCCTTGTGGCAGAAAATCAAATCGGCCGTTTGAACTTTACTATGATGCACGAAGCAGCGCATCAACTGTTTTGGATGCTGTACCCGGAAGAATATGAGGTGCAAACTCCTCGCTGCGTATTCCGCATGGCAGATGAACATACGCAATACCCTGTTCTTAATTGGGAGGAGTGGCAGACCAATGTGCTGACTTCATACCTTCTTTTACCAAAGGAGCTGGTGTATCGCCATATGGCGGATGTTGGCCTGAAAGATGGTGTCAGCGTGCTGAATCGCATATACGCACGCAAAGACTATGAGCGTTTTTCGGAGGCCGCAAAGCGGCTCGGCGTGTCCAAAACAGCACTGACTATAAGATTATCCCAACTCGGTTTGGTAGGGAGAAACGATTTGTATGACCCGTATGCATTGGTAGATATATTTCCGGAGAAAAATGAGATCGCCTGATATGGCAGGGAGTAAGTATGGCAAAGATCAATGTAAGGGAACTTGATCCACAACGCTATTCCTGTATTCAGACAGAACAGCAGGAATTGAAAAAACAGTATTCCAGCCATATTACAATGGCGAGAATGTGCCCGTATTGCCAGAACAAGTTAGAGATCCTGTGTAAAGGAAATCACGGCGCAGTTTATGTGAAATGCCCCCATTGCGGAGAACAGGTGTTTTTCCCGCCAGTGGCATTTCGACTTAACCGATTCTAAGCTGTAACGGCGTGCAGCTATGGCCGACAAGAATAGCTTGATTCGGCAGATCACAGATGCCATGGAAACGGAGATCATCCCATTCCCCGGCGGCACGATGAGCCTTGGAGATATTGAACGCAGGCTGAGAGAACTGGAGCAGCAATTCCAAACACTGCTGGAAAAGGCCGCGGATGATCCGGCTGCCTATGGCGGTCAGTTCAAGGAGATACTGGACGAGCAAACCCTCCTGAAAGAAAGGCGTTCCGGGATCCTCGCAGATAACAAGGAACAGGCAAAAGCCAACCAGCGCATCATGGATGCTGCACAGACCTTGGAAAACGCATCGCCCCACATTACGGAATGGGACGAGAGTGCCGTCCGCCAACTGGTGAAGATAGTAAAAGTTCTCTCCAAGGACGAGATCGCAGTCACCCTGAAGGGCGGCATTGAGATTTGCCAGAAAATTATGTACTGAAAGAAGGTGGAAAGATGATTTT
>ENA-UOJR01001682-UOJR01001682.1-human-gut-metagenome-genome-assembly--contig:-C115P-NODE-1682-length-18094-cov-38.949831_pt1 | contig 18094 bp, 19 predicted proteins | sample MGYA00242354_ERZ723901 | MGnify/ENA metagenome assembly ERZ723901
GAGCGCATCCTTGGTAAGGATGAGGTCGGCAGTTCGAATCTGCCCAGCAGCTCCAAAAAGCATCGAAAACTTCGGTTTTTGGTGCTTTTTTGTTGCAAAAACGCTGAAAATGGTGTGGGTCAAAATGTGGGTCAACCGCCTGACCCACACCGTGACCCACACGTAGAAATGTGCGGAAAGGTTTAGAAAGCACAGGACAGGAAGTTTCGCCTTCCTGCCATGTATTTTTTGCTCTTTTGTGCTCACTTGACCTGCTCCATGAAGTTGCCCATAGTTTCCGCTACTTCGTCCTGCTTCTGCCTGGTGGCGTGGGTGTAAGTGCGGAGGGTGAATCCGGCCTCATGGTAGCACAGTTTATAATACTGTCTTGAAGTTTATGTCATTCTTGAGTGCTAGTATGGTGGTTGTATTCTTGAATCAATAGTTCTCCCGTTATCTGTGCAATGGAAAGACCTTACAAATGGAAGCCTCTTTTTTTGAAGTTGATGGCGTAGGGCTGCCGTGAGGATTTAATATCCAATGGACATTTTTCTGATTCATATATACGGCTTGTAGGAATAGAATATCGCCCTCAGCATTTTATAGTAAAATATTTCTATCTACTGTAACACTATGATTTGATAGCGGAGCATAGGGTTGCTTTCTGTTTAAAGGCTGCTTTCTGTTTAAAGGCTGTTTATTATTGCATTTTGAGGTTGGCAGTGCGATAATATATTTTAACTTCAGAATTTTTGCTGGTGTTTGTGAGGATTTATGGAAAATTACGCAACAAAAAACACGGATGTTTTTTTATCTGCTCGGCGATTTCCAGAATACGAAGAGATTGGCATATGCAGACGTGAGCCTTTTCAGCGAGATAGAGACAGAATTATGCATTCTAGATCTTTCCGACGAATGATGCATAAAACCCAAATATTTAATGCGAACATGGGAGATCATTACCGTAACAGATTGACTCATACTTTAGAAGTGGCTCAGATTTCGCGGTCAATTGGAAAAGTTCTTGGGCTTAATGACGAGCTAATTGAGGCGATTGCATTAGGACACGATCTTGGACACACCCCATTCGGACACATTGGCGAGCGCACGCTCGATGGCATTTTACACAACGGACTTAATACAAATATTCCTGCGACAGGTGGACGGTTTAAACATAATTTTCAATCTTTAAAAGTTGTTGATCAGTTAGAAACACGTTGTGAGGATTATGCTGGTATTAATTTGACGTTAGCTACTCGCGAGGGAATTCTGAAGCATACTAAGACGGCCTATGCTGGGGAAGGCTTCTTGCACTACCCGGAGCTTGATTTTTCTAATATCGATTTAAGTGCACCTTCCTTTACTCTTGAAGGACAAGTCGTTGCCATCTCAGATGAAATTGCACAATGTACTCATGATTTAGAAGACGGTGTTCGGAGTAAGATTATCAGCTTTAGCGATATTCAAAATTATCCGCTTGTCCTTCAAGTCATTAAAAAATACGATATCTTCATTCCTCGCTCAACAGTGACGCCTACATATGATACTCGCAATCTAATAATTAAAAACTTGGTTGGTTTTTTAATCGAAGATGTCTGTATTGAATCTCAGAAGCGTATTAGTTTATATACAAAAAAATGCGGAATTCCGGATGCCAATAAAGGAGGCTTTAAGGAACTTTGCATTTCGTTTTCTCCTGATATTGAAAAAGCAGTGTTGGAATTGTTGAGTTTTATAAAAAGACTTATTGTTTGTTCAGAACAGATTACAATATCTGATTCAAAATCAAAAAATATCATCTCGTCTTTATTTGAGGCATTTTATCTTCATCCAAAACAGCTTCCAGACTATGCATTGAGTAAATACTGTAAACAAGCGGAGATTATTTTTGACCGTCTTTCCCTGGATGGTTTTCGCTTGCAACAAGACCCGGCTTTTGTTAGAGCTATCAGTGACCATATTGCAGGGATGACTGATCAATATGCTGCCAGGACATTCACATTGTTAACCATGCCCGAATATGTATAAACATTTTTAAAATTACGTAGGAGCAATTTGTTATGACTAATAATGTATATATGCATGGAATTCCGAAAGGGAAAATTATACGCGATGCAGTTCATGGAGATATATTTGTAGAAGATAAATTTTTGAAAATTATTGATACTCCTGAGTTTCAACGCATGAGAAGAATTAAGCAGCTTTCTGTTGCTAATATAGTTTTTCCTAGTGCAGATCACACACGCTTCTCCCATAGCCTTGGTTGTTTTTATGTTATGAAACAAATCATTGCGCATTTTGATTCTATTTTCGGGAAAATGGGCATTGAAGTTTCCAAGCAGGACAAAGATATCGCCTTACTGGCGGCGCTTCTGCACGATATTGGACACGGTCCGTTTTCACATGCTTTCGAAGACATTCATCCCAAAGGTGCCGCCCAAGTAAGCCATGAGACATGGACTTCAAGAATTATTACTTGTCATTCCGGAACTATTTACAAACAGATTGAAGAGACATTCGGCAAGGGGACCGCTGAAAAAGTTTCCGAATTAATTGAAAAGCAACGCAGAGTAAAGTCCAGTGAAGAAAACTATATTATTGAAAAAATAGATATTTTTTCGGTCCTTTCTTCTCTGATAAGCAGCCAATTAGATGCTGATCGGTTAGACTATTTAGTCCGTGATGCATATAATTGTGGAGTTTCTTTCGGAAAGATTGACATTCAAAGGATTATTTCTGCTCTAAGCTTAACTGTTTATGATAATCAGTACTACGTCTGTGTTCCTGAAAAATATATAGGTGATATTGAGGATTATTTGTTGGCTCGTTATCATATGCAAAGCGTTGTATACTACCATGATATGAAGGTACAGATGGAGCAAATTATCCAGAAGATTTTTTCAAGAGCACAAAAGCTTCATGAAGAGAATAAGTTGCCTAATTGTCCTCCTGCCCTTGACACGCTTTTTTCCAGCCATAATCTCCAAGTAGAAGATTATATTCGCATAGACGATTCGACTTTCTGGTGTGCATTTCAATCATGGAGCGAGTCCCCAGATGTGGAACTTTCGGATTACTGCTTGACAATTTTAAACCGCCAAAAGCTGCTTAAGTTAAATGCCCTGGATAACACCAGTACTGCATATCACCGATTTAAGGAAGATTTTTGCAAGTTGCTAAAAAAACACAATTATACGCTAGTTACTGAAGATTCTTTAGCTGAAAGTCCATTTTGGATTGAAAAGCGGTTTGTTTTTTCTGCATATAAACCCCAAAAAGAAAATATTTGGATCCAAACAGCTGCTGGATTTTTAGTAGATATATCTCAACAATCAAAAATTGTTCAACTAAGAGATGACGCTGCAGATGAGGCAGTTTTCCTTTCTGACAATGAACGGGTATGGATTAATCGAAGAATCTTAGAAACACTTCCGCTTAGTAATATGACTGAGTTTCAGAAAGCGTTGGACGAATTGATTCATAATTATGACATTCGAAATACAATTGAAATTGAAAAAAAGTATCATTTTAGCGATGAAGCGGTTTTTCAAGATGTGTTAGCCTATTTAAAAACAAGAGATGATGTCTACAGCTTTGATAAATCCCCTGCTTTTGAACAGGTTGACAGTTATTATGATACGCCTGACAAACTTGTCGAGTCTGCAAAATCTACCCTTCGGATTCGTCACAAGGATTGCAACTATGAGATAACTATTAAATGCCCTACTCCTGTCCAAATTAAAGATAATGGACAAAACGAGCGTTTCGAATTCTGTCATCCCATTTCAAGTAATTCTTTGTCAGGAGAAGAGGCTTTTATTGTTAAACATGTTCCCTCACTCAAAGATAAAACTTCAGAATTGAAAAATACGCTTACTATCATTAATAAACGAGAAATAATAAATATTTTGGCCAAAAAATCAGAAGCAAAATTTGAGATGGCATTTGACCACGTTACATATCAGGATGATTCAGGACACAAAGCATATGACTATCAGATTGAAATTGAATTAAAGTCAGATTATATCCATCGTGTTAATTTGAAAATGCTTACAGATGATTTGGAACGGAAAGTTTCTAAATTGGAGAGTTCGACTGAGTCAAAGTATAAACGCGGATTAACCAAACTTTCTGTCCAATGAGGTTATTGTTTAGGATTTTACAACCTTAACAAAAAGCATCATATTAGCAATACAATGAAGTAAGCGGGAGAGTCCTGAGAGTACAGGGCAGGAAGTTTCGTCTTCCTGCCCTGTACTTTTTGCTCTTTTGTGCTCACATGACCTGCTCCATGAAGTTGCCCATGGTTTCCGCTGCTTCATCCTGCTTCTGTCTGGTGGCGTGGGTGTAGGTGCGAAGGGTGAATCCGGCGTCGTAGTGGCCCAACATACTGGACACTGTCTTGATATCCACGCCGTTTTGCAGTGCCAGGGTTGCGAAGGTATGGCGGAGGTCATGAAATCTGATGTGTTCCAGCCCTGCGTCTTTCAGAATCTTCTTGTGAAGGTTGACCACGGAATCCGGGTAGTACATTTCGCCAGTAATAGGGGAGGGGAACATATATAGGGATTTCTTGGGTGCTTTTCATGTTCCTGAATCAGCAGGTCTACCGCCATCTGAGGGATGGAGACTTTTCGGACGGAAGTCTCCGTCTTGGGACGGGATAGGGTGAGTTCTCCGTTTGGATTCTTGATGTACTGCTTGCTGACTGAGATGGTGCGGTTTTTAATATCCAGGTCGGACCATAGCAGTGCTACCAGTTCTCCTTTGCGCAGGCCGCTGACCAGCTCCAGATAGAACATGGGCAGAAGCCCTCTGACGTTGGCAGCGTCGAGGTATGCTTTCATGTGCTCCGGCTCCAGAATTTTCATCTCGAATTTACGAACCTTGGGGGCGATACAATCATCCGTTGGATTACGGGGAATGAGTCGTTCTTTGACAGCCCGCTCAAAGGCGCAGTGGAGCATGAGATGAACGCTCCGCACCGTGGTACTGCTCAATCCCTGAGCACCGGTTTTGGTTTTCCGCTCTCGGCCCTTTTCCATCAGGTCCTTGTAGAGCTTTTGGAGGTCACGGGAAGTCAGCTTGGTCAGCTTGATGTTTCCGATGCGGGGGATCGTGTAGGTGTTGATCATCAAATCGTAGCGGTCTGCTGTGGCTACCCGCACATTGGGCTTGGCATAGAGGTCATACCAGGTTTTGAGCCAGGTAGCCACTGTGAAATCATCGGCACGAGCCACATCCATACCGTTTGTTTCCTCCAGCGCACGTTTCAGTTTTTCACGGACCTCAGCTTGCGTTTTGCCCAGCACGTTTTTGATGATCCGCTTGCCGGTTTTAGGATCGTGTCCTGCCGTGTAGCGAGCCTCCCACCGGCCATCTTTTCGCTTACGAATATTGCCTTCGCCGTTGGCGCGTTTTTTTGCCATTATTCCGTATCTCTCCTTTCCCAACTTTCACAAGCCTGCCGTTCATCTTCTGCCTCGAAGCTGTATGGCGGCTGGTCTGCCAGCAGCTCCTGCTGAATGCCCTGTGCCAGACGGTAGCCGGATATGAAGCTGTTCAGACAGGCTTCATCCCGCAGTTCATCTTCCATGTCCGCTATCCGTAGGAGCAGTTTCCGCCCTGGTTTATCCAGTAAGCGGGTGAGCTGATTGTGCGTTCTCTTGATTTTCCTATCCAGATTTTCCGCCCTTCTGGATGGAGCCTCGAACCTGTGGTAGAGGGCTTTCATATAATCATGCATTGTGTGCCACCTCCTGTCAGCGACACACAATACCGCAACCTCTGCTGAATAGCTATCCCCAACAGACTACAATTTTCAGAAAGTTATCAATTGCGGACAGGCTTTCTTTCTTTGTTTTGCGACGCAAATTTTGAGGTGGCGCATGAACTTGCGCTACCGACAGAGTGAGCCGCATCCGGATTCGGATGCGGCTCATTTGGGATCATCGCCACACTCATGCGTAGGGATTGTGCGCCGTTGGGTCCCCCGCGAACATATAGCAGAAGGCTTTGCCGTTGGCGATTGTAACGCCGACGCCGACGGCATCACCATTAGGGTCAATCATCGTCGCCAGATGGCCGGGGGAGTTCTCCCAGTTTGCCACAGCCTTTTGAGGAATCCTTTCTGGGTCCATGACAGTGAACGCTGTCAGGTTGGAGCCGAAGCCGTAAGGATACCCGGATGCTGCCACAGTCTCACATTCCGTTTGGTTATTATGGCGGGTGTACAAGTAGGCGGAGCATTCCTGCGCCGCATCCATGAGGGACTGATCCACCGCCAGTTCTGGAACGCCGTGCTTCTTCCGTACCTCGTTGATGCGCCGGATCATTTCCTCCCGAATCTCCATATCTGTCGGCTGGGAACTTATTTCCTGCACCGGGGCAATTCCGGTATACGGCGCGTCTGTGTCAATTTGCACGCCGTCAGACCAGTATACATTGAAGTCTACCTGCTGGCCGATATCCCTGAGCCGCACATAATTGTTCCCTGCAATGTTATAGGCGGTCATGGAGACCTGCCGGCCATCCACATAGATCTTCTGCCAAGTAGGTTCTGCTACGATTCCTGCGGCAGCTTCGCTCGCCAGAGCTGCGCCGATAACCATGCCCGTCACCATGGCTGTGATATTTTTCTTGTCGTGCTTCATGTCGATGCTCCTTTCCGTTTTGTAACACAAAGCAATACCACAGCCAGAGGACAAAAGCTATACGATTTTTGCGAAAGTGGTCTGTGATAAAATGTAGGCATTACCTCCGGGCGAGAGTTTCAGCGTTCAACGGCAGACGCAAAAACATCACTTTCCCTCAACGTTCTTATCTACCCATTCTTTGAGCTTGTCCTTGGGGATTACGATACGGGTGCCGATTTTCAGTGCGGGGAAGCCCTCGGTGCGGGCCAGTTCGTAAGCTCCGGCGCGGGAGATGCCTAATGCGGCTGCCATCTCAGGCACGGAGAGCGTCAGCGGAAGTTCCTCGTAGGATTTGAACGTCACTTTTTTCATTTGGTATCCTTTCTCCCATCCACAGCGGAGGGGACTTTTATTTGTTATCCTTCGTCTTGTTGATTTATTTCCCCACCATCTGGTGGAGGGGAGTGCCCGCAGGAGCTGCGGTCATTTCATGGTCATGTTCCAGCCGCCGTATTGCTGTTCCTCATGGTCATCCACCTTGTGGCCGTGGGCGAGGCGTTTCTCCCGCAGTTGTTCGCGGAGTTTACGGTCGGCGTGGATGAGTCCCGTGCCGCTTTGCGGTAGGGAGTTGTCCTGAAAGATATTCGCCATGTGGTGGAGCAGCCTTGTCACCGCAAGGAACACCTCCGGCGCTGTCGAAGCACTTTGCCTTTCCAGAAGGCATTGCGCGTAGCTGTGTCCCTGCTCTGCCGCCAGAGTCAACCATTGGATGCCCTCCTCCTTGTCCTGCTCAATCACCTTACCTTGGAGCAGTAGCTTTCCCAACAGATACTGTGCATGGGGATTTCCAGCCTGGGCAGAGGAGTAGATGTGCGCCATGGCTTTACGGGTATCTTTTCTTACCGAGTCTCCCTTCAGATATTCTTTGCCCAGACGGTAGGATGCATAGTGGTTTCCGTTGTGGGCGGCGTGTTCCAACCACTGGATGCCAGCTTCAGAATCGTGGACACTGACATCATCAGATAGCAGCAGCTTTCCCAGAGCATACTGGGCGGGAGCGTAACCGACGGTGGATGCCTTGTGAAGCCAGTTCATGGCCGCTTCGCTGTCCGGTATCACAAGGCTGCCATCCAGATACAGCTTCCCCATGAAATACTGCGCATGGACATCGCCGTTCTCCGCAAGTTCCCGCATACTTTCCACGGCGTCATCCCGCTCCGCCAGCGATGAGTATTCATCTTGAACGTCCATACGCAGTGTCCAGAAGTCCCAGGACACATTTTCATCTTTGCCCACCTCATCGCTATGGTCCAGGGTATCATCCTCGAAGGTGATTTCCCCCAGGCGGATGGTCTCCGCCTCCTGGATGACCGCGTTTTTGATTTGTCGGAACTCTTTTTGCTGTGACAGCGGCGGGCGACGGCGCTCTTTCTCAGAGTAGAAATCTTCCACCTGACTTTGCAGCTCCCACCACTTTTCATAGCACTCAGCCACGGTCGGGAGCTGCTCCATCTGGTCCACAATCTCATCTACCAACGCTTTTTGCTTCTTGGGAAGATAGCCGTAGGACTTCTTCCCCTTGACCGTTTCCAGTTGGAGGGCCAGCTCCTGCATGAGCCGCTCCGCCTCCGGGTGGTCGCAGATCCTGGTTCGCATCTGCTGGACCAGCTCCCGCATGGCCTGCCGCGCTTCCCGTACCAGCTGGTCACGGGAAACAGTTTTCTGTTCGTAGAGGTGCAGCATATCCTGTTGGAAGATTTCGTTGGTGAGCTTGGATTTGATTTGCCGGATGCCATCCTGAGACAGATACGCCTGACCGGGTTTTGCAGACCATGCCATCATATGCACATGGGGATGGTCGCCTTCGTCATGGAAGGCAGCATACCAGCGAAAGTCCTGGGGTGGGATGTTCATAGCGGCAGCGATATCGTTGCGGTGAGCGCGGAGGAGAGTCCTCCACGCCCCGGCATTGTCGTAGCCCAGCCGTTCCGCTCTCGGCCGCATTGCAATGTACTTCATGTAGCCATCCGATTTCTGAACGTCACTCCAGTTTTCCTCCAACGCTTGAGAGATGAATGTCGAAGCGTTAGCCTTGGTGGGATGCTCCTAGTAGTCAGCATACTCATCCAGCTCCCTTGCGTCAGGAAAATCCTTCACCAGTTTTGCGATGAGCTGTTCCTGTTTTCGAGTGGGAGGGCGGTCATCCTGAATCAACTCTACCCGCTCACGGGTGGCGATGTATCTCATGTAGCCGCCTGCCGAGTTGCCGCCTCCGCACTTGATGTAGGGACTTTTGACGATCAGCCTTGCCATCCGTCATCGTCCTCCCAGGATTCCCGCACCCGCTTTTCAAACGAGATGCGACCATTGGTCTGCTTCACATTTCGGACGCTCTCCGCGCGACGGCGGCGCAGGTCTTCCTCGCTGAACTGAAAGCTGTCCGCGATGATCCCGGAGAGCATATCCAATTCCACCGCCTGCTTGTAGGCTAGCGACGCCATTTTGTTTTCCATCTGTCCCACCCGACCGTCCAGATAGGACTGGATGGAGGTTGGGAGAAACAGTCCGGCGTCGTTGGCACTGAGATAGTCCAGGTAGAAATCAATCGCCCGTTCAATAAAGCCGGTGATGCTGAGGCTTCCATCCTCCTGATATCGTCGCTCCAAGCGTGCCTTTTTCTCTGGCGTCAGGTAGAGGGCAAATTTTTCTTTTCTGCTCAAAATGAGCTCCTTTCCGGGGCATGACCCCTACTTTTTTCTTGTGGGTGTAGGCTTTCGGGGATGACGACCGCAGAAGTGATAGCACCCCTTCGATTTTGACCCCACTTTGAAACACCCCGAAAACCCCCGTCAACTGCCCGCACTGCGGGCAGAAGTGATTGGGCAGAGCGTCGGTTCCGACGCCAGCCCTTTATCCTGCTTTCTTTTTCGTCCTCGGAAAAGCCGCAAAAGCGCAGGAAACGCAGTCATATCAACGTTTCCAACACATTGGTCGCACGGCCTTCAACACCTCCGGCACAAACGCCGCAACGTTCGTTTCAATGGGCTGCGGCGGGTACACACGCCACCCCAGCCCCTAACCGCGCACACAGCGGCTTACACGGCGAAACACGGGGCGCTTTGGATGGGAGCGCTATCATTACCCTCGGAGCTTTTTGCGCGGTTCGGAAACCCTGTGGGGCCGGGTGTCAGAACGGCGTACTTTGCCGCTTTTGGGCCTTGGTCGGGTGTGCTCCCGGAGAACGCAGAGAGCCTGCGGAACAGCGATGCGCTCACGCGCGTCGCTGCTCCGAGGCGTCGCGGCCCCGCTGGGCTGCGTGATCCCATTGCTGTTTCTCTCACCGCGTTGATGGGCTTCACGGTTTTGCTCAGCCGCTTCGTTGGCACACAGAAAATTGAGCGTCTGTTCTTTAGTTACAGCGGTGCGTTTTTTGAACCGCTGTTTGCGTCGATCCATGCGAGAAACTTATCCTTTGGAACAACGATCCGGCTGCCGATTTTGAGCGCGGGGAATTCGTTGCCATGCACCAACTCATAGGCACCGGCACGGGAGATCCCAAGCACTGCGGCAACTTCTGTCACGGAGAGCATCAGCGGAAGCTCGTCATAGCTTGTGTAGATGGAATGCTTCATTCTGTTCTTCCTTTCCTTATGCACCGGGCAACAAATTCACCGCGGACAGCTTGCGATGAATTTGCCGCCGCTCTGTTGTTCGTTCAACCGCAGACAGTTGACGCGTGTGAAAAATTTCAACGGCCTCATGGATCGGCCTGATGGTATAGCGCAGATTGCCGTTCTTTTTGATCCTGGATTTTGTCAGGACAGAGGTTGGCTCTGTGGAGATGAGTCCTTTCTCCGAGAGCGCATCGACATACTGCATGACCGTATTCTTTGCGCGTCCAACGGCCTTGCCGATCGTGGCATAGCTCGGCCAGCACTGGTAGGTGCTGCGGTTTTCAAGGCAGCGAAGATAGGCATACACTGCGATCTCGCTTGCGTCCAGCCCAAGAGAAAAGATTTCGTTCGGCATTGTAAAATAGTTTTTGCTGGGAAATTGATTCATGGTGTGTCCTCCTGTTCGTCGGGATGGAAGAATTGAATGAACTCCTTTGCGGAATGGACGATGCCCAATTCCTTGAGCTGCTGGTAGCGGATCAGGTCACAGACGGTGCGCAGACTGATCTCCGCGTATTCCAGCAGCTTATCGGTCGCCAGCATCTGTTGGTAGGCGTCCAGTTCGGTCGGCGCATCCGGGGATTGGAAGAAAGTGAGCAGTTCCTCTGCGGTCGGGACACTGTCCGGTGCGTCATGCTGTATTTCCTGCCGGATGTAGTCAATGACCTCCCACTCAGCGTGGGAGGTCAGGAAGCGCAGAAGCTGCTGTGTGCTTTGTTCAAATGGATTCATGGTCATACACGCTCCTTGTGTTCAGGTGAGACGATCATGACTGCGGCCAACTCAGTCGGAAAATTTGTCTCTCACCTATAAGGACACTCAGAGCGTGTTTGTAAACCAGAGAACAAAATTTTTTTCAAAAAAGCTGGGAAGCCCTGTCATGAGACAGAGCTTCCCAGCTTTTCGTGCAGCTTTTTCAGTCGCTTTGATACCGCCATTCTGGAGATGCCGTAGATCTGACCGATCTCATCCATCGTCAGCGCATCGCTGTATCGGAGGGAGAGCAGGTTTTGACCTTGCACATCCAGTTCCGCAATGGCCTTCCGCAGATTTTCAAGCTGGAGGTTCCTGAGCGCCGCATCCTCCACGGGACGCTTGACGCAATCCGAACCGGACGGCACCGTTTCAAACTCACTTTTACTCAGGTGCCTTGCGTCCTGTTTGTCCTGCGCCTGCTGCCGTTTCCGATCCTGCTCAAGGAAGTCCGCGACCTCCTTTGGCACCGATACTTGCTCACCATTGTAGACGATAACGACAGAGTCGTTCATTTTGTGTCCTTTCCGCTTTCAACGGAAGGGTACACACCCGCGCTGCCGGTACAGCGCCAAAAACTGTCGACCTTCATGGAACTTCCTGCGTACAGGGTGGTCATAATGCCCTACGGGGTCCATGAATGTCTGAGGTCACACTTACGGTGTGGACCTCACCGGAAAGCCGCGAGATTCGGCTTTCGCCTGTTATCAGTATAAAGCGGGCGCGGAAGATTGTCAAGGTAAGGCCTACAGTGCAAAATCAGGGGACGCCGTGCGCGGCGTCCCTGCTGAGTTGTAATAGAGCGAATGTAGGATCTACTGTGTGACCGATCGCATCGGCTTTTTCAAACACGGTCTACAATTCGATTGAGGTCCTTGAATCTCCGAAGGTCTTGATTTTGCCGACAAGAGCGTCCAGCGTTTTCACATCAGGAACTGCAAAACGCAACAGGACATTAAAGTTGCCGACCATGTGATAGAATGCCGTGATCTCGGGCGTCTGCACACAGAAGTCACAAAGCATAGGATACCCGGCAGCTTGTGGTATCGAGTAAAGAGACTATTAGAATCTCCAACGGCGGCTATAATGACTTTTTGGATGCGATCAACGTTTTCACTCCAAGGTGTTTCCCTTAAAGCGCCTTCGCCTCTTATCGTTAATACTCCGTCTTTTAGTTCCCACTCAATGCCATCAATGGTTCCGCTATCTTCACTTTCCGCTTCTGCGCCGTTATGAGTTGGGCTATCTGTTGGCCGTTCATGGCGCTCTCACAGCTAATGCAGAAAAAATCCCTATTACAAGCAGAGACCCCAAAAAGAATGCCTTTTTCATACGATTACCTCTACTTTCAAGAGACACAGCCATGAGTAAAACTCCAAAAGAGTAGTAATTGCAATGGTTCCCAGACATGGCTTCAACCGAAAATCATTCCATTGATATAGAAAGCGGAGCCCCTTTTTGGTAAAATTGACTTGAGAGAAAACCAACCAGAAAGGGGCTGGCCGCTATCTACCGACAGGAAATCATTCAGGATGTGACGCTGTTTACATCCCAAAGCGCCGCCATGTTTTACGACAAGCTTTTCAGCAGCTTGGACTTCACGCTGCCCAGGGCGGCAACCGGTATGTTCAATATACTTTTGCAAGCTAATCCAGTTCTCGATACCGCGCCGCGATTTCTTCTGTAATCGGCAGAAGCTGACAATCTTCAAGCGAATACACCTGATCGCATAACTGCTCAATATCCTTATAATGGTGTGAAGTCAGGAAAATGGTCTTGCCTTCCGCTTTCAGCATACGGATGATGGCCTTTACATCCTCATAGGTTTTGTAGTCCAATGCGTTAAAAGGCTCATCCAAAATCAGAATATCCTGCCCCTCCATAATCGCCTGCGCAAGCCCCAATTTCTGCTTCATGCCAAGAGAATAATTGTCTACTTTCGTTTTATTATCAGGGTCAAGCCCCACTTTGCTCATGGCCTGTCGGATTTCTTTTTCTCCAATTTTCCCTTGAATGTCCGCAAGGAATTTCAGATTTTGAAAACCATTGTAAATACCGATAAAGCCAGGGGAATTGATAAATACTCCCAAACTTTCGGGGAAGTCGCAGCCATTTTTACCAAGCTGGTTTCCGCGCACATATACGCTGCCCTGATCTGGCTTCTCAAAGCCGCATATAATCTTGAACAGCACCGACTTTCCGCTGCCGTTAGCGCCAACCAAACCAACAGTTGTTCCCTGTTCTACAGGCAGGGAAATATTCTGAAGAATTGCCCTGCCGCTAAAACTTTTTGATACATTTTTCACTTCAATATATGAACTCATATTCTGTCCTCCTAATTCAATATTTTCTTGTAGCCCCACATAAGGATTCCTGCAATCATCAGCGTTAAAATAGCGGCCTCTATACCAAAGGCGGACACAGCGGAAATTCCAATTCCCGGTTCCACAACAGAAATTCTTGTCAGGCTGGAAAGGCCAAAGGGCGAATAAGCTACCCAATTCCCCGGAAGGATACAGAGCAGATTTCCCGCCACTAACACAAGGAAACCGATTGTAACCTGTCTTGTGGCAATGTAGATGTCGAGCACAATCAGATATTGTGCCAATATATCAAGGCACTTCATTAAAACCGCATAGAGCATAAGCCTGAAAGAAACGATTGTTAATCCAGTGCTGAATAGGGATGCCCCTATAAGGCCAGCCATAAGCCAAAAGAATGCATATATTATGAGAAATTTTGTACTGACTGATAAGATCCCCTTCACTAAATGTCTACGGCTTTTTGCACGCACAGAAATAAAAATAGATTGTCCGTTTACCGTATGTTCCACAAAAGCTGCCAGCAGGTATAGCGGTACACCGCTGGTAATAAGCATTTCCAGAAATGGGAACACCTGAAAATATCCTGTTCCGTGTCCCGCAAACAGCGAATATATCCATTCTGCGTCGGATTCTGCTGCGCCATATCCCAGCCCTTTATAAAGCGTAATTCCAACCACAACGGCCAGAAGGATCAGAATATTGCGTTTCGTCATCAGCTCATAGGAATAGTACGCGGCAATACCGTGACATTTCAGGCGAAGTTGGGGCAAATGCCCCCGCCATGCGAACCGTACAGAAAACATAATTGTCAGCATGAATAGCAGCAGCGTGAATCCTGTAATCCATGGACGAGCCGGCTCTCCAAAATTGTGGTGTAAAATCAGCAAATGATTAAAACTCGTCAGCGGAATATTTTGAATTGCCGGAAGCTTGATCCACACAGCCGAGAGGACATAAAGAACGATTACAATTCGGATCGTCCACTTTCTCTCAGTGAAATGCCCAATCCACATACAGATTCCAAATATCAGCCAACTTCCAATAAGCTGAAAGAGGGTAAAGCAGACAAACGCTTGCAAGGGACTGACAAAAAGCTGTTCCAGAGCGGAAAACAACTCGGCTTCCGTTGTACCTGCAGCAAGGTTCCATTCGTTGCCTAAAGGTAATCCAATGCCAGACAGAAGAATTGCCCCAGTTTGAACAGCCGTCAGAATGACTGCAATCAAACCGACCCCAATCCATTTTTTCAGAAAATAAGAATGGTAACTTTGAAACCGTAAGATTATTGGCTCTCCATCGTCATCAATAAAGGAAAAGCAGCTTAACAGTACAATCGGCAGCACAAAATAGGTCAGATAGTAATGGTCTGATACCGCCGACAAGATGTGCCGCTCGTATGCAATACCTCCGTTTAACCTCCCGCTGATGGAAAAAAGTATACAGCCGGCAAATAGGGCAAGCGACTTTCCATATCCCCACAAACGGAGATTTTTCCTGATAAGCGCAATCATAACGGACTCCTAAATGGTTACGACAGCATTTTTCTTAGAAAGGAGAAACGCTGTCAGGCCAATCACAATGCTTAAAACGATTGGGCCAAAGAAGAAAGAGAAGATTGACACGACCTCTGGATTGACTGTTGTGGGATCAAAAGCTACGACCAGCCGCAGTCTCTCCAGGCAGAGAATAGCCAGGACAAAATTTTCTAAAATGGAATACATAAACGGCCCGGTAAGGATTACAAAAATGTTCTTGCAGTATAAAGCGAGGATAAATCCGAAGGTCATTACAAAAAGGCTGACTATGCCTCTCCAAAGGGACAGGGCAACTGCATATAACAGCGGGGTCTTTATAAATGCGTTTTCAAATATATGGCTAAACGGATTTTCAACGAAAGGAACCACTGGCGGTTTCACATAGAGGGCAAACACCGCCGATAGTATATAAGGAATCACAATAATACAAAGGGTTCCCAGCGCATATGCAATCCATTTGGCAGTCAGGTACTTCTTAATTTTCACTCGCGGCATGATATAGAGCAGGAAGTTGTTTTTGCGCTCGTAATACAAATTCCAGCATAGCGGCACCACAACAAACAGCGGATAAAGCAGAGAAAACAGTTCTGTTCCAACTTCCCATGCCTCTAAATCGTAGTGTAGTGTATAGTTTTGATAAATTGTGCAGGACAACACACTCATGGCGATTGCCAGAAGAACTGTTGTCAATAGCACCGGCAGAAAAACTTTTTTCCACTCATTTCTCACAAGGCCTATCATATTCATTCATCCCTTTCTTTGCTTTTTCCAGTATATCGAACTCTTTCAGGCGCTTCAATAGCCCGGAAACAAGAGAGGGTTTTAAGGGAACAAGATAAATTTCGTTCCCTTAAAACCCTCGTTCATACCCTTTTTTTATGGCATGAGTACGCCAAAGACAACATAATTTTCATTCAAAATGGATTCGTTACGGGTCAGGATTTTTCCATGATACCGTTCCGTCATGCGTAGGATGTTATACAGGCCAAAGCCGTGGCCGTCCCGATTTGCCTTTGTAGTTACACCTTTTCCAAACAAGGCCATAAATTCAGTATTTGAAAGCGGAGGAGCTGGATTGGCAACTGTCAATTCCAGAAAGTCCCCCTGTTTCTTACTGGATAAAAAAACCGTACTTTCTTTCGGTGAAGCCTCGATTGCATTATCCAATAAAATTCCAATAGCCTCGATCCATTCTGTTTCCGGGGTAACAGTTTTCTTGAAAAGACCATGTAAAGATAATTCTATGTGACGATTTGCCGCTTCTGCCTGCTTTATTTTCCCAAACAGCATCCCGGCAATCATTTTGCTGTCGCATGAGAGCAGTTCCCGGTCATTAAGACTGATTCCAATGCTTCCCGTGAGAGCCGTCACTTCTTTCCGGACTTCTTCTAAAGTATCAGCAGAGGTAACGACAGCTTCAATCGCCATCATCCGGTTATTAAATTCATGCTGTCTTGCCCTAACCTGTGAGATCAATTCTTCTACAATAGGCACATACTGCTCAATCATGTGGATTCGCTTTTGCTCCTGCATTCGACGCTGATGTAGGAACAGCAATATACTGTCCAGCAGCAGTACCGCAAGGATCAGTATAATAATTATCCATAGATTGGCAAGAAGCCTATCCACATCAAAAGAGAGAATCGAAAGCACTGTCATGAGAAGCACAGCGATATTGGTGGATACGATCAAAATTGTAAAATCGCTTCTTTGGACGAGCTGATGGATTAAGCCGAAAAGCGGCGTGAACTCCAGTACAACTATAAGGCACAATGCCGCTACACGGCTACCCAACAGGAGTAAAATATCCGTAGCTCCGCAGGCAGCAAAAAGAACCGCGCACAGACATTTGACGAACAGGAAAACGGAGAAAGCTGCCATTGTGCCGCAGAAAACCGTTCCGCTGGATTTGGAGCCGAAGCAAATACTGCTCAACAACAATACTGCAAAAAGCAAAAACAGCAATCCAACGATGTTGTCTGCTGGTAGCATTTCAAAACCTTCGCTGCGGAAAGATGCCGTCATATTTGCGCCAATAGAGAAATCCATTCTCGTCACAACACAAATTACAAGAAAAATAGGAAAAATGAAAAATTCCTTTGCCTTTATTTCTGCTTTTTGCCGGAAAACGACTTCACAGCAGAGAGCCAGTATTCCCGCATCCAATCCCAACTGTATCAGATTCATTAGAAAGTCCATGCTTACCCCCACAATTCGGCCTGATATTTATTTCCGACGGGGATTGTATCTGTAAATCCTTTCAGACAAATCTTCCGCCCAGATTTGTCAATTTTCTCGATATGGGATTTGTTCACGGCATAACTCTTATGGCACTGAACAAATGCCGGATCATCAAGCAATGCCAATAGTCCAGACAAAGTGTACCCAGAAATAGTATCTTCTTTGATACCGGACAGACGGCTGATGGTATGGATCACAAGTTTTTTCCCAAAGGCTTCGATATAGGCAATATCCTGTGCAGCATATTCTAAAATGAATTGCTTCTGCTCAATCTGGATGGTTTTGGCTTGTTGGTTCATCTGTTTAGACAATCCCAGCGCGTCACGAAATGCCGCCGCAAATTCTTCTTCGCCAAATGGCTTTACAAGAAAACTGTAACACTTCACATCTCGATAAGCCGAAAGTTCTTCTCCTGCCAATGCCGTTTCAAAAATGATCGGCGTATATTTATATTCCGGCAATTCGCGGAGCTGCTTTGCTAAATTTGTTCCTTTATAGTCCTCTAACTGAATATCGAGGATAAACAAGGAAATATCGTTCGCTTTTGCGTATTGCAGGGCATCGCCTGCTTCGGGAAAAGAAACCACGTCCAATTCAGCGAATATTTTATTGATATATCGGATTATCCTTTTTACTGCATCTGGATTATCCTCTACTAATAATATTTTACTCATTATGATGGTTCTCCACTATTATCTTTGAATTTTACAAATTAATTATAGTATAATCTTTTTCGCCCAAAGGTACAAGCAGCAAGGGTTGAAATTAGATAGTCAGGCAAACGAAATGATACCTCGTTCAAATAATGGCACCTGAAATGTAAAATCCATTTAAGATGATTTTTACAGTCTACTGATTTGTTGTATGGAGAGGATAGGACGGTAGTCGTACTCTTTGATTGGTACAAAATAAGCATAGCACCCGAAGCGGATATGAAGCCTCGGAGGCTATGC
>ENA-UOJR01001694-UOJR01001694.1-human-gut-metagenome-genome-assembly--contig:-C115P-NODE-1694-length-17974-cov-5.896702_pt1 | contig 17974 bp, 16 predicted proteins | sample MGYA00242354_ERZ723901 | MGnify/ENA metagenome assembly ERZ723901
TGAATTGGAGCGCGGGGTCTCTGCCCGCCTTCTTGGCGCTCTCCGGCCCTGACTCCTGGGAGCCGGTGACGTGGTTGGAGTGGCCCCAGAACAGATCCCCGTCGTTGAACCAGAACTCGAACCCGCCCTGGGGCAGCAGCTGGATGGACTCCAGCTCCATGCGCTCCATGAACTGCTCCTGGGTGACCAGCGGCGCGCCGCTGTCCTCGTCCTCCTCCTCCCGGGCGTCCGCCGCCCAGTCGTTGGCCAGGGAGAGCAGCTCTTGGGCGGCATAGGAGCGCACCCGGTGGTCCCAGTCCGCCTGACTGGCCATCAGGGTCCGTCCGGTCTCCTGGGCGGAGGCCATCTCCTCCGGCACGCCCCGGTCGAAGTCCAGGGCGATCTCGCTGCCCAGCCAGTCCACGGTGGCCTCGAACCAGTCCACAGTGCGGTTCAAGGTGAAGGTGCCCAGCCCCTCCACCCAGGTGCTCACAGGCTTTTTCTGCTCATCCAGGATGGCCTTCAGGTCGGGGTCGAAGCCGGGCTGGGGCAGCTCCAGCATCAGCAGGCGGCTGCCGTCCACAGAGAGCCGGGCCCGGCACTTGATAATGAAGTCCCGGGGCACCCGCTGGCGCAGATAGTCCATCAGACGGTCGTCGGCCAGGGCTACCAGGCGGAAGTCACCCTGGTGGATGTCAGGGCTGTCCTCCTCCATCCAGGCGGTCAGGCCGATGGAGGCGGTCCACAGCTTCTCCCCCTGGCTACGCCCGCCGCCGAAGCCGCTGGCCCCGGTGACGGCCAGGATGTTCAGCTCCTCCGGCAGAAAGTCCTGGCCCAGGGCGCGGAACTCCTGGGGGACCTCCGCGGCGTCCTGCCGCGTCTGCCCCTCCTGAGCCCCCCTCTGCTGCCGCTGCTGTTCCTCGGGGATCTCCCCGCCCTTTTTTTTGAAAAATCCGAACATGGCCCAAACCCTCCTCTCTCAGCGGATCTCTATTTCCCGGTGGAGCCGAAGCCACCGGCGCCCCGCTGGGTCTCATCCAGCTGGTCCACCATCTTCACCTGGGCCTGGACCACCGGGACCACCATCAGCTGGGCGATGCGGTCAGCGGGCTGGATGACGTAGTCTGCGTCCCCGGAGTTCTGGAGTCCCACCAGGATCTCTCCCCGGTAGTCGCTGTCGATGACGCCCACGCAGTTGGCAGGGGCGATGCCGTGTTTGATGCCCAGGCCGCTGCGGGCGAAGACCAGGGCCACATAGCCGGCGGAGGGGAGGGCGATGGCGATGCCAGTGGGGATCACCGCCCGCCCGCCGGCGGGGATGGTCACCGCCTGGTCCACACAGGCATGCAGATCCATGGCGGCGGCGCCGGCGCTGGCGTAGAAGGGGGCGGGGATCTCTGCCCCGATCTTGGGGGAGAGGGCTTTGACGTTCAGTTCCATAATGATCGGCTCCTTTGCGGTCAGTTAGTATCAACAGTCAGATGGGGCGGTCCGGGGACGGCTCCTGGATGTCCACCGTCCGGACGTACCGCCGCAGGGGGAATTCCCCGTCGTGTCCCTCCCCGGAGAGAGTGCGGGACATGCTGCCCGGCGGGGCGATCCGGGTCACTCCGGCCCGGGCGAGGAGCTGGGTGAGGGCGGGCCGGTCCTGGGCCGGACAGAGCAGCCCCGCGGTCTGGAGACGGCCCTTCTGCCGCCTCAGGACAGGGAGCAGAGCCTTCTGGGGCAGACACTTCACCAGCACATTGCCGTGGAGGGGGGAGAGCTCCAGCTCCCGGTCCTCCCGCAGGGTGAGGGAGCAGCCCCGGCCGGGAAACAGGGTGCCGGGCAGCCGGTCGGCGGCGTGCTCCAGCCGGGTCTCCCAAGCGTACAGGCTCCCCTCCCCCTTCTCCCCAAGGGCAGCACGGAAGCGGTCCGTTGCCCGCTCCAGCAGGGGGACAAAGCTCCGGCAGAAGGCCTCCCCCTCCCCGAGGGCGTCCGTGTCCAGAAAGATGACCTGGCAGGAGGAGCAGAGCAGTCCCCCGGTCTGGATGAGGTGCTCCGCCAGAGCGGAGAGAGCGTCCTCCTCTCCCTCCCACCGGGACAGATAGGCAAAGCTGAGGCGGTGGCCCCACTCCATCAGCTTGCAGCCGGGCGGGGCCAGCTGCCGCAGGGCAGTCACCGCCCCGTCGCCGCCCCACACCACCGCCCCGTCTGCCAGATCTGCCAGCCGTCGCAGGGCGGCGGTGTCCCGGGATGGGATCTGGAAGGCGTAGAGGAAGGGGGCCAGACGGGGCTCCTGCTCCGTCAGTAGCTGAAAGACGGCCAGGGAGAGCCCCTGGTCCCCGGAGGGCAGCTTCACCAGATTGATATTGCCGGTGAGCAGGCCCTCCACTGCGCTGAAGGCGGGCAGGCCGTCTACATTGCCGGCGGTGACATGGAACAGGGTGCCCAGAGGAACGGTCTGGGTGCGGCCGAAGGGCCGCTCCTGAAAGGAGTAGAGCGGGATGCCCAGCTCCACGGCCAGCTTGTATTCCAGGGCCTCCCGCCGGAGCAGGGGGCGGATGTGCGCCACCTCCCGGCGCCCGCCGGGACCGGCGTACCGGAGGATGAGCGGGTCCAGCTCTCCCCGGTCCAGCCGCTCCCCCACAGCCTGGAGGGCGGAGATGACGGTCTCCGGCTCCAGGGTCCGGCAGGCGCGGGTCTCATTGACCGCCTCCTCCAGCTCCTCCAGCACCTGGGACAGCTGGCTGTCCGGGAGCAGGCGTCCGTTGGCGAAGATCAAAACCCCTCCCCCTTTCCCAGCAGGTCCGCCGCGCCGGCGGCGCAGGTCTTGATGTCCCCCAGGCCCACCCGGCCCAGCAGGGTCAGGTAGGGGGAGGTCAGGCCGCACCCGCAGGCATCCCCCGGGGTGAGATAGCCCAGGTCGTCAGTGACCACGCTGGTGACCGGAGTGGCCCGGATGAGGGGGGAGATGAGGTTGACCAGCCCCACCTGTCCCATGGGCAGGGGCTCCAGGGTGGCCGGGTCACGGATCAGGACCCGGGAGTAGATGGGCACATGGAAGTGGTGACTGGGGCAGGTGTTATAGAAGATGGGGTGCTCTACGGCGCCGAACAGCTCATGGATGTCCTCCTCCCCCACCCCCAGCACCCGCCGGACCAGGGAGTAGAGCACTGACTTGTCCACCTGCTGCTGCCAGTGCTGCTTCCAGCCCCCGGCCAGCAGGATCTTGGAACCGGGCCGCAGGCGCAGAGAGATGCCCAGCTCTTCCATCCGCTTCAGTCCGAACCAGAGATAGGAGGGGAAGCCCACGATCCGGGTGGGGAAGGGAGAGCGGGAGAACCGCTCCAGGGCCTCCACCGCACCGTCCAGGTCAGGGACGTAGCCCTCCCCCTGCCAGCGGAGGGCATAAAAGCGGCGGAGGGGCGGGGCGAAGAAGGTCATGCCGAACATGGTGCGGGTGACGCCGGCAGAGCTGCGCCGGTCTGGCTTGTAACCCAGCACAACATAGTTGGCGGGGCGGAAAGAGATGAGCCGGTGCCGCCAGCCCAGCCGGAGGACCATGGGGACCTCCGCCCAGATGCAGCCCAGGTCGAAGCCCACCTGGCTGAAGGTGCCGCTGGTCCCCGAGGAGGTGACCTTCATCACCATCCGCCGCCGGGGCATGGAGAAGAGGGCGTGGCGCTTGAAGAACAGGGTGGGCAGCATGGGCACCCGGACCAGGTCGTCCATGGTGCGCAGCTGGTCCGGGGAGAAGCCCAGGTGCTCCGCAATGGCCCGGTACTGGGGGCAGCGGGCCATGTGGAAGGCGCAGCAGTCCGCCGTCGCCTGGAGAAAGAGCTGGTCTGTGCTGGGCAGGTCATAGGGCCCGCGGTGCCAGAACAGGCGCTGCCGGCTGAACATAGGGGGGACCTCCTCTCCGCGTTCCGCGCTTTATTCTACCCCCCGGTAATACAGGCCCCGGGTGTAGTCGTTGGGCTGATAGCTGCCCCGGCCCAGGTAGCGCTCCAGCACCTGGACGCACTCCCGGGCGTTCTCGGTGGTGAACATCAGACGCCCTGCCCAGAGACCCAGGCGCTGCCAGTCTCCGGCCTTGTCCGCCAGGAACAGCTTCTTGGAATTGAGGATCTCATTGCGGCAGCCCGGGGCTTTCACCACAGGGAAGCGCTCCCCCTTCCGGTCGGTAAGGAGGTTCACGTTGGCACAGGTGTGCCGGCCGCTGTGGTTGTGGATGATGCAGTTCTCGGTGATCATCAGGGGCAGGCGGCCGTAGACCACCAGCTCGGTGTCCAGCCCCTTGGACAGGTCCCGGATCTGGGCCAGCTTCAGCTCAAAGGAGAGAGTGGCGGAGCGGAAGCCCAGGCGCTTAAGCTCCTTCAGCGTCTGGCCGTTGAATACCCCCAGACCGTAGTCCCCCCGCAGGGTGAAGCCCAGCTCCGCCGCCCGGCGGGCACTGTCCAGGGTGCCGGCCAGGGCGTCGGTCACCCCCATTGCCCGCAGCCGTTCCAGCTCCTGGAAGAGGGCGGGTGCCTCCCGGTCGGTGCAGATGCGGGGCAGCAGGGCGGCCACCCGCACCCCGGCCTTCTGGGCCTGCTCCACCACCTCCGGGTGGGCCGCCCCCTCCCCGGCGGGGAGGTAGAGGAGGGCGGGGGGGGGCGGCGCAGCGCCGGGCTGAGCTGTTCGGCGGCGCGCACAGAGAGGGTGTAGACAGGGGGCTGCTTCCGGTTCTCATAGCGCACCCCGGGGCGGAAGGGCTCGCAACGGCGCTCCGGCAGTGCGGTGCGCTGCCGGCCCAGCTCCTCCAGAGCCTGCCGGCGCAGGGCGTTGAGAGCCGACAGGGGGAGGGAGAGCCCTTCATCCACGTGGACGGTGACCTTCTCACAGGAGAAGGGAGTCCCTCCGGTGCGGGAGAGCTGTCCCTCCACCTTCTCACGGGTCAGGGGGACGTTCACCGCCTCCTCCGGCACCGGGCCGGTGACGGAGGCCAGATGCTCCTGAGCGTCCTGGACGGCCACCTGGGCGGGCTCCCCCCGGCGGAGCATGGCGTACATCCGCACCGGCTCCTTCCGGTTCTCCCCGCTCTCATAGGTGGCCCGGGCCTGGGTGAACAGCTCCCGGGGCTCCGCCTCGTCCTGACGGGTGCCGAACATCTCCGGCCCCGTCTGCCCCAGAAAGTAGCCGTCCGTGAAGCCGTCCCGGGAGAAGGCGGAGCGCAGCTGCTCCAGCTCCTCGGCCGTGGGCTCCCGCCCCTCCCGGATGGCCCGGGCATAGATGCCAGTGACCACGGCCACATACTCGGGGCGCTTCATCCGCCCCTCGATCTTAACACAGGCCACCCCCATCTTCCTCAGTTCCCGGAGGTGGCCTGCCAGGGACATGTCCTTCAGGGACAGGGGGCTGCCGTCTGCCTTGTTCCCCCAGCCGTACTTCAGCCGGCAGGGCTGGGCACACAGCCCCCGGTTGCCGCTGCGTCCCCCGATGACGGAGGAGAAGAAGCACTGGCCGGAGTAGCACATGCACAGGGCCCCGTGGGCGAACACCTCGATCTCCACCGGAGAGCGGGCGCAGATGTACTCGATCTGGTCCCGGGACAGCTCCCGGGAGAGGACCACCCGGCTCATCCCCAGGTCGGCGCACTGCTTCACTCCGTCCAGGCTGTGGACTGTCATCTGGGTGGAGGCGTGGACCGGCAGGTCGGGCACCGTCTGCCGAAGCATCCGCAGCACCCCCAGATCCTGGACCAGTACCGCGTCCACCCCCATGGCGCTGGCCTGGGCGGCCTCCTGAGCGGCGCCGGCCAGCTCCCGGTCGGTGAGCAGGGTGTTCAGGGTGAGGAACACCTTGACGCCCCGCAGATGGCAATAAGAAACCGCCGCCGCAGCTTCATCCCCGGTGAAGTTCTTCGCGTTGCGGCGGGCGTTGAAATCCCCATATCCCAGATAGACGGCGTCTGCCCCGTTCTGCACGGCGGCGGTGACCGCCTCCATGGACCCGGCAGGGGCGAGAAGCTCCAGCATAAGGCACCTCCCGTAAAGATCCGCCCTCAGGCGGCGCGTCCGCAGGGAAGAGGGGCCCCCGTCCCCGGCGGGGAACCCCTCTCCTGCGCTTATTTGTGGTTCTGGAGCTTGAAGATCTCCCGCTTGGCCTCGGAGAGCTCCATTTTCAGCTTGGTGGCCTCCTCCAGATACTCCTTGATCTGGCGGCGCAGGTTTTCGGCGGCCTCCTGCTCCTTGAAATACTGATCCGCGATGTTCATGGCGGCCAGAACGGCGCCGTCCGCCTGGGAGAGACGGCCCTGGGAGAGGACCTCCCGCATCTGGCTGTCCACATGGGCGGCCACCCGGCGGACATAGTCCTCGCCCTCGGCGGCCACCATGGTGTATTCCTGTCCCGCGATGGAGACGGTGATCTTGTTTTTCATCGTGAAGCCCCTCCCGGTCTCTGCTGTTTCAAGATGGCAATCATTATACCACAGAACAGGCCGCTTGAAAAACAAATTTACCATGAATTTTTTATTTTTTTGCCCTTGGGATTTTGGAGGTTTACGCCGGGGCGATTTTAGAGTAAAATGGTCGCAGACTTTTGTGGAAGGGAGGGGCATGGGATGACCGGACCCCTGATGCCGGGCAGCATCCTGTCCATGCCGGCGGCGGCGGCCGAGCGGCTGATCCGGCTGGACAGCGGAGACGCCGCCCTGCTGTATCTCTACCTGCTGGGCCACGGGAACGCCGCCGGCCTGAACTGGCCCCGGGAGCGGCTCCAGGGGGCGCTGGACCTGCTCTCCGCCCAGGGAATGGCGGGGGCGGAGGCCGCTCCGCCGCCCCCGGCACCCCCTGTTCAGGAGGCGCTGCCCCCCGAATACACCACCCAGGACGTCACTGCCGCCCTCCAGGAGGCGGGCTCCACCTTCTCCGCCCTGGCGGACGAGGTGGAGCGCCGCCTGGGCAAGCGGCTGTCTGCCAATGACCTGAAGATCCTGCTCACCCTGTATGACCACTTGGCCCTGCCCGGCGAGGTGATCCTGATGCTGGTCACTTGGTGCATCGAGGAGACGGAGCGGAAGTACGGGCCGGGGCGGCGCCCCTTCCTCTCCCAGGTGCGCAAGGAGGGCTTTGCCTGGTCCAGGCAGGGCATCGACACCGTGGAGGCGGCGGAGGCCCACCTGAAAAAGCTGGCTCAGCTGCACACCAGGGAACGGGAGGTGCTGCGGCTGCTGGACATCCCGGCCCGCCCCCTGGTGGAGCGGGAGAGGACCTATATCGCCGCCTGGCAGGATATGGGCTTTGACAACGAGGCCCTGCGCCTGGCCTATGAGAAGACGGTGATGAAAAAGCAGTCTATGGACTGGGGCTATATGAACGGCATCCTGCGCCGCTGGCACGAGAAGGGGCTGCACACCGTGGCGGCCATCCAGGCCGGGGACGGCCTGCGCCGGAACCGGGGCGGGGCGCCGGCCCAGGGGCGGACTCCCCAGCCCGGAGAGGAGCGCCGGGTGCGGGAGGACATGGAGCGGATGCGCCGCCTGATGGAGCAGATGAAGCGGGAGGAGGAATAAGAGATGTCATATGACCCTGCGGTCCTGCGCCGGGCCACCGCCCGGCTGGAGGGGGAGCGCCGCGCCCGGGAGGAGCGGCAGCAGGCCCTGCGGCGGGCCGCTTGTCAGCGCCAGCCCCGGCTGTCGGAGATCGACCGGCAGCTGCGGGGCACCATGACCGAGCTGTTTGCCGCCTCCCTGCGCCGGGGGGAGGGGGGCGCTCCCACGGTGGAGGAGGTGCGGCGGAAGAACCTGGCCCTCCAGCAGGAGCGGGCGGAGCTGCTGGCCCGCATGGATCTGGCGGAGGACGCCCTGGATGACAAGCCCGCCTGCCCCCTGTGCGGGGACACGGGCTGGAGGGGCACTGAGATGTGCCGCTGCCTGCGGGCGCTGTGCGCCCAGGAGCAGATCCGGGAGCTGTCCAAGCTGCTGGACCTGGGGGAGCAGTCCTTCGACACCTTCCGGATGGACTATTACAGCACCAGCTTCTGGCCCGAATGGGGCACCTCCCCCCGGGAGAACATGGAGCTGGTGTACGAGGTGTGTCTCAACTATGCCCAGAAGTTCGGCCGCTTCTACTTCAAAAACCTCTTCCTCAGCGGGGCCCCCGGGCTGGGCAAGACCTTCCTGTCTGCCTGCATCGCCCGCACTGTGTCGGAGAACGGACATTCGGTGGTGTATGACACAGCGGGGAACGTGTTCGCGCAGTTCGAGGCCCGGAAGTTCCTCCGGGACAGCGACGACGGCCGGGAGGCCCGGGACGAGACCCGGCGCTATCTGGGCTGTGACCTGCTGATCCTGGACGACCTGGGCAGCGAGCTGACCACCCAGTTCACCCAGTCCGCCCTCTACGAGCTGATCAACGGGCGGCTGGTGGGGGGAAAGCGCACCGTCATCTCCTCTAACCTGTCTATGGAGGAGGCTGCTGTCCGCTACTCCCCCCAGATCGCCTCCCGGCTGGAGGGGGAGTACCACCTGCTCCACTTCTTTGGGGAGGACATCCGGCTCCTGCGGAAGAAACAGCGTTGAAGAAAAAGACCGCCCAGGCCGGGAAAGGGCCTGGGCGGTACGTGTATCTTCAGCTTTTTTCCTGGAAGACGGCGCCGCAGCTGCGGCAGGTGACGGTGATCTTTCCCTTGCCCTTGGGTACCCGGAGCTGCTGACCGCAGCTGGGGCAGCGGAAATAGCGGTGCTCCTTGTCCCGGTGCATGGTGCGGCGGAGGTGGAACCAGTTGATGGCCGGTCCGGCCAGCTGCATAAACTTGGCGTTCTCCGCCCGCCGGCGGGGGAGATTGCGGGACAACATTCGAAAAAGTCCCCAGACGATCACAACGAGAGACAGCCAGTACAGGGGGAGAAAATTGGTCCAGATAGAAATAAAATAAAAGATCAGATACAGGACCAGCAGGAAAACATTGAGCTGGTCGCCGCCGTACCGGCCGTACATAAAGCGCTGAATGGCATTCCGGATCATGAAAGAGCCTCCTCTGGAAAGCGGGAACCGTCAATTTGGCATGTTGATATGATACCGCGGGAAATGGCGGCGGTCAAGGAACCAATCGTAAACAAAATGTAAACTGTCTTGCGCGGACGGACAAATTGGGCTATACTGTCGAAAAAAGGAGGGCGGCCATGAAGCGGATCGACAAGGAGAACTACTATCTGGACATCGCGGAGACGGTGCTGGAGCGCTCCACCTGCCTGCGGCGGTGCTACGGAGCCATCATCGTCAAGAACGACGAGATCGTTTCCACCGGGTACAACGGCGCGCCCAGGGGGCGGAAAAACTGCATGGATCTGGGCTACTGCACTCGGGAGGCCATGAATGTGCCCAGCGGAGAGCGGTATGAACTGTGCCGCTCGGTCCATGCGGAGATGAACGCCATCATCTCCGCCGCACGGCGGGACACCCTGGGGGCCACCCTCTATCTGGCCGGACGGGAGGCCAAGAGCGGCGAGCTGCTCCATGACGCCACCTCCTGCTCCATGTGCCGGCGCCTCATCATCAACGCGGGCATAGACCGGGTGGTCATCCGAAACACCGAGCGGGAGTACTCCGTAGTCCGTGTGGAGGACTGGGTCCGGGAGGATGACTCCCTGCCCCAGCAGGTCTGAGCGGGAAGGCCCGGCGCGCCCATCCGGCGTGCCGGGCCTTTTTCTGCCCTCCGGGCGGAGCGGAAAATCCCCCAAGCAAAAAATATGAGAGAAATGCTGGCAAAATAAATAAAAAATTTGTCGAAATATGGGAGCACGTTATGAAAAGAGTAAAAATGTCTGACAATAAATTTGTGGTAAATGTGAATAAATCTTGACAGAGACCGCAGTTGCCTTTACAATATGAACAGGACACAAATGAAAAACATGGGGGAAGTTTTTCAGTTGTCGCAAGGATGCTCCGCCGCTGTGCGGCACGGCGCGCCTTGCGGCTCATTTTATGCCGAAAAGGCAGCCGCGGCGGTCCGCCGCAGGGAACGCAGGTTCCAAGATCTGAAATTTATGGAGGTGTAAAAACCCAATGTTACCCTATATGATCGGGGGCGTCGTGGCTGTGCTGGCCTTTGTGCTGGGCGGCCTGTTCGGATACCAGCGGCGCAGGGCGACGGCGGAACGGGAGATCGGCTCCGCGGAAGAGGAGGCCAAGCGCATCGTCAACGAGGCGTACAAGAGTGCCGAGAGCAAGAAGCGCGAGGCGCTGGTAGAGGCGAAGGAGGAGATCCTGAAGGCCCGCAACGAGTACGAGCGGGAGGAGAAGGAACGCCGGGCCGACCTGCAGAAGCAGGAGCGCCGGCTGCAGCAGAAGGAAGAGAACCTGGACCGCAAGACCGAGAACATGGAGCGCAAGGAGGAGCATCTCTCCAACCGTTTGGCCAAGCTGGAAGCCACCCAGGCCGAGGCGGAGGAGATCAAGCAGAGCCAGATGGAGGTCCTGGAGCGGATCTCCGGCTTCACCGCCGAGGAGGCCAAGAAGTATCTGCTGGATCAGCTGGAGGCCGATGTGACCCACGAGTCTGCCATGAAGATCAAGGAGATCGAGGCCCGCTTCAAGGACGAGGCGGACACTAAGGCCCGGGAGATCATCTCCCTGGCCATCCAGCGCTGCGCCGCCGACCACGTGGCGGAGGCCACCGTGTCTGTGGTCCCTCTGCCCAATGACGAAATGAAGGGCCGCATCATCGGCCGTGAGGGCCGCAACATCCGCACCCTGGAGACCCTGACCGGGGTGGACCTCATCATCGACGACACGCCGGAGGCCATCACCGTCTCCTGCTTTGACCCCGTCCGCCGGGAGATCGCCCGGCTGGCCCTGGAGAAGCTGATCCTGGACGGCCGCATCCACCCCGCCCGCATCGAGGAGATGGTGGAGAAGGCCAAGCGGGAGGTGGACGCCACCATCAAGGCCGAGGGCGAGCGCGCCGTGTTCGAGACCAATGTCCACGGCCTGCACCCCGAGCTCATCAAGCTGCTGGGCCGCATGCGCTACCGCACCAGCTACGGCCAGAACGTGCTCAACCACTCCATTGAGGTGTCCCACCTGGCGGGGCTGATCGCCGCTGAGATCGGCGCCGACGTGACCCAGGCCAAGCGGGCCGGCCTGCTCCACGACCTGGGCAAGTCCATCGACCACGAGGTGGAGGGCTCCCACGTCACCATCGGCGTGGAGCTGGCCAAGAAGTACCGGGAGAGCGAGGGCGTCATCCACGCCATCCACGCCCACCACAATGATGTGGAGCCCAAGACCATCGTCGCCTGCCTGGTCCAGGCGGCCGACGCCATCTCCGCGGCCCGGCCCGGAGCCCGGCGGGAGAATCTGGAGAACTACATCAAGCGTCTGGAGATGCTGGAAGAGATCACCTCCTCCTTCCCCGGGGTGGAGAAGTCCTTCGCCATCCAGGCGGGCCGGGAGGTCCGCATCATGGTCAAGCCCGAGGTGGTCAGCGAGGACCAGATGGTGCTGCTGGCCCGGGACATTGCCAAGAAGATCGAGGACGAGCTGGAGTACCCCGGCCAGATCAAGGTGCATCTGCTGCGGGAGACCAAAGCCATCGAGTACGCGAAATAAGAGCAGGGCGCGCTTCTTTGGAAGCGCGCCCTGATTTTTGTCCCATTTTCAGAAAACTTTTATCTCTCTTTGACCTGCCTTTTATCGGCCTGTGCTATCCTGGACCTACAAAAGACGCTCCGGCATTGGGCGCCGGAGCGGGGGGAGGAAGAGAAATGGACCAAAGGACAGCGCGGCGTCAGCCGGCCCCGCGGCTGCGCACCAACCTGGACACCGATTTTTTGAAGCTGATCGCCATCCTGTCCATGCTGCTGGACCACATAGGGGCCGTGTTTTTTCCAGAGCACCCCGCCTTTCGCTGGGTGGGGCGGCTGGCCTTCCCCATCTTCTGCTACTGCATGACGGTGGGGCTGCTCTACACCCGGGATATCAAGCGATATCTGGGCCGGCTGGGCCTCTTTGCTCTCATCTCCCAGCCCTGTTACATCCTGGCCACCCACCCCTGGGACTGGCAGACGGAGTGGATGAACTGGAACATCTTCTTCACTCTGTTCCTCAGTCTGCTGGCCATGTGGGGCTTCCAGACGCGGCGGTGGTGGCTCTTTGCCGCAGCATTCCTGTGCGTCAGCCTCTTCAGTTTTGATTACTCCGGCAACGGCATCCTGCTGATGCTGATCTTCTTCCTGTGCCGGGAGCGGCCGGGGCTGGGGGCGGGGCTCTATATCCTGTTCTGGCTGCCCGCCCTGTGGAGCGGGAGCCCGGAGGACCCCCGTGCCCTGCTGGCGGCAGGGCGCGCGGGGGGCGGGGCCGCCGTTGCCCTGTTGGCGGCTCCCTTCATCTTCCTCCCCGCCCGGACGGGGATCAGGGTCCCCAAATGGTTCTTTTACGCCTTTTACCCGGCTCACCTGCTGACCATCGGCGTGATCCGGCTGGCCGCCGGGATATGAGGAGAAAGGGAGCGCGGCTGGCCTCGTTTTGGCGGGGGCGGCCGTGTAGACTGTCGATCAGCATTTCTGCACGGTCTCCGTCTCCCCGCCCTGCTGCTCCAGCACGAACCGCTGGAAGTTGCGGACCACAGGAGAGAGGTAGATCCGCTCGTCGCTGACCATGTAGATGCTCCTCTCCCAGGCGGGGCGGGCGATGGAGATGACTTTCAGGGGCAGCTGGTCCAGCAGGTCCATCCGGGGGACCACCGCGATGCCGAAGCCCCGGGCGGCCAGACCGGCCACCACCTCCATCTCCTCCGTCTCGCAGGAGATGCGGGGGCGGGCCTGGAGCTGGCCGAACAGGGCGTCCACCGTGTCCCGCATCCCGGAGCCCCTGGAGAAGGAGACGTAGGGGTAGGACAGGGTCTCCTCCAGATCGATGGACTTCCGCCCGGCCAGAGGGTGGTCCGGGGGCACCACCAGCACCAGGTCCTGACGGACCACCGGCCGGGCACTCAGCCCCAGCTCCGCCGGAGGCATAGAGGAAAAGACCAGGTCGTAGCGCCGCGCCAGAAGGCCGTCCAGCAGCTGCTGAGTGACCCCGGTGCCGAAGGTGAAGTGGATCTCTTTCCCTGGATTCTCCGCCAGGAAGCGGGCGGCCAGGTCGGGTATGAAGTCCACCCCCAGGGGGCGCACCAGCCCCAGGCGGATCAGCCCCTCCCCCTGGGCGCTGCGCCGCAGGGACTCCACCCCGGAGTCCAAGGTGGAGAGGGTGCGCTCCGCGCACACCAGAAACTCCTCCCCCAGCCGGGTGAGAGTGGTGTTGCGGCCGCTGCGCTCGAAGAGGGGGACCCCCAGCTCCGACTCCAGCTGGCCGATGGCGTGGCTCAGGCTGGGCTGAGTGATGAACAGGTGCTCCGCCGCCCGGGTGTAGTGGCGGGTGTGGGCCAGCTCCACAAAGTAGCGCAGATGTGACAGATTCACAAAGGACCCCTCCATTGGGCCAGTGTACCATATTTTATAGAAAAAATATATTTTTTTATAAAAAGAATTTATTTTTTTATTTTACCGCCCTGCGCTACATTGTAGGTAAGAAAAACATGCGCTCCGGCGCGGGAGGATGACAATGATGGAAGAGAGACAGACGGTGCTCCGGGGGGAGCTGGCCCTTTTGCTGGCGGTGGTGATCAACAGCTTTGGCGTGGTGCTGATGCTCCGCTCGGGCTCAGGGATCTCCGCCATTTCCAGCGTGCCCTATGCATTTTCTGAGCTTTTTCCCCGGGTCTCCATGGGGACCTGGACCTATATCTTCCAGGGGCTGCTGGTGCTGAGCCTGATGGTCCTGCGGAAGCGGTTCGTGCCGGAGTACCTGTTCAGCTTTGTGGTGGGCTTCTTCTTCGGCATCATGATCGACTTCCACGAGCTCTGGATCAGCTGGCTGCCCCAGCCCCTGCCTCTGCGGGTGCTGTACTTCTGCATCAGCTACCTGGTCATCTGTTTCGGCATCGCCCTGTCCAACCGCTGCAGGATGCCCATTATCCCCACCGACCTGTTCCCCCGGGAGCTGGCGGAGATCACCGGCACGGCCTACTCCCGGATCAAGATCTCCTTTGACGTGATCTGCCTGCTGACGACGGCGGTCCTTACCTTTTTTGGCCTGGGCCGGATCATGGGGCTGGGTGTGGGCACGGTGCTGGCGGCCTTCACCATGGGCAAGTGCATCGGACTCATCGGCGGGTGGATGGACCGCAGGGTGAGCTTTGTCTCTATCCTGAGCCGCCGTCAGGCGGCCGTAGCAGAGGAGGGCTGAACGATGAGATTCCCCACCATGTTTTCGCCCATTCAGATCGGCAGCGTGACGGTGCCCAACCGGTTCGTGGTGCCCCCCATGGCCAATAACTTCTCCGACCCGGACGGGTGCCTCAGCCAGCGGTCCCTGGCTTACTACGCCGCCCGGGCCAGGGGGGGCTTCGGGCTGATCACCATCGAGTCCGCTGTGGTCTATGAGCAGGCCAAGGGCGGTCCGCGGAAGGCCTGTCTCTTTGCCGACCACACCATCGACAGCTTCCGCCGGGTGGCGGAGGCCTGCCACAGCTATGGGGCTAAGGTATCCGTCCAGCTCCAGCACGCGGGGCCGGAGGGCAGTTCTGCCCTCACCGGCCACCCCCTGAAGGCGGCCAGCCCTGTCCCCGCCGCCTGCGGGCGGGAGATCCCCCGGGAGATGCCCAGGGACGAGGTCTACCGCCTGATCGAGTGCTATGGGGACGCCGCCCGCCGGGCCCAGCTGGCGGGGCTGGACATGGTGGAGGTCCACTGTGCCCACGGCTATCTGGTGAGCACCTTCCTGTCTGAGCGCACCAATCACCGCACCGACGAGTTCGGCGGCTGCTTCGAGAACCGGCTCCGCCTGCCCCGGCTGATCGTGGAGAACATCCGGCGCAAGACGGGCGGGATCATGCCCATCCTCTGCCGCATCAACGCCAGCGACGAGCTGGACGGCGGTCAGAGCGTCCAGGACGCCGCCGCGGTGGCCGCCTATCTGGAGCAGGAGTGCGGTGTGGATGCCATCCATGTCTCCCGGGCGGTCCACCTGCGGGACGAGTTCATGTGGGCGCCGGGACAGTTCCACGGGGGCTTCAGCGCCCCGCTGGTGGAGGAGATCAAGCGGGCGGTGACGGTGCCCGTCATCGCGGTGGGCCGCTTCACCGAGCCCCAGTACGCCGAGCTGCTGGTCCGGCAGGGGCGGGCCGACCTGATCGCCTTCGGGCGGCAGAGCATTGCCGATCCGGAGCTGCCCAACCGGGCCAGGGACGGGCAGCTGGAGACCCTGGCCCCCTGCATCGGCTGTCTGCTGGGCTGCGTGCCCAACATGCTCTCCGGCAGGCCCATCACCTGCGCGGTCAACCCGCTGGTGGGCCGGGAGCTGGAGTGGGGCCCGGCAGGGCAGAAAAAGCGGGTGGCCGTAGTGGGCGGCGGTCCCGGGGGACTGTACGCCGCCTGGGCCTGCGCCCGGCGGGGGCACCAGGTGGTGCTTCTGGAGCAGGGGGAGCAGCTGGGCGGCACCCTGCGCATCGCCTCCTTTCCCACCGGAAAGGGGCAGATCTCCGCAGCGGTGCGGTCCATGATCGTCCGCTGCCAGCAGGCCGGAGTGGAGATCCGGACCGGCACCCGGGCCACACCCGAGCTGCTGCGGCAGCTGGCCCCCGACGCTGCCATCCTGGCCACCGGTTCCGGGCCGCTGATCCCGCCCATCCCCGGCCTGGACAGCTGCGGCTTCGTCACCGCCCAGGACATGCTGGAGGGCAGGGCAGTGGTGGGCGCCGGGGTCCTGGTGGTGGGCGGCGGCATGATCGGCTGTGAGGCCGCCGAGTTCCTGGGAGAGCGGGGCCACCGGGTGGCGGTGGTGGAGATGAAAGAGGACATTGCCGCCGATGTGCGGCCGGAGCACCGCCGCTGTCTGTTGAAAAACCTCCGGGAATCCCAGGTGCTGGTGCGCACCGGCGCCCGGGTGGAGCGGTTCTACCCCGACGGGGTGGATTATGTCCTGGCCGACGGGACAGAGGGCTCCCTTCGGGGATATGACAGCGTGGTGCTGGCCATGGGGACCCGCAGCCGGGAGGAGCTGAGGGAGCGTATCGCCGCTTTTGTGCCCCAGGTCCTGGTGGTGGGCGAGGCGGCCAGCGCCCCTGGAAATGCCGTCCGGGCCACCGGAGACGCCCTGGATGCGGCGCTGTCCATCTGAGACGGCAGCTCTAAATAAGAGACAGCGCCCCCGCCGGGCAGAAAAGTCCGGCGGGGGCGCTTTGTGTACAGAGGCGGCGCTCGGAGGGGGGAGGCCGGAAAAGGTGCCGCGGCCAAACAGATGTTTGCGCTTTGGGGCAACATGCCGTATAATAGGAAAAACAGTGCCCCGGAAAGGGGAGGGAGGCGGGCCGCCGGGCGGCGGAGCTGCGCTCCAGGGAGGAGACGAACATGCTGCTTCACATATTGGCGGTGGGAGACGTGGTGGGCGAGGGGGGACAGGATATCCTGTCCCGCCGCCTGAGAGAGATCCAGGAGCGGGAGGACATCCACTTCACCGTGGTCAACGGGGAGAACGCCTCCGGGGTGGGCATAACCCCCCGGCAGGCCCGGGGCATCCTGGAGGCCGGGGCGGACGTGATCACCCTGGGCAACCACACCTGGAACCGCCTTCAGATCGCGGACTTCCTGGACAGCGACGGTCATATCCTCCGGCCGGCCAACTACGCCGGCCGGGTGCCGGGCCGGGGCTTCGGTGTATTCCGGGGACCGGCGGGGGTGCGCATCGGCGTGCTGAACCTGATGGGGCGGCTGGAGCTCAACTCCAACTTGGACAGCCCCTTCCAGGCGGCGGACCGGCTGCTCCGCGGCGCCCCCTGCGACGTGGTGCTGGTGGACTTCCACGCGGAGGCCACCAGTGAGAAGGGGGCTATGGCCTGGTATCTGGATGGCCGGGCTCAGGCGGTGTGGGGCACCCACACCCACGTGCCCACCGCGGACTGCCAGCTGCTGCCCAAGGGGACGGGGTTCGTCACCGACCTGGGCATGACGGGCCCCTACCGCTCGGTGCTGGGCATCCGGCCGGAGCACTCCATGAACCTGTTCCTGGGCGGGCTGCCCCGCCGGTATGAGGAGGCGGAGGGCCCCTGCAAGCTGGAGGCCTGCCGCTTCACCATCGACACGGAGAAGAAGCGGTGCGTGGAGGTGCGCCGGGCGGACCTCTGGGAGTGATGCCGGCGGACCGGCCCATTTTGAACGACCAAGAAAGGAATGGAACCATGCTGAAAGTGCTCCACGGGGCTGACTTCCATCTGGACAGCCCCTTTTCCGGCCTGAAGCCTGATGCGGCCGCCCGGCGGCGGGGCGAGCAGCGGGAGCTGCTGGCCCGGCTGACCGATCTGGCCCGGGAGCGGGAGGCCGACCTGGTGCTCCTCTCCGGGGACCTGCTGGACGGGGACCTGGTGTTCCGGGAGACCGTCGCGGCCATGGCCCGGGCCCTGGGAGAGCTGGCCTGCCGCGTAGTCCTGGCCCCGGGCAACCACGACTGGTACGGTCCCCAGTCCCCCTATGCCGCGCTGGAGTGGCCGGGGAACGTCCACCTGTTCACCGGCCCGGAGCTGGGGGCGGTGCGGCTGCCGGAGCTGGGCTGTACGGTGTGGGGAGCGGCCTTCTGCGCCCCCCGGCAGAGCGCCTCCCCCCTGCGGGGCTTTCATGCCCCGGCGGAGGGGGTCCAGCTGGCCGTCCTCCACGGGGAGGTGGCCGCCCAGGGGGACTACGGCCCCATCTCGGAGGAGGACATCGCCGCCAGCGGGCTGGACTACCTGGCCCTGGGCCATGTCCACCAGTACAGCGGCCTGCGCCGGGCAGGGGAGACTTTCTGGGCTTACCCCGGCTGCCCCGAGGGGCGTGGCTTTGACGAGCTGGGAGAAAAGGGCGTGCTCTGGCTGGAGGTGGAGAAGGGGCGGACAGAGGCGGAATTCGTCCCCCTGTGCCGCCGGAGGTATCAGATCCTGTCCGTGGACCTGACGGGGC
>ENA-UOJR01001699-UOJR01001699.1-human-gut-metagenome-genome-assembly--contig:-C115P-NODE-1699-length-17937-cov-5.178392_pt1 | contig 17937 bp, 26 predicted proteins | sample MGYA00242354_ERZ723901 | MGnify/ENA metagenome assembly ERZ723901
CACTCTATTGACGTATGAATCATATTCTGGTGAGAAAACTACTGTTTATAGTATTGCATAAGAAGATTAGTATGTTTCAAATCGGTCAAACGATAGTAGTTATTCCTCTGGAAATACAGAAAAACAAGAATCTAGTGCTTACGCAGAAAGTAATGATTTTACGGATAAATCATTTGGACAGAACAAATCTGACGAAGGTGAAAGTGTGATTTACAATAGTCCGGTAAATATTCGTAATACAAATATAACGAAAAAAAGTCCGACCGGCTCTTCTGGTGCACCTATAAAAACAATTCGTCAAATGATTCGGAAAAATCAACGAGTTATGTCGCATACGATTGGTCACACGGATGCTGTGATGGCAATTCATCAGTTGAAGCGTTATACTGCATGGGCGTTACCTTTAACTAACACCATATTATATAGTGCGCAAGCCAAAGCCTTTAAAAATGGATTAAATAAACAGACAAAATTAGGCGACCTTGATAAAGCACTGAAACGTTGCAATATTAAAACGAATGTGTTGCAACAAAGAGATAAAAAAGGGAAATTAGTATATAAAAAAGATAGCAAAGGAGAACTTCTAAAAGATAAAGCAGGAAATAAAATTCCGGTTTTTAAGAAAAAAATATCAGAAAAAGAGGTTGAAGGGCTTCGAAAAATGCTAAATGCAAAATGCGAAATTAGAAAGGCATTTAATGCAGATTTACGCACGGCATCTAAATGGCGCAGACATGAATTGGTTAAATATGGTTCTTATTTAGATAAAAATGTTATGGCTGTTGATAAAGAGCTTAAAAAATTTACCGATGCAAAAAAGATAGAACGAACGTCAAGAGGAAGATTTAGCCAATCATTAACCTCTATGTTATATTGTATATGTTCTGGAGCGGATGCTGTTCAAGGTGCTCATTTAATATATCAATATGCAAGGATTGCTAAAAAAGGTGTAAAGGCTACTGTTTGGATAAAACGAAAATCTCAAAAAGGACTTGGTAAAATTGTAAAACCATATGGAAGACATTTGCGAGTAAAAGAAATGAAAACTCGTGTTAAGGCAGATAAATTAAAAGCAGAAAAACGAAAAAAAACATTAAAAAGGGAAAGAAGAAAACAAAGAATGCAAACACGGGCAAGAATGGCTACTCGTTCGGCAACCGGCAGGACTGTCCGTGGTCATAAAAGACATCTTAAAAATAAATTTGATAATACAAAGGCGGGAAAAGGCGTAATAAAAATGCAAAAAAAACTAAGCCCTGTAGCAAGAGGGAAAGATAAAGTAATCAAATCTATTAGTGGAATTGTTGGTAAATTCTTTGGCGGAATTATTAACGTAATCAATCTGCCAGCGAAAGTATCAAAATGGATTATGATTGGTGCCGCCATATTAACAATTTCATTAGGCTTACAATGTGTTTATTACGCCGGTGTTCTTCAGCTTTTTGCTGATGTCTTTGGAAGTGATGTTGCAGTTATCGAAGATGGAAAAGAAGAGAAAAATCTTGTGGTAGCCACAAAAGACCATTTGTTAGAGAAAGACAAAAAATGGTTGAAAGAAATAGAGGAAGAAGTGGCGAAACAAAAGAAAAACACTAAAATTGAAACCGCAAAAGACCCATTTTCCGGAAACATAACAGCATCAACCGGGACGAAAAATGTAAACTATTTCTTTTATAATGGCGGTGGCTACGATACACTTGATAAGCCAAAAGATAAGTTTAACACAAGCGCTGCTCATAAATTAAGCGGAACGGATTATATGATAACTGGGGTGTACTCTAATGCAAAAGCGATAATTGCGGCAACCAGCATTTATCGTTCAGAAATTGGAGCGAAAGAAGATGATACAGATGGTTTCATTAAATTTGCAGAACAGTTGTGGGACCATACCCATATTTATCAGATTGGCTTATCAAAAGATGCTAATTATTGCAGTGGTAAAAATTGTAAATCCTATATAATGGATTGTCGGGCGTTAAGCAAGTATAAGGACAAAAAGGATTTTAAAGGCAACAAATATAATTTTGCCAAACAAGTAAAAGAATGCGATAAAACATATTACTGCAATGACCCGGAATCTTATAAAGACATTGTATATTTTGGAAAAGAAAGCAAGAAAAAGCCATCCGGAAATGGATGCAAGGGAACCGGTAAGAAAAAGAAGCTGAACAAAAAAATTTATTGTAACTGGTCAATTCATGCTGCTGAAAATCCAGATTTAGCCAATAGCGTGCCGAAAGGAGCAAAAGGTGGTATTACATATTACTGGAAGTCTGATAAAAGCAAGACCGGAACCACGTTTGAAGAATGTAAGGATGCCAGTAAAGTATATCAATCAGCGGATTTTGATGAATTTAAAATAGAAAACGCTATTAAAACGCAAAGTTTGGTATTGGTAAAAGGTCTTGTGAAACGAGATGGCAAATATTTGGCTTACTGTAATAATTTACAAAGCATTGCCAAATATGGCTCTTCCATAAAAAAACAAGACGGTTATCTTATGTTGGATGCTAAATATGTAAATAAAAAGCAAAAACGTATTGTGAAGAGTTTTACAGGAACTTATAGCACCAATGGAGTATTTACATGGTTTTATGAATGTCAGGGGCATGAGGCTACTGCTTACAAAACAAATTATTGTACCGGACATAGAGGATGCATTGGACACAAAGTAACGTATTGTCTGGGGCATAAACAATTAGAAGCGCATGTATGTATTGCCGGACTGTCAGAAGCAGAAACACAAAGCAAAAATACTAATGGTCAGAAAAGTTTATTTTATACCGATAACAAATTTTGGCGGAAAAAAGAAGGAACTTATGACGATAAATGGAAAGGCTTTTCAGATTCTCACTTTGATTGGGCTGAGTTAATTTTAGCGAACGACTGGGAACGGTCTTACGGAATTAAGGATTCTGACTTCAAATTGAGAGATATTGGGGCAACTATATCAAAATAAAAAATCGTTATAATATGGTTTTCATGGCGAGCCAAAACAGACATATTAATAATATAAAGATGAAAGGAGGAAGTAATTATGAAAATATTACTTACAATTATTGGAGTTTTGGCTTTCATCGCAGTAATTTGTGTCGTTGTATCAATCGCAAAGGGAATTGTTAGATTCCTAATTAAAGCGTTTATTGTTGTATATGGAGGAGCAATGATTATTGCAGGAGGCTCTACCGTACCTAAATATATTATGAATAAATTTTCTTCCGTAAAGGAAGTTGCTAAAGAAGCTACAACTAAAGCGAAAAAAGAGACAAAGAAAAAAGTGAAAGCCAAAAAAGTAAAAGCAAAAAAAATAAAAGTTGAAAAAAGGAGAGGATAGCATGTTTTTTGCATGTTTCATGAAAAGCAAAGGATTAATGCTTAGCGGAATTGTTGTATCTGTTGTGTTACTGCTATTTCGTATAAAATGCCATTTGATTATTCCCATATGGGGTATCTGCCTTCCAACGCTGCTGTGCTTATTATACACAGCAGCTCAGGTTGGAATATTATTTTTAGCTTATAAGCTAGACTGCAAATGGTTAAAACGATGGCTTAAATAGTATTTTTCCGTCCAATGTAAAGCGAGGGGCTTATAGGCTCTTCGCTTTTTTGCTGCCTTTAACAGACATATTATATATATAAAATTAAAATTAAGGAGGAATGTAATTATGAAGATTAAGAAAATTGCAATTGAGGGCTTTAAAGGGATTGAAAAAATGGAGTATATTCCAAATTCTAAAATTGGCACCTTAATTGCTCCAAACGGAAGTGGAAAAACATCTTTCTTTCAGGCAATGGAATCTTTGTTTGGCAATACAAATAAGGATAAGGTCTTTATTCGTGAAGGTTGTCCAATAGCTACGATTTCTGTTACGACAGAGGGAAATACCTATGAACGTATTTTGTCTCGTGAGAAGCAGAATAAATTTCGAGCTGATAACAAATACGTTACGGAAGCAGAATTTTACGATGCTTTGATGAAAGAAACGAAGATGAAAGCAGAAGATTTCCGGGTATTATCATCATCGGAGTTATTTGAAAAATTATCTTCTCAGGAGTTAGCAGATTACTTAAATGCTAAGGTAAATCAGAAATTAACCATGGACGATTTGGTTGACTTTTTGCCGGCTGATTTCCCAGAGGATGCTTTTCTTGCATTAGAAAATAAACTGGGATATGAATTTGGCCCAGCTGAATTATCCGGACTGTATTCGGATTTTTATGCAACTCGCCGTAATTACAACAGAATGTTGAAAGAACAGCAGAGCAAATGCAGTAAAATTTCTAAACCTAATTTTTCTAAAGAAGATTTACAGAAAGCCATCAAAGAAGTTGAGGAAATGATTTCTGCGGCTAAGGCAAATAAAATTGCCAAAGAAGAATATGAAAAAGCAGTAAAGACATATCAGTTAATGGCAAATCAGAAATCTGAGTTAGAAGAAAAGGTAAAGAAAGCGCATACTTTTGAACCTAAAAAAGAAGATTTAGAAAAAGCCAAAGCGGACAAAAAGGCCGTGCAGGAGCAGATGATGCAGGTCAGAAATTATTGCAGCACAATCAAAAGCAATATGGGCCTTTTTAAGAAAACACTGGACAATTTAAATACGAATATTTGTCCAATCTCGGAAAAATTGGTTTGTTCTACAGACAAAACAAAAATCAAAGGAGAATTAGAGGCATCTATTGCAAAGAACAAACAAATTCTTGCAATCGGTGATAAGAAATACGCTGAACTAAAAGTGTATGAAGATGCCTTGACAAAGCAAATCGAAGTTTTGCAGGATAGTTTTAGTAAGTATCAGAATTATATGAACTTAAAAAAACAGTTATCGGCATTTAAATTGCCGGAAAAACCAATTCAGCCTAAAATCAAAGTAATTGACGAAGACCTTTTGTCGATGAAAAGAGCAGATATTGATATGAAAAAGAAAGCCTTAGAGGATTTTGAGGCATACACAAAAGCAAAAGCCGAATGCGAAAAGGTATCTATTCGGGCTAAATTGTATGATGCACTTGTGAAAGTCACTGACCCAAAAGGAACTGTGGTAAAAAAAGTGTTGGAAAAATATTTTGCCGTGTTTAATGACGAAATCCTTAAAACCACACAGGCAATGAGCGTTCCTTTTACTGTCAAATTAATCGTTGACAATGGTGTTAAATGTGTTTTTCGTAAAGATAATATGGCAAGAGATTATGTTATGCTGTCCAATGGTGAAAAGGTTATTGTTACCATGATTATTTTAAATGCTATTAACCGAGTAGCCGGCAATAAAATGTTGTTTATTGACAACCTTAATGAATTGGATGAATCTAATCAGGAGAAAGTATTATCCTTTATTGAGGCTCTTGTTCCTGATTACGACAATGTGTTTGTGGCGAGCGCAACAGATATTGCGTTGCCAAATGCAGACTGTATTTCGTTGGAGGTGTAATAATGTATTTAGTATCATATTCTCCGGAAAAAGACATGTGGTTGATTGATGACTATGATGTAAAGGAATACGGAGCAGAATATCATAGAGATTCTGTTTTCTTGTATCATAAGGGTTTAGTTGCTAATTCAAAATCTCTTGTTAATACGCTAGATGAGGCGTTAAACAGAGCAAATGGCAATGGGCGTTTTGATTACCCAGTATACTATCATGGGAATAATATTAATCATGTCCAGAAAAGACATTATTGTTATGTTGGCAATGTGTTATGTGAATTAATTTAATCTTCAAGTAAAAAAGAGCGTGTCTTAATTGACATGCTCTTTTTCTATATCCAATTCTTGTTCTTTCGCCCAATTAACTAGTGCTTCAATATTTCTTGCTGATTCAGATACTAGTCTCTCATCCGGACATTCTTTTAAAGCGTAATTGATACGTTCTACTAATTGCAGCTTACGCTTCATTTCTGCTACATTATTTCCCATAATTTTCTTTAACTCTTCAACCTCTTGAATCATACGAATTTTTTCAGCAGTTTCATCGAGAGAATTATTTTTTATTTCATCAATCTCTTTTTCCATTTTTCGTTTGACATCTAAGTTTTGAAAGATTTTCTTTTGAAATATCAATTGCGCTCTTTCAAAGTAATCATCTACAGACTCACCTTTTGCTGGCGTTGGCAATTTTTCAATAGCAGCATCATTGATAGCGGTATAGAATAAGGCAATATCATTATAGTGAGCGCGAGAATGTTTTACGCGAGAATCAAGACCGCATTCTTTCGCTACCTGCGCAAATGATTCCTGATACTGCTCTAAATGTTTATAATCAAACATCTCTTTGGCGCATAACCGTCCATCTACTTCCGGTATAACCATACAATGAATGTGAGGACTTGTCTCGTCCATATGTAAAACTGCCGAAATAGCATTATCTCCAAAGGTTTCTTTTATCCAATTAACACTTTTTTCTTTCCATACATCTAAATCAAACCCTTCCGGTAATTCTCCGGTCCCAATATTAAGAGAGAATTCAACGCCACGTACTGCATTTTTGCGTACTTTATGAGTATTATAATAATCCATTTGTTTAATTTTCTTTTTAAATGCTGCTTGAAAAGAATCCTCTTCTAGCTTTATCAGTTCTTCATTTAAATGTTCTTTTTCCGGATTTGCGTTAATCGGTGTCTTTTCTCTATAATTATGATTATACTTAGCATTAAACTGTGCAGCAGTATGTACTTTCCCATTTGTTGGATGAATGCTAAACCAACTTTTTGCAAGTGCCATATTATCACCTTCCTTTATTTATGATACTTTTAATATGTCTGTTTTGCGTCAAAAGTAAAAAAGGTATATATACTTTTTAACAAATTGTATATTAGGTTTATACTTAACCTTATTTTTCAAATCAAAATCCATTTTGAATTTCTCTTCAATCCTGAAAAAAGAGAGCGTAAGAAAAGGGTGTAAATAGATGATATATATAGAATTCATATATAAGAAAAATCCATAGAACTGCTTTCTGCTGCCAGTAAGAGTAAATCATTATTGGACGAAAGGGAGCTTTTTTACGTTGAGATGTACCCTGCTTGTAATTTCCCCTCTAAAAACACTGCACTTTTTCTTTATTGAATGAAACCGGCTCGTGGGATGCCCTCTATTGTGGGGGCGAGGTCTGATGGCGCAAAGAAAAAGATACCGCTATGGTGGGAGATGAGTAAAACTACCATACTGGGGAGAAATAAATAATAATAACACCATCATTGAGAGAAAAAGAGATTGTAGAAGTCCACTGATATGTTGGGGTAAGATATGACTTCCTTAATACTGGGGAATACAAATTCTCATATATAACAAAATATTGGGAAAATATCTTTCCTGTAAATCCCTATAAGAAGGGGAAATGATATATCCCATCATGGTGAGATAAATTCGTTATAATATGATTTCATATATGACAAAAATATCCGCAAAGTCCCTAATCATAGATACTGTGAGCAAGAAAAGACCTCACAATGTTGGGAATAGTTTGCTCATAATATAATTCCGTATATGAAGAAAATCCCGCTATGGTGGGGAAGTATTTTGATTCAAAACCCATTTCACATAAAAATGCTCATAATATGGTTTTTATTCTATCCGAAAACAGACATATTAATTATAGAAATCCATAAAGGAGGTATAAACATGAAAGAATTGTGGTTTAGTTTTGGAGCGCTGTCTGATAAGCTAAGCGAGCAATATAAACGACAGGGATATGAATTAAAAAATGCTGAAAAGTGGGATGAGTTAGTGCATAGTACAGTTATGCTGCATATCCATGGAATCCTTACAGATAGCAGATACGATGAATGCTTGGAAAGAATACTGAAAAAGTGTAAGGATGATTTAGTAAAAATAGGAGAGTGATTTAATGAAATGTGCTAATTGTCCTTATTTTAAAATTTTGCATATGTCATTGCACGATGACGATGCCGTCTATTATTTTGGTAAAGCAAAATGCATGAAACATAATCATATTGTGGATTTTGGATGTAAAGGGAAATTCCAAAAAGATAAATTATATCAAAAAAGAGAAAGGAGCAGGCAATGAGAATATGTAACAACACAGATGGGATGCCGGAGTGCGGCGGAGAATGCTATGATAACGGATTATGTCAAAGCAAACATAAATGTGTAGATTCGTTGGTCGTAAACGAATCTTTGGTAAAGATATTGATGAATGAAAGCGGCCGGAATCCGAAAATGATTGCAAAATTTCGAGAAATGGCAATTGACTTAATGGAATTATAAGAAAGGAGTGATTGGATGAAGATTGAACGAACAAGATATGTGATTATGAGAAGAAATCGTACAGAGATATGGTGCGGTTTATCAAGGGATTTTCGCTTTGTTAAGATTAACGAACTGAAAAATACAGCAGTCAAAACATATCGGACAAGAAAACAAGCCGAAAGTGGTTGTTCTTCTTGGGATAGGGATTTTGAAGTTGTTGAGTGCAAAGAAATCATTGATATAAAGGAGTAAACAATGAAAAGATTAACTAATAGTGGAAAAGAAATACCTACGTTGATTGATAACGCTGAATACTGGCTGCAAGTGTACTTTAAATTAAAAGATTATGAGGACTTAGAGGAACTGGGCAGACTTGTTAAGTTGCCGAAAAAAGTCGAAGAAACGGAATATAGAGAGTGTGTGCACACAAGAACTAAATGCCACCATGAAAATTACAAGTGTTCGGAATGTCCTCTTACTGAATTGTTTTGTGATGAATTTTATACGGCAATAAATAGATGTTATGAGGATGCATACGCTAGTGGATGTCTTGCAGGAATGGAGTTAGGAGAATTCGAAGCCAAAGCAAAACTAATTGATAAGTGGATAAAGAAAAAAGAAAAGGCAAAGACAAAAAACTTGCAAGAAGAGAATAATTAAGTTTTAGCAGGAAAGGAAATAAAATACATGTTTAAAAGAAAGAAAAAAAGAAAGATAGACAATAAGGCTTTGTGGAAAGGCAAACGAATTGACAATGGTAAATGGGCTATATGTCGTTGTTTAATATCTTATAAGGGTCTCGTGTATCTTGGTCAATGCGGGCGCTATATTAACACGTCTGTAATGCTAGACTCTAATACCATTTGCCAATACACACATACTAAAGACGATAATAAAAATCCTATTTTTGAAAACGACATTCTTTTATTAAAAGATGAAACAAGTGGATATGAGTGGAAAGCCGTTGCTAAAATTGACAGGTTTGACTGGCAATATCATTTGGTCCCGATTGCAAAGCGTGATGCAGATAAAAATATTCCTTTATTGGGCAATACAGAAATATGTTATATAAAAATGAACCATATAAATGCCGAAATAATCGGAAACACATTTGACAATCCTGAATTGCTAGAGAGATAGAAAGAGCGGCTAAAATGGAACGAGAAGAACAAAGTAATAAAGAAAGTGAGGAATGATTATGAAGAAACAATTTGCATTCTTATTAGTTTGGATTTGCAGTGGCGTAACGATGTGCGCTTATCAAACGGACAACAAAATACTTGGACTTGGTTTTACTCTTTTGAGTTTTATGTATTTTTTTATTTTGGAGGAGAGGGATAATAAATTGAAAGAGCGGAAGAAATATATAAAAGCAAGAAAGAATAACAAAATCTGCAATATAACAGATGAGGAACTAGTGAATTTCACGATGATGGGAAGAAAATTAAATTGTGAAGTATCTAATGACGAAAAAGATTGCGCGAAAAAATGCATGTCTTGTATTTACTCATATGTCCATATGGGAGATAAAAACAGCCTTTGCTGCGCTTACGAAGCCGGGTGCCATTTTGATTCAAGAAATAATGAAACAAAAGAATAGGAGGAAAATAAGCAATGATAGTAGATGCAATAAATCGCACTGAGGCAACAATAACACTAAATATTCACGAATTAATTGACTTGTACCACGCAGTAGAAATAGCACAAAAAATAAATCCAAAAGGACCTTGGGTGGGCGGAGATGTATTCTCTGACATAATGTTTATCACTATGCTATGCCGCTCCGGAAGAATTAATGATGAGGATTTAGCTAAAATACTTAAATTACGGTCAAAACCTTATATTAACAGGAAGGAATGATGATACATGACGTTTAACAAAAGATTGTTTCTCTCATTATGCAAAAAATATGATGTGGAAATTAGCAAAACTGCATCAACGCCAATGATAAAAGATGAATTTGGCACTCGTCCAATGATAGAAAGACGCAAACTAATCAAGCAGAAACATAATATCAAACGCAAAGCATAAATATTTTTGCTCATAATACGGTTTTTATTTTATCTATCAGCAGACATATTAGTAATAAGACAATGTATTTGAATCAAAAAAAACAGAAAGGAAAATGATTATGGGAATGGATAATCATATGCTGTCATGTATTAAAGCATTAGCTGAAAACCGAATTCAAGATGCAAAAAATGAAGCAATTTGTTGTTGCATTAATGATACAACAAAAAAGAATGCCGGGCAAACAGCATATTATAAAAAATTATTAGAGAATGGCTCTACAAACCTTTTTGAGCTTCCATATAACTTAAAAGGGTTAATGAAAATGGTTGATGTATCAGATTTTAACGAATCCAGATACTATCTTGGCGAGCGGCAGAAAGAATTATATAAAAAAATCGAAACCGGAGTCAAAACAACTACCAAACTGCTTGAATATGGCATTCCATACATGAATAGTACATTACTATATGGAATTCCGGGAACCGGCAAGACAGAATTCGCAAAATATGTTGCTTACAAATTAGGGATGCCATATGCTTATTTGAACTTTTCTTATTTAATTGAATCCTATTTAGGCAAAACGGCTCAAAATTTACATCAAATTTTTGATTATTGCAAAGGCCAAAAGTGCGTTCTTATGTTGGATGAAATTGACTGCATCGGATTAGCAAGAGGGGATGGCTCCGGCGCTGATGGAGAATTAGGAAGAACAACTATTGCACTAATGCAGGCGTTAGACGAATTGGTTGACGGACAAGTTATTATTGCTGCAACCAATCGAGAGGACCGTTTAGATAAAGCCTTATTAAGAAGATTTCAGCGAAAAGTGGAATTTACACCATTTAACCTGAGAGAAAATGCTTCCATGATTCGTACATATATGAATGATGTAAATACGAATTTTCTTACAGAAGAAGTATTAGATTTCGCAAAAGAAGAACATACTCAGGCCGAAATAGTAAAATTCCTTATTGAAACAATTGTTGAAAAAGTAAGTAAAGAAGGTGAATAGATATGTTCTTTAAAGGAACTTCAATTAATATAGATAGTAAAACGAAAAAAGAAAAAGTTATTTTACGGTCTTTAAATCCAGGCGAAACATTTCTGATTGGAACCCATGAATTTATTGTTTTAAAGCAAGGGTATGATTTCACAAAAGTGATTTCAAAAAAACTCATGGCAATAGATGTCCAGTTTGATGAAAATACAGGAGATTATAATAAATCCGCACTGAAGCAATATATTGACAAAAAAATCAGACCGATTATTCTAAAAAATGTCGGCGAAGAAAATCTCATTAAAGAATCAGTCCCATTAACGAGCCTTGATAATCAAACCGAATTTATCAATTGTATATGTGATGTCCGTCCACTTATTTTTGATGAGGTGAGAGAATACAACAATTTGCTTGTAAATAATGATTTACTAGACTGTTACTGGACAATTACACCGTGGTCTATAGCAGAAAGAGGATGTGAGTATTGCCATTGTCTAATAGTTGTTGCACCATCTGGTTATGTCTTCGGCCGCAGTTGCAACGATAACCGTGGCGTACGCCCGTTGTGTACCTTAAAATCTAATATCTTTGTACAAAGCGGAGAAAAATAAAAATAAGCCACAACAAATAACAAAAACTTTTAGGAGGATAATTATGAAGAAAATATTATGTAGCATCATGATTTTATTATTAACCATATCTGTAACCGGCTGTGATGAAATTGCAACATTGTCGAATGTTGATATAGAAAGAACTACAGTAAAAGTTAAAGTTGTAAATCAGTATCACCAATACCTTTGATTCTTTATCAGACAATGATTTTGAAAAGATTGCGATTACATTGGACGAGAAAATGATGGAAAATAATGGAGAAACAGAGATTGCTGCAATTGAAGAGGCACTAGGATTCAAACTTTAATTTTCTGTTTAGTAAGAAAAGGAGGCTTCGGCCTTCTTTTTTTTATGTATTAGCATAGCAGACATATTAAATATATCTATTAAACAAATTGGAGTAATTCAATTGAACAACAGAAAGGAGAACGTTATGAAATTTATTTCAGGAGAAATTGTAGTTGATGAATCTGAGGTAGAAGGATTTATTGATTGTGTCGAATTATCGAGAGACTATGGAGGATTTGTTTCAGAAGATAAAAATAATGTATACGAACAATGTATTGAATTCCGTAAAAGCCGGGATTTGTTCAAAGAAGTAAAATCCATGGCCGCAACAGATGTTCAGTTTACACAGGATGAACAAAAAGGATATGGTATCATATTCCTTGACAAAAAGACAAATGGTGGTCCGGTTATCTGGTTAAACCAGGTAGAAAAGCTAGAAGCAGAAACTATTCTTATTCTTGGTAATAATGCTTTGCTCACTTATCTTGATGAGATTGATGTTGAGGCATTAAAAAATTCCATTCCGGACACAAAAGAAGAATTACTAAAACGTGTATATTTTCAGTTAGTTCCCGGAAGTCAAAAAAACGGATTTTGTTATCCAACAAATGGTGATATAAAATTCGAGTATCGGCTGTTTTTTAGCAAAACCGAAAATAACACTAAGAGCATGACCCTTAAAGATGACTTTTTAAAAAGCAAAAACATTGAGGTGTCTATTGAGGAACTGCATCAAGCCGCTCTTCGTAACACGCCGAAATTTTTCCCGGCAAAATACGGAAGCATGATTCAGTATTTGATGAACGAGGAGTTAAATCCAACCGATGACCCATTTGGTGATGACCTATTTGTTCCAATGGTGGTTGTAACTAATGATTTAATGAGTCATGGTGCCGGTGTTATTTTTTATAAAAACTGGCTGCGGGATACTTTTAAACAAGATTTATTCATCTTGCCATCTTCTGTGCATGAATGCATTTTAATGCCATTTAATAGCGACTATAATGTAGCAGGATTAAAAGATATGGTAAACGAGGTGAATCGCGAGGTCGTATCAGAAGAAGATTTCTTGTCCAATGAAGTTTACCTTTATAAGTATAACGAAAATATAATTGTAAAAGGAGAAAATTTATGATTAATATACTAGGTGGTAGAAGTAAAGCAGAATTCGATGATACATGTCGGAAAATTAAACAGAATGGTCTCGAACAGAGACCGTTCCGTTTGATTATTTCAAAAAATCGCTATACATTAGCAATGGAAATAACGGCATCGGAACTTATGAAATTAGAGGAGGAAAACGTATGGCACTAAAATATAATTACAACATTAAAGAAGTTCATAATCGCCTTGTGCTTTGCAAAGGGTCCGAGGCGAAGGGCATTCTTATGCACCCAATTGACAAAAAACATAAAGACTGCTGCATCCGAGGTGTGGAAAGAGAAATCAATGATTGTATTTCCGAAAAAGAAGCAGACACAAAAGTTGCAGAATTTTGTTTATTATAGGAGGTCTATATGAAGGAAATTAAAATCCTGCCGATTGCTCGATGGGAAAAAGAAATTGAGCCGGTTGCATATCACGAATGGGGTGATGATTATGATACCGTATGCCGTTTTAGTCCCGCAAAAGGTGTTATATGCAAAATCTGGCATGAGGAAGAAAAATATGGTAACGATACTCATGGCTGGCAGGCGGCAATCGAAACACCGGATGATTATTATGATAAAATTGCATTTAAAGAATTAAGTGCAAATGACGCATGGTGTAAGCTGCACGATTGGGTAAGCAAAAACATAGAATTGCTTTTACCAAAAACGAAAGCTCGAATTGCTTTAGAAAAGAGAATTGCTACGTTAAAGGAAAAGTGTCAGCAGTATATTGACAAAAATCATGTTGCAACTTCCCGAACATCAGAGTATATTGGCTGTAGTTGTTGCGGGAGCAAATTGAAACGTGAATTGTTAAAATCTGATTTTTGCCCATTGTGCAAAGCAGATTTACGTTCCAATACAATTCAAGAAACAATCCAGCGTATGAATGCTAAAATTGCTAAATTAGAATGGGGAGATATGGTATAAATATGTAAAAAGAGCAGAAATTACAAATGGATTGATGCATCTTACAACATATTGAGAAAGATAATGTTCAATTAAAGAAAGACGTCTGTTAAAGGAAATCCTTTAGCAGATGTTTTTTTATGTACCTATCTGACAGACATATTAATAGTATCAATAAAAAAATAGGAGGAATGAAATATGGAATTGAATTTTAGAAAATTGTATGCTTCTGAATTAGAAGTAAGAATTGGTAACATCTCAAAAACTGGTTCTGGGTTGAGCCTGCTGCTTTACAAGGATGCACGAGTAGACCAGCGTTTGTTGGATGAAACTGCCGGGCCTATGAATTGGGAAAAGTCGTATCGAAGAGATGAAAAAGGACGGCTTTTTTGTAAAGTGTCTATTTGGGACAACGAGAAAGAGCAGTTTGTTTCAAAAGAAGATGTAGGTATCGAATCCTATTCTGAAAAGGAAAAAGGAGAAGCATCTGACTCTTTCAAACGAGCATGTTTTTGTTGGGGTATTGGACGAGAATTATACTCTACTCCATTTTTATGGGTGAGCTCTCAGAATTGTAATATTCAAAAATACAAGGACAAGGACAAATATACATGTTCGGACCATTTTGATGTGGTTGACATCGAATATGGAGATAATTGCAATGTGACTTATGTTGAAATCTACAACAGAAGCACAAAAGCAACACTTTCCTTTGGCAAAAAATCTTCATCCGGTTCATTCGGAAAAGCTACATCAAAACAAACAGAAGCATTTATTTCTTTATTTGATGATGCCTCTGTGGAGGATTACTCAATTAATCCAGATGAAGCGGCCGCTCCGTCCAATGATTCAACAAAAGAAAATCCGGGAATGCACAAAATTTCATTTGAATGTTCGCGGAAAGGACAGACTATTGCGGATATTTACGCAAAAGAGGGGCCTAGGTTTTTACAGGGCATTTTAACTTATGCAGCGGCTAAACCAGCTATGCAAGTGGACGCTCCATATGTAAAAGCGTTTCTGGAAACAGTAGCCTAAAAAATTTGTACCCGGGGATTTTTCTCCGGGTACAGTTAGGAGGTCAATATGAAAAAATTTAGTAAGGACGATTATCAATATTGGCTTAATGCTGATTTTTACCGTTTGGTAATGGAAGATAGTCGTTTTGATAAAGAAATAACAGATGATGCTTTTTGGAATGATTTTACAAAAAAATGCATCGTCTTTTCAGAAAAATATCGCCATTTTGGTGGCAGATACTCTGTTAAGTGGGCGTTAGCCGTTGTTGAATGCCGTAAAGCAATGGCAGAAGAAAACAAAAAGCCGCTGCAAAAGAACGTTTGTAAACAAATGCTTGCTGAATTTTATATTATTCAGGAAAGATTTAACGAGATTTATAATTGTGATGAATTTTGGGCTCGTTTTACCAAAACAATGGTAGATTTTGGTGAAAAATACTCAAAATACACCGAAAATTGTACATTAATTTTATCTATGGCGTATATTGACGGCAAGCAAGAAGAATTAAAATACTTGCAACGCTTAGCAGAAGCATGTGACAAAAAATATGCAGTATAAAGGAGAAATGAAATATTATGGAAATTTCAAAGATGACAAAGAAGAAAAGAAAAGAATTTTACGCAAAGAATCGCGTAACATTTGGTATGAATACCGGAACAATTACGCACAAAGGGTATAAAGATACTCTTCGAAGAGAAAATAAAATGATTTGCAGAAATTATTTAAAGGAGGCTTAATTTTATATGGGAAAAGAATTAGACAAAGCTGCTCGCCTGATGCAAACCGCAATTCAAACGAATACGCCGGTCTTTGTATTTGATGTTGAAACAGAAGGGTTTGACCCAGTAAAGCATCATATTATTCAGTTGTCAGCATTGAAAATTGACCCGAAAACATTTGAAGTGTTGGATAAAATCAATGTATTCATTAATCCTTGTCGCCCATTGAGTAATAAGGTAAAAGAGATAACTGGCTATACCGATGAATTTCTGGCTACTTGTCCTTTAGAAGTCGAAGTCTTTCCGGAAATTTACAATTTTTTAGGAGAAACACCTCTTTTAATTGGACATTATATTGGTTTTGATAAAAGCATGTTAGATGCCTTGTATACAAGGCAGGGACAATTTCTTTTTTGCGAGGACATTGATACTTGTCGAATGGCAAGAGAACTTCTAAAAAAGAAGAAAGATGTTCCATCACATAAATTACCTGATGTAGCCGCTTATTATGGTGCTGATATTGGCTTGACGTTTCATAAAGCAAATGATGATATTATTGCCACTTTGCGTATTTTCCAGGCAATGTATGACCCGGATGCTTATTTAAGACCAAAGAAAAAATTGAACATTAATTCGATTTGGTATCATGATGGCTTTCAGGGTCATGCAAGGATTTACATTAACACGGATGCCGGAAGTCTATTTTATGACAATTTAGACAAGAATTATGGCAGTAAAGATTTTTCATTGGACGATATCGACATGGAAGATTTGGAGGAAAAAGCTATTCAGAAATGGTCTGCATCCAATATTGATGACCTTTTTCAGAAAGTCCGTGCATGGCATTGGAAGAAAATGCAGGAAGCTATTGGACGGCAAAAGGAATTTGCTAATGAAAAAGAGGCAATGGAGGCTGCCGCTAAGGAAAATAAACGTCATTATAATACGTCTATTCAGTTAGCCGATGGCGTCTATATTGTAACTTTGGAAAAGTTCTTAAAATCTAAAGCTGGCTCAAATTCAATTTTATATTGATTAGAAAAGCTCGCATTATGCGGGCTTTTTTGTTATATATCAATTTTTATTAATGTGTATAACAGACATATTATTAATGAGACTATTTACAAATTGGAGAAAGGAGAAATTTAATATGAGATTAACAGAAAGAAAGAGAAATTCAAATGGAACAGGAGTCGCAAAACAGAATCTTATAAAAGATAATGGATGTTTTACTCGTTTTACTGATGAAATACTCACAAAGCTTGCAGAGTATGAAGATTTAGAAGAACGCGGCCGGCTTGTGAAGTTGTCTTGTGATTTTCCTTGTAAAATTGGAGATATTGTATATCGCACTAATGCAGGCGCGAAAGAACCAATTATTGCAATGAGAATTACACAAGTACTTATTAAACAGTTGAAAGATAGAACTGTTATAACTTTTAACACCATAAATGATAACGACAATGGAGAAAACTGCTACACTTTGGAAGACGTAGGTGTTAAAGTTTTTCTCACAAAAGAAGAAGCCGAATTAAAACTGGCAGAATTGAGAGGTGGAACAGGAGTCGCAAAACTGAATCTGGAAGAAGTGGTAAAAATAGCAGCAGATAAAATGACATACGCAGATGCGGTTCATAATGCCATGAGTTCAAAATACGTTCCATGCAGGAAGGCAACGAATTGCTCTTATGTTTTTACTGACCCAAAAGGTAAATTAATAGAAGAATTAGCTATAAAAATCAAGCTTAAAGAATTGCTTGAAATTGCCAAAAGTGTTGACGAATCAAAAGCCAAAGGCTGTGATGAAATTAGTACAGCATTATATTACGATGGCTTTAATGACGGCCACAGGAAAGCACTTGATAATCTGTGGCAACTAGTAATCAGCAAGTATAATGATGATAAATTGTCATTTGAAGAATTGGCAGAAGAGATTGAGTTGGTGCAAAAATATCACTGCTAAGTGCGAAAAATATGGAGAAAAATTTAATGTAAGAGTCTTATGGTTCAAAGTTAAAGGAG
>ENA-UOJR01001705-UOJR01001705.1-human-gut-metagenome-genome-assembly--contig:-C115P-NODE-1705-length-17882-cov-6.783811_pt1 | contig 17882 bp, 17 predicted proteins | sample MGYA00242354_ERZ723901 | MGnify/ENA metagenome assembly ERZ723901
TCCATCTGGAGCTTGGCGAAAATGAAGTTGACGCTTGTGCACGTGCCGAGGCTGCCTACACCGCTGACGCTTCCCGAACCGCCGACTCCACCGATACCTTGACTCATACTTCTCCTATATAAAAGAGTTAAAGACGGACGACTCCACGGCGGCCCGCGCCGGGAGCTTTGCCGGAAGGACGGTTATCCAGGGAGGCTTGCGCCTTGCGGGCTTCCCCGGCGCGCTTGGCCTCTTCCTTCGCTTTGGCGACGAGCGCTTCCACTTCCGGCGTCATCGCCTCCTGCTGCTTGAGATCGTCTTCCGTGAGCCCCATGCCCTTGAGCTGCGCATCAAATTTCTGGTTGAGGCGGGACAGCTCGTCCTTGAGGGCGCTGAGCTGTTCTTCCTGAGCCTGCATGTCTTTTTCCGTGAATGCCATGTCGTTGCTCCTGTTGTTGGTGCTTCATTTTTAGCATGTTCCGTGCCAAACAAACAAATACGGGGAATTTCGGCTCATCAAGCCTTTTTGCATGGTTTTCCGTGCGCAGAAAACAAACAATATTGGCACTATTTCGCCTTTACACCTACCAACATTGTTCTCATCCATTGATAAATCTTCTTTGACAACTACTACAGCCTATTACCCAAATCAATCAAAAAGGAGGCGCTTGTAAGACGTTGCGGCCTATGATACTCGCTAGGCGATGATTGGCATATTTCTCGCATGATTTCTTGCGGGCCGGTATGGATCGGTTCCCGGAATCACGTGTTCCCGCAGCCTCCAGGCACGGGGGCCGACTCATTTCCCGGCGGGGAGCCGGGCAGGAGGAGGCATGTCCATAGATTTTTCCGTCACCACTATGAGCCAGATGGCCGGAGGCGCAACCGCGTCGGCGGCGAGTTCTCTCGCCACGGGCTCACTCATGGGGAACGCCGCCGCGCAGGTGGAAGACCCCATGTCGCTGCTCGCCGATGCGGCCGAAGAACTGACCTTTGCGGCTGACACCACTGACGAATACGAACTTGAGGACCGCAAGGAGCGGGAACGCGCTGAAAGCGCCTATGCCGAGCGCGTCAAGCTCTATCAGGATCTCATGCATGAGGCGGGCAAGTCGCAGAACATCGATCGCCTGAAGGACAGCCTGCGCGCCCGCGAAGGCCGGGAAAAGGCCTCACGGGAGGCGCTTTACCGCTTTCCGGACCCGAGCGACGCCTATGCCGCCCTTTCCGAGGCGCTTGACGCCTTTTCGGATGATCCGTCCGTTGCTCCTTCCGTTATTGAAGATATCCGGCAAGGGCTCGCCGAACTCGAAGCCGAACACGGCCCGCAGATCCGTTCGGGCATCCAAGGCGCGCTCGCCGCTGCCGGATATCCCGAACTGGACAGCGCGGACGGCCTGCGCGACCTGTACCGCCAGACCGTCTGCGACTTTACGGACGTCAACGCCGCCTTCGCCCACATCCACGAGAAATACGGCGATGTGGGCTTCGGCAAAGCGATGGATTTCCTTTTCAACGCGCTGGGCAACGACCTCGCCACGGACGTACCGAGCATGGAAACCACCCATCTCGAAAGCGTCCACGCCACCCTCGAACAGGTGCGTCTCCTGCAAAGCACGCATGTCCAGTGCGAACGCCTGCTCCAGCGCTGGCAGGATGTCCACGGGGTCCAATGCGGGCTTGCTCCGATGGAGCTGCTCGGCGATTTGGTTGACCTGCGCAAAGAACATTTCCTCGGAGCCATGCAGATCGATCGCATTGTCTCCAAGGCCAAGGCCCCGGATATCGAACGCGAAGTGCTGTTCCTTCAGGAACTCCTGAATATGGCCCGCAACCTGCCCGTCCAGCTTTTCGACGGCGAACAAGGCCGCATGAAGGTCATCGACGCCGTACAGGAATCCGTGGACGCCGCCATCCGGCGTGAAGACGAATACCTCGCCAGTTTGGGAGACGCGTGATGATCGAACGTGAAATCGCCGAATTCGGCAGACGCATGGGTATGCCCGCCTTTTCCCTTTCCCCTGCGGGGCTCGCCGCGCTCGACGTGGAGCGCCTCGGGCGGCTCCATCTGGAGCTTGCCGAAAACGCCGGGGAGCGCGAGCTGCTCGTCTACCTCGCGCGGGCCGTGCCGGAGTATGACGTGAAAGCCCCACGCCGCGTGCTCGAGCGCTGCCATTACCGGCACGCCGATCCCATGCCGCTGTCCGGGGGGGTGCACAAGGGCAATATTGTCCTTCTCACCCGTTTCCCCGAACGGCAGGCGACGGCGGCGGGCATCGAAAGGGCCGTCCTGTTCCTCAGCGGCGTCATGGATACCGTCGCCAAAGCCTGATTCCGCAACCTCGGTTTTCTTTACCGGCAAAGGAGGACAGCCATGCCGAGCATCAACCTTCTGGATCCTTCCCTCGGCATCCAGACCATCATGGAGAGCCCGGCGGCAACGCGCGGCGGCATCCCCGAGGCGAGGCCCCTCGCCTCCAATGTCCTGCGCGAGGCCGGGCTTGAGGAACTGTATTCCCCGTGCAACGCGCACCACCTCGTGGAGCAGGCGCTCTGCCCGGATGCGGGCGACGGCGACATCCTCCGCCCGGAGGTGTTTTCCGGCAACCTCGCAGGATGCCTGGAAGCCTTGAAGGATTCCGATGATCCCGCCGTCCGGGCACTGGCCGACGGCGAACTGGTCCCGCTGCTTCAAAACAAGGAACTCCTCAACGCCTACATGGGCCTGATGATAGGGGGTTAAGGTGGCGCTTACGCAGGAACAGCGCAACACACTGTCCATTCTGGGATATCTGTATTACCGCATGGGGCGTCTGGACAATGCCGCCACGGTCTTCGCGGCGCTGGACAAGCTCGCCCCCGAAGGTATGGACGCCATTTCCCGGAGGGCCGCCGCCACGCTCGCGGCCATTGAAACGGATCGCGGCAATGCCGAAAAAGCCCTCCAGCTGCTGCACCGGGTCATGGACGGGCAAACCCTCTCCACCCGCCATGCCGCCCTGCACCTGCTCCGGGCACGCGCGCTCTGGCAGCAGGGGCGCAAGGATGAAGCGAGGGCCGCGGTCAACGAATACCTGTACCTCGCCGGCAACGGCCCGTCCGCGCAAGCGCTGGCCGAGCCCCCCTTCAACAGCATGGGCAAACGCGTATGAGCCTGTTCACCACGGCCCGTTCCGCCGTCGGCGTGGTCACGCGCCACAACGACATCAACATCGTCTTCCTGCTCGTCACCGTCATCGCGCTGATGATCATCCCGCTGCCCACGCCGGTGGTGGATACGCTCATCGGCGTGAACATGGCCCTGTCCTTCACCATCCTGATGATGACCATGTACGTGCGGACGGTGCTGGACTTCTCGGTCTTTCCCACGCTGCTCCTGTTCACCACCCTGTTCCGGGTGGGCCTCAACATCACGACCACGCGCCTGATCCTGCTTCAGGCGGACGCGGGCGAAATCATCTTCACGTTCGGCGAATTCGCCCTTGGCGGCAACTTTGTGGTCGGCGCGGTGGTCTTCCTCATCCTGACCATCGTGCAGTTCCTCGTCATAGCCAAAGGCGCGGAGCGCGTGGCCGAAGTCGGGGCGCGTTTCACCCTCGACGCCATGCCCGGCAAGCAGATGTCCATCGACGCCGACATGCGCGCCGGGGTCATCGACATGGAGGAGGCGCAGCGCCGCCGCGAGCGCATCAGTCAGGAAAGCCAGATGTACGGCGCCATGGACGGCGCCATGAAGTTCGTAAAAGGCGACTCCATCGCCGGGATGATCATCGCCGTCGTGAATATCGTGGGCGGCACGATCATCGGCATCACCCAGAACGGCATGACCGCCGGGGACGCCCTGCACACCTACGGCATCCTCACCATCGGCGACGGGCTGGTATCCCAGATCCCCTCGCTGCTCATCTCCATTTCGGCGGGCATCCTGATCACCCGCACCGGCGATTCCGACGACAACGTGGGCTCGCAGATCGGCCTCCAGATATTCGCCCAGCCCAAGGCGCTGCTCATGGCGGGCGGGCTGGTGTTCCTCTTCGCCCTCATCCCCGGCTTCCCCAAGCCGCAATTGTTCACGCTGGCGGCCCTCCTCGGCGGGCTCGGCTATGTGCTCAAGCGCGTCAACGAAACCCCGCAGGCCCCGGACGCCAAAGAGGAACTCTCCAAGTCGCTCACGCCCACGGCCCGCCCCAAGTCCCGCCCCGGCGCGGCGCGGGACGAGTTCGCGCCCACCGTGCCCATCATCCTCGATATCTCGGAGGACATGGGCGCATCCCTCGATTACGCTTCGCTCAATGAGGAGCTGGCGAACCTGCGCCGCGCGCTCTATTTCGATCTCGGCGTGCCCTTCCCCGGCATCAACATCCGGCCCAACCCCGGCCTGCCGGAGCTTTCCTACGTCCTGAACGTCAACGAAATCCCCATGTCGCGGGGGAAACTCGAAAAAGGCATGGTCCTCGCCCGCGATACCAGCGAAAACCTGTCCATGCTTGGCGTGGAATTCAAGCTCGGTGAACGGTTCCTGCCCGACGTCGAGCCCCTCTGGGTCCCCGAGTCCAAGGCCGCGTCGCTGGAGCGCGTGGGCATCAGCATCATGAACCATGCGCGCATCCTCGCCTACCACCTTTCGCTGCTGCTCGCCCGGCACGCCTCATCGTTCCTCGGTATGCAGGAATCCAAGTACCTGCTCGACAAGATGGAGGAACGCGCCCCCGATCTGGTCCGCGAAGCCACCCGCCTGCTGCCCACGCAGCGTATTGCGGAAATCTTTCAGCGGCTGGTACAGGAGCAGATATCCATCCGCGACCTGCGGAGCATCCTTGAAGCGCTCATCGAGTGGAGCCCCAAGGAAAAGGATACCGTCATGCTCACCGAGTACGTCCGCAGCGCCCTGAAGCGCCAGATCAGCTACATGTATTCGAAGGGGCAGAACATGCTGCCCGCGATCCTGCTGGACCCCTCGGTCGAGGAGACGATCCGCAAGGCCATCCGGCAGACCTCGGCGGGCGCGTTCCTTGCGCTTGATCCCGATACGACGCAGCGGTTCCTGCGCGCCGTGACCGAGTCCGCCGGGAAGTACACGGCCAACACGCAGAAGCCGGTACTCATGGCTTCCATGGACATCCGGCGGTATGTGCGCAGGCTTATCGAGGGCGAGCATTACGGCCTGCCCGTTGTTTCGTACCAAGAGGTCACGCCCGAGATTTCGATCCAGCCCGTCAGCAGGATCAGGTTGTAGAGAGAATCGGGTGAGGGGAAAGGGGCCCTTTGGAAAGGATCTCCTTTCCCCTCACCCGTACCCCTCCCCTATCCCCCCAAACTTTTTGACTGGTGGGGAGGCCGCACGGCGGGAGTCCCGTCGGCGGAATCCCCGCGCCGGACAGCACTATGGAATCAGCCGCCATCGATTACGCCATGAAAGCGCTCTATCTGGTGCTCATGTTGTCGATGCCGCCCATCATCGTGGCCTCGCTCATCGGCATCCTGTTGAGCCTCATTCAGGCGATCACCCAGTTGCAGGAACAGACGCTGACCTTCGGCGTCAAGCTGCTGGCCGTGGTCCTGACCCTCTTCATCATGGGGGGCTGGCTCAGCGGCGAAATTCTCCGTTACGCCGACGATATTTTCAGCCGTTTTTATATGATACGCTGATTGGGCGAGGGCCGGGGAAAGCCCGGGGCGAAGAATGCGGCAAAAACACGAGGAGGCCAACGGCATCGCCGGACGGCACGTTGCAGAGCGGCCGGCATCCTCCACGGAGGCTTCATTTGGATTATCAGGCACTGTTCAACGAACTGCACCTTTTCGAGCAACTGCTGGCGCTGCTGGTGGGGATGCCCCGGCTGTTCATGCTCGTGCAGGTGGCCCCGTTCATGGGCGGGAACATCCTCACGGGGCAGATGCGGACAACCGTGGTTTTTGACTGTAATCTCATACTGCACACCGCCATCGTCGCCAGCATCCCCGAAACGCAGGGCCTCTCCCCCTCCACGTTCGCCCTGTACGGGGCCATCCTTGTCAAAGAAACGCTCATCGGAATGCTTCTCGGCTACCTGTCCGGCATGTTGTTCTGGACCATCCAGTGCGCGGGCTTCTTCATCGACAACCAGCGCGGCGCGTCCATGGCGGAAGGGGCCGATCCGCTGTCCGGCGAACAGACTTCGCCGCTCGGCTCGTTCTTTTTCCAGAGCGCCGTCTACCTGTTTTTTTCCACCGGCGCATTCCTCGCCCTGCTTGGCGTGGTTTACGCCTCTTACGAAATCTGGCCGGTCACGCAGCTCATCCCGCTCAGCGTGTTTAAGGACATCAACCTGCCGTTGTTCTTCGCCGGGCGCGTGAGCTGGCTTCTGCTCATGATGCTTCTGCTTTCCGGCCCCATCGTGGTGGCCTGCCTGCTCACCGACGTTTCGCTCGGGCTCATCAACCGCTTCGCTTCGCAGCTCAACGTGTACGTGCTTGCCATGCCCATCAAGAGCGGCGTCGCGGCTTTTCTGATGCTGTTCTATTTCATGATGCTGCTGTCGAACGCGACAGGATTGTTCGATGGGGTCAAGGCCGATTTCGAGCAGCTCAGGAGGCTGTTGCCGTGAGCGACAAAACCGAACAGCCAACACCGAAACGCCTCCGCGAATCGCGCGAGAAAGGGGATGTGTGCAAAAGCCAGGACGTGCCGTCGGCCCTGACCGTGCTCGCCTTGTCCGTCTACATTGTCGTGATGGGGGGGCAGCTGCTGGAATCGCTGCTGGCGATGATGGAGCTTCCCATGAAGCTGCTGTCCACGCCCTACGCCGAGGCCGCGCCGCGCGCCGCCGAAGCCACGTTCCACATAGCTGTTTCTATCGTCGCCCCGCTCGTCGGCCTCGTCATGGCCGTGGCCCTCGTCGCCAACCTCGGACAGGTGGGCATACTGTTCGCCTTCAAGGGAGCCATGCCCAAGCTCGAAAACATAAGCCCGTCCAAATGGTTCCAGAAGGTTTTCTCCATGAAGAACCTTGTGGAGTTCCTCAAGAACATCATCAAGGTGACGGTGCTCGGCGTTACTGTCTGGGTTGTCATGCGGGATCATCTGCCGACGCTGTTCGCCATCCAGCGGGGGACGATCTGGACCATGTGGGAAGTCCTCGGGATGGCTGTCAAAGACCTGTTGCTCATGGCGGCGGGCGTCTTCTGCGTCATCGCCGCCGTGGACTATCTTTTTCAGAAATGGCAGTACACCAAGAACCATATGATGTCGAAAGATGAAGTCAAACGGGAGTACAAGGAGATGGAGGGCGACCCGCAGGTGAAGGGCAAGCGCAAACAGCTCCATCAGGAAATGCTCTCCCAAAACGCGCTGGGCAACGTGCGCAAAGCGAAGGTGCTCGTGACCAACCCGACCCATTACGCCGTGGCGCTGGATTACGAAAAGGACAGGACGCCGCTCCCGGTTATCCTTGCCAAGGGCGAAGGGTTCCTCGCCCAGCGCATGATACGGGTGGCGCAGGAAGAAGGCATCCCGATCATGCGGAATGTGCCGCTGGCCCGCAGCCTTTTTGAAAACGGGACGGAAAACGCCTACATCCCCAAGGATCTCATTGGCCCGGTGGCCGAAGTACTGCGCTGGGTGCAGTCCCTCCAGCGGCAATGACGAACGCACAGGAAACGAACGTGAAGCAAGAACCTCTCTCCGAACAGGCGTTTCTGGATACCCTGATCAACCTTTGCGACGATCTGGCTTGGGGCCGCCCCGCCAGCGAGGACAGGCTGTTCGCCCTCACCAAGGAAGGCGCGGGCCCAAAGAATTATGTCCGGCTCGCGGAAGCCTTCGGTATGATGCTGGTCAAGGTGGAAAGCCGGGAGTACCACCGCTCACAGCTCATTGCGGATCTGAAAACCCGCAACGCCGAGCTGGAGGAAGCGCACAGGCTCCTCGCCGAGCGCAACACGCATCTGATGCGGACCATTCAGGAAAACTACCAGACCAAGAAGATCGTGGGCCAATGCGAGGCCATGCGGAAGGTCATTCAGCTTGCCCTGACCATCGCCCGCCGCCCCATCAATACGCTTATCCTCGGCCCCACCGGGGCTGGGAAAGAAGTCATCGCCAAGGCGATCCATTTCAACTCGCCCCGGCGCGAAGGGCCGTTCGTAGCGGTCAACTGTACGGCCATCCCCGACTCTCTGTTTGAAAGCGAGATGTTCGGCATCGAAAAAGGCATCGCCACGGGCGTCAACGCGCGTAAGGGCCTCATTGAGGAAGCTTCGGGGGGCACGTTGTTTCTCGACGAGCTGGCGGACATGACCTTGCCCAATCAGGCCAAGCTGCTCCGGGTTTTGGAGGAGCGCGAAGTCCTGCGCGTGGGCAGTTCCAAACCCGTGAGCGTGGACATCAAGCTCATCGCCGCCACCAATGCCAATCTGGAAGAAGCCGTCCGCAAGGGCAACTTTCGGGAAGATCTCTATTACCGCATCAATGTGGCGGAAATCAGGGTTCCTCCCCTGCGAGATCGCGGAGATGACATCCTTTTGCTGGCACAGCTTTTTCTTGAGCGCCATTGCGCCTATATGGGACGGCCTCGGCTTTCGCTCTCTCCCGCCGTGTGCAGGCAGCTTCTGCAATACGGCTGGCCCGGTAATGTACGTGAATTGAATAACGAAATGGAACGCGCCGCCTCTCTGACGATCGGCAACCGTGTGGAGCTTTCCGATCTCTCCACGCGTATTGTGCCGGATGAAGTCAGATGCCACCTTCTCGAGACGGAACCGCTCATCAGCCGGGATGGGGCAGATACCCCTCGGGAAGAAACAACGCCAACGGCGCAGAACTACAACCTGCAAGAAATGGAGCGCAAACTCATCCTTGATGTACTGAACAAAACCGGCGGCAACAAGAGCAAGGCCGCGGAACTGCTTGGCATCACACGGGAAGGACTCCGGAAAAAACTCCTGCGCATGGGCATCAACGACAAAGAACTCCCCCACGACGACGGCAAGGCTTGACATTCACCGGCCTGAACACCTAAAACAACACGTTCCTAACGCGCGCCCGTAGCTCAGTCGGATAGAGCGACAGCCTCCTAAGCTGTAGGCCACAAGTTCGATTCTTGTCGGGCGCACCAGAATGAAATTAAGGACTTGGATGTAAAAATCCAAGTCCTTTTTTCATACCTCAAAAAGCATTTCCAACCCTATTTCCAACCTGTAAGCTAGAAACCAAAATCGCTTGATAGCATTCGTTAGCGCTTTTTTACCGTCTTTGCTTCACTAAAGAGTGTATACCAACCCTTTTGAAAGTGATCTAGAAAAAGTTCTTCCCCTCATGCAAAAAATTACATGAAATAACATCTGAAGTTAAGTTCCATATTCAGCCTTCCTGTTCCTCTGCATAGAGGACAAATCACGATCTGTTCTCCTCCGCAGGAGGGACAATTTTCCGGATGTCTTCCTCCATATTCGAGAGGACATTCAATCATACCTGTTCCTCCGCATTCATCACATTCCATTTCCATCAAGTCCTCTTTTTTCATAGTGTATTACTTATTGCCTATTGTTCCGATACCGGAGTACGGCCAGCACTGAAGTTACAATAACTGATCCTATTTTGACCATACTTTCCATATAAACGAGAAACGTTGACGGACTTTTACATGATGGACATATGTTATCATCCCATGTGTCTCCACCTTCAGCATAATTGTTACATCCAGGAGCCATGCATCTAAGGATTTTTGATTTACATGATGGACATCTGATAACATCTCTTCTGAATCTGTTTTTTTCAAAAACATCATTTGAAGTTGGCTGAATTTCTTTTTTGCATATTGGACAATGTCCTTTTGGATAGATATCCATAGCTGTATTTACTTTGAATTATTAAACTAATGTGTTGAAGCACCAATAATACTTTTCCCAAACATCTCAAAAAATACTACAGGTAATTCCATCAAATCGGAAATGCTTCTGCTGAAAACGGGAAGCAGTTTCCTGATGCTGTCATCCAATATTCCCAGACCGTAGACTTCCAGACCGATTTTGTGCGCCATTGTAAGTGCCTTTCTTGTGGCAGTTACATCGTTGGGTTGCCCATCCGTCAGGATGAACAGGATTTTTCTCTGTTCTCGGGTGAACATAAGTTGCTGCATGACCCACCAGAGTGCGGGAGCGAGAGGTGTTCCTCCGCTGGGCATGAGGTTGATGCGGGCATGAACGGGTTGTCCGGGTTTCAGCAGCGGATAGACCGAACACGCATCTCCTCTATAGTTTCCATTGAAAGCAGTTATGGCCGTGTTGAGTCCTTTGATGCCGGAACAGGCTGACGCAATGGCATGGCAGGATGCCGTCGCGAGCTCCATAGGTTTGCCGTACATGCTGGCGGAAGCATCCAGCAGGATGTGGAGACTTGTATTGACGGTCATGGCTTCCGTCTTTTGGATGAAGACCTTGGGGTTTCCTGTTTTGGTTCTGAACAGCTTTGCCGTGTTGAGCCGCCCTCTTGTTGAAGGATAGGGAGCGGATAGAGAGAGCGACTGCATGAGTCCCTGAATCCTGATGGACAATCCTCTCGTAATCAGTTCTATCGTTCTCAGCGTATCCGGGGGGATGGCGTCAGGCGTAACGGGGCGAATCTTGGCGACCGTCCAGTGTTCCGAGTCCATGCCTTTCGCCTGTGCCGAGAGCTTTTCCCTCAAAACCGTTCCCATCGTTTTGGGAAACGAATCTTCGTGAGTGTCCTGTGGTCCGTTTTTTTCTCCTGAAATGATGCCTTGTGTAGCCTCTGGACTATCCTGATTTTCTGTTGGAGATGTACTCTCTTGTGGCTGTTCGGGTATCCATTTTTTGATGATGGACTCCAGTAACAGCGCGTGGGCAATCGCATCCTGTGTCGTCCGTGTGTTTGCATGAATATTTTTGAGACAGGTATCCAGTTCTTTATCAATTCCCGGACAGGCCGTAACCATCTCTTTTCTTGAATAGGTTCTATTCTTTTCCACTTCGGAACTATCCCAACTCCTTACATTCAAAAGGATGTAGTCCAGAATAAAAAAGACCGGAGCGTTGCTTCCGGCCTTTTGTCTTTCTTTCCCAAAAATATACGCAATGATGAAATCGAAGTTTTTTCTGCATCCCGGAAAGTGTTTTCCAAGCAGCGTTTCAACCCTCCAGTCTTCGATGATGTTAAAAAGGTGAAATTGCAATCTGGTGAGATTGGCCTTCTGAAGCAGTTGAAAATCTGTGTATCTAATATGTGCCGCTTCGTGGTCAACGTATCCCCTTGTTATATTGATATAGATTTTATCCATATCCATTTTGAGAGCAGGAATATGGATCGTTTTTCCATTCGTATAGGCTGTAGTTCCTCCTATTTCCACGGTGATGTTGTATTGCTTTCCCAGAATACAGGCCAGCAGAGGCAGACAGGACATGATGTCTTTGGTCCGGAGCATGGCTCACCACAGTCCCATGTTGGGGATATTTGCGGAATGGTTTTGCGGGACGGGCACAAAGGGGACTTCTTCAGGGATGGCGGATTGTTGGCATACGGTGAACACGTTATTGGCGAGAAGCGCGTTCATGACGTCCTGAGGGGAATGCCCTTCGATGAGCCTCTGGCTGTGTTGCAGCATTGAGGACGGATCGCGGAGCATGGAGACAACGCCCTGCAAAAGGAGGATGTCCTTTCCGGTAATGTTGCCCTTGGCGGGTATGCTGTTGATGGCGGTCTGGATAAGGCTGGCTACCGGAGCTACGTGAGGCTCGATAAAAGTCAGCCCGCAGAGCTTTTGGTGCAGGGTCCTGAGCGGGGAAAGGGCCTTGTGCGTCACCGTGTCCTTTCCGGCATAGACCTTTTGCCATATCTCGTTGGCTGAGCTGGCTATTTCGTTGAACAGCGTTCCGGCAAGACCTTCCACTTCCTCATTCAGCCCGGATTCACATACGGCGTTGGGATTATCGTGTTCGGTGAGCGGCGAGACCTTGTAAAGCTGCCACGAGAAGGACAGCCTTGAACGAACATAGTCCGACCCTACCGTGGATTCCCGGATGATATTTCCCCACTTGCAGTGCCTGGTAATCCAATTCTCGATGGACTGGTCGTAATCGGCGAGGAACGCTTCCTTTTCCTGAAGGAACGTTTCTCTGATCCGGATCAATTCATCGATGATGTCCCCAGCCTTGTCTTCCGGGATGGCCCAGCCGGACATAAAACGGATGCCATGACGGTCGAGGTAGTTGAAGGCACGGGCCTTCAGGGTGGAGAATACCTTGAGGCTGTCGGGATCAGCGATACGCTTGCTCCCCAAAGAGGCAAGGTCTTCAGGGGGAAGCTCCGCACCTCCGAAATCTTCAAGGCACATCTTCTTTCGGGCGGACCACACGCTGATGTTGAGGTTCAGAGCCACAAGGCTGTCCAGAATTTTGATGTCGGAACGAATGGCTGTATTCATAGTTTCCTCTCTATGGTTAGAATGTTACGGCAAAGATACGCTGCACAAGTTCATGAAGCATCGCTCTCGTTGGCCGTGTGGCTTTGAATGCGAGGGCACGATCCAGCGCATAGGAAAGCGGCTCGATGCCCTGATTGGCCAGCGGCTGGAACTTGAGGGCAAGATCGGCCCAACGGATGAGGGTTCTGGTGGAAAGCGTCACTTCGATGGTGTTTTCATAGGAATCGGCATCGCCCATGAAGAGTTTCCGAACTTCATTGGCGAAACTGACCATGTTCGAGGCGATGTGTTCGGGAAGGTTCGGGAACTGCCGGGAGAGGAGTTCCTTTTCCGTTTCAGGCGCGGGATAGCCAACTTCGCACAGCAGAAATCGATCGAGCCATGCGATATTCTGCCGAGCGGCTCCCTGATAGAGCCCCGTGTCGTCACCGCCTCCGTTGGTGTTCGCAGTGCAGGCGATGCGAAACATTTCATGCGGGGAAATGACCTCTCCTCCATTCTCCGGCAGACACAAAGGCGCACCGTCCAGAACACCGTTAAGGCCAACGGCAACTTCAGGGGAAAGTAAGTCCGCCTCATTGATCAAAAGAATTCCCCCGTACCGCATGGCAAGCGGCAATGGACCGTACTCATAGACCATACTGCCTTTTTGCAGGGAAATATGGCCGCACAGATCGGCAAACTCCAATCGTCCATGCCCGGTGACTTCAAATGTGGGATAGTTCAGCCGTGCGGCAAGCTGCTTGATGAGCGTCGTCTTCCCGCATCCAGTGGGACCGTACAGATACAGGGGATCAAGGTCGTGCATGAACCAGACGACCACATCCCGTGCCGATTCATGAAAAATGTACCTTGGATCAACGGACGGGGTGTACGAGCACGCTTTCTCATACCCTTTGACACCTTTCCCTGTCGGCATCCCCGTAAAAACCTGTCCGGCATCAAGCTGCGCCGGAACGAGGGAGGCCAATTCCTTGAACAGATTTTGATTCATGGTTTTCTCCTTTGAAAACAAAAAATCCCGGCCTCTCCGAAGAGAAACCGGGATGAACTATATAACTCTGACGAGAGTCTAGAGAGGAATGTGATATCCCTCTCCCTCCAGTAAGCGGAGCATTTCACGCTGCGTTTCTATTTCACGGCGGTACATAAAATGCAAATAATCTCCATCCAATTTTGAAACTTGAGCTTTTTTAATTACAGTGATGTATTCTGAACGCAGCAGTGGAGGTACAACCAACGGGAGATACCCTTCCTGTAACAGTATCGTATTCATCGCTAAACGGGCTATACGGCCATTTCCGTCCTCAAATGGATGTATGCTCACGAGCTTTAAATGAACTCTGATCGCAAATTCAACTGGATGAAGTTTTCTACGATACTCTCTCATCCAACATTCGAATGCTTCCATCAAGACAGGAACAGTATCCGCCTTGGGAAAGACAAAAGGTGTCCCTGTGACAAAAATTTGTTTTTTCCTGTATACTCCAGCAATTCCATTTTCGAGGCCGCCATCCAGCAAGGCGTGCATTTCCAGAATATTGTCATTGGTTAGAACATGCTCGTGAAGTAAACAAAACATCGCATCATACGCTTTTGCATGGCCAGTGATCGCTAATGCATCGCGTAGAGGCTTTCCTCCAACAGTAAGACCTTCTTCCAGAAGAATCTTTGTTTCCGACTCCGTATAGGAGAACCCCTCCAATGCTGTTGAACTATAGGCTAACCCCACGCGGTAATATGCTTTTATCTCCGGCAGAAGCTCTTCACCCAATGGCCTGAACCTATCAAGTTTCTTTTTATAATCATCTATTTTTTCTAACATATCCACTCCCTCTGTTTTATTCCATACCGTGTCTGGGCAGGAGTTGGCAAGCCATTGGAGAGAGGCTCAAAGACAAGTGGCATAGAGCCTTTCAAAGGGAGCGCCCTGTTTTTCGCACCTCGCCATGAGCATCTGGGCTTCCTGTTCTCCCAACAATGTTTCAAGTTCCTCATTCAGCCGTTTTCGATCCAGTGTCACTCTCCCGTTCTGTGGAATCACCCGGAACGTGTGGTTTCCTGTATCAATCCATTCTCCTTTGACCGTATGGGAAAGCTGGTAGGCGACTTTCAAACGGGATTCCAATTCTCCGATCTCTGCTTCAATGGATTTTTTCTGTGTTTTCAGCTTGATAAACTGTACAAGGGTATCCTCCCACTCAGGATGTGAAGAACCTTTGAAGTGTGGACAATCCTTCCTCCAAAGACACGATGGGCACAGGGGGGAAAGTCCCTGTGCCGTTTGAATCGTGTTCAGGTCCAGCAGATTGTCTCTCAACGCAATCATGGTTTCCCAGAACTCGGAAGCCATATCCAGACACCGGGCGATATCCGTATCTTCTGGAAAAAAGGGGTCAAAGGCTTTGGCATCGCACATGGAGAGGCAGAGAATCCACCCTTGAACGTCACAAGCTGACGCATCAGGAAGGGATACCCCAAGGCATTCGTTACAGATTTCAGGGAGCGTCCTGTGATAAAGAACTTCCCCCGTATCCAGAACAAGATTGAAGGCGGGCTGGTTCCAGCAAGCTTTAAGCAATGCCGTCTGACCGCCAATCTGCATGAGATACCTTTCAGGAAGGGTTGCCGGTATCTTTGTTGTGGATTTGACTTCAAGAATCCGTACAGACGGATGTGGTTGGTCAGTCACCAGCGTGAAATCCAGATGGGCCTTGATCGGGATGTTTTTATGTCTCATCTCGATTTCCAGTTGAGACAGGGGAGACAACCCGCATCCTGTAAGCGCCTGATGGACACCCGTCTCGAACCAGTGCCCTCTTTGAAGGGTTATCTGGCGCTTGAGAGCTTCAGCAGTATTTTTGGGGGCAGAAGTATAGAGCTTGGCAGCCAGTGCCGCCCGTGGGCAGTCCAACATTTTGGCGATATCCGACATGCCGACATATCGGGAGCGGTCCCCAAGCCAATTTGCCGTTCGCTGTTCCGCATCCCGTTCCAAGCCACAGCAGAGAATTTCTAGCAACCCTTCCGCTCCCGTATTTCTGATTGTTCCGTCCATCCATTTCTCCCGTGCTGATAGCAGAAACAGAAAGAGCCGCCCCATCAAGGACGGCCCTTTCTGCTACGCTGCATACTTCCACCAGATTTTTCGTTGCGGGTTCCAGTGAAACCCCGCCGCCGAAAGCTGTTCCTTTTTCGCTGCCGTGTTTCCTGTGGCGAGGATGCACTCCCGACCGTCCTGTGCCGATACGATTTCGTATGAAACCCCATCCAGACGAGGCAATTGGGAAAGTCCCTCTGACATCCGATTTAAGGGTGGTGAAACCTTTTTTGCTTGTCCTGAATCATCTTGAGTCGTTTTGCCTCTCTGTGAGGCGTTTACGGCGTTTTTCTGTTTCTGAGGTCTATTCAGCTTGTCTGGGGTGAACTCTCCGTCCGTATCCACCTCCGTAACAATACCGAGCATGGCTGAAAGCGCGTAACGGCGCATGTAGGTCATGCTGATGCCCACTCCTTGGGGATCAGCCTTGGGCAGAGGAACCACCGCAAGGCTCGACTGCCATTGTCCTGACTCTGCGTGGGTGAGCTTTGTGACCAACCCAAGATATCCCGGTTCGGCAGGAACCGGATACTGACAAAGCCAGATGCCGTTGGAAAGCAAGGCGTCACGGCACGAGTCCATAACGCTGTTGAGGGTGGCATACTTGCTCTTAGTAAAAGGGTTATTCGCATCCTTTAATGCGGGTTGCAGATTTTCTTGAACTTTCAACATAGCCTTTGCCAGTTCTGTGATTTCTGTGGATGCTTCCATCATATAAAATCTCCATTAAGTTATAAATAAAAGGCGTCCTGAATTCTTCAGAACGCCTTTTATGATTTATATAACAGTATAATAAATATCTATTTTTTATTCATCGTCATAACTTTTAAATATTTGTGACGCATCAGAAACAAATTTTAAAATCGAATGTTTTTCTTTTGGATTTAATCCACTCAAAATATCAGTGATGATCATTTCAATATCTGTATTTTTATTAGCATTATGAACAAAAAGTTCTGAGACAGGACAATGCAATATATCCGCAATATCTTGTAACCTTTCAAACTTGGGAGCCATCGTGCCACGTTCCATGCGTGAGAGAGATTGCTGGCCTATTCCCAATTTCTCTGCAAGTTCATCCTGAGTCAGACCAAGCTGTTTGCGTTTCCTGTGGATATTATTTCCAAAAATCACTGAAAGTTCGTTTTTTGCCATGAGTGCCCGCCTCACAATGTTTGTATTTTACACTTTCAGGGAAGCAGGCATGTCCGAAAAGGACGTAAAAAGAGTATTTACTAAGCGTAAAAAGTGTACTAGGGTTCAAAAGAAATTCAGAAAGCATATTTCAGTGAAGACATGATATTTTAATAATAAATTCAATAAGAAAGAGCTTCGATATTAAAATCAGTATGGTATCTGGAGGAAAAGCAACAGGGGGAATCAAACAGTACAACGGAAGAAAACATGTGCTGTACAATTATGATGCCTCAGTCATACAAAAAATGGTAAAGGATCGAAAACACATCACTGATATTCTATTAACTTTCACTAAAACATAGTTCAATTTAATTTCAAAGGAGAAACCGTATGCCTTGGGATACTAGAGTCGACAGTAAATATTGTGGAACATGCAAGCATTGGAAGGGAAAGAGAAAAAAATTACAGAAAGGTGGTATGAACATGGTCAGCTTTCCTTCATCCGGAGACAGAGCTGCATGTACAGAGAGTAAGCAGGAAAGGCAGGCCGCACAGGGACCATGTGCATACTGGAAAAAATGGTATTAAAATTTTTATTTATATATGTCGTATATGTATAATAGTTAGTGTTTATTCAAATATGAATGGATTTAATGCATATGGATATCAATGTTATAGGTAAGTTAAAATCGAGATTGTCATTTAATGACAAAAAAAAAGAAGAGTACGAGAATAAACAAGAAGAACAATGTATCATTGAAGAAAACATAATAGATAGTTGTGCTGTGGTACAAGAATCACCCGGCTATAGTAAAGCTGACTATGCCTTTTCGAAGTTATCATCTATAGGAGGCGGAATTGTACCAGTTATTGTCTTTGTACTTCATGATAATGAAATAAATATTTTTGATATTGTGAGCAAGCTTCCCGGAGTAGGAATCGCAGGTGTAGCAGGTAAATTTCTATTCCAAAGGATGCTAGAAACACTAAAAAATTATATAATTGAACATGGTGAATCATACATTATGGAAAATCTTGTTCGTTCATGGAAGGATAAAGGTATAAGCATAGAAGAACTCGAAAACGATATTATAAAATCACCTGACAACATGTTTACTGATGATATAAAAATACAGGCTGTTGATATTCTGTATTCTTATTATAATAAGAATACAGAATATATAGTTAAAAATGAATGAAAAATAATTTTTCTTACTTTTAGTAATATTGGAATAACTCAAACCATA
>ENA-UOJR01001718-UOJR01001718.1-human-gut-metagenome-genome-assembly--contig:-C115P-NODE-1718-length-17734-cov-46.291419_pt1 | contig 17734 bp, 14 predicted proteins | sample MGYA00242354_ERZ723901 | MGnify/ENA metagenome assembly ERZ723901
TCCCCACCACTATTGTCCCATGTCTGTCCAGCCGCTGCCTGCTTTGACGGTTACTCTTTTTTGTCATACGCCAATTATCATAAACTCTTCGTTCTTGCCAATTTTCTATCCTGCCGGGAAACTCTCCGCATCTTGACATTTTCCGCCCGCTTGCCTTATCATGTTCTTAGAAAATCAGCCCTTTGCAGCAGCGTACAGCCTGAGGTCAATGTTTTTAGGAGGGGCGGTGAATCCCTCTCCGGTTTTTAAGCAGAGATCAGCTTTCTACTGCAAGAATCGGCCTTTATGCCGGAGGATATGCTTGAGCATTGTCCGGTTTCTGATCTCCCACCGCAAGTCTGATCCACGCTGCCATTCCCCGTCATTTTTTGAAGCATAAGAAAGAAGGTCAGAACAATATGAATTACACTTCCGCCGAGGCAAATAAGCTCTTGAAGAAGCTCAACGACGAATATGCCGCGCTGCTCGACAAGGAAACGCGCAGCCGTGACTTCCGCGCCGCGATGGGCGAGGACGTAGCGTCCGTGCGCCCGGTCTATGATTACGCCGAGACGCAGGCGCGCCTTGCAGCGCTCGAAGAAAAGATCCGCCGTCTTAAGCACGCGATCAACTGCTTCAACACGACGCATTTTGTTGATGGCTTTGACATGACCATCGACGAGATGCTGGTCTATATCCCGCAGCTCACACGGCGTAAAAATAAACTTCTTGAGATGAAGAGCCGCCTTCCCAAGGAGCGCGTTGAGGAGCAGTACAGCCGGCCGTCGAACATCATCGACTACCGCTACGCAAACTACGACATTGCCGCTGTGGAGGCGGACTATGAAAAGACCGCCGACGAGCTCTCCCGCGCGCAGCTCGCGCTCGACGCGGTCAACGGGCGAGAGACCTTCGAATTTGGTGAATGAGATTCTCCGTCGTTTCCATACGAATGCCAGACTATTTTGATAACAGAGTTACGATCTCCGTAAGTGTTTATGGTTCGGTGCGAGCATCGGTTATTTTGATGGTTATTTGTTATGCCGCCCCGTGTTCAAGGTTTGGGGGACAATTGATCAAGGCATCGGTGGGGCGAGAAAACTTTTTGGGGGCCGAAGTACGGTTACAGGCTCCCACATCGAATGAACTATGCAAAAAGAGCCATCTGAACTACCGTGGAGTCAGACGGCTCTTTTTTTGAATTCTATGCTTCGACGATCACTTCCGCTGCGATCTCCAGTGCTTTGGTCATCAGCGCAAGGCTCATGCTGGGGGCGCTGCCGTCCTTCGCCTGCTCGGGAAGATATGGCACGTGGACAAAGCCGCAGCGCGTGGCGGGGAATTTCTGCGCGCTCTCGTGCAGGGCGCAGTAAAGGAGATTGTTGCACACGAACGTCCCTGCCGAGTACGAAAGCTGGGCGGGAATGTCCTCTCCGCGCAGTTTTTCGACGATCCGGCGCGTGGGAAGGGTCGCAAAATAAGCGTCCGGCGCGCCGGGGACGACCGGCTCGTCCACGGGCTTTGCCCCCGCATTGTCGGCAATGCGGGCGTCGCGCAGGTTGACCGCCACGCGCTCAACGCGAATGCAATTTGCCCCGCCGTACTGCCCGACAGACAGCACTGCATCGGGCCTCAGCTCGTCAAGCTGCGCCCGCAGCGCGGCACAGGCGGCGTCAAACTCCGTCGGGATCTCGCGCTTTAAAAGCACCGCTTCTCCAATGCGGTCGGGAAGGCGCTCCACCGCCTCCCACGAGGGGTTGATCTGCTCGCCGCCAAAGGGCGTAAAGCCCGTGACCAGAATTTTCACTTCTTCGCGTCCTCTCCGATCATCAGGCGGATGATCTCATTGTCCGTTTCGCGCATACCGTCGCGCGCGATGCTGCTGACGGCACGGATGGTATTCTCCACACCCTTGACGATGATGCCGTCGCCGCCGTAGAACTGGCTGTCGTGGCGGTACATCTGAAGGCCGAGCAGTCCCGCCTCGACCGCCGAGGCGATCTTCGCCGCGCAGGAGGCCTTCGCCCCGTCGCAGAGCATGCCCGAGTTGATGGCGAGCGCGTTGACCACGGTGTGGGCGATCTCATCGTAGCGTCCGCCATAAAGGTAGCACACGCCCGCACCGGCACCCGCGCCCGCGCTGGTCGCGCCGCAGTAGGCGGAGAGGCTGCCGATGCCCGTTTTCAGGTGGATTGTAACAAGGTTCGACACGACGAGTGCGCGATAGAGCTGCTCCTCACTCGCATGCAGCTCATGCGCGTAGACGATAACGGGAAGCGACGCCGTCATGCCCTGATTGCCGCTGCCGGAGTTGATGATAACAGGCTTTTCGCAGCCGTTCATGCGCGCGTCCGAGCCGGCAGCGGCCCACGCCTTAGCGCGGTTCTGCACGCTGTCGCCGTAGGAGTCAAGCAGGATCTTGCCGACGGCCGCGCCGTACTCGCCCGTCAGTCCCGCCTCAGCAATGGCGGTATTGTACTCGATCTGGCGCGCGATGGGTGCGCGCACGTCATCAAGATCGACTTCATCTGCAAATGCAATGATGTCTTCGACCGTCAGCAGCTTGCGGCTTTCGTCCGGCTGGGCGGCCTCCTCAGAAAAAGGTTTGCTGAACAAAATCTCACCGTTGTGCTCGATGCGCACGACATTCGTGTGGCTGTCGACGATCTGGACAAAGGCCGTCTCGTCCCCTGCGTGGGCGCGCACCTGAATATCGAACGGGCAGCGCAGCGGCGACTTTGTCACCGTGATCTCCACCGCGGAAAGGTAATCGTCGAGCAGCGGCAGCTGCTCCTGCGTAACATTGGCCAGCACCTCAAGCTGCGCGTCCGCGTCGCCGACGCGCACACCCGCTGCGACGGCAACAGGGATTCCCTTGCGCCCGCCCGTGTGCGGGACGATGACGCTTTTGACATTTTTAATGATATTGCCGCTGACGGTCAGTTCGATCCGCTCCGGCAGTCTTTCCAATGTTTTCCGTGCGAGCGCGCCCGCGTAAGCGATGGCAATGGGCTCCGTGCAGCCCATCGCGGGCACAAGCTCTTCGTGCAGGATCCGGACATACGTTTGATAAAGCGCTGCATCCATGGTCATTTCTCCAATCTCTCTTTCCGCCGCAGCTTCAATGCGGCGGCACTTTTGCCCTCCATTGTACCGAAAATTTATCCGAATTGCAATGCACTTTCTGTATTTTGCGTGCAAAAAAGGAGATGTCCTGTCGGACATCTCCTTTCGGAATGCTCATGGACTTACAGGCCGTAGAGCTCACCGTACTTTTCTTCAAGGTAGCTCGTGTAGGCCGTAGGGTCGAACTTCTCGCCCAGCGCCTGCTCCAGCAGTGCGCCCGGCTTCTTGAGGCAGCCGTACTGCCAGATGTGCTCGCGGTTCCACGCGTTGATGGGCGCGAAGTCACCGCGCTTCAGGCAGTCCTCCACGTCGACCGTTTCTTTCATCTTGCCCAGCAGCTGTGCGCCGTAGGCGCTGCCGAGCGCGTAGGACGGGAAGTAGCCGATGCTGCCGCCCGACCAATGGCTGTCCTGCAAAACGCCGTGCTTGTCGTCCGGCACGTCGACGCCGAGGTACTCCTTGTAAAGTCGGTTCCATTCGCCCGGCAGGCCGTGTACCTTGAGTTCGCCGTGCATCACGCGCTTTTCCAGCTCATAGCGCACCATGACGTGCAGGCTGTAGGTGACCTCGTCGGCCTCGGTGCGGATGAGCGAGGGCTCGGCCTTGTTGATAGCACGGTAGAATTCCTCCGCCGTGTGGCCCGCGAGCGAGGGGAAGAGCTCGCAGAGCTTCGGGAAAACAAAACCCGTGAAGGCGCGGGAGCGGCCGAGCAGGTTCTCATAGAAGCGGCTCTGGCTCTCGTGGATACCCATGGAAACGCCGCCGTCGAGCACCGTGTAGGCAAGCTCGTCCGCGCTGCCGGTATCGTAGAGCGCGTGTCCGCCCTCGTGGATGACGGAGAACATGGAGGAAGCAAAGTTATCCTCAAGATAGTGCGTTGTGATGCGCTCGTCGAAGTGCGAGCCGAGAGACGTGGTGAAGGGATGCTCGGTCGTCGCAAGGCCGACGTGGTCGAGATCCAGCCCCATCGTACGCATAAGATACTGAGAGAGCGCGTCCTGCGCCGTTTCAGGGAAGCTGCCGTGCAGCATCGCGTCGTCAAGCTGCGGCTGCGCCTTGATCTTCTTCAGGAGCGGCACAATGTGCTCGCGCAGCGTCGCGAAAAATTCGTCGCACTGCGCCATCGTCAGCCCGTCCTCATACTCGCTGAGCCAGTAGTCGTAAGGGTCCTTTTCCGGCGCGCAGTAGTGCGCGAAGCGGATATTCGTTTCGAAGATCTTCTCAAGCACCGGCTCGAAAAGCGCAAAATCGCTCGTCTCCTTCGCCCGGTGCCATACGTCGTCCGCCTCGACCAGAAGCTGCTGGTAGGCGACGTATTCGTCCATCGGGATCTTCTGCATGTTGCGGATATCCTTGATGAGCAGGAACACCATGCGCTGCTGCTTTTCGTCGAGTTCAGCCTTGTGCGCATCGAGGAATTCAAGCAGCGCGACGGTCTCGCTGCCGGTGGTGAGCTTATAGTGCTCCTCGCTTAAAATGCTCATGGTCTGGCCGCGGTTCGCCGCCGTGCCCTTGGGCGCGGTGGTCGCCCCATCGTAAAAGAGCAGTCCCATGGCGTGACCGTAGGCGGCAAGCTTTGCCTGCAAAGTCATCAGGGACTGGATCGCTTCAGAAAGAATCATCGGTAGTGTCCTCACTTTCTCTATAATGGTCTCATCATAGCACGAAGAGGGGGCACAGTGCAATCCGCATTTTTGCTATCCCGGCAGAAAGGCGCGGATGGAGGCAGCGCTTCGCTCGCGCCCTGTTCGACCCTCTGCCCGCTGGAACCAAAAAATCGGCGCTTTTGCGCCGTACAAGCGTTTTGCGCAGCAAAACCTTGGCGGAGGGCGAATTCACTTCGCCCGAGCATCTTAATTTCCTGCCGGAATCCAAAAAAAGAGGTCACAACATACGTTGTGACCTCTTTTTTTGGAGCGGGCGACGAGGCTCGCTCGCGGCACTGCCGTGCCGCGACACGCACAGCGAGCGACAAACGCCCCACCGGGGCGTTTTCTCGCTTCGCTCGCGCCCTGTTCGACCCTCTGCCCGCTGGAACCAAAAAATAAAGGCATGACTTACGTCATGCCTTTATTTTTTGGAGCGGGCGACGAGGCTCGAACTCGCTACCTCCACCTTGGCAAGGTGGCGCTCTACCAGATGAGCTACGCCCGCGGAACAAGATGTACTATACCAGACATTTTTCGCTTTGTCAAGCATAGATTTTAGGATTCTGTTGCAAAATGCGGGGGGCTGTGATAAACTTGCCCGGTAAATCGTATTTTTCAGGAGGCAGTCATGGCCACTTTACAGGAAGAGATCTCCCGCCGCCGGACGTTTGCGATCATTTCGCACCCGGACGCCGGTAAAACCACGCTGACGGAAAAGTTCCTGCTTTACGGCGGAGCCATCGCGCAGGCGGGCGAAGTCAAGGGCAAGCGCGAGCGCGCGGCAAAATCCGACTGGATGGAAATCGAAAAGCAGCGCGGCATTTCCGTCACATCGTCCGTCATGCAGTTTCAGCACGGCGGCTACTGCATCAACATTCTCGATACGCCGGGACATCAGGACTTCTCGGAGGACACCTACCGCACGCTGATGGCCGCGGACAGCGCCGTCATGGTCATTGACGGCGCGAAGGGCGTCGAGCCGCAGACGCGCAAGCTCTTCAAGGTCTGCGCCCTGCGCAACATTCCCATTTTCACCTTTATCAACAAAATGGACCGCGAAACGCGCGACCCGCTCGAGCTCTGCGAAGAGGTCGAGCGCGAGCTGGGTATCGACACCTATCCCGTCAACTGGCCGATCGGCTGCGGCAAGGAATTTTTCGGTGTGTACGACCGCAGCGAGCGCTGCATTCTCCACTTCACCGACGAGGGCCACGCGAAAAAGGCCGGCATCACCTCCATCGAGCTGGACGACCCCACGCTCGTGGAGATGCTGGGGCAAAAGCGCCGCGACACGCTCGCCGACGAGGTGGAGCTGCTCGGCGCGGGACGCGACTTTGACCTCGACGCCGTGCGCTGCGGCAAGCTCTCCCCCGTGTTCTTCGGCAGCGCGCTGACGAACTTCGGCGTCGAGCCGTTTTTGAACGCCTTTTTGAAGATGACCACGCCGCCGCTGCCGCGCGTGAGCGACTTAGGCGAGGTGGACGTCTACTCCCCCGATTTTTCCGCCTTCGTCTTTAAAATTCAGGCCAACATGAACAAGGCGCACCGCGACCGCCTCGCGTTCATGCGCATCTGCTCGGGCAAGTTCGAGCGCGACAGCGAGTATTTCCACGTCCAGTCCGGGCGCAAGATGCGCCTTTCCCAGCCGCAGACGATGATGGCCGCCGAGCGCGAGATCGTCGACGAGGCCTACGCGGGCGACATCATCGGCGTGTTCGACCCCGGCATCTTCTCCATCGGCGACACGATCACCGTGCCGGGCAAAAAGTTCCGCTTCTCCGGCATTCCGACCTTCGAGCCCGAGCATTTCATGCTCGTCTCGCCCAAGGACACGATGAAGCGCAAGCAGTTTGTCAAGGGCGTGGAGCAGATCGCGCAGGAGGGCGCGATCCAGATCTTCAAGATCCCCGACAGCGGCTTTGAGGACGTGGTCGTCGGCGTGGTCGGCACGCTGCAATTCGACGTCTTTGAATACCGCATGAAAAACGAGTATGGCGTCGACCTGCGCATGAGCGGCCTCCCCTACGAGCACCTGCGCCTGATCCGCGAGTGCCCATGCGACGTGAAGGACCTGATGCTCTGCTCGGGCTCCCGCGTGCTCGAGGACTTCAAGGGCCGCAAGCTCATCGCCTTCGGCGGCGAGTGGAGCGTGGGCTTCCTCACCAAGCACAACGAGGGTCTCGTGCTCGAGGACTGGCTCAGCGTGTAAGCAAAAAAAGATCTGCGGCGGCGGGGCGATCCCGCCGCCGTCCGCGTTCTTCGTCGATGTGCCGAACTTCGCAAATTCCCTTGCTTTTTCTCAGATCCATGTTATACTGATAATTGTAAGCAATCCCTGACTTGACAATTGTCAATCATACGCTGTGCGGCTCACAGAAACGAGCAAATGCGCAGACAAAAGGCACAGCCGGCGAAAGCCGGTGTCGCAAAGCCAAGAGCCTAAACGGTGTCCCCGCACCGCATGGCAGCCGGTTGCCGATGCATTCATGCTCCCCCTTCTATGTGCCGTATTGCGCCCAAAAGAAGGAGGAATTTTTTATGGCTGGAAAGAAAACAGGAAAGCGGCTGCTGACTTTGGTTCTGGTGCTTGTGATGGCACTGTCCCTGCTGCCGGTGTCGGCTCTGGCGGCGGATGGCACCATTGTTTATGGTGGCGTAACACTGTATACGGAAAAGCGTCCCCAAAGGTACACCTTCCTGCGCAGCAATGGAGAAAATGCTGTTACAAAGAATGTGGGCGACACTGGTTTTTATCAGCGTCTGCCGCGTGACACGTATGTACACACAAGCTGCGGGACAGTATTAGCCGAATTTATTCCCGACTACTATTCTGCAAGCACGACGACAGTCGAGCTCAGCGACCCGACTGTCCTGAAGGATCTCAGCTGGACCATTTCCGGCTGGAATGGCAATGACGAATATAAGGGCTTTCCGTGCCTGACGTTCAACTTTACTGCGGCAAAGCCCGGCACAACGACAGTGAAGCTGACATTCTATTATAACTATGACCATGGAGACGAATTTGGTCATTGCAACGGATGTGGAGGCTGGGTCCAATATAAAGCTAACCGCTATTGGTGGCAGGAAACCACGACCTTCACCGTCACCGTAACCGGTGAAGAAGAAAAGCCCGAGTACACCCTGACCTACCACGAGAACACGACGGATCCCGTCACCAACATGCCGGACCCCAAAACGGTGACGCTGAAGAGCAGTACCAGCCCGGTGACGTTCACCGTTTCCGGCAATAAGCCGGGCAGAGAGGGCTACACCTTCCTCGGCTGGGCTGGGAATCCGAACGCAACAGAGCCCACCGTCAAACCTAGCAATACGATTACAACACCCGCCACGGCCACCAATCTCTACGCCGTCTGGCAGTCGAAGACCCCGCCCACCGACAAGCCCGCCAAGCCCACGGAAAACGACGTGACCGGCGTTGTTGTAGATATTGTCTGCGTTACGACAACCGGAACGCATGATATGGTACAGTATCCGCTCGGACACCCGACCGACGCACAACATACGATCGGCGAGGTCGTAAGCGATGGCGCGGGCGGATATATCTGCCCAGTGACTGTCCGGACGGCATGGTTCGTGCAGCAGGCCAGCGATCTGGTCTGGAAGGTACAGCACACCCAGACCGCGACGACCATCACGTTCAACCTCACCTATGATAAAAATAGTGAGACGTGGGTGAAACCGGCAGCGAACCCGCGGATCGAAGCCACGCATGAAGTGACCCCGGACGAGCCCGGCGACACGAAGCCGGACTTTGAAAATGAGAATGTCAATATTCGTGTGCAGTGCGTCGAGTGGCCGTCCAAGCATGATCCGTACAAGAAGAGCTATGGCATCCTGCCCGATGCATACGAAGACCTCGGCATGAAGACGGTCGAAGGAACATACTTCTATACCATCAAACTGGACAGAGCGAAATACATTGCGCAGTTCGATGAGGATATCCGCAAACCCCACACCGATACGGAGCCAAACGAGGAAACCTACATCGAATGGCGGTGGGAGAATGGCGCGTGGCAGCTGATTGGCGGCCCGGACGGCGTTGATGCTGACATTAAAGTCAAATGCGGCCAGACCGAGACCCCGCCCGAAGCCCCGACGGATGACGAGCTGGAAAAGCTTGAAATGGCTGTTCTGGTCAAGTGCGATGTAGATGATGCGCAGCAGCATACGGAGGCCTACGGCCTGCTCGGCGAGTACAATGAAGACTACATCGTCGGCGAGCCGAAGAAAGTCGGGAACGACTGGCTTTGCGACATCAACTATGTCCCCGACCCCTATGTGGCCGAGTTCAACAAGACGTTCCCGACCCTGAAACATATCCAAAACGATGAGAAGATCGATCCGGTCACGCTGATCTGGGGCGGGGAGAACTGGCAGATCAAGACGCAGGGCCGTGTACATGTGACGGAGGAATATACCGTTACCTTCAACGCTTACGGCGGTTTCCCGGCGCCCGATGAGCAGCACGTCAAGAGCGGCGAGAAGGCTGTCCTGCCTGTCGCCCCGACGCTCAAGGGCTATACCTTTGCGTTCTGGTATCTGGGCGATGACGAGCAGAACGCCACCGCGTATGACTTCAATACCCCTGTCACAGAGAACATCACCCTGACGGCAAAGTGGAACATCAACAAGTATACCGTCACCTTTAATTCCTACGGCGGCACGCCCGTTCCGCCCGCGCAGGAAGTGGAATACGGCCTCACCGCGACCGAGCCTGACGCCCCGACGCTCAAGGGCTATACCTTTGCGTTCTGGTATCTGGGCGATGACGAGCAGAACGCCACCGCGTATGACTTCAATACCCCTGTCACAGAGAACATCACCCTGACGGCAAAGTGGAACATCAACAAGTATACCGTCACCTTTAATTCCTACGGCGGCACGCCCGTTCCGCCCGCGCAGGAAGTGGAATACGGCCTCACCGCGACCGAGCCGGCTACCGCTCCCACGAAGACCGGCTATACCTTCGACGGCTGGTATCTGGGCGATGAAAAGTATGACTTCTCCGATGCTGTTGAGCAGAACATCACCCTGTACGCCAACTGGGAGAAAAACATCTACACGGTGACTTATACCGACGGCGTGGACGGCGAAGAAGTCTTTGCAGACCAGACCTACAGAGTGCCGTTCGAAGACACTACCCCTGCGTTCAAGGGCAATCCGACCCGCGATGGCTACGTCTTTGACGGTTGGAAGCCCGCATTTTCTGATACCGTGACTGGCAACGTCACCTATGTTGCCCAGTGGACGGCCCGCACTGACCTGAGCTATACCGTCCACTACTATCTCAAGAATACGACGAAGAAGGTCGCGGATGACAAGACGGTCGACGGTCAGACCTTCAACGCCGTCGTGAAGGAAGAAGCGATCCGTATCAGCGGTTACCGCGTCTATGGCGACAGCGTGAAATCCATCACCATCGGCACCGGCACGAATGAGATCATCTTCTACTACACCCGCGCCTATCATCCCTCCACCCCGAGCAAGCCCACGCTGAACACGGGCGATCACTACGCCTACGTCATGGGCTATCCCGACGGCACGGTGCGCCCGAACGGCAGCATCACCCGTGCCGAGGTCTCGACCATTCTCTTCCGTCTGCTTTCTGACAAGACGCGCGATGAGTATTTCACGACCGAGAGCAGCTTCACCGACGTCAAGGCCGGTGCGTGGTACAACAACAGCATCGCGACCCTTGAAAAGGCCGGCGTGATCGTTGACACCGCCAAGGGCGGCGCGTTCCGTCCCAACGAGGCCATTACCCGCGCCGAGCTCGCCGCGATGCTCGCGCAGTTCTCGGACGCCAAGCCCGTCAAGGGTGTGAAGTTCTCCGATGTGTCTGCCGAGCACTGGGCGTATGAGGCCATCGCCATTGCTGCGAAGATGGGCTGGATCGAGGGCTATCCCGACGGCACGTTCCGTCCCGATGCGACCATCACCCGCGCCGAGATGATGACGCTTGTGAACCGTGCGCTTGAGCGTGTACCCTCCGACGAGGATCACCTGCTCTCCAAGCGCGTAATGCTGACCTTCCCCGACTGCAAGAGCGGCGACTGGTTCTACATCGCCGTGCAGGAGGCGACGAACAGCCACACCTATGAGCGCGCCGCGACCGAGAAGAACGGCGACGAGCAGTGGACCGCCCTGCGCGCGAACCGCGACTGGACGCAGCTCGAAAAGTAAGCTTACTTCCTCCACCCCCCATAGGAAGGAAGGAACGCTCTAATGAGCGTTCCTTCCTTCCTTTTTATTGTCCCTTGCCGCCGGTCTTCCGGAAAATGTGAAAATATGGTTTTTTCTAAATTCCTATTGACAAAGTAGGAATTTATCGTTATCATATAAACATACTTGATAGATAGGAATTATCCATTGCAAAGGAGCGATACCTATGACAACTGTTTACGCAGACAACGCTGCCACCACGCAGATGAGCCGCGCGGCCATCGACGCGATGCTGCCTTATATGGAAACGATCTACGGCAACCCCTCGAGCCTGCACTCCGTCGGGCAGCAGGCGGCCGAGGCGCTGCAAAATGCGCGCGAGCGCATCGCAGCGTGCCTGAATGCCTCGCCGCGCGAGATTTACTTCACCTCCGGCGGCAGCGAGGCCGACAATCAGGCGATTCTCTCTGCCGCGCGTCTTGGCGCGCGCAAGGGCAAAAAGCACATCATTTCGACGGCTTTCGAGCATCACGCCGTGCTGCACACGCTCAAAAAGCTTGAAAAAGAGGGATTCGAGATCGAGCTTCTGCCCGTCGGCGCCATCGGCACGATCACGGCGCAGCAGGTGAAGAGCGCCCTTCGCGCGGACACCTGTCTCGTGACCGTCATGTACGCCAACAACGAGATCGGCTCCATTCTGCCGATCGCCGAGATCGGCGAAGTCTGCCGCGAGGCGGGCGTGCTGTTCCACACCGACGCCGTGCAGGCGGCGGGGCATGTCCCCATCGACGTGCAGGCGCAGCACATCGACATGCTGTCCCTCTCCGCGCACAAGTTCCACGGCCCGAAGGGCATCGGCGTGCTGTATGCGCGGCAGGGCGTTCCCCTCACGAGTCTCATCGAGGGCGGCGCGCAGGAGCGCGGCAAGCGCGCCGGCACGGAGAATCTCCCCGCCATCATGGGCATGGCCGCAGCGTTGGAGGACGCCTGCGCGCACATTGATGAAAACGCCCGGAAGGTCAGCGCCCTGCGCGACCGCTTGATTGCCGGACTTTCCAAGATCCCGCACAGCGCGCTCAACGGCGACCCTGTGAATCGTCTGCCCGGCAATGTGAGCTTCTGCTTTGAGGGCATCGAGGGCGAAAGCCTTCTTCTGCTGCTCGACGCGAAGGGCATCTGCGCTTCCTCCGGCAGCGCGTGTACGTCCGGCTCGCTTGACCCGAGCCATGTGCTGCTGGCCATCGGCAGGCCGCACGAGGTGGCGCACGGCTCGCTGCGCCTGAGCCTTTGCGAATGGAACACCGATGAGGACGTTGACCGCATTCTTGCCGCCGTGCCCGAGGTCGTTGCATATCTCCGCGAGATGTCTCCGATGTGGAAGGATCTCATCAGTGGCAGGAAACCGTTCATTTTATAACATCAGCCCACAAAGGAGGATTCGACAATGGCTCTTTATACGGAAACTGTGATGGATCACTTCATGCACCCGCGCAACGTCGGCGAGATTGAAAACGCAGACGGCGTCGGTCAGGTCGGCAACGCCAAGTGCGGCGATATCATGAAGATGTATTTGAAAATCAAAGACAACAAAATTGACGATGTGAAGTTTGAGACCTTTGGCTGCGGCAGCGCGATCGCCTCGAGCTCTATCGCCACCGAGATGATCAAGGGTAAGACCATCGACGAGGCGCTCAAGATCACGAACAAAGATGTGGTCGATGCGCTGGGCGGTCTGCCCGCCTACAAGCTGCACTGCAGTGTGCTTGCCGAGGAGGCGTTCAAGTCCGCCATCAAGGACTATTACGACAGAAGCGGCATTGCTTACGATCACAAGGAGTTTCCCGACTGCGAAAGCTGCGAGGCCTGCCGCATGGTATGACAGATTTGGTGTCCCCCGCCGCGCGCAGCATGATCGAGCAAATAATGCAGCGTTTTTTCCCTCTCCTATCCCGCTTCTCCCCCTGAGCGGGCGCGGGGCGCACAAGCGCCCCGCGTTTTTTTATTCCCGTTCCCCCATGGCCTCCTCCAGCTTTTGCAGCGCGCGCTTTTCGATGCGGGAGACATAGCTGCGCGAGATCCCAAGCTTTTTTGCGACCTCGCGCTGCGTGCGGGGCATTTTCCCGCCGAGGCCATAGCGCGAGGTGATGACCTCTTCCTCCCGCTCCGTCAGGCATTCGTGCACGAGTTTTCGCACGCGCAGGCAGTCGTCCCGATCCTGAATATCGAGGTACATCGTGTCCTCCACGCCGACGACGTCCATGAGATAGAGCGACTCGCCGTCGGAATCGGAATCGAGCGAATCGTTGAGCGACACCTCGCCCTGCGCCTTCTTCCGGCTGCGAAAGTACATGAGAATCTCATTCTCCACGCATTTGGCAGCATAAGTCGCAAGGCGAGTTCCCTTTTCCGGGCGATAGCTGGAAACCCCCTTGATAAGCCCGATGGTGCCGATCGAGATCAGGTCGTCCTGCTCGTCAGACTGCGTGTAGTACTTCTTTAGCATGTGGTTCAAAGGCACAAGAAGCTGTTCCCTGCCCCATATCTTCCCTAAATATTGATTCAAAAGATAGTAAAGAAACCCTGTCTGGTAATATGCGGTTCGACAGCTATAATCGTCATTTGGATATATTTTATAACACACATATTTTGTTGCCTACATAAGCAAATGGAGCATACATGATGTATGCTCCATTTGCTTATGTAGGAGGAGGTGGTGAATCTTATGCCATTGAGTTTTCCCTATTACTACGGTCACGCCAGTGAACAATACGCTTTCTTTCGCATTCCAAAACTGCTAATCACCGATAGTCGGTTTGATAGCGTTTCCTCTGATGCAAAGCTATTGTATGGACTACTGCTTGACCGCATGGAGTTGTCCTATCGGAACGGTTGGGTAGACGACCAAAATCGTGTCTTTATCATTTTTACGGTAGAAGAAGTTATGGAAACCTTGCGCTGTCGCTCTGAAAAGGCGGTGCGCCTATTCGCAGAATTGGACAGCAAGAAAGGTATTGGTTTGATTGGACGAAAGCGGCAAGGACTTGGAAAACCGGCTATCATTTATGTGAAAAACTTTGCCGGCGATATATCCTGAATAAATCGAAATCTAATAAGACTGAGATATAGCAAGACTGAGAATAGAAAGAATACTACCCGAAAAAAGAATAACTGTAAGAAGCAACAGCTTTGTTAGAACAGGGGCCGCAAGGCTCCTTTTTTGTTGGAGGAGGTGTCCCATTGAAAACGATCGCACTGGCAAATCAGAAGGGCGGCGTCGGTAAAACCACCACAGCCGCCAGCCTCGGCATTGGTCTTTCTCGGCAAGGTAAAAAAGTCCTGCTGATCGACGCCGATGCACAAGGCAATCTCACGCAGATGTTGGGCTGGCCGCAGCCCGACGAATTATCCCCCACGCTCTCCACCCTGATGGAGAAGATCATCGCGGAGCAGCCCATCACCCCCGGTGAGGGCATTCTGCACCACCCGTCCGGCATCGACCTTGTACCCGCCAATATCGAGCTGTCGGCGTTAGAGGTCACGCTGGTCAACACCATGAGCCGCGAGACGGTGCTGCGGCAATACCTGTCCACGGTGGCAGACCGCTATGACTACACACTCATCGACTGTATGCCGTCGCTGGGGATGCTGACAATCAACGCTCTGACCGCTGCGGACAGCGTGATTATCCCTGTGCAGGCGCAGTATCTTCCAGCAAAGGGACTGGAACAGCTTTTGCGAACCATCACCCGCGTCAAACGGCAGCTCAACCCGAAGCTGGAGGTGGACGGCATTCTGCTGACAATGGTGGACAGCCGCACTACGCTGGCACAGGAGATCAACGCGCTTATTCGCAAGACTTACGGCGGTCATGTTTTCACAAGCGAAATTCCACGTTCCATCAAAGCGGCGGAGATCAGCGTGGAAAATAAGAGCATTTACGACCACGACCGCAGCGGCAAGGCGGCGCTGGCGTATGAAAATCTGATAAGGGAGGCGTTGAGCCTTGGCAAGCAAATTAAGCGGCATCGAACTGACCCGGTACGATGACCTGTTCAAAACAGACGCGGAGCGTGAGGCCGACCGGCAGGAGCGGATTCAGATCGTCCCAGCCGCAGAGGTTTTCCCATACTCCCGCCAGCCATACACCATTGACCGCCCCACGCCAGATCTGGTGCGCCTCATGGACAGCATCGAGCACATCGGGATTGCCGAGCCGCTGATCGTCCGCCCCCGCGAGAGTGGTGGCTATGAGATCATCTCCGGCCACCGGCGCGATTACTGTGCGAAGGCCGTGGGGCTGGATACCCGCCCCGTTATTGTCCGAAATTACAGCGACGAGGAAGCGGACATTTTGGTTGTGGATTACAACATCAACCGCGAGGACCTGCTGCCCAGCGAGAAAGCCAAAGCCTACAAACTGAAGCTGGATGCCATGAAACGGCAGGGCCAGCGGACAGATTTAACTTCTGGCCAACTTGGCCAGAAGTTAAAGGGACATAGTTCAATAGCCCTTTTAGCGGATCAGGTAGACGAAAGCCGCAAGCAAGTACAGCGATATGTGCGTCTAAATAAGCTGATCCCTCCGCTGTTGGACGCGGTGGATGCGGGAACGCTCAAATTCGTTCTCGCAGCGGATTTCCTCTCTCACCTGTCCGAAAAAGAACAGACCTACCTTCTACTGGTCATGGAGAGTGACGAGGTATCCCCGTCGCTGGGACAGGCCCAGCGGCTCAAGCAGCTCAGCGCCGAGGGCAAATTGGAAAACAACATCATCGACCTCATCATGCGGGAGGAAAAACCGTTGGAGCGCAAGGTCACCATCCGTAATGACCGTCTGCAAAAATACTTCCCCGCCAGCTACACCCCGAAGCAGATGGAAGATGTCATCATCAAACTGCTGGATGGGTGGCACCGCAAGCGGCAGCAGGAACAGACGCGATGAGGAGGTGAAATCATGTATCTAAATGAATTACCTGATACATGTTTTTCCGTTCTGCCTTCTACCGGGCAGCTTATTATCATCAATGCCGACTATCAAATTACGGCGCGTGTCCGTGTTGGCAATGCTGAGTTTGCCATAGGTGAATGTGAAAAAGCTCCCGATGAACCGCTCCCCGTCAAGAGGACAGATAAAAAATATAAAGTTTTCCCGACCAGCAGCCATTCGCTGCTGGCCGCTTTTTATGCGGCGGTGCAGTAGTGCTGGTTCTGCTTCTGACGGTGATCCTTGTGGCGGCTATTGTTGCATCCCCCTTTGGTATTCTTTTTTCCAACGAGAGCCGGGAAGCGGGCGTTGTGCCGATCTCCGCTGCGGTGACGCAGATCAACTATGACTTCAATGCTGAGATGGAAGCGTTGCAGACAGCAGAGAACTACGATCCCATCTCCGTGACCGGCCGGCCTGCCGATTGGATCGAGGTGCTGGCGGTGTTCGCGGTGAAGGTTGCCGGAGCAGATGCAGACGCCGCAGACGTGGCCACCATGGACGCCGACCGCATCGCTCGCCTGAAAGCGGTCTTTTGGGACATGACCGCAATCAAAACGGAGGTGGAAACGATCAGCCACCCTGGCAGCGGTGATTGTGGCGGTTGGACGGAACGAAAGCTCTACATCACCATTGCCGCAAAAACGGCAGAGGAGATGAAAACAGCGTATCACTTCAATCGCAATCAGAATGCGGCGCTGGACGAGCTGTTGGAGCAGCGCGACCTTCTGCGGGAGCTGATCGAGGATGTGTACTCCGTCAGCGGGGATACGGCTGCGCTGCTCCGCAATCTGCCGGAAGATCTGCCGCCAGAGCGTGAAGCGGTGATCCGCACAGCCTGTTCTCTTGTCGGCAAGGTGAATTATTTTTGGGGAGGAAAATCCCTTGTGATCGGCTGGGACATCCGGTGGGGCGAGCTGCGGCAGGTCACGGCGGCGGGCAACTCCACCACCGGCACCTATCGGCCCTACGGACTGGACTGCTCGGGATTTGTTGATTGGGTGTTTTATAACGCCACAAACGGCAGCTATGTCATCGGCCACGGCGGAGAAGCCACCATGCAGCACAGCTATTGCACCGATATTCCGTGGGCGGACGCACAGCCCGGTGACTTGGTGTTCTACCCGGATAATTCCCATGTGGGCATCATTGGCGGCAGGGACGCAAACGGAGAATTGCTTGTTATCCACTGCGCCAGCGGCTATAACAATGTGGTCGTTACCGGCGCAAGCGGCTTTGCCTCCATAGGACGCCCCGTGTACTACACGGAATGAAAAGATTTGCCTTTCCTTTGCCGGTCTGGTATGGTACAATACCCATCGTGTGTGATGGGAGGGAAAACGTGATGCAGAACTATACCGGGGAAGAAGCGGCCATTTTATGCGGCTTTATCGGGCGGTATGTTGACCATGATTCCACCTGTGAAACGGTTCGCTCCGCTTATTCCCGACTGTGTCAAGGGTTGGAGCAGCATATTTTGACCCATCAGGACTATCTATGGACAGAGCAGGTTCTACAATTTCTGATGCCCCAATGGTGGACGGAGCGGGAAGATCACCGTGCGCTGGCCGCACTTTTACTGAAAACGCAGTCCTTGATTCGGGCAACGAGATAATCTTAAACGGGCGGATAGCCATACTGATATGCTCCCTCTATGAGCAATGTCATTCTTTTGTCGTGCGCAAAAAGGGCAGCTACCACAAAAATAAGCCTTTTCGCTTACTTACAGTAGCTGCCTTGTTCTTTGTGCAGTCTTATCTTAATGACATGATGCCGGGGTCAAAACAAGCCTTTTATGTATGACCAATAGCAA
>ENA-UOJR01001720-UOJR01001720.1-human-gut-metagenome-genome-assembly--contig:-C115P-NODE-1720-length-17711-cov-34.094246_pt1 | contig 17711 bp, 13 predicted proteins | sample MGYA00242354_ERZ723901 | MGnify/ENA metagenome assembly ERZ723901
ACAAAAAAATCACTTGCTTTTTATATACGCCTTTAGTATAGTAAGAATGAATCTGCCATCATCAAACTGTTTGGTGCGATCCACGGAGCGGTTTGATGATAAGCGGATAAACACAAACAGGTAAAGGAACGACGAAATGGCAGAATATGTAAATGTTGCTGTAGATGCGATGGGAGGAGATAATGCTCCCACCGAGATCGTAAAGGGCGCTGTAGAGGCTGTCAATGCGGACAAACGTGTCAAAGTATTCCTGGTAGGTAAGGAGCCGGTGATCCGGGAAGAATTAAAGGCATATACCTACGATGCAGAACAGCTGGAAGTCGTACATGCCGAAGAAGTCATCGAGACTGCAGAACCTCCGGTTATGGCGATCCGCCGTAAGAAGGATTCTTCCATTGTCAAAGCCATGTATATGGTGAAGAACGGTGAATGCGATGCTTTCGTATCCGCAGGAAGTACCGGTGCAGTACTGGTAGGCGGACAGGTGATCGTAGGCCGTATCCGTGGCGTGGAGAGACCTCCTTTGGCTCCCCTGATCCCTACGGAGAACGGTGTCAGCCTTTTGCTGGACTGTGGTGCCAATGTGGACGCAAGACCTTCCATGTTAGTACAGTTTGCCAAGATGGGCAGTGTCTATATGGAAAGCGTTATGGGCGTTAAGAATCCCAAAGTCGGTATTGTGAATATCGGTGCTGAGGAAGAGAAGGGTAATGCGCTGGTCAAGGAGACTTTCCCTCTGTTGAAGAATTGTCCCGAGATCAACTTTATCGGAAGCGTAGAAGCCAGAGATATTCCGGCAGGTGTGGCAGATGTCATCGTCTGTGAAGCGTTTGTCGGCAATGTGGTACTGAAAATGTACGAGGGCGTCAGCTCCGCACTGTTGCATCAGGTAAAGCAGGGAATGATGTCCACACTGCGCAGTAAGATCGGCGCACTGTTAGTAAAGCCTGCACTGAAGAAGACCTTGAAGAGCTTCGATACCTCCCAGTACGGAGGAGCTCCGCTGCTTGGCTTAAACGGTCTGGTAGTGAAGACCCACGGAAGCAGCAAGGCTGTGGAAGTGAAGAACTCCATCCTGCAATGCATCGCATTTAAGGAAGAGAAGATCAACGAAAAGATCAAAGAGCAGATCGGTCTGGAAGATAAGGCTGCAGAAAATAATTAAAATTACAAAATATTTGGAAAGAAGGAACTGTTATGGAATTCGAAAAGTTAAAGAAAATTATTGCTGAGGTATTAAATGTAGATCCCGATGAGATCACCATGGAGACCACCTTCCAGGATGACCTGGGTGCTGATTCCCTGGATGTATACCAGATCATCATGGGTATCGAGGAAGAGTTCGATATCGAGATCCCTGCAGAGTCTGCAGAGCAGGTTACTACTGTAGAAGAAGCAGTAGAGATGATCAAGAACGCAGTGAACTAGTAAAGCTACGAGCCATGCAAAAATAGAGGGAATGACTCCGGTGAGAGCTTGCTCGCACAAGAGGTCATTCCCCTCTGTTTTTATACGATGTGTTCCGTAAAACGGGACACACTTGACAGCCATTTATGAATAGGCATGGTGAGGGTAATTATGTAGTCCAGTAGGCACGGCTATGGTTAAGAATAAGCGCGCCGTAAGCAGACGTCGGTACCATAGCGTCCCAAGGGACGCATTGCGTGGGTATTTTCCACGCCTATGTACCGTTACGCTCTGCGACATGAGTGCATCGTACTAAAGTACGAGCGTGCCGCGTTTCTTACCATAGCCGGGACTACGGAATATAGTGAGGACAAGAAAATGTTTGATGGTTATACAATGGACGTGCTGGAGCAGCGCATCGGCTATTGCTTTCACAACAAAGCATTGCTGAAGCAGGCTCTAACCCACAGCTCCTATACCAATGAACAAAAGATCAACAAAACAGAGAACTATGAGCGTATCGAATTCTTAGGAGATGCCGTACTGGAACTGGTATCCAGTGACTTCTTATTTCGGGAACACCCGAATGTTCCGGAGGGCGAGCTGACCAAGATGCGCGCCTCCATGGTGTGCGAGCCTTCCCTGGCATTCTGTGCCAGAGACCTGGAGCTGGGACAGTTTATGCTTTTGGGAAAAGGCGAAGAGAACACCGGCGGCAGACGCAGAGACAGCATCACCTCTGACGGTATGGAAGCTATGATCGGTGCCATTTATCTGGATGGTGGCATGCAGCCTGCCAAGGCTTTTATTGACCGCTTTATTCTGTCGGACTTAGAGGACAAGCGTCTCTTCTACGACAGCAAGAGTAATCTCCAGGAACTGATTCAGGGGAAACTCAAAAAAGAGTTCGAGTACCGGCTGTTAGAGGAGAGCGGACCGGAACACGACAAGACCTTCGTGGTAGAGATCGACATGGAGGGAGAATGCCTGGGTCGTGGGCAGGGAAGAACAAAAAAAGCGGCAGAACAGCAGGCGGCTTACGAGGCGCTTCTGCTATTGAGGGATAGAGGATATGTATTTAAAAAGTATTGAGATACACGGGTTCAAATCATTTGCCAATAAGATCGTATTTCAGTTCCACAACGGAATCACCGGTATCGTAGGACCTAACGGCAGCGGTAAGAGTAACGTTGCGGACGCGGTAAGATGGGTGCTGGGAGAACAACGCATCAAACAGCTGCGTGGTGCCAGCATGCAGGATGTTATTTTCTCGGGAACAGAGACCAGAAAACCGTTGAGCTACGCCTATGTTGCCATTACTCTGGACAACAGCGATCACCAGCTGGCGATCGACTATGACGAAGTTACAGTGGCGAGACGGATCTACCGTTCCGGAGAAAGTGAATATCTGATCAATGGTACTCCCTGCAGATTAAAGGATGTCAATGAGCTGTTCTATGATACCGGTATCGGTAAGGAGGGCTATTCCATTATCGGACAGGGCCAGATCGACAAGATCTTAAGCGGTAAGCCCGAGGAACGGCGTGAACTGTTCGATGAGGCTGCCGGTATCGTGAAATTCAAGCGCAGAAAAGCAGCAGCCCAGACAAAGCTGGAGAACGAAAAACAGAATCTGGTGCGTGTGAATGATATTCTGTCCGAACTGGAAAAACAGGTAGAACCTCTGGAGAAGCAGTCCGAGGTGGCAAAGGTCTATCTGAGAAAAAAGGAAGAGTTGAAATCCCTAGATATCAACGTGTTCTTATTGGAAAATAAGAGACTGAGAGAACAGCTTGCTTCCGCAGAAGAAAAATACAATCTGGCAAGCACGGAACTTGGTGAGACCGGTGAAAAATATGAGGGTATCAAGGAAGAATACGAACGGATCCAGCAGGAGATTGAGAGTCTGGATACCGCTATCGAAGCCGCCAGGGAACAACTGACGGATACCGGTCTGATGCGCGGTAAGTTAGAGGGTGAGATCAATGTCTTAAAGGAGCAGATCAATTCCGCACACGGCAGTGAGAACCATCTGAACAATCGTAAGGCAGCCCTGGAAGAGGAGATTGCCGGCAAAGAGCAGGAAAAGCAGGATATCTTAACCGATAAAAAGGATACGGATACCCAGGTGCAGGAGATTGCAGAAGCTGCGGCAAAAGCAAAGGCTGATCTGGAAGCTATCCAGAACAAGATCACCGAACTCAATAATAATATTGAGGCCGGGAAAAATACCATCATCGGCGAGCTGAACCAGCGGGCTACCATCAAGTCCAAGATGGGACGTTTCGATACTATGATGGAGCAGATCAATATCCGCAAGGCAGAGTTGAATTCCAGACTGCTTCGTGCCAAATCCGATGAGGCTGCCAGAGAAGAGACAATCAAGAAGCTGGAAGAGACCTTCGAGACTGTGACCGAAGAACTGCGGCAGATGACCGAACAGGAAGCAGCATCCGAACTGGAGCTGGGCAATATCCGTGAGAATCTCACAGGCTTAGATGCGAAGCTGCGGGAGACACAGAACCGTTTCCATCAGGAGCAGTCCAAACTGGAAGCCCTGACCAATATCACCGAGCGGTATGACGGCTACGGTGGCAGCGTCAAGAAGGTCATGGAGCAGAAGGAAAAAGAAAAAGGTATCATCGGTGTTGTAGCGGATATTATTCAGGTAGAAGCCAAATATGAGACCGCTATCGAGACCGCTCTGGGTGGTAACATTCAGAATATCGTAACGGATAACGAAGAGACCGCCAAGCATATGATCGGATTCTTAAAGCAGAACCGCCTCGGAAGAGCCACATTCCTTCCCCTGACCAGTATTACCAAACCTCAGGAATTCAAAAATCCCGAGGCCCTGAAGGAAAAAGGTGTCATCGGTATGGCGGATGAACTGGTAAATACGGAAAAAGAATACCGCAATGTGGCCAAGGCCATGCTGGGACGTATCGTGGTCGTAGACAACGTGGACAATGCCGTGAAGATCGCAAGAAAATTCGATTACGGCATCCGTATGGTCACATTGGAAGGCGAACTCTTAGTTCCCGGCGGTGCCATCAGCGGTGGTGCATTTAAGAATAACAGTAATCTCCTGGGAAGACGTCGTGAGATGGATGAACTGGAGAAAAAGGTGAAAAAACTCTCCGATGACATCAAGACCTATAACCAGAAGATTGAAGGCGCCAAGAGCAAACGAAATAAGCTGCGTATGGATCTGGAAGCATTGAAGACCGAGATGCAGCGCAAGTCCATTGAGCAGAATACCGCAAGATTAAATATTTCCCAGGCCAGAGAACGTATGGAAGAAGAGGCAGAGAGTGCACAGTCCCTGAAGCTGGAGGAACAGGAGATCGAGACCAAGATCTTCGAGATCCGTTCCAGCAAGGAAACAATCGTACAGGAACTGGCTGCAAGTGAAGAACTGGAGAAAACCACTCAGGAACAGATTCTTGTCTTCCAGAAGGAACTGGAAGGCTGCAGACTGGAAGAGAGTGAAGCTTCCGCCCATGCCGGAGAATGGGAAGTAAAAGTCGAGAAGATGCGTCAGGCTCTGGATTACAAACAGGCCAATGTAGATCGTATAGGCGGCGAACTGGAGCGTGCACAGGCAGAACTGAATGAGATCTTACAGGCACTGACTGAAAACGCACAGGAAGTGGAACGCAAGAAAAACAACATTCTGGAGATTGAGAAGACCATCGCGGCTTCCCATGAGAATCAGGATGCTTCCAAGAAAAAGCTGGACGAGGATATTGCAAAGAAAGAAGAACTGTCTGCAAAGCAGAAAGGCTTCTTCCAGAGCAGAGAAGAAATGTCAGAGCGCATGAATGCTCTGGACAAAGAAGTCTATCGTCTGAGTGAACAGAAGAAAAAGCTGGAAGACAATATCGAAGGCCAGATCAATTACATGTGGGATGAGTATGAGATTACCCTGAGTGATGCGGCAGGCCTTCGCAATGAAGAGATGAATGATCTGCCCGCCATGAAGCGTGAGATCAGCGGTCTGAAAGATGAGATCCGTAAGCTTGGCAATGTCAATGTCAATGCCATTGAGGATTATAAGAACCTGATGGAACGCTATACCTTCATGAAGACCCAGCATGATGATCTGGTGGAAGCGGAGAAGACGCTGGAAGGCATCATCGAAGAACTGGATACCGCCATGCGTAAACAGTTCACGGAGAAATTCGCAGAGATCAGCAGGGAGTTCGATAAGGTATTCAAGGAACTCTTCGGTGGTGGTAAGGGAACACTGGAACTGATGGAGGATGAGGATATTCTGGAGGCAGGCATCCGCATCATCGCACAGCCCCCCGGAAAAAAGCTGCAGAACATGATGCAGCTCTCCGGTGGAGAGAAGGCATTATCCGCCATTTCCCTACTGTTCGCAATTCAGAACCTGAAGCCGTCTCCGTTCTGTCTGTTAGACGAGATCGAGGCCGCACTGGATGACTCCAATGTAGGACGTTTTGCAAAGTATTTACATAAGCTGACCAAGAACACCCAGTTCATTGTCATTACCCACAGACGAGGCACTATGGAACAGGTGGATAGATTGTATGGTATCACCATGCAGGAGAAGGGCGTATCTACCTTAGTCAGCGTCAACCTCATTGACAAGGACCTGGACGATTAGAGTATGAAAAGAACTTCTAATCACTCAGAGCAAAGGCTCTTTCGTGAAGAAGTTCTAAGTTTCATACAAGAAAAACGCAAGCGTTTTTCTGGATAGAATGCTGATTGGAGGAAATGGGATGAGTGAGGAAAAGAAAGGCTTTTTTGCGAGGCTGAAAGAAGGACTGACCAAGACCCGTGATAACATTGTCCGGGGAATCGATTCAGTCTTCAGCGGTTTTTCCGCCATTGATGATGATTTCTACGAAGAACTGGAAGAAATCCTGATTATGGGAGATATCGGTGTGAATGCCACCACCGCTATCGTGGAGAGACTGAAACAGCAGGTGAAGGAAAAACATATCAAGGAACCTTCCGAATGCAAACAGCTTCTGATTGAAAGTATCAAGGAGCAGATGCAGGTGGATGAGACTGCCTATAATTTTGAGAAGGAACAGTCCGTGATCATGGTCATCGGTGTCAACGGTGTGGGGAAGACCACTTCCGTCGGCAAGCTGGCCGGTAAATTAAAGGATGAGGGCAGGAAAGTCCTTATTGCCGCAGCGGATACTTTCCGTGCCGCAGCAGGAGACCAGCTGGCAGAGTGGGCATCCCGGGCGGATGTTCCCATGATCGGCGGAAAAGAAGGTGCGGATCCCGCCAGCGTGGTGTTTGATGCCGTGAATGCGGCGAAGGCACGAGGCGTGGATGTGCTTCTTGTAGATACCGCCGGCAGACTGCACAATAAAAAGAACCTGATGGAAGAACTTCGTAAGATGAACCGTATCATCGACAAGGAATTCCCCAATGCCCACAGAGAGAATCTGATCGTGCTGGACGGCACCACGGGACAGAATGCTCTGGTGCAGGCAAGAGAATTCGGTGAGGTGGCGGATCTTACGGGTATCATCCTGACCAAAATGGACGGAACGGCCAAGGGCGGTATCGCTGTGGCCATCCAGTCCGAACTGAAGGTTCCGGTAAAATATATCGGTGTGGGAGAATCCATCGAGGATCTCCAGAAATTCAATTCCGATGAATTTGTAAATGCGTTGTTTGATGTGAATATGGATGACATCGGAGAACTGCATCTGCCGGAGGAAGAAGCTGGAGAGACAGACGCGGAAGAATAATAAACAGGCAGACCAAAGAAAGTGTGACAGAAAGGCATGGGAAGAAAAATGCAGGAAGAAATGTTGACTTTAGAGAAATTTGAAGAAGCAAGTGAGATCGTTAAAAAAGTTACTTTAGAGACCAAACTGGTATACAGTGATTATTTCAGTGCCCAGACCGGCAACCGCGTATACTTAAAGCCCGAGAACTTACAGTTTACCGGAGCTTACAAGTTAAGAGGCGCTTATTACAAAATGAGCACTCTGACCGATGAAGAGCGCGCCAAGGGACTGATCACCGCCTCTGCAGGCAACCATGCCCAGGGCGTGGCTTATGCGGCAAAATGCTATGGAAGCAAGGCAACCATCGTAATGCCCACCACGACACCTCTGATCAAGGTAAACCGTACCAGAGGCTATGGAGCAGAGGTAGTACTGCATGGCGATGTCTATGATGAGGCCTGCGCAAAGGCATATGAGCTGGCAGAAGAGCACGGATATACTTTCATCCATCCTTTTGATGATCTGACCGTAGCTACCGGTCAGGGTACCATTGCCATGGAGATCTTCAAAGAGCTTCCGCTGGTAGATTATATTCTGGTTCCTATCGGTGGCGGCGGACTGGCAACCGGTGTTTCCACACTGGCAAAACTGCTGAATCCGAAGATCAAGGTCATCGGCGTAGAGCCCGCAGGAGCTAACTGCATGCAGGTATCCTTAAAGAACGGCAAGGTTACCACATTGCCCAAGGTCAACACCATCGCAGACGGTACCGCGGTAAAGACTCCTGGCAGCAAGATCTTCCCGTACTTACAGAAGAATCTGGACGATGTGATCACCGTAGAGGATGAGGATCTGGTAGTAGCTTTTCTGGATATGGTAGAGAATCACAAGATGATCGTGGAGAATTCCGGTCTGCTGACGGTAGCAGCCTTAAAGCAGTTAAATGTGAAGGATAAGCGTATTGTATCTATCCTGAGTGGCGGTAACATGGATGTCATCACCATGTCTTCCGTAGTACAGCAGGGTCTGATCTTAAGAGACCGTATCTTCACCGTATCCGTACTGCTTCCCGACAAGCCCGGTGAGCTGTGCAGAGTATCCGGTATTATTGCCGGAGTCAACGGTAATGTCATCAAGCTGGAGCACAACCAGTTTGTATCCATCAACCGCAGTGCTGCTGTGGAGCTGCGTATCACACTGGAAGCATTCGGCACCGAGCATAAGAATGAGATCATTGCCGCTCTGGAAAAAGAAGGCTATCAGCCGAAACTGGTAAGAGCCAATATCTAAGTTTTAAGATTTGAAAAGAAGTGAATGTATCACCGATAAAAGCCGCATATTATAGATATGCGGCTTTTGTATGGAATGGAGAAAAAAGTTATGGCAAAGAAGACAGAAAAAGAACTGGAAATACAGAGACTGGACAAAAAGACACCCTTACAGATGATCTGGGATTATGTGATGATCACGGTTGCATCCTTTGTCTATGCGGTATCCGTCAGCTTATTTTTGGATCCGAACTCCCTGGCACCCGGTGGAATCACCGGTATCGCTATTATCTTAAATCGTCTGTTCGGCATTGAGACCGGTACCTGGATGCTGCTCATCAATATACCGATCCTGCTGATCGGTATCTGGAAATTCGGACTGCGGTTTATTCTGTCTACAATCTATTGTACGGCAATGACCTCTCTGTTTACGAACCTGCTGACACCGGTAGGAGCAGTGACCACAGATCCTTTGCTTGCCTCTCTGACCGGAAGTGCCCTGATGGCAGTATCCATGGGCTGGGTGTTCAAGGCCGGATCCACTACGGGAGGAACAGATATTATTATCAAATTACTGCGGTTGAAGTTCCCATACCTCAAGACAGGAGCATTGTTTTTCCTGACAGATGTGGTTATCGTCATAGCATCAGCATTTGTATTCCGGAATGTTGACAAGGCACTGTATGCCGGTATCGTGGTCATTATCACATCAGTGGTGCTAGATGTGGTATTGTACGGCCGTGATGAGGCGAAGCTGATCTATATTATCAGCGACCATGCGGAAAAAATCGCAGGGAGATTGTTGGAGGAGCTGGACATTGGTGTGACTTATGTACAGGGCAGTGGTGCTTACAGCGGCAAGGAGAAGAGCGTCATCATGTGCGCCATGAAGAAAAACATTTCTCCCAAGGCGGAAGAGATCGTAAAGGAAGAGGATCCCCTGGCATTTATGATCGTCACCAGTGCCACGGAGATCTTCGGGGAGGGCTATAAGAGCTATTTTAGTGAGAAACTGTGATGCTGAACATAAAATTTAAGTAAAAAACAGCTGAAAGGGCTTACATTTTCAAAGAGAATCATCTATAATAGCGTCGCGCCGGAAGGGCAGACGCTATTTTTCACTGTGGTGCACCCGCAGCGCACGTTTCTAACCGGTGCAAGTCCGGAATCCGCCCGGCAAATCTCTGTTCCGATGTAGTAATCGCATATCAGGCTATGCATGAGGGTAAGACAGCTGCTTAGGTCAAAACTCAGTAGCTACACCGAATCATGCATGGAGATACGGTAGTTGGATTGAGAGAAAGAAACATATAATAGTAAAAATAAGCAGATAGAGAATCGCATGGAAAAATGTGCGATGACACTTATAGGAGTCAGGGAACATGAACGATACAACTTTGACAAAAGAGGAGAAACAGTATAAACGGCTGACTGAGGAACCGGTGGCGCGGCTGATCCTGGAGCTGGGACTGCCCACTACCATCAGTATGCTGATCACGAATCTGTATAATATGGTGGATACCTGGTTCGTAAGCCAGTTAGGCACCAGTGCTACCGGAGCGGTAGGCGTGGTGTTTGGCTTGATGGCAATTATTCAGGCGTTCGGATTCATGTTCGGTCATGGCGCCGGAAGCAATATCAGCCGGTTGTTAGGAGCTCATGAAAAGGAGCGAGCGAAAGCTTTTTCCGCAACGGGATTTTATCTGGCGGTGGGAGCCGGAGTGTTGATCGCAATTATCGGTATTTTGGATCTGAACGGATTGTGCAGATTGCTTGGAAGTACGGAGACCATCCTTCCCTATGCGAGAATCTATGCTTTCTATATTTTGGTGTCGGCACCGGCAATGGCATCCAGCTGTGTGATGAACAATGTGCTCCGGTATGAAGGCTATGCCAATCTGGCGATGGTAGGACTGGTCTCCGGCGGTATCTTAAATATGGCGGGAGATGCCATTCTTATGTGGGGGTTAAATCTTGGTATCCGGGGAGCGGCACTTTCCACTATGATCTCCCAGTACGTATCCTTTGGAATCCTGTTATTCTTTTTCCTACGTGGAAAGACCCAGAGCAGCCTGGCACCGAAATATTTTACCTGGGAATTTGCCGTACATAAGAACATTCTTACAGCAGGCTTCCCCAGTATGATGCGACAGGGACTGGCCAGCGTGTCCACCATGATGCTGAATGCACAGGCGGCAGTCTACGGGGATATTGCCATTGCAGCTATGAGCGTGGTATCCCGTATTTTCAATTTCGTATTCAGTGTGGCACTGGGTATCGGTCAGGGCTTCCAGCCGGTATCCTCCTTCAATTATGGGGCAAAGAAGTATTCCCGTGTAAGGAAAGCGTTCTGGTTCACCCTGTGTGCCAGCCTGGTAACCATGGCAGTGTTCGCAGGTGTGGTGTATGTGTTCCGCAGAGAGCTGTTGCTGCAATTCCTTACGGATATGGACGCTTATGAGATCGCTTTTTATGCGTTGCAGATCCAGTGCCTGACGCTTCCGTTTATTCCGGTATGCATCTGCGGCAACATGCTGTTTCAGTCCATTGGAAAGGGCGGCAGGGCGACGATCTTAGCCTCCTTCCGAAGTGGCACCATCTACATTCCGGCACTGCTGATCCTGACGGCGTTCTGGGGAATTCGGGGCATCCAGTGGTCACAGCCGGTGTCCGATATTTTATCTGCGGTTTTGTCATTGCCGGTGGCTGTGGCGTTCTTAAAGGGACTGCCGGAAGACAGTACGGAAGTATAGAGAAGAATGAGATCCCTTCGTCATAAGACGGAGGGATTTTTATGTACAGATGTATCCATACGCAGGAATGAGTATCTGCCTTGATCTGCGAAGCTGTTGACATTAAATAATCCACATGATACAATACATTTAACAATTAGGTTAAATGTTAAACGCTTGGATGAAAGGATGTGATTCATTTTTGGGAATACAGGATACATTGAAAGCGTTGGCAGATCCTATAAGGCGTGAAATACTAAATCTTCTGAAAAACGGTCGATTGTCGGCAGGAGAGATCTGCGAACATTTTCCGGTGACGGGGGCTTCCATATCGAGGCATTTGTCGGTGCTAAAGGAGGCAGATCTGATCCGGGACAAGCGGGAAGGAAAGTTTATTTATTATGAACTGAATGCTTCCGTGCTGGAAGAAATCATGTTATGGATTACAGATTTGAAAGGAGCATCGGATAATGAAGGAAATGATACAGAAAAATAAAGGCAGGCTGATCTGCTCGGCATTTGTTATGTGCATGGGAATGATATTGGGATATACCTGTGAGAACAGTCTGTGGGTAAACGGCACTTTTGCAGTGACTTATGTGATAGCAATTGCAGTAACTTTTTACGACAACAGAAACAGGCAGCAGAGTGACAAGGTCATAAGAATGGTTACGTGGATCGTGCCGGGAATGACATTGCTCTATAACGGTATCGCCAGATGGATTGATATGGGTGTAAGGAAAGAGTATCTGCTCATGGCAATTTTGTATGTCGGAATGGGATCGCTATTTGTTATTGTGGGCAATTATCTGCCCAAGGTGAAACCGAACCGCACCATCGGCATCCGCGTCGTATGGGCATTGCAGGATGAGGAGAACTGGAATGCCACGCACCGCTTCAGTGGAAAAATATGGGTGGCAGCAGGACTGTTGAGTATGAGCTGTGGACTGTTCAGTGACAGCATGGCTGCATTATTTCTGTTTATTGTCGCTATCACGGCAGCAGCTTTTGGCAGCATCCTGTATTCTTATCTCTATTATAGAAAGAAGTTGCGCACCGGAAAAGGGCTGGCAGTACACTACAACCATAAAGTGGTTGCGGTCTATGTCTTTATAATGCTCGCGTGTGTGCTATTTACGGTATGGACGTTATATACGGGAAAAATCGAGATCTGTTATGGAGAAAATGAATTTACTGTTCAGGCGGAGGGCTGGCAGGATTACACAGTGAAATATGACGCTATCGAAAGCATTGCTTACGAAGAGAATATGTTCCGGGATACGAATACAATCCGGACGAACGGTTTTGGCAACTTGAAATACTCCATGGGACATTTTCGCGATGAAATCCATGGAGATTACATTCGCTATACCCATAACGACTGTGATATTTATGTAGTCATGGAAGTGGAGGGGAGCACCGTTATTCTAAACGGTGCGGATGATGTGCAGACCTGGGAAATCTACAATAATATCAGAGAACGGATGGAAAAATAATATTTGTAAATATATTTCCCAATTGCTTTTATATTTTTTAAAAATGGTATACACTAAACTTATGTAAGTTAGTAAACGAGGATTTCGGGAAAGGGTGGTTACAGTATGCTGAAACAGTGGATTCCGGCGGTGAAGCCGGAAAAAGAGGAACTGGAAAAACGACTGAATGCGGCGCAGGAGGAGCTTGGTAGACTCCAGATGCAGATCAAGGAGCATAAGCTCCCGGTGCTGGTGCTGATCGAAGGCTGGGGTGCCGCCGGCAAGGGCAGTACCATCGGCGGAATTATTAAAAATATCGATCCCAGATTCTTCAAGGTGGCTTCCATGTCCGCACCGACGGAGGAAGAGAAGCGGAAGCCCTTCCTGTATCGGTATTTTGTGAAAATTCCGGAAGCCGGCAAGTTCGAATTCCTGGATTCCGGCTGGATGGATGAGGTGACGAAGGGAAGACTTCGGGGCGAACTGTCGGATAAGCAGTATGCGGAGCGCATTGAGAGCATCAAGCGTTTTGAACGACAGCTGACGGACAACGGTTATCTGGTGCTGAAGCTCTTTTTCCAGATCGGGAAAAAGGAACAGAAAAAGCGCCTGGAGGAGCTGGAAGGTAACAAGGACACCGCATGGCGTGTGGGCGAGAACGACTGGTGGCAGAACAAGCATTATGACAAATGTGAGGAAGTCTACGACAAATACCTCACAGATACGAACGCTTCCGTAGCTCCCTGGTACATCATAGATTCCGGGGACAAAAAGTGGGCGGAATTGCAAGTGCTGGAGACATTATGCAGCGGTATCCATGTGGCCATGCAGAATGAGAGCCTTGCTGTGCCCATTTTGCAGAATGTATTCCCGCTGGTGAAGATGCCGAAGCTGTCCGAGGTGGAACTGGACAAGGAAATCTCCGAGGAAGAATACAAGAAAGAACTGCGTCATCTGCAGAAGAAGCTGAATGCCCTGCATTACCGCCTGTATCGGAAAAAGATTCCGGTAGTCATCGCCTACGAAGGCTGGGATGCCGCAGGCAAGGGCGGCAATATCAAGCGGATCGCGGGAGCACTGGATCCCAGAGGCTACGAGGTACACCCCATCGCCAGCCCGGAACCACACGAGAAAGCGAGACATTATCTCTGGCGATTCTGGACGAGACTTCCTAAGACCGGACATATTGCCATTTTTGATCGTACCTGGTACGGACGCGTCATGGTAGAACGGCTGGAAGGCTTCTGTAGTACCAACGATTGGCAGCGGGCTTATAACGAGATCAATGAGTTCGAGAAGGAATTGTCCCAGTGGGGTGCAGTGATCATCAAGTTCTGGGTGCAGATTGACAAGGATACCCAGCTGGAACGCTTCACAGAGCGGCAGAATACTCCGGAGAAGCAGTGGAAGATCACGGACGAAGACTGGCGCAACCGGGATAAATGGGATCAGTACGAAGAAGCTGTGAACGAAATGCTCCGGAAGACCAGCACGGAATATGCTCCCTGGCACATCCTGGAATCCGTAGATAAAAAATATGCCAGGATCAAAGCATTGAAGATTGTCATTGCCGAACTGGAAAAGGCTCTGGGATAGGAAAAGAAAGTAGAGAACGTAAACACCGTCTTGTAAAAAGGCGGTGTTTCTATATGTGATGAAACCGTTGACAATGTAAGATTCATAAAATATAATTATTTCATCGAAATGGTGAAAAGGGGTGAATTGATGAAACAAAATTTATCACAAATACAATATGAGCAACTGGCCAGAGAACAATTTTGCAACCGGCTGAAAGAAATTCCGTTTGTTTCGGATATCGAGGTGTTATTGGAAAAGAAGAATGCACCGTTGGGGGATTTCAAGGCAAAGGTGTATTTGGAGGACAGCGATGAGCCTCTTTTATTTGTGATTGAAGTCAGGTCTAACGGAGAAAAGAGATTCGTTAATCATTTTATGGAAATCGTGATGCGGCAGGATGATAAAACGCATTATATTTTTATGGCACCATATATTTCGGAGCAGTCAGCCAGAGCGATGAAAGAGGAAAAATGCAGTTATATGGATCTGTCCGGAAATTGTTATATCTTAACGAAAAGATTTCTGCTCTATGTCAGTGGACAGGATAACAAGTTCATAACCCACAGGGAAAAGAAAAATTACTTATCCAAATCGTCAAGTGCTGCATCAGCAATTATTCGTACCATGCTGAATGAACCGGAGCGAAAATGGCAGGTGAAAACGCTGGCTCAGGAGAGCAATACGGCATTGGGAACAGTATCTAATGTGAAAAGTTTTTTGCTTGCCAGAGACTGGATAGATAAGAGTACTACGGAATTCCGTTTGCAGAACATTAGGGAACTGTTTTATACATGGGCAAAGGATTATCATCAAAAAGAAGCGAGAAAATTACAGTTTTATTCTTTGGATACGGTTCCGGAGATAGAACAATCAGCCGCTGAATGGAGTAAAACACATGATAATGGAGCTATATTAGGTGGCTTTTCGGCTGCGGCACGATATGCGCCGACAGTACGTTATCAAAAAGCCGAAATATATGTAGAACCTCAATTTGTTCAGGAATTTGTAAAAGATCTGGAATTGCAGCCGGTCAATACCGGAGGAAATGTTGTGATAACGATACCGCATGACGAAACCCCCTGTATGTACGCAAAGCCTGTTCATGATACATTAGTAACTTCTCCGGCACAAACGGTAATTGATCTGCTGGGGGATGCCGGAAGAGGGGAAGAGGCTGCGGAGGCAATCCTGCGCAGAGAATACCCGGAGAGGACAGAGGATGAAAGAAGAACTGAAAAAGGCAACTGACTATTCAGAGGGACAAAAGACAGCCGCATACATGGTACTCGGAGAGATCGTAAATCTTTTGAATGAGTTTTCAGATAATATCAGAATCATAGGAGGATGGGTTCCGACACTTTTATACCCGGCCGGTGACCATATAGGTTCTATTGATGTAGATGTTCTGCTGAATCAACTAGAGATCAAAAAGGCAGAAAGCTATCGGACGATTAAACGGATACTGACACAAAATGGGTATAGAAGACATGAAGAAAAATATTTTACATTTATAAAAACAATAGTTTTAGATGGAGTTTCCTATGACGTAGACGTGGATTTCCTGTCCGGAAAATATGGCGGCGATGGCGGAAATGTAAGTAAACATGTGGATGGTATTAAAACCTTACCGGCTACGGGAGGAAATTTTGCATTTGATTTTCCGCCAACGGATGTGAAAATAGAATATATGCGGGAGGATGGAGCAAAGGACAGTGGACATGTGAAAGTGATTTCTGTGGTGCCTTATCTGGTCATGAAGACAGCAGCACTGGGGAGGGGAAAACCGAAGGATGCGTATGATATATATTACATGGTTGACAAATATGAGGGAGGCGTAAGAACACTTGTTAAGGAATTTATGCCTTATACAGACAGAGAGTTGATCAGAGAAATGTGTCAGAAGCTGGATGAAAAATTTGCTTCGCCACAGCATGCCGGACCAACAGATGTAGTGACATTCATAGGAATAACAGAGGAAGAAGAAAAAGAACAGATCCGACAGGATGTTTACCAGAAGATACACTATTTAACAAATAAATTGAAAACAATGTAAGCAAAATCTTGTGTTGGCAGACAGGTCTGTTATAATGATACATAGTTGTATTTCCCAGATAGTATTTACAGAACGAGAGGAGAAATCATGGGCGAGAACCGTAAGATATATGCAGCATTATTGGGAGCAGGAACCGTGGGAAGCGGTGTGTACAAGCTGGCAGGGATGCAGGAAGAGGATATCTGCCTGAAGACAGGAGCACATCTGGAGATTAAAAAGATTCTGGTGCGCAATCCCGGAAAGGTAAGAGAAGGAATCCCACAGGAGTTGTTCACAGATAGCTGGCAGGAAATTCTGGAAGACCCCGAAATCCAGATCGTTATTGAAGTCATGGGTGGTATAGAACCGGCCAGAACTTATGTGGAAGAAGCCATGAAGGCCGGAAAGCAGGTGGTCACCGCCAACAAGGATCTGCTGGCGGAGTATGGGGATCCGCTGTTTGAGGTTGCCACGGAGAATAAATGTGACTTACAGTTCGAGGCAGCTGTAGCAGGAGCCATTCCCATTATCCGCCCTTTGCGTCAGAGTCTGGCGGGAAGTCAATTGACGGAGATCATGGGAATCGTCAACGGTACGACAAACTATATTTTGACCAAAATGTCCGAGGAAGGTATGGGCTATCAGGAAGCTCTGGATATGGCTACGAGACTGGGCTATGCGGAAGCAGATCCCACAGCGGACGTGGAAGGCTATGATGCGGGACGCAAGATCGCCATTATGGCATCCATCGCTTTCAGCTCCCGCGTGACGTTCCCTCAGGTTTATACGGAAGGCATCACGAAGATTACAGCAGAGGATATCCGGTATGCAAAAGAATTCGGCTATGTGATTAAACTGTTGGGTATTACAAAGCTTACAGGTAAAGGAATTGAAGTAAAAGTACATCCCACATTGATCCCGGACAGCCATCCTCTTGCCACGGTCAGAGATTCCTTCAATGCCGTATTTGTTCATGGTCAGGCTTGTGATGATGCCATGTTCATGGGACGGGGCGCCGGACAGATGCCTACCGCCAGTGCGGTACTGGGTGATGTTATTGATGTAATGCGTAATATTATCCACGGAAGCTGTGGCAAGATTGGCAGTGACAGCCACAAGAAACTTCCCGTACTGGATGTGGAGGAGACGAAGAGCCGTTTCTTCCTGCGCCTGCAGGTAGAGAACCGTGCCGGAGCATTGGCCAATATTGCAGGTGTCCTGGGCAACAACGATGTCAGCATCGCCCAGATGGTACAGAAGCGCAGCCACGACGGTATTGCCGAGATCGTGGTCATCACCGATCTTGTGACCGAGAGACATTTCAACGACGCCATCCGCATCATGGAAGGCATGTCTGTTGTGAGAGAAATCTCAGGCATAATCCGGGTCTACTAAAGTTTGTAGAATTGAAAGTTAGTGAAATAATCCCGTAGCCCTTGGCAGGGTATAAGAAACGCGGCACTGCTTATTCTTATACCCAGCCGGGGCTACTG
>ENA-UOJR01001731-UOJR01001731.1-human-gut-metagenome-genome-assembly--contig:-C115P-NODE-1731-length-17590-cov-5.026461_pt1 | contig 17590 bp, 12 predicted proteins | sample MGYA00242354_ERZ723901 | MGnify/ENA metagenome assembly ERZ723901
CCCGGTTCCACCTTCAAGCCGCTGGTGGCCATCGCCGCGCTGGAGGAGGGACTGCCCACGCCCACGGAGAAAATTCAGGACACCGGCCGCCTCCAGCTCCCCGAGGAGGAGCACTACCCCTACGGCGATTTCCATCCCCAGTGCTGGATCTACCGCCAGTACGGAGGCAACCACGGGTGGGAGGATCTGGCCGACGCCCTGCGGGACTCCTGCAACATCTACTTTTACACCATGGGCCACCGGCTGGGCATTGACAAGATTGACGAGTACGCTTCCCTGTTCGGCCTGGGAGAGTACACTGGTATCGAACTGCCCGAGGTGAAGGGCTATGTGGCCGGACCGGCCACCAGCGAGGCCCTGGGGGTGGAGTGGTACGGCGGCAACCTGCTCAACGCCGCCATCGGTCAGGACAACACCCAGGTTACCCCCCTTCAGCTGGCCAACTATATCGTTACCCTGCTCAACGGCGGCGATCACTTCGTGCCTCACCTGCTCAAGTCCGTCAAGTCCAGCGACTACTCGGAGACGGTGTATGAGCAGCAGCCCGAGGTGAAAAACCACATTGCTCTCGACCCCGCCAACGTGGAGGCGGTGAAGCGGGGCATGTGGGAGGTGGCCAACGACCCCAAGAGCACCGTGGACCAGTACCTGAGCAACCTGGCGGTGGAGGTGGGCGCCAAGACCGGCTCCGCCCAGGTGGGCTCGGCGGACAAGGAGGCCGACGCCGTCTTCACCCTGTTCGCCCCCTATGACGACCCGGAGATCGTCATCTCCATCGTGGTGGAGGGCGGTGCCTCGGGCGGAAATCTGGCCCAGGCCGCCGGCGAGATTGTCAACTACTATTTCAGCGCGGAGCATACTGTGGAATCGGTGGACGCCGAGAACACCCTGCTCCGCTGAAGGGAGCCGTTCCTTGTGTGTGATCCCCAGACCTTTGACAGCCGGGACAGCCGGTATAAGCGCCCCTATGGCGCCGTGCCCTCCGGCACCCGGGTAGAGCTGGCCCTCCGCCCGCCCCGGGCCGGGGGATTTTCTGCCGCCACCCTTATCGCCTACTTTGAGCACCGGGACGAGGAGCGCCGGGAGCTGCCCATGCCCTGGCGGGGCCTGGAGGGGGACCGGGATGTGTTTGCCGTAACCCTGGAGACCGGGGACTATGTGGGCCTGGTGTGGTACTCCTTCCGCCTGGAGGGCCTGGACGGCCGCAGGGAGGAGCTGGGGCCCTTCCAGCTCACGGTGTACGACGGGGCGGAGGAGGTGCCCGCCTGGTTCGGAGAGGGCGTCACCTATCAGATCTTCCCTGACCGCTTCCGCCGCACCCGGGTTCCCGATCCCACCGGCACGGTGGGAGGGCGGAGCGTCCACACCGGCTGGGAGGAGGAGCCGGTCTACCGCCCCGACTCGAACGGCGAGGTGCGCAACCGGGACTTCTTTGGCGGCGATCTGGCCGGCGTGCGGGAGAAGCTGGGCTACCTGCGGGGCCTGGGGGTGGATACCCTCTACTTCTGCCCCATCTTCGAGGCCCCGGAGAACCACCGCTACGGCACCGGGGACTATGAGAAGATCGACCCCATGCTGGGCACCGAGGCCGACTTCCGCGCCCTGTGCACCGACGCCCACGCCATGGGCATGCGGGTGGTGCTGGACGGCGTGTTCAACCACCAGGGCTTTGTCAGCCGCTATTTCAACGGCGACGGCTCCTATGAGAGCGTAGGGGCCGTCCAGTCCCAGGACAGCCCCTATTACCCCTGGTACCACTTCTCCCACTGGCCGGACAAATACGACTCCTGGTGGGGCATCTACTCCCTCCCCGCCGTCAACGAGGCCGATTCCTCCTACCGCCGGTATATCTTCGGCGGCGCGGACAGCATCATCCGCCGCTGGCTGGCCGCCGGGGCGGACGGCTGGCGGCTGGACGTGGCCGACGAGCTGCCCGACGACTTTATCCACGGCATCCACGCCGCCGCCCGGCAGGCCAAGCCGGAGGCGGTAATCATCGGCGAGGTGTGGGAGGACGGCTCCAACAAGATCGCCTACGGCGTGCGCCGCCGGCACATCCTGGGGGGACACTGCGACGGGCTGATGAACTACCCCTTCCGAAACGCCCTGCTCTCCTTCCTGCTGGGCGAGGACGCCTTCCGCTTCCGGCAGGCCATGGAGACCCTGCGGGAGAACTACCCGCCCTTCGCCTGGCGCTCGGCCATGAACTTCCTGGGCACCCACGACACCCCCCGCATCCTCACCCTGCTGGGCACGGGGGGCGACGGCAAGGACCACGACAAGGACTGGCGGGCCGCCTTCCGCATGTCCTCCGGCCAGTACGCCCTGGGGAAAGCCCGGCTGAAGCTGGGGGCCCTGGTGATTTTCGCCTTCCCCGGCTCCCCCATGGTCTATTACGGAGACGAGGCGGGGATGGAGGGCTTTGAAGACCCCTTCAACCGCCGCACCTACCCCTGGGGAAGGGAGGACGGCGAGCTGCTGGAATGGTACACCGCCCTGGGGAAGGCCCGCCGGGCGCTGCCCGCCCTGCGCCGGGGGGAGCTGGCCTGGACGCTCACCCGGGGACGGGTACTCTCTTTCCTCCGCACCGGGGCCGAGGGGAGTGTACTGGCCGCCGTCAACGCCGGCGACAGGCCGGAGCCCATTGATCTGCCCTGGCCCGCCCGGGACTGGATGACCGGGGCGGCCCTGGAACAGGGGGAGCAGACGCTCCCTCCCATGACAGGCTGGCTGCTGACGCCCCGGCCGGAAGGAGCGTGAACTGTGGAGCAGCCCCTCATCAGCATTATCGTGCCGGTCTACAACGCGGAGCCCTATCTGGACAACTGCCTGGACTCCATTGCCGCCCAGACGTGGGAGAACCTGGAGGTGTGGCTGGTGGATGACGGCTCCACCGACGCCAGCCCCGCCCTCTGTGACGCCCGGGCCGCCGCCGACTCCCGCTTTCACGTGCTCCACCAGGCCAACGCCGGGGTATCCGCCGCCCGCAATGCCGCTCTGGAGCGGGCTACGGGGCAGTACCTCCAGTTTGTGGACGGGGACGACTACCTGCCCTCCACCGCTACCGAGCGGCTGGTCCGCACCGCCGGGGCCACCGGGGCCGATCTGGTGATCGGCCGCTTCTGGCGGGTGGCCGGCACCCGTAAGGCCCTCCAGGGCCACATCCGCCGGGACGGGGTGTTCACCCGCCGGGAATTCGCGGAGGAGATGCTCAAGGCCCCGGCCAACTTCTACTACGGCGTGCTGTGGAACAAGCTCTACCGACGCTCCATTGTGGAGGAGGGCCGCCTGCGGTGCGATCCGGAGGTGAGCTGGTGCGAGGATTTCCTCTTCAACCTGGAGTACATCCGCCGGACCCGGCTGATCGCCGCCACCGCCCAGCCGGTCTACTGCTATGTGAAGCGGCCGGGCAGCCTGGTGGCCACCCAGGCCACCCTGGCCCGGACGGTGGAGATGAAGCGCACCATGTTTGCCGCCTACAAGCGGCTCGATCAGGCCCTGGACCTCTATGACGAACAGAAGCTGCGGGTCTACGGCTACCTGGTCTCAGCCGCCAAGGACGGGGGGAGCGTGGCCCTGCGGCCCCCGGCTCTCCCCAAGCGGCGGCCGGAGTCCCCGCGCCGCCGAACGCGCCGGCGCAGAACCGGAATGGCATAATGTCCGGAGTCCTGCCGAAACGCTGCTTCGGCAAATTGAAAAAGCGGAACGGCATAGCCGTTCCGCTTTTCGTTTGCTGGAAAGGGGGTCAGGCGCGGTCCACCCAGATGGGGCTGGACCAGGCCATGTGCTCGTCCTTCTGGGTGACGCGCAGGTAGTAGCAGGCGCCGCTCCCGGCGGTGTCCTCCAGGGTGAAGTCGCAGGCATTGCCCGCGCAGGCCCAGGTCTGGATGACCTGATTGTCCCGCAGCAGCTCCACGGTGACGGTGTCGGTGCCCAAGGCGCTGCCCTCGATGGTGACGGGGGCGTCGCCGATGGCCTTGACCTCGCTGCCCATGGGGGCAGAGTTGATCTTCAGGGAGACCAGGATGCGGGCGCCGGTGGTGCCGTAGGTCAGGCGGTCATAGATGGCGTCCCACACGTACTCCCGCTTGAGGGCGGGGACGAAGGCGGCCACAATGCCGCCCTCCACGCCGTGCTCGGTCTGGTGGGAGTCGCTGCCGGCGGTGAAGCCCATCCGGTAGCCCCGGGCCAGGGCGTCCTGCACGCTGCACCGCTCCATCTTCTTGATGTTCTTGGTGAACTTGGAGCGGGCCTCAAAGGTCTCGAAGGGGGCGTGGCGGGAGTAGATCTCCACGGCGCGCTGCACCTCGGGATCGTGGAAGTTCCAGTCGGTGGCGGCGCTCACCATCACCCAGTCCGCGGCGGGGTGGTGGGGGATGCAGAGGGCCTTGTAGGCACGGATGCTGTTGTAGAGGTCGGTGGGGGTCATGCCGCCCTTGTCGCCGGAGCGGAAGATCTCGCCCTCGTCGCCCCGGTAGTATACATTCTTGTGGCCGTAGTCGTACTTGTACTCGTTGGGAGTCCACTCGTAGGCCAGAAGGCAGGCCAGCTCGCCGTCCTTGTTCATCAGGCGGCAGTTGGTGCGCAGCAGCTCCCACTCGGACTGGGTCGTCCAGTCGGGGTAGCAGTCGTGGTCGGTGAGGGCGGTGAAGTCCAGACGGGCCTTGTCCCGGGCCCGGTGATAGTACTGGTCCACCTCGCCCATGCCGTCGGACAGGCCGCTCTGGCCGTGGATGTCGCCAAAGTAGACGGACAGGTTCCCGTAGCCGTTCTTGTCCAGCCAGGCGCGCACCACGTCGGCGGGGTGCTCGTCCAGGCGCTTGTCGGCGTTGGCGGGGATGGGCTGGGTGAAGTCGCTGGGGGGCGCCACATAGTCGGGCTGCTGGGCCAGCTCGGCGGGGGTGAGGTGGTTGTAGATCACCTGGGCGTTGCGCTCCATGTGGCCGTTCTTGAAGCCAAACTGCCACATCAGATGGATGGTGTCGTCCTCATCCACCAGCAGCTTGGGATGGACGCCGCAGTGGCCGTCGCCGTAGGACATCAGCACCGGACGGCTCCAGGGCTCGCTGCCCCGGCGGGTGCACACCAGCACGTCGTACTTGCTGCGGGTGTAGGCCATGGCCTGAAGGCCGGAGGAGTTGGAGGCCACGTGGAGATCCAGATACCAGTCCACGCCCTCCTTGAGGCACTGGGGATTGACCGCGGCCAGGGCGCCGTCCCGGACGGTGAGGTCGGCGGAGCGGACGGAGTAGACGGCCATATAGCCGTAGTCGTACCAGCCCACCACGGCGCCGTCGGGCTTGGCGGCGATCCACGGGGTGGAGGCCCAGTCCTCGCCCTGGCTGACCACAATCTCCTCACTCCAGCCCGCGGCGGTGCGCGCCCGGGCAAAGAGCTTGTACTGCTTGCCGTCAAAGCCGTCGTAGGCCGCATAGAGGTTGCCGTCGCCGCCCTCGGCCGCGCCGGCCCGGTAGGCCTCGCCCACCGTGGACACGGTCTCGGCCGCGCCGGGGCCGGCCTCGGTCAGGGGGCACAGCACGGCGGCCGCGCTGCCCTTGTGCTGCTCCGTCCAGATGACATGCAGCTTGCCCTGCCAGGTGAACAGGCGGGGGAAGAACAGGGCCTCGCCGGAGGCGACGGTGAGCACCTCACCCCACTGGCCGTCCCGATAGCAGCGGGCCAGGATGCGCCAATTCTCCCGGGCGTACTCGCTCCAGGCGTACCAGATGGCGCCGCCGTGGGCCAGAATGACGGGGTGGAGCACCTCGCCGCCGTCGGAGATCTCCCGCTCCCAAACCGCCTCATCCCCGCGGCGGCAGGAGGCCATCAGGCTGTCGTGGCGATCCACAAAGCGCTGCCAGCACAGATAGACGTCGGAACCATCCAGCGCGATGCCGGGGAACTGGGCGTTCTCCCGATAGAGATCGGTCATGACTCGGTTGTTCTGAATCTGTTCCATAATACCTCAACCTCAGCTTTCTATTCGTCGTCGTACTTACCGACACCGGCCGGGGGCTTGATGTGCTTGACACCGAAGGCCAGCACCAGCAGGGTCACAATGTAGGGGAGCATCTGCACGATCTGGGGCGGGAAGGCCTCGCCCTGAAGGTAGATCTGCACCGCGTCACAGAAGCCGAACAGCAGGGCGCAGGGCACGATCTGCGCGGGGTTGTACCGGCCCAGGATGGCGATGGCCACCGAGATGTAGCCGCGGCCGGCGGTCATGTTGCGCACGAACATGTCCAACTGATCCAGGGACAGGTAGGCGCCGCCCACGCCGGCCAGAGCGCCGCAGATGAGCACGCCGCAGTACTTGATGCCGTGAACCCGCAGGCCCATGGTGGCCGCGGCCTTTGGGTTCTCGCCCACCATGCGCAGGCGCAGGCCGAAGCGGGTTTTGAAGAGGACAATCCAACCCACGATGACCACAGCGACCATCACAAGGAAGCTGACGGACTGCTGGGCCAGAATGGGGCCGATGACGGGGATGGGGGCAAAGAAGTCCAGGGTGGTGGAGATGGAGGCCACCTGGGGGGTGGAGCCCTTGTTGTTCCAGATGAGCTGCATCAGCAGGGTGGTGACGGCCAGAGCCAGCAGGTTCAGTCCGATGCCGCTGATGACCTGGTTGACCTTGTAGCGCACGGACAGGATGCCGTGGAACAGGCCGATGACCATGCCGCCCACCATGCCCAGCAGGAAGCCGAAGAGCACGCTCCCGGTGAAGTAGGAGCCGAGAACGCCGAAGAAGGCGCCCATCATCATCATGCTCTCCAGGCCCAGGGCCATGATGCCGCTGCGCACCGAGAAGGCGCCGCCCACCGAGGCCAGGACCAGGGGGATGGACATGGCGATGGAGGAGCCGATGATGGGAATCAGGTTGTTGAGAATCACGCCCATGTCAGGCCACCTCCTTCTTGGTCTTGCGGGACCAGCCCGCGGGGTTGAGCCGCTTGAGCTCCTTCACCAGCAGCGGGGCGGCCACCAGAATGACCACCATGGCCTGGATGACGTTGACGAACTCCACCGGAATGCTGGTGGTGCGGTTGAGCTCCATGGTGCCCGCCCGCAGCGCGCCGAACACGATGCCGGCAAAGATGACGCCCACGGGGCTGTCCGCCGCCAGGGCGGCCACGGAGATGCCGGAGAAGCCGTAGTCGTTGGAGAAGCCGTTGATCAGGCGGCGGTCCACGCCCAGCACATGGCTGGCGCCGGCCAGGCCCGCGATGCAGCCGCTGATGCACAGGGCCACGATGGTGACCTTGGCCTTGCTGATGCCGGCGGTCTCCGCCGCGTCCGGGTTGAGGCCCACCGCGCGGATCTCATAGCCCAGGGCGGTGCGGTCCATGAACAGCTTGACCAGGATACAGGCGGCCACCGCCAGAAGGATGGCGATGGTGAGCTGGTACTGCTGGAAGATGCGGGGGAGCTGCGCCGTCTCCAGCACCCGCTCCGTCTGGGCCACCGAGCTGTTCTCCGCCAGCATGGGCCCGTTGAGCAGGTAGTCCACCAGATAGGTGGCGATGGAGTTGAGCATGACGGTGGCGATGACCTCGTTGGAGCCGAACTTGACCTTGAGCACGCCCACCAGGCCGGCGTAGAGGCCGCCGGCGGCCATGCCGGCCGCCACCGCCAGGGGCAGGTGGAGCGCCATGGGCAGGCCCAGATCCAGCATGCCCACCGCAGCGGAGGCCAGGGCGCCCATGTAGAGCTGGCCCTCGGCACCCAGGTTGATGAGGCTGGCCTTCTTGGCGAAGGCGAAGGCCAGGCCGGTGAAAATCAGAGGGGTGGCCTGGGTCAGGGTCTGGACAATGGCGCGCTGGCTGCCGAAGGAGCCGGCCAGGATGGCGCCGAAGGCCTCAATGGGGTTGTAGCCGCACACCGCCATGATGACGCCGCTGATGACAATGGCGATAAGCAGGGAGAGAATGGACAGCAGCGGGCCATCCAGCTTGAGCAGACCGCTCAGAGCATGCTTTTTCATGCGGTTCCCTCCTTTTCCGGCGCAAGGCTGCCGCCGGTCATCAGCAGGCCGATCTCCATGTCGCTCCAGGTGTCCGGCTTGCCCTCGGCCACAATCCGGCCGCCGTAGATGACCGCCAGGCGGTCGGACAGGCTGCGTACCTCGTCCAAATCGGCGGAGATGAGCAGGATGGACTTGCCGCTGTCCCGCAGATCCAGCAGGCGGTGGTGGATGTACTCCATGGCGCCCACGTCCACGCCGCGGGTGGGCTGGGCCACGATGATGACATCGGGGTTTTCGCTGAATACCCGGGCGATGACCACCTTCTGCTGGTTGCCGCCGGACAGGGCGCTGCACCGCTCCTGCACGTTGGGGGCCTTGATGGCAAACTCGGTGCGCTCCTGCTCGGCAAACTTGCGGATGGCGGAGGCCAGCCGCAGGCCGCGGCGGGCGAAGGCGGGGCGGCGGTGGTAGCCAAGGATGAGGTTGTCCTCAATGCTCATCTCCAGCACCAGGCCGCGGGTCATGCGGTCTTCGGGCACATGGCCCACGCCGGCGGCCAGGAAGGCGGCGGCGTTGCCGCTGAGGGGCTTGCCGTCCTTGAACAGCTCCATATGGTCGGGGCGGCGCAGGCCGGTGAGTACCTCGATGAGCTCGGTCTGGCCGTTGCCCTCGATGCCGGCGATGCCCAGAATCTCCCCCTTGCGCAGGGAGAGGCACACGTCGCGCAGGATGGGCACGCCCCGCTCGGTGAGGGAGAGGCCGCGCACGGAAAAGTTCTCCTCTCCCACCTGCTCGGCCCGGCGGGTGACGGACAGCTCCACGTCGCGCCCCACCATCATCTGGGCCAGCTCCTTCATGGTGGTTCCCGCCACGGGGACGCCGCTCTCGATCATTTTGCCCTGGCGCAGCACCGACACCCGGTCGGCGATCTCCATGGTCTCCTTGAGCTTGTGGGTGATGATAATGATGCTCTTGCCCGCGGCCTTGAGCTGCCGCATGACCCGGAAGAGATCCTCCACCTCCTGGGGGGTGAGCACCGCGGTGGGCTCGTCCAGGATCAGCAGATCGGCCCCCCGGTAGAGGGCCTTCAGGATCTCCACCCGCTGCTGCTCGCCCACGGAGAGGGTCTCCACCTTGGCGGTGGCGGAGATGTGGAAGTTATACTCGTCGATCATGGCGGCCACCTGGGCCTCCGCCTTCTTCCGGTCAAAGAAAACGCCGCGCACCGGCTCGCTGCCGATGACCACGTTTTCCGCCACGGTCATGACCGGAGTGAGCATGAAGTGCTGGTGCACCATGCCGATGCCCAGGGCGATGGCCTGGGCGGGGCGGGTGATGGCGACCGGCTTGCCGAAGACGCGCACCTCTCCGGCGGTGGGGGTGGTCATGCCGTACAGAATTTTCATGAGGGTGGACTTGCCGGCGCCGTTCTCGCCGAGCAGGGAGTGGATCTCTCCCTGCTCGACGGTGAAGTCGGCGCCGTCAATCGCGCGGACGAGGGGATACTGCTTGACAATCCCGCGCATTTCAACTGCGTTCAAACGTCATCGCCTCCCGGCAGATTATCGGCCGCTGGGGCCGGGGTGTCCCGCTTACTCCGCGGGCTGGTACTGGTTGGCGGCCACCCAGGCGTCCAGCTCCTCGGCGGTCTCGCAGGGCACCAGCTCGCCGGCGGTGATCTTGGCCTTGATGTCCTCCACGGCGGCGGCGATGTCGTCGGGCAGAACCACGTTGGAGTCGGTGTTGTCAAAGCCTACGGAGCCCTCGGCAATGCCGCTGATGTGCACGCCGGGCTCCCAGGAGCCATCCACCAGGGCCTTGATCTCGTTGTAGACGATGGTGTTCACGTCGCGCAGGGCGGTGGCCACGATGTAGTCGGGCTCGATGTAGTTCTGGTTGCCGCCCACGCCGAAGGCATAGCGGTCGGCCTCCTTGGCGGCGGTGAAGACGCCCATGCCGGAGGCGCCGGCGATGTGCTGGACGAAGTCCGCGCCGCGGTTGTACATGGACAGGGCGATCTCCTTGGCCTTGGCGGGGTCGTTGAAGTCGCCCACGACGGCCTCCAGCACCTCGCAGTCGGGGTTGACGTAGCGCACGCCGGCCTCAAAGCCCACTACGCCCATGCGCAGGGTGGGCTGATCCTGGCCCAGGATAACGCCCACCACGTTTTCGCTGTTGGCCTTGTCCATGCCGGACAGGGTGCCCAGGCCGGCCACCACGCCGGTCAGGAAGGTCTGCTCCTGCCACTTGGTATAGACGGCGCTGACGTTGGGCAGGTCGGTGGAGGAGTCGATGTGGGAGATCTTCTGCTCGGGGAAGTCGATGGAGATCTCGTTGATGGCCTCGGTCTGGTCGGCCGCCAGGCCGATGATCAGGTCGTACTCGCCGCTCTCGGCGAACATGCGGTAGTTGGGCAGGAAGTCGCTGGCGCTCTGGGTTTCCACATAGTCAAACTCGATGCCGAAGTCTTTTTCCGCCTGCTGGGCGCCGGCGTAGGTCATATCGTTGAAGTTCTTGTCGCCCAGGCCGCCGGTGGACAGGATGATGCCCACCTTCAGGGCGTCGCCGTCAGAGGCGCCGCTGGGGGAGCCGGAAGATGGGGCGTCCTGGCCGCCGCCGCAGGCGGACAGGCAGAGGGTGAGGGTACAGGCCAGAGAGCGCGCGAGCAGTTTCTTTGCGTTCATGACAGGGTTCCTCCTTCAATTCATTCGGCACAGCAGGGACACTTTGGGCGTGCCCGGCCCAAGCTTACAAGTTGAGTTTAACAAAGAAAACAAAAACGGTCGAGCCATAGGCTTGACCGTTTTTGGGACGAATATGATATCTTTTTCCGCACGGGGCGGGAAATGTCACAATTTTGATTTTTTTGTCACGATTTTGCCCCCCGGCGCTCCGCCTCCGGGGACACGCCTTTGTACTTTTTGTAAAGCCGGGAAAAGTATCCGGGGGTGGTATAGCCCGTCTGTACCGCCACGCTGGCGACGGGCAGATCGGTGGTCTGGAGCAGCTCCTGGGCCCGCTCCAGCCGGTAGCGGGTGAGGTAGGAGCTGAAGTTCTCCCCCACCTCCTCCTTGAACTGGCGGGAAAAGTGCTCCGGCGAGCGGTAGAGCTGGGCGGCCACCTCCGCCATGGAGATGGGCTGGGCGTAGTGGGCGTGGATATAGTTCAGGGCGGTCTCAATGGGCCGGGAGTGGCGGCTGCGCCGTTCCCGGAGCACCTGCTCCAGCATGGCCGAGCAGCGGCTGCGGCAGGCGGTGAAGGAATGGGGCGGCTCCCAGCCGTCGGCGGGGGGCGTGACGAACTGATAGTACCAGTCCTCCATGGAGATCACCATGCGGTTGACCGTGTCCACCGCCCAGCGCACGTCATCGGCTCCCACCATGCCGAACAGGGCGAACCAGGCCCGGAGCGCCCCGCGGGCCTCTTCCACCTGGCGGCGGGCCAGGAGGCGCAGCACCTCCTGCTTTCTGGCGTGGGCGGCCTCCCGGTCAATGGGGGGCAGGCCGCAAATGGCGGAGTAGGGCACCACCCCTCCGCCGGTGAAGAAGCAGGCCTCCTGAGCCGCCGCCGCCTCCCCCAGCACACGGATGAGCTGGCCGATGTCGGTGCACAGGGCGGACACGCCGGCGGGCAGGCGGCACTCCCCCAGGGCGGCCTCCGTGTCCAGGGCATAGCCCCGCAGGGCCTCCGCCTCCGGGCACTGGAGGAGCAGGTAGAGGTGCTCCTGAACCATGGCGGCCGCAGAGAAGGGGGCGCGGGAGGCGGAGGCCAGGGCCACCATCTGCCGCCGCAGGTCCAGGCTGCTGTCGTTGGCCACGCAGAAGGCCAGATAGGGCTGGCCGGGCCGCAGCCCCTGCCGCTGCCAGAAGGCGGCCACAGCGCCGGGCTGTTCGAAATTGCGGTACATCTCGTAGAGGTCCACCACCCCGTCCTGGAGGACATCATGCACCTTTTCCGAGCGGATCTTCGCCGTGGTGGCCGCAATCTCCGCTACGATGCGCTGAATGTCGGAGGAGCGCATCTCCGACTTGAGGATGTACTCCCGGGCGCCCAGGGAGATGGCCTGCTTGGCGTAGGAGAACTCGGCGTAGTTGGTCAGGATGATGAACACCGTAAAGGGGAGGATGTCCCGGACTTTACTCATCAGCTCCAGCCCGTCCATTCCCGGCATGCGGATGTCGGTAAAGACCACGTTGGGCTTCTGCTCCAAAATCCTGCGGTAGGCCTCCTCTCCATTGACCGCGGAGGTGACGGAGCTGGCCGCCTCACACTTCTGGATGCAGTACACCAGCCAGTCCCGGATGGGGGCCTCGTCGTCCACTACCATAATATGAAGCATGGAGCTCCTCCTTTCTCTATCGGGTGCGGGGCAGGCGGAAGGTGACCACCGTGCCGCCCGCCGGGCCGCCGGTGACCGTCAGCCCGTAGCCGGGGCCGTAGTTGAGGCGGATGCGCTCCTGCACATTCTTCAGCCCCACCCGGTTAATCTGCAAGTCCTTGTTCATCACCTGGTCGATCTTGTCTTTGGAAATGCCCACTCCATCGTCCTCCACCCGGAGGATCAGGGTGTCCCCCTCCAGCCAGCCCCGCAGGCGGATGTGGATTTTGTGCCGGCCCACGCCGTGGAAGATGGAATTCTCCACTACCGGCTGAAGCAGCAGCTTGGGCAGCGTGTTGTCCCGCAGGGCCTCATCCACCTCGCAGGAGTAGTCAAAGGTATCGGGATAGCGCAGGTGCTGGAGCTCCACATAGCACTTCAGCGTGTCCAGCTCCTCCCCCAGGGGGATGAACTCCACCGAGCGGGAGAGGGTCTGGCGCAGCAGCTTGGAGAAGTAGAACACCATCTCCCCCGCCTCCTGTACCTTGTCCATCTCCAGCAGGAAGCGGATGGAACTGAGGGTATTGTAGATGAAGTGGGGGTTGATCTGGGCCTGGAGAAAGTCCAGCTCCGCCAGATGCTTCTCCCGCTCCTCCCGTTTGACCGACTCCAGAAGGGTGGAGATCTGCTCCACCATACCGTTGAAGGCCTCCTGAATACGGCCGAATTCGTCCTTTCGGCGTACGTCGATGCGCTCGTCCAGGCGGCCCTCCATGACCCGGCCCAGGCTGGCCTGGAGCTGGGTGATGGGGCGGAGAATCTGCCGGTAGGCGTAGAGAAGCACCGCCAGAATCAGGGCGGCGCACAGGCCGGTGGCCAGGAAAGCGCCATTGCGTACCAGATTCAGCGTGCCGAAGGCCGCCGAGGCACTCATCTCCTCCACCAGATACCAGTCCGTCCCCGGTATGCGTTCATACAGGCGGATCTGCCCGCCGTCAATGCGGCGGGAGAGGGACGTCTCCGCCGCCAGGGCGTCCAGTTCCTCCGGGGTATAGGCATAGATGGAACCAATGAGCTGCTTGTCCCGGGCTGAGACAATGGTGCCCGACCCGTCGGTCAGAAAAAATCGGTTGTCGGCGCTCTGGTGCCGCAGATATTGGGAGTACAGGCTGACCTCGCTGATGTTGAGGATGACCACCCCAAGCGGCTCCTGAGTCAGGTGGTCCCGGATAAGCTGGGCGTACTGGAAGGAGTGGACAAAGATGCCTGTGGCCTCCGGATGGGTGGTGGTGGGCAGCAGCAGGGCGTCCTGGGTTCCGCTGAACAGGGGCTCATACCGGGGGTCGGCCAGGACGGCGTCATAGTTGAACTGCCTGGAGCTGTAAGTGGCAGCGGTCACGCCGTTGAAGCCCACCACATAGGAGTCCATCAGCATTTTGATGCCCCGCTGCCACACATAGTCGCTGCTCAGGCTGTAGAGCAGATCGTGGGCGGCCTCGTCCGCCCGCTCTCCGGCAGGGCCGGAGAGCAGTTCAATGAGCTGTGTGCTCTCAGCGATGCGCTTGGCCAGGGTCTGGGTATCGGTCATGCCCTGGCCAAGGGTGTAGCTGATCTGCCGCAGGCCCGCCTGGTTGAGGCGGATGTACTCCTGCCCCACCACCTGGCGGGCGTAGTGGTAAAGAGCCAGCTCCACGGAGGCGGTGATCAGCAGCAGCAGGGCAAACAGCAGCGCAAACAGGCGGAACAGAAAGCTTTTGCGTCGGTGCATCCCCGCGCCCCCCCTAAAGACCGATTTCCCATCCAGTTCACCCGAAAAGGGAGATATATCTGATCTATTCTACCACATTGCCCCCCGACGCGCAACGTTGGCCGCAGAATGAAAAGCCCCCGCCGGGGAGGGCGGGGGCACGGTCAGCGCAGGAGGACGGCGCCCAGTCCGGCGCTCAGGGCGTACGCCCGCCAGGCAGTCATCTGCTCCGGCGTGGGGGAGGGGCGGCCGGCCAGAGCGCCGCGCACCCCATTAGGGCGGAAGGTGATCAGCTTGACGGGGGTGGAGGGGGCCCTGGGGCCCAGCGCGGCGGCCACTCCGTCCAGCACAGCCTCCACGTCCACCGCGTCCGGAGCGCACACCACCCGCACTTCCGCCAGCTTGCCGCAGGCGGACAGAAAGGCCAGATTCTCCTTCACCGGGGCGTTGTCCGCCCCGGTCAGGGCCCGGTGGACGACGGGCTCCCATGCCTTCACGTCCAGCATCACCCCGTCGCACACCGCCATCAGCCCGGTGAGGGGGGCCAGGGGAACCATGCCGTTGCTGTCCAGCAGGCAGCCCAGGCCGCCGGCCCGGGCCAGGGTGAACAGCTCGGTGAGAAAGTCCGGGTAGAGGGTACACTCCCCGCCGGAGACGGTGAGGCCGCGGATAAAGGGCCGGCTGGGGGCAAGGGCGGAGAGCACCTCCGAAGCGGTCATGACGGTGACCTTGGGGGAGGCGAACCGGGGGCACAGGCGAATGCAGGTGTCGCACCCGGCGCAGCGCTCCGCCGCCCAGCGCACCCGGCCGCTCTCCAGGGACAGGGCCCCCGCCGGGCAGGCGGGCACGCAGGCGCCGCACCCGGTGCACAGGTTCTGGGTCTCCGGGTTGTGGCAGTAGGCGCAGGCCAGGTTGCAGCCCTGGAGAAAGACGGCCGCGCGGCAGCCGGGGCCGTCCACGGTGGAGAGGGGGAGAATCCGGTTGACCGGCGCGGCGGCGCTCATACCATCCGCACCTTTCGCTGGGCCAGGTGGTTGACGTCGTAGTTGGCCGTGCCCAGGTGGGTGGTGTTCTGGAGCACCACCTGGTGGGAGCGGAACTTCTCCATCTCGCTGCGCTTGACCAGATAGCCGGTGATGCGCACCAGGTCGGTGTCCGCGGAATAGAAGCTCATGTAGTGTACCCCAAGGGCGAAGGCCCCCTTCACCACGTCCAGCAGGGCGGCGGGGTTCTGCCCCACATTGGAGGCGATGGGGAAGATGTCCCCCACCCCCGCGGGGAAATAGGGGTGGAACCGGGCGCAGTGGCGCAGGTGGTCGGCAAAGGACTCCGGCTCACTCCCCACGGGGATACGCACGCCGGAGGTGATGCCCACGTCGGAGTCCAGGCCCACCTGGGCGTGGAGCAGGAAGTGGTTCCCGGTCAGGGGGGAGTGGGCGGCGGGGAGAGTCTCCACCACGGCGTCGATCTTCTCCATGATGCGCACGCCCAGCGCGTCGGCCTCCCCGTCGCGGCCGTACACCAGCCCCCGGTCCCGGAGCAGGTGGTTGACCGCCTCGGCCAGACCGGTGACGCCGAACATGGGCAGAAAGCGGTCGGCGGAGATAAGGCCCTCCTGGACCAGGAAGCTGGAGGGGAAGAAGCCGGACTGCTCCACCAGGAAGCGGATGCGCTCGTTCATGTAGTCGGCCGTCAGGCGCAGGCACTCGGGGAGCAGCTCCTCCATAAAGTGCTCCACACCCCGGGCGTCGTCCACCAGGCGGGTGAGGGTAACCCGGGTGAGGGTGTAGGCGCCGCCCCGGATGGGCAGGATGTTGTAACAGCTCGACACGCCGTAGTCGTCAAAGGTGTCCCGGTTGGCGGGATGGCTGCACAGGGCGGGGTTGGAGCAGGCCAGGGAACAGCGGATGGCCGCCTCCGCGAAGTCGTCGGGAGTGACCTCGGGATCGTACTTCAGCGTAAAGTTGGGGACGGTGTTCTGCACCTCGGAGAGCACCTCCAGCAGCAGGCGGCCCGCCCGGGTGGCCGCCGGGCCCAGGTTGGCGTGGCAGAAGGAGTCGGTGATGGTGCGGTCCAGATAGTTGAGGAAGAGGCGTAGCTTCCTGCGCGCCTCCTCGTCGCTCCAGCCGTCCAGGAAGGGGTCGATGAGGGTGTCCAGATTGCCCAGGTACACCGGGAAGTTGGTGATGGACGGCACATGGCGGTAGAGCGTCATCAGGGAAAAGAGTAGCTCGTCCAGATCCTGGGGCGGCGGCAGGCGGAGGAAGGCGCTGCCCTGGCGGACGAACGCTCCGTAGTCGGGCAGGATGTACCGGGGGCGGTAGGGGGCGTGCCCCTCAAAGAGGTCGTTGATGGCGCCGGTCTCAAAGAAATGGCGGGTGCGGGGCGGGATGTCCAGCACGTCGAAGGCATTTTCCGCCTCCTTGGCCAGGTTCATCAGCTTCTGCTCGTGGGTAAGGGTCTGCGAGGTCAGGGTGGCAAAGGCGCTGTCGGAATGAAACATGAAAATCCCTCCATCAGTGTATGGCCCGGCCGTCGGCCAGGCGCCGCTCCAGCTCCGCGCGGAGCCGGAGGTATTGGGGATGGCTGAGCTGAATTTTTCCGCTCTGGATGTCGAGGAATCCCCGCTCCCGGAGGGCGCGCACCCCGCGGTTGACCGTGCGGGAGCACACCCCGGTCTCGTCACCGATGGCCGGGCGAGTCATGGGGATGCAGGCCGTCCCGCCTCCGGCGTTGGCCTCATACCAGGAGACCAGGAAGGAGAGAAGGCGGCTGTCGCTGTCCAGAGACAGGTAACCCCGCTCCCGGCGGGCCTGCTCCCACAGGCTGCGCACCACCTCCCGTACCCGGGAGAGGGTGGTGTCCCGGCCGGAGAAGAACCAGGAGAAGTAGTCCTCCCGGGCGAGCACCCAAAACCGGCAGGCGGTTCTGGCACGCACCTCGGCCAGAAAGCAATTTGCCCCGCACAGGGCCTCGTACTCCCCGAAGAGGGTGAGGGGGCCGAACTCGGAGTAGGTGTGGGAGGGGCCTCCGGGCTGGAGCCCGGAGGCGTCGGCCCGGCCGGGCACCCGCACCTACCCGCCGCGGCTCGGGGCCGCCTGGCGCACCACCACCGCTCCGGCGGCGCAGGAGAGCGGACTGGCCGGTGTTTCATCCGGCAGGCCGGAAAAAAGGGATGCCAGACGCCGGCGCAGCGTGGGAGACTCCTCCGCAAGCAGCTCCCGTATGGTCATAGGGCCGCACCTCCCGTTCCAATTCTGCCCCCATTATAACAAGCCACTGCCTCTAAAAAAAGGACATGTGTCTTCTTTTTGGCGCTTTCTTCTGTGGAAGATCATATTCTTAAGGATACCTTTATGGATCGTTCATAGTCCGTTCACCAATCCAGGGAAAAATCGGCGTAAGATCAACAGCGTCAGGAAGAAGTGACATCAACCTCCTCTCATCTCTCTTACCTCTCTGTTTACACACACACCGGAACAGGGCCGGCCCATTGGGCCGGCCCGGTTCCGGGAAAATATGCTTTGATCAGCCTCCGATTCAGCCGGGAGGCTGCTTTTTT
>ENA-UOJR01001744-UOJR01001744.1-human-gut-metagenome-genome-assembly--contig:-C115P-NODE-1744-length-17435-cov-5.678021_pt1 | contig 17435 bp, 13 predicted proteins | sample MGYA00242354_ERZ723901 | MGnify/ENA metagenome assembly ERZ723901
GAAGCCGATCTTCCAGTGTGTGCAGTGCAGTTGTGTTTGAACAATAATAACGCTCCTGTTCTGTTCAGATCTCAGAGTAAAGAGCGCGGCGCCGCCTCTCAAAAGAACGGTAGCACAATTAAAATATTGGAGCAAGGCCGATTTATTTTTTAAATTTTTTTATTCCAGGCCGTTTTTGGAGGGCTGGCCCGGCCCCGCTCCTGCAAAAGACTTTGAAATTTTGGATTTTGGACGGGAAGGGCTTGCATTTGCGGGGAAAAAACGATAAAATTCCAAATATCTATGTCAAATGATGAAATGGCCCCCGGGCCGGGAAAGGATACTGCTATGAGTGAGACATTTCAGGGAAGCCAGGACTATGTCGCTTCCGAGGAACTGATGCGGGCGGTGAATATCGCTATGGTGCTCCAGAAGCCCCTGCTGATCAAAGGGGAGCCGGGCACGGGAAAGACGGTGCTGGCTGAGGCCATCGCCAAATCCCTGGGCAAAGAGCTGATCATCTGGAATATCAAGTCCACCACCAAGGCCCAGGACGGTCTGTATGTCTACGACGTGGTCCAGCGGCTGTATGACAGCCAATTCGGCGGCGAGGGCGTGGACGACATCGAGAAGTATGTCAAGCTGGGCAAGCTGGGGGAGGCATTCACCGCCGACGACCAGGTGATCCTGCTCATCGACGAGATCGACAAGGCCGACCTGGAGTTCCCCAACGACCTGCTGTGGGAGCTGGACCGGATGGAGTTCCACATCCCGGAGACGGGACGCACCGTCACCGCCAAGCACCGCCCCATCGTCATTATCACCTCCAATGCGGAGAAGGAGCTGCCCGACGCCTTCCTGCGCCGCTGCGTATTCCACTACATCGAGTTCCCAGACCGGGAGCTGATGGCAGAGATCGTCAACGTGCACTTCCAAGATCTGGACCAGCATCTGCTGGACCAGGTGCTGGAGGCATTCTACCGCATCCGCAGCCTGCCCCAGATCAAGAAAAAGCCCTCCACCAGCGAGATCATCGACTGGATACAGGCCCTGATCCACGGGGGCTATGACCCCGACCGCGTCGTGGCCGAGGTGCCCTATCTGGGCGTGCTGCTGAAGAAGAACGAGGACATCGACGCCCTGCGCAAGAGCTGGCGGTGATGGTATGTTCGGTGATTTTCTCTATCTGCTGCGCCGCAGCGGCCTGAAGATCTCCCTCACCGAGTGGATGGCTCTGATGGAAGCCCTGGACAAGGGGCTGGAGGGGGCCAGCCTCACTGGCTTTTACTACCTGTGCCGGGCACTGCTGGTGAAGACGGAGGCCGACTTCGACCGCTTTGACCGGGCTTTCCTGGAGTACTTCAAGGACGTGCCCTTCGAGCAGGAGGTGTCCCAGGAGCTGCTGGACTGGCTGGACCGCCCCGATGCTCTGATGGGCCGGTATGACGAGCAGCAGGCCGAGCTCAATGAGCTGCTGTCCAACACAGAGATCGAAGAGATGTTCCGAGAGCGGATGAACGAGCAGCGGGAGCAGCACAACTGCGGCAACTACTGGGTAGGCACCCACGGCATGTCCGTCTTCGGCAACTCGGGCATGAGCCCCAACGGCATCCGGGTGGGGGGCGAGGGCCAGGGCAAGCGGGCCTTCCGGGTGGCGGGCGAGCGCCGCTTCCGGGATTTCCGGGGGGACAACACCCTGGACACCCGCCAGTTCCAGGTGGCCCTGCGCCATCTGCGGCAGTTCTCCGGCCTGGTGGACCTGCCTGCCACTGAGTTCGATGTGGACAACACCATCAAGGACACCGCCAACAACGCCGGCTCCCTGAAGGTGCGCTATAAAAAGCCCCGGCAGAACACAGTGAAGGTGCTGCTGCTCATGGACTCCGGCGGGTCCATGGAGTATTACAGCCGCCTGTGCTCCGCTCTGTTCCAGGCGGTGAGCAAGTCGGGCCATTTCAAGGATCTGAAGGTGTACTATTTCCACAACTGCGTCTACTCCCGCCTGTACACCGAGCCCACCCTCCGTCCCAGCAACACGGTGCCCACCGACTGGGTGCTGAGCAACCTGTCCAGCGAGTACAAGGTCATCCTGGTGGGGGACGCCCAGATGGCTCCCCACGAGCTGGTGACCCAGTTCCGCTACCGAACTCCGGATGGGGAGGAGCACAAGCGCTGCGGCTTGGAGTGGCTCCAGATGCTCAAGGGGAAATATCCCCATATCGTGTGGCTCAATCCCGGCGACCGGCCCACTTGGGGGGAGTACTGGACCCGGACCTATGATACCATCGGCCGGGAGTTCCCCATGTTCCCCCTGACAGTGGAGGGGCTGGAGGAGGCTATGAAGAAGCTTCTGGTGCGGTGAGCACCGGTTTTCCTGGAGCGGGCCAAGGCCGGACGCGGGGACCCCGTGCTCCGGCCTCCGTTTTTCTCTGTGCCCGGGGCGGAAGAGACCCATCTTGTACTTGTATTTTTACGGGAAATAGAATAAAATATGACCAGTATCAGTATGAAAGCCCATCCAGAGGGCGCGCCGCGGGAGAGCCCGCCTCAGGGCCCGCCGTCCGCCGCGGCCCCGGCCGCCCTGGTGAAAGGAAGGATGCAACCATGAAACTGGAAAACGATCTGGGCGAGATCCGCATCAGCAGCGATGTGTTTACTGCCATTACCGGCAGCGCCGCCACCAACTGCTATGGCGTGAAGGGCATGGCGGTCCGCTCCAAGACCGACGGCCTGGTCCATCTGCTCAAGCGGGAATCCATGGCCAAGGGAGTCAAAGTATATTACAACGAGGACGGGACCGTCTCCATCGAGCTGCACATCATCGTGGAAAACGGCGTCAATCTGGTCGCCGTCTGCCGCTCCATCATGAGCGAGGTGCGCTATGTGGTGAGCAAGACCACCGGCGTGGAAGTGAGATCCGTGGACGTCTTTGTGGACTCCATGCGGTTTTAACCATTTGTAGAAAGGAACATCGCCGATATGACACAGACCATTGACGCAGCGGCCTTTCAGCAGATGGTCATCCATGCCGCCGCCGCCATCAGTGCCCAGAAGCAGCACATCAACGACCTGAACGTATTCCCAGTCCCCGACGGGGATACCGGGACCAATATGAGCCTGACCATCAGCGCTGCCGCCGCGGAGCTGAAGAAAAAGCAGTGTGCCACCGTGGGAGAAGCGGCCCAGACAGCGGCCAGCGCCCTGCTTCGGGGGGCCCGGGGAAACTCCGGCGTCATCCTCTCCCTGCTGTTCCGCGGCATTGCAAAGTCCCTCAAGGACCGGGAGACCATCGACGGCCGGGATCTGGCCATCGCCCTGGACTTCGGCGTGGCCGCCGCCTATAAAGCGGTGATGAAGCCCGCGGAGGGCACCATCCTCACCGTGTCCCGCCTGGCTGCCGCTCAGGCCGCCGCCGCCGCCCGGGAGGAGAACGCGGCGGAGTCCGTGCTGGAGGCCGCCATTCGGGAGGGGCAGGAAGCCCTGGCCGACACCATCAACCAGAACCCGGTGCTGAAGAAGGCCGGCGTGGTGGACGCGGGGGGCAAGGGCTTCCTGGTGATCCTCCAGGGGATGCTGGACAGCCTGCGGGGAGAGCCCATGCCTCAGGTGGAGGAGGAGTCCGCCCCGGCGGACAAGGCCGACTTCGTGGCCATGGCCGCCGAGGACATCACCTTCGCCTTTGACACCGTATTCATCGTGCGCAAGCACACTGAGGAGGTGGATCTGGAGCCCTTCCGCACCTATCTGAACAGCATCGGGGACAGCCTGGTCATCGGAGAGGACGACACGGCCTTCAAGGTCCACGTCCATACCAACACCCCCGGCGCCGCCCTTACCGAGTCCCAGAAGTACGGCACCCTGGAGCTGGCCAAGATCGAGAACATGCGCACCCAGGCCGATGACCTGGCGGCGGGCAAGCACGTGCAGAGCACCGACGACCTGGAGGCGGTGGAGGCCGAACTGGAGGCCGGCGCCGACAGCGGGGCGCCGGTGAAGGCCGCCCCGGAGAAGAAGTATGGCTTTGTAGCCGTCTGTGCCGGACAGGGGCTGGAGGCTGTGTTCCGTGACCTGGGGGTGGACGGAGTCATCTCCGGCGGACAGACCATGAACCCCTCCACCGAGGACATCCTGCGGGAGGTGGATAAGACTCCCGCAGAGATCGTCTATGTGCTGCCCAATAACAAGAACATCATCATGGCCGCGGAGCAGTGCGTGCGGCTGTGCGAGGACAAGAGGGTGGTGGTCCTGCCCAGCAAAACGGTGCCCCAGGGCATCTCCGCCATGCTGGCGGTGGACTTGGATGCCCAGGAGGAGGACAACACCCAGGCCATGACTGAGGCGCTTCAGAATGTCCACACCGCGGAGGTCACCTATGCCGCCCGCGACTCCGACTTTGGCGGCTTCACCATCAAACAGGGGGACTATCTGGCCCTGGAGGAGCACCAGCTGTTCGGTACGGATCAGGACCTGGACACCCTGCTCACCCGGCTGGCCCAGGCCCCGGAGCACCAGGATGCCGGCTTCATCACCATCTTCTATGGCGAGGATGTGACGGAGGAGCAGGCCCAAAAGGCCGCGGATATCTTCACGGAGGCGTGTCCCTCCGCCGAGATCAACCTGCTGCCCGGCGGACAGCCTGTGTATTATTACATGATCTCCGCCGAATAAGTGCAAAAACATCGGGAGCAGCCTAAGGCTGCTCCCGATGTTTTTTTGGATATTCCATGCAGGATGTAAAAGAAGAGGGGATGAGGAGCTCAGCCCTCCCCCTGGACATTGGGGTCGGCCTCCGGCTTGTAGAAGTTGGTCTTCACACGGACCTCCCGCTCATAGGGGACCACGCCGGCCTCGCGGGCGGCGGTCATGGAGCGGAGCAGCCAGGCCATATTGTCCCCCACCAGGCGCAGGGTCTGCATCCCCTCCAGATCCGCCCGGACCTCCTCCGGCCGGTCCCCGTGGACGCCGTTCCAATACTGGGAGGACACCACCGGCATGGAGGAGATGGTGAAGTACTTGTTGAGCTGGTCAAAGGTGTTGCCGGCCCCGCCACGGCGGCAGGTGACCACGGCGGCGGCAGGTTTGTAGAAGAACAGCCGCTTGGCGTCGTAGAACACCCGGTCCAGCAGGCACTTCAGCCCCCCCGCGATGCCGCCGAAATAGACTGGGGAGCCCACCACCAGGCCGTCGGCCTGAATGATCTTCTGGATGCACTGATTGACGCTGTCATCGTCGAAAACACAGCGGCCCTTGCCCCAGCAGGAGCTGCAGTCGATACACCCCCGGATGGGCTGATTGCCGATCCAGAAGATCTCGGTCTCGATCTCATGCTTCTGGAGCTGAGCCGCCACCTCGGACAGGGCGGTGTAGGTGCAGCCCTCTTTGTGGGGGCTGCCGTTGATGAGCAGGACTTTCACACGTATCTCCTCCTTTGGGCATCTTGAGCCCTTTCCCATATGCTCCCATTGTACCGCGCCGGGCCAGGATTTGCAATGAGAATCGAAAACACGGGAGAGATCGGGCAAAAGCGGGAAAAAATGGGAGTCTCCCAGGCGAAAGATTCTTTACCGGGCGTGCTCCGCGTGATACAATAAAAAAATAACCCGGAGGCGGCCCTGAGCGCGGACAGGCCGGCCTCGGAGGAGAAGAGAGGCGGAGCCTATGCATGAGAAGCTGATCCGAGAGATCAACGGGGAGATCGCCGACGCGCTGCTGGCGCGGAAGATGCCCTTTGCCCCCAGCCGGAAGGCGGCGCTGGCCCTGCTGAAGGTGCCGGGATGGACGGAGGGGCTGGAGCAGATGCTGCCCATCCGGGGGCGGCTGGAGTGCGCCCATGTGCTGGAGCTGTGCTCCTGTGTACTGCCCCGGCTCGCCCCCCGGCCGGAGGAGGGGTGGCTGGCCTTCTGCACCCAGTACGCCCGGGAGCGGATGTACCCCGGTCAAGGCTTCGCCCCTGATCGGGAGGAGTATGAGGCGGGGGCCCTGTTTTTCCTCACCGTCCTCCAGGTGATGCTGGACCGGGAGCGGAGGGCGGTGCCCTTCGACCCCCTGACGGACTTCCAGTTCCTCTCCTCAGAGGAAATGGGGGAATATGAGTGCGGGGAGGAGTACCGCCGCTTCCTGGCCGCCTTCCGGGAGGAGTACGTCTATGAGATGATGCGGCTGAGCGAGGAGACCACCCCCTTCCGCACCCTGGGGCACATCGCGGGGGTGCATTACATCGCCATGACCGTGGCCCGGGGCATCCGGGAGGCGGGGGAGAACGTAGACCTGGCGCTGGTGTCCGCCGCCGCCGCCGCCCACGACCTGGGCAAGTTCGGCTGCCGGCCCGGGGAGCGTGTCCCGCTCCTCCACTACTACTACACCGACCAGTGGCTGCTGGGGCGGGGGATGCCCGCCGTCAGCCACATCGCTGCCAACCACTCCACCTGGGACCTGGAGCTGGACACCCTCTCCATGGAGTCCCTGTGTCTGATCTACGCCGACTTCCGCAGCAAGCAGGGACGGGATGAGCAGGGGCGGGAGACCACCATCCTCTATCCCCTGGAGGAGTCCTTCCACATCATCCTGAGGAAGCTGGAGAATGTGGACCAGGCAAAGCGCCGCCGGTATGAGTTCGTCTACGGCAAGCTCCACGATTTCGAGGACTACATGCGCTCTCTGGGGGTGGACGTAGACCTGACCGGGCAGCCGGGGGCGCGGAAGCCCCCCAAGGACCCGGCCCTGATGCCCCCGAACGAGACGGTGGACAGCCTGATCCTGCTGTCGGTAGAGCACAACCTGAAGCTGATGCACCAGCTGAGTAGCGAGCGGAAGTTCGGCAACATCATCGAGGCCGCCCGCTCGGCCAAGAGCTGGCAGCAGCTGCGGGCCTATCTGGATGTGTTCGACGAGTACTGCACCTATCTGTCCGTGCGGCAGAAGACCCAGGCCCTGGCCTTCCTCTATGAGCTGCTGATCCACCGGGAGGGGGATATCCGGCGCCAGGCAGCCAGCCTCATCGGAAAGATCATCGCCAAATTCCACCTGGTCTACCGCAAGGAGGTGCCTGCCGACGCCCGCACTGACCCGGCGGAGGAGGTGCCCTTCACCCTGTGGGAGGAGTATCTGGACAAGCTCATCTACCCCGACCACAAGACCACCCCCCAGCAGCGGGGCCAGATCGGCTATACCCTGAAGCTGGTGGTGGACGCCCTGCTGGAGTACGGCCGGAGCGAGACCATGCCCCGCTTCATCGGGGCGCTGCTGCGCTACTATGACCGGCCGGAGGAGAAGGACGAGGATACCGCCTTCACCCTGCTGGACGCCATCCGCTATCTGCCCGCCCAGCAATATGACCAGGAGACCCGGGGCCGCCTCATCCGCTTTGCGGCCTGGTTCGCCGCCTCCGGCAACCTGCGCCTCCAGGCGGCGGCCCTCCAGTTCCTGCGGGAGGCCCAGCGCTCCCTGCCCCAGGATCACCCCCAGATGGCTCAGATCGCGGCGGCCGCCCGGTCTGCCGCCGGCGGGAGCCTGCCGCTGCTCTTCCTGCGGTATAAGGTCCTCCAGCGGGCGGGGGAGGACGTGTCCGACTATCAGGCGGCCCTGTATGAGCAGGACGTGACCAGTGAGATCTTCCTGGACAACCTGAAGAGCGCCACACACTGGATCATCAAGGTGGTGGGCATCGAGCTGCTCCAGGACCAGGTGGAGCACGGCCTGCGGGAGCACATGCTCCACATCGCCACCCACTTCTCCAACCTGGTGAAGGTGTCCGAGCGGGTGGGCGTCCGCCACGCCGCCGGCGAGGCCCTGGTCCGCCTGATCCCCCTGCTGCGCCGGGAGCAGCGCAACGAGGTGGTGGTGGAGCTGGGCAAGGGCCTGGAGATGGGCCAGTACCAGATCTCCAAGTATATCCCGGAGTATCTGGGCCGGGCTGCCCTGTTCCTCCACCCCAGCGAGCTGGACGAGCAGGTGCTGTGGCTGAAGAACCTGCTGGGCTCCCCCACCAACATCGCCGTGTCCGGGGCGCTGAATACCGTGGGGGTGCTGCTCCAGCACTACCCCGCCTACCGGGGGCGCTTCCCTGAGCCGGAGCGGGCCTATGAGGCCCGCCGCCAGGAGCTGCTGGGCCTGCTGCTCCAGGGGCTGGCCCACTACCGGGAGGAGGTGCGGCAGGAGGCCCTTCTGGTCACCGGGACCATGCTCTTCGACAGCCCGGTGCTCTCCATGGAGGAGAAGTCCCGCCTGTTCTCCCTGTGCTACCGCAAGCTCCTCTTCCTCATCCAGGCGGGCCCCCGTCAGGACCCGCTGACCTTCTTCTACCGGGCTTCCGCCCTGGCCCACATCAACCGCTTCATCGCCCTGCGGCGGTTGGACAAGGGGCCCTTCGCCTTCTCCCAGCCCCGGAAGATCGCCTTTTTCCCCGGCACCTTTGACCCCTTCACCCTGTCCCACAAGGGCATCGCCCACGCCATTCGGGAGATGGGCTTCGAGGTGTATCTGGCGGTGGACGAGTTCTCCTGGTCCAAAAAGCCCCAGCCCCACATGATCCGCCGGCAGATCGTCAACCTGTCCATCGCCGGGGACTTCCACATCCACCTGTTTCCCAACGATATCCCGGTGAACCTGTCCAACCCCAGGGACCTGCGCCGCCTGCGGGAGCTCTTCCCCGGCCAGGAGGTCTATCTGGTGGTGGGCAGCGATGTGGTGGGCCACGCCAGCGCCTATCAGGCCGCCCCTGTGGACTGGTCGGTCCACTCCATGGACCACATCATCTTCCGCAGGGCGGGCCAGCCCCCCCTGCCGGAGGGAAAGGAGCTGGGCATCACCGGAAAAGTGATCCAGCTCCAGCTGCCCCCCCACCTGGAGGACATCAGCTCTACCCGTATCCGGGAGAACGTGGACATGAACCGGGACATCTCCACCTTCATCGACCCGGTGATCCAGGACTTCATCTATCAGAACGGCCTGTACCTCCGCGACACCCAGGACAAGCCCCTGCTCAACGCCCGGGACCTGTCCTTCCAGTGGGTGGAGCGGCCGGACCCCCTGCTGGTGGCCGATGTCACTGCTGGGCACCGGGAGCGGGAGAGCCTGCGGACCGCTATCCTCCGGGACGGGGACCAGCTGCTGGTGCTGCGCCACCGTCGGGAGGGCGGGGAGCCCATGCTGGGTTGGCTCAGCTTCCGCTATCTGTCTACAGCCGACCTCTACTCCGCGTTTCAAAACGCCGATCTGGCGGACCAGGTGCGCCTGCGGGCGGGAGGTAAAACTTTGTTCATCACCGGCCTGGCCGCCGAAGAGGAGCAGGAGAAGGACTATGCCCAGCTGCTGGTCAGTGAGGTGCTCTCCCACGCCCTGGAGGCGGAGTGCGTCTACGCTGTCTTCCACCCCCACGAGGGGCTGTGCCCCCCGGAGACAGAGGAGCTCTTCCGGCGGCAGGGCTTCATCCGCCGGGATGGGGGGCCGCTGGAGGCCGATCTGCGGGCCCCGGTGGTGCTGCTCCAGAATTTGGAGACCACCATTCAGGAGCCCCTGAGCCGCAACCCCAGGGTGCTCGCCGCCATCCGGCGGGGACACCAGCGGCTCGAGACCGCCCTCACCGGCCTGTATCCAGGCAACCTGGTCCTCACCCTGTCTGCCGACGTGATCCACCACCGGCTGCTGCGGATGATCACCCAGTTCAACCAGGTGCCCCAGGAGCCCACCACCCCCCGGAAGCTGGGGAAATATATGTGCGTCCCCTTCGGTAAGCTGCTCCGGGGCAAGACTGTGCCCAACACGGTCACCAAGACCATCCACACCGACCGGGTGTACTCCCCTGACCTCAGCGAGAGCACCATCGAGGCATTTCCCAACTACGCCTCCATCCCCTGCCAGGTGCGCACCATCAAATCCTTTGACCGGCCCGTCATCCTGGTGGACGACCTGATGCACCCCGGGGTGCGCATCAAGGCCCTGGACCCCGTCCTGCGCCAGGAGGGGGTGGACATCCAGCTTGTCCTGGTGGGCATCCTCTCCGGCTACGGCCGGGACCTGATGAGTCAGCAGAAGCGGCCGGTAGACAGCGTGTACTTCCTGCCCTCTCTGCGGCAGTGGTTCGTGGAGGCCACCCTGTACCCCTTCATCGGGGGCAACACAGTGCGCCGCTCCCGGCCCCCAGTCCCCGGCCTGCTGCCGGGAATCAACCACATCCTGCCCTATGCCGTCCCTCCCTTCGCCAAAGAGTGCGGGGAGGAGGCCGTCTTCCAACTCTCCCGCTGCTGCCTGGAGTCCGCCCGGGATGTGATCGGCACCCTGGAGCGGGAGTACCGGGCACTCTACGGCCGGAATCTGACTCTGGGCCGGCTGGCTGAGGCGGTCATCCTGCCCCTGTGTCCCGACAAGGGCACCTGCCTGGGTTATGACCCCAACTTGGCCGCGTCGGTCTATCTGGAGAACGACCTGGAGCAGCTGCTGAGGACCCACCCCCGGGGCTGACCTCCGCCGACTGCTGGAAATGATCTGCAGGAAACCATTGCGAGGTGTAATATTATGTTCTATTATTATAAAAATGCTGGAAAGCTCCTGGCCTCTGAGCGGAGGGACCTCCCCTATCTCAAGGCGGAGCCCGCCCCGGGGACTCCGATCTGCTATCTGGTGGAGGGGGACCCGGTGCTGGGCCGGGGCTCCTTCAAGGTGAACTGTCCGGGCCAGCTGAGGGCCCCCCACGGCCTGGAGGTGCTGGACGCCTCCCGCCTGCCGGACTTTCCCCTGGACGCGCCCCTGTCCGCCGCCCTGGAGGAGGGGCTGCTCACTGCCGTCAATACCGGCCGGGCGGGGTGGGAGCAGGTGTTGTCCCAGAGGGCTGGGACGGAGAAAAAGCGGGTCAATATCCTGGCCATCGGGGACGTGGGCTCCACCCTGCTCACCGGGCTGAAGCTGCTGGGCGGGGATGTGATCTCATCCATCGGCATCTGCGACCTCTCCGACCAGATCACCGCCCGGTGGGAGTTCGAGATGGGGCAGATCAGCCTGCCCTGGGACTACGGGGCATTTCCGGAAGTGGAGGTCATTTCCCTGGAAAAGCTGTTTGACTGCGATGTGTTCGTCTTTGTGGCCTCCCGGGGCATCCCGCCGGTGGGCTCCCAGGTGAAGGACGTGCGCATGGCCCAGTTCGAAAACAACGCCGCCATTGTGAAGCAGTACGCCCGCATGGCACGGGCGGCCGACTTCCAGGGGCTGTGGTGCGCGGTGTCCGACCCGGTGGACCCCCTGGCCAAGACCGCCTATCTGGAGAGCAACCGGGACGAGAACGGCGTATGGGATGGAAAGGGCCTGCGGCCAGAGCAGATCCAGGGCTTCGGCCTGGGGGTGATGAACGCCCGGGCGGCCTACTTTGCAAAGCGGGACCCCAGGCTGGCCTCCTTCCTGACGGAGGGGCGCTCTTTCGGCCCCCACGGCACGGGACTGTTCATCGCCAACTCCATCGACCACTACGACGAGGAGGTCTCCCGGGAGCTGACCCACAGGACGGTCACCGCCAATCTGGTCATGCGGGAGATCGGCTTTAAGCCCTATGTAGCCCCTGCGCTGTCCTCCGGAGCCCTGTCCATCCTGCTTACCCTGCGGGGGGCGTGGCACTGCGGCTCCGTCTTCCTGGACGGGGTCTTTATGGGGGTCAAGAACCGCTATACCCCTGCCGGGGTGGAGACCGAGCTGCTGCCCCGTATCCCGGACCCCCTGTTCGGCCATATCCGGGAGGCGGCGGAGCATTTAAAGTCGGTATTATAGAGGGAAAACCGGTAAGGACGCGATTTGTTGTGCCCCTGCATCCGAATGGAATAACTTGCCCTGCATGACAAAGGGGGTGTCCCATGAGAGAAAAAATTTTGGCCCACCGCATCCGCTGGCTTATCGGTCTCTGTACATTTCTGGTGCTTTTCGGCTGTTCTGGCTTCCCCATCTATAATTTCACCACAGGGCGGCAGCTTGGCAGCTGGTATTTTATGCTAATGCTCTGTATCGGTTACTTTGAAATCGGACAGCTCCTGGGTGTGCTGTATAGCCGGAACAAGGTGTGGAGATCAGCTGCCCTCGCCCTCGGTATGACGCTTTTGGGGCTGGCCTGCCGGTTTTTGATGGAGTTTGGTGAGGTGTCCAATACCTGCAACTTTACGCCCCCCAATGTGGCGCTCCACCTCTCTGTCGCTGCGGTGATCACCGCCCTGGGGTCCCTGTCCTTTGTGGACGGTCGGCGGCCACCCCTGGGAAAAGACTGAACTTTCCGGTCTCTCCGCACATCAACTTTTGAAGAAGGCGATCTCATGTCCATCATTTTGATCCATCCATACCCGGGCCGGCCGGAGGCGGACGTCCGCCTGTCCGGTATCCTCTCCCACGCCCTGGCGGACCGGGAGGGGAGGACCATCCGCACCGCGGAGGAGCTGGACCTGAGGCCGGGAGACCGGGTCCTGTTTGCTCTGGCCCTGGACGGGGCGGGACAGAATTTGGAGTATTACCGCATGCTCTCCCGGCTGCGGCGGGAGCCGGACCTGCTGGAGGGATGCACCGCCGCGCTGATCGTGGATGGCCCCGGAGAGCTGTACACCAAATCCACCGCCGGAGAGCTGGCCCTAGCCGCAGATATGGCGGGATGCGCCCTCATCGGGCGGCCGCTGGTGGAGGGGACGGGCTCCCTGGCCAACTTCCGCGTCCAGGCCAAAAACCTGGGCACCGACCTGATGGGGGCCTATCTGGCGGCGGCACAGGAGCTGGTCCAGCGTCTGGACACCTTCACTTTCCCCCAAAAGGAGCGGCCTGAGCTGCTGGTCCTCCACGCCTCCAGCCACCACACATCCAACACCATGGCCCTGTGGGCAGGGGTGCGGGAGCGGCTGGGGGAGGTGTGCAGTGTCCAGGAGATCGGCCTGCGCAACGGGACACTGGACGACTGCTCCGGCTGTCCCTACACCATGTGTATCCACTTCGGGGAGAAGGGGGAGTGCTTCTATGGCGGAGTCATGTCCCGGGAGGTCTATCCCGCGGTGCGCCGGGCCGACGGGGTGGTCATGCTGTGCCCCAACTACAACGACGCACTCTCCGCTAATCTCACTGCCTTCATCAACCGCCTCACCGCCCTGTTCCGCCAGACCCGCTTCTATGACAAGGCCCTGTTCGCCCTGGTGGTCTCTGGCTATTCGGGCAGTGACTTGGTGGCCCGGCAGCTGATCTCGGCCATGAACATGAACAAGTCCTTCTATCTGCCAGGACGCTTTGCCCTGCTGGAGACAGCCAATGACCCAGGGGAGGCCATGGGGCTGCCCGGGGTCCGGGATCGGTTGGACCGGTTCGCGGACCATATGCTGGAAGTCCTGGCCCGGCGGGCTTGAAGACGGCCCTTCTCCCTCGGTGAAAGGCATGGCGGGGCGGGGGATAAGATTATTCCGCAGACAGCAAAGGGCTCCACACCCATCAAGGGCGTGGAGCTCTTTTGATCCTTCAGCGCTGGGGCAGGTAGCTCACAGGGTCCACCGCCTTGCCGTCCTGGGCCATCTCCAGATGGAGATGGGAGGGGCGGCTGCTCTCGGCGATGGCGGTCTCACCCACCACGCCCAGCACGGTGCCGGTGCTGACGGTGTCGCCCTCCGAAACAGTTGGCTTGGCGCTGAGGTTGCAGTAGGTGCTGGTCAGGCCGTCCCCGTGGTCCACTACCACGCAGGTGCCCATCAGGTCGTCGTCGTAGACTCCCTGGACCGTGCCCGCGCTGATGGCCAGCACGTTGGTGCCCACGCTGGCGGCGATGTCCACGCCGCTGTGGGTGCGCCAGTCGCCCATGGTCTCATCATAGGCCAGCACCTCCAGGCTGAAGCCGGAGAGGATCTCCCCCTTTACCGGCCAGGTGAAGACAGCGGGAACAGGGTCCTCCTCCACCGGCTGGACCGTCTCGGCCGGCTCCTCCTCCACGGTCTGGGGGAGGGAAGCCTCCTGGCTCCCGCTGTCCTCTGGCTCGGTCACAGTAGGCGTGGTGGGTGTGGTGACAGAGGGAGTGGTATGGGGGGGAGCCGCATTCTGGCTGCTGTCGGGAAGGACCACGGTGGGGCTGCCGGTGACCGGTTCCGCCTCTCCGGGGGTGCTGCTGACGGTGCGAACAAGGTAATAGCCCGAAATTCCAATGGTGGCGACACAGAGGAAAAGGACTATGTAGAAGCCCTTTCCCAGTACGAAGTCGCCCAGTTTCTGAAATACGGTTCGTTTCATGGAACCACCTCCGAAGCCTATTGTGGACAGGCCCGGGGATGGTTATACATTCCAGAGAAAAAATTTTATGGCACTTCTGCCCTCTGAGCAAAAATCGACCGCGCGATGAGCGCGGCGGGGGACTGCCCTCAGATCAGGGAAGGCAGTCCAGAGAAAAGCAGACCCGGTCCTCCTGCTCTTCAAAGCCGGTTTTTTGATAAAAGTGGTAAGCGGGCGCGTTTCTTTTGGTCTGGAGCGAGATGTTCCGAAAGCCGTGCTGACAGGCATAATTTCGGATCAGCTGGATCCACAGGGACCCGAACCCTTGTCCCTGATGTTCTGAGGCAATGCACAGGTCGTCAATGCAGTATTCAATGCCATTGTACCAGTGCCGCAGACGGCCCAGAGAGATCCCAATCAGGACATCTTCCGAAAAAAGTCCCAGGGCCAAAGAATTCTGATTGCCCATCACGTCCAGAATATAGGAATGAAACACATCCTCATCCTCCCAGCGGTCACACCAGGGTTCCGCCGAAAAGGCATCCCGGATCAGTCCTTTGACGGCCTGCTCATGCGCCATCCCCAATACTTTTAACATCATTTCTGTTGACCTCCCTTTCTCTGTTTCCATAAAAAAAGCCAGACTGAAACAGCCTGACTGATGGTAGGTGCTCACCCAATAGGTCTATTGTTATAATATCATATTGTCTGGCAAAAAGCAACCGGAGGGAAAAAGGCCGCCGGAGGAAATCGTCTCCTGATTCCGACCATGTTTTTCCAAATAATGGATTATAATGTGGGGCACAACGTTCCGGACAAGCCGGAAGCTACATAGGAGGAGACGAGATGGCGGCCAGAGAGGATCTGAAAATGCGGCTGACGAGGCTGCGGGGGCAGACGGCCCGGCTGGGGCGGACAGGGCTGAGCGGCCCGGCGGTGCTGCGGACGGCAGAGGTGGGCATCCATCTAATGCTGGCGGCGGTGCTGGCAGGGGCGGAGGTGTTCGGCGGCTTCGCCCCCTTCGGCGTGGCCATGGTGGGGGCATCAGGCACCGGACTGTGCGGCGGGGCGGCCCTGCTGGGGGCGGGATTCGGCTATCTGACCCTGCTGGGCTTCTCTGATGCGCTGCGCTATCTGTCCGCTGCCATCCTGACCTTCGCGGTGGGCTTTGCCTTTTACGACATGAAGCTCTTCCAGAGGCCCTGGACCATGCCCGGGGTGGCAGGCCTGATGAACGGCTGCACCGGCTTCATCTACCTGTCCCAGGGGGGCTGGCGAACAGTGGACGTGATCTACTTCCTTAGTGAGATCGCCCTGACGGTGGCCGCGGCCTGGTGCTACCGGGTGCTGCTGCTGCCTATACGGCGGGGGAGCGGGGAGGGGGTATGCTCCGCAGCCCGGCGGACCGGGGCCCTGGTCCTGGTGTGTACCACCTTGATCTCCCTCTCCAACCTGTATCTATGGAAGGATGTCTCCTTCGGCCGGACGCTGGGAGCCTGTCTGGTGCTGGCGGGGGCCTGGCAGGGCGGACTGGCGGCAGGAGCCGTACTTGGGGTGACCATCGGCTTGTCCATGGATCTGGCGGGCTCGGGCGTCCCACTCTACGCCATGGCCTGGGGGCTGGCCGCTCTGGCAGCAGGGGCCTTCCGGGGCAAGAAACGGGTGTGGGCGGCGGCGGCCTTCGCGGCGGCGGACGGGGCCGCCGTCCTGTGGACCTGGGACCGGGGGCTGACCCTGGCCATCCTGTATGAGGTGTTTCTGGGTTCGGTGGCTTTTTTCATGGTGCCGGAGCGCCAGTGGAAGCGCTTGGGAGGCCTGCTGGCCCCAGCCCAGACGGCGCCCCCGGATGGCAGGGCCCAGGGCTATGTGCAGAAAAAGCTGGAGGCCACCGCCGCCGCCTTCCGTACCTTGTACGAGTCCCTGCGGGGCTCCTTCCGGGTGCCGGAGAACGACAACGATGTGGCGGCGGTCTTTGACCGGGCGGCCTGTCGGGTGTGCCGGACCTGCTCCCTCCGGTCCAGCTGCTGGGAGCGGGACTATGTGACCACCTTCAACGCCCTCAACGACGCCACGGCCCCCATGCTGGAGCGGGGGCGGGGAGTGGCCAGCGACTACCCCCGCTACTTCGCCGACCGCTGCCTCCACTTCCCCGCCTTTGTGGAGGCGGTGAACCAGGAGCTCACCGCCCTGCTCTACCGCCGGCAGTACAACAGCCGCATCCGGGAGAGCCGGGCGGCGGTGTGCCGGCAGTATGGGGAGCTGTCCGCCCTTCTGGGGACGGCGGCGGCAGAGCTGAGCCGGGAGCTGATCCCGGACCCGGCAGGCAATCAGAAGCTGAGGCGGCACCTGGCTCTGCTGGGACTGGAGATGGAGACGGCAGTGTACCGGGACGAGTACGGCCGTCTGCGGGCGGAGCTGAAGGGGGAGGGATGCCAGACTCTGGACACACCGGAGGAGTTGGCCGCCCTATCGGATCTGCTGGGTGTGCCTACCCGAGCGGAGGCGGGGGAGGAGAGCCTGACTCTGATCCAGCTGGAGCCGCTGATGGCGGTAGCGGGCGTGGCAGCCCGGAAGAAGGACGGGGAGACGGTGAGCGGGGACGCCGGGACCTACTTCAAGCGGGAGGACGGCACCCTCTATGTGCTGCTGTGCGACGGCATGGGGAGCGGGCCCGGGGCGGGCCGGGAGAGCTCCCTGGCTGTCCGCCTGCTGGAGCAGTTCCTGATGGCGGGGGTGGAGACGGGCCACGCCCTGGCCACACTGAATTCTGCCCTGGCCCTTCGGGGAGAGGAGGAGGGGGGGTTCACCACAGTGGACCTGCTCCAGGTGGACCTGTTCACAGGGGAGGGGGCGGTGTACAAGCTGGGAGCTGCCCCCACCTATGTGCGGAGAGGGAGCTCGGTGCGGCGGATCGCAGGCAGCTCCCTGCCCGCTGGGCTGGCCCCTTCGGAGCACGCGGTGCCCGACCATACCCGGCTGCGGCTGGAGGCGGGGGACTGCGTCCTTATGGTCAGCGACGGCATCGCCGGAACTGGGGACGACGCCTGGGTCCGGGAGCGGCTGGCTAAATTCGATGGGGAGAGCCCCAAGGAGCTGGCCCGGAGTCTGATCACCGACAGCCCGGAGGGAGCCACCGATGACCGCACCGCCTTGGTGGTGCGGATCGCGCGGAGAACGTAGAGGTCAAGTGCGCGGACCCTTTGCCGGGCAGCAAATGCCCCTGGCGGCCGTATGGATGCGGCCGCCAGGGGCATTTTCCT
>ENA-UOJR01001752-UOJR01001752.1-human-gut-metagenome-genome-assembly--contig:-C115P-NODE-1752-length-17376-cov-8.464985_pt1 | contig 17376 bp, 16 predicted proteins | sample MGYA00242354_ERZ723901 | MGnify/ENA metagenome assembly ERZ723901
GGCCGACGCACTGGCCCGTCCCGCCGTCCGCCGCGAGCTGGCCGCCCAGCGCAGCCGGGGCGTGCCCGGCCGGGAGGACGCCCTGCGCAGGCTGGCGCAGATCGCCTTCGGGCGCGCGAACGACTGCGTCCGCCTTGTGCTCGAGGACGACCCGCCCATCGGCGAGCTGGACCTGACGCTGCTGTCCGAGGTGAAGCGCAGCGAAAAGGGGGCCATCGAGGTGCGGCTGGCCGACCGCATCCGCGCCCTCGAGGAGCTGCTGCAGGCCGGGGCGGCGGACGACGGCGCGGCCGCGGCGTTCTTCGCGGCGGTGGAGGAGCCATGATGCGATTTTCGGCCAAGCAGCGCCGCGTGCTGACGTGGTGGCGGCCCGACAGCCCGGACGCTGCGTTTGAGGCCATCATCTGCGACGGGGCGGTGCGCTCGGGCAAGACGCTGTGCATGGGGCTGAGCTTCTTCCTGTGGGCGAGCGCCTGCTTCAGCGGCGCGCGGTTCGGCCTGTGCGGCAAGACCATCGCCTCGCTGCGGCGCAACGTCGTTACGGAGCTGCTGCCGAAGCTGCAGGCCATCGGCTTTTCCGTCCGGGAGCGGCGGACGGAGAACCTGCTGCAGGTCAGCTACCGCGGGCACACGAACGAGTTCTACCTCTTCGGCGGGCGGGACGAGGGCTCCGCCGCCCTCATTCAGGGCATCACGTTCGCGGGCGTGCTGCTCGACGAGGTGGCGCTCATGCCGCGCAGCTTTGTGGAACAGGCCTGCGCGCGCTGCTCCGTCACGGGAAGCCGCCTGTGGTTCAACTGCAACCCCGAGGGGCCGTACCACTGGTTCTACACGGAGTGGATCGGCCACGCGGCGGAGCGGAACTGCCTGTACCTCCACTTTACGATGGAGGACAACCCCGCGCTGTCGCCCGATATCCGCAGCCGCTATGCGCGGCTGTACTCCGGCGTGTTCTACCGCCGCTTCGTGCTGGGCCAGTGGGTGGCGGCTGAGGGCCGGGTGTATGACTTCTTCGACGCGGCAAAGGCCCCGCCGCCGCCCGAGGGGCCGTTCAACCAGTGGTACATCTCGTGCGACTACGGCACGGTCAACCCGGCGTCCTTCGGGCTGTGGGGGCGGAAGGACGCCGTGTGGTACCGCGTGAAGGAGTTCTACTTCGACTCGAGGCGCGAGCAGCGCCAGATGACGGACGCGGAGTATGAGCGGGCGCTGCGGGAGCTTGCGGGCGGGCGGCCCATCGCGGCCGTCATCGTCGATCCGTCGGCTGCGAGCTTCCTTGAGACGCTGCGGCGTAACGGCTGGAACGTCCGCCGGGCGGACAACGACGTGCTCAGCGGCATCCGCCGCACGTCGGACCTGCTCAAGTGCGGCAGGCTCGTGCTGTGCGACACCTGCACGGACTGCCTGCGCGAGATCGAGCAGTATGTCTGGGACCCGAAGGCCGGGCGCGACGCCGTGCGCAAGGAGCACGACCATGCCATGGACGACATGCGCTATTTCGTCTCGACGGTGCTGGCTCCGCAGCGCCCGGCCCTGGCCGCATGTACGGCTATCCGGAGGGCGTAGGTGTTGGCGCATTGTAGGGGCGGGGCACAAACGATTCGCATAGGCAGCCGTTAAAACGGCAAACGCCATTGTAGGGGCGGGGCATGCCCCGCCCGGCACTGCACCGCCGATTTGTACAGGCTGTCAGTAAAATGGTAAAAGCCAAAGGTTTGTCATTGCGAGGCCCCGAAGGGGCCGTGGCAATCTCGGGAAGGCAGTTACGATTTCGCCGATGGCTTTCCCACGATACGGTCGAGTACTGCGAGATTGCACCCCAAGGGCACTTCCTCGCGCTGCGCGCTCAGGGCGCCACGTCGGCCTGCGGCCTCCTCGCAATGACAATTCGGGGGCGCTCACCATTTTGACGGTGGTTTGTACGGACTGCAAGTGCGTCGCCGGGAGGGGCATGCCCCTCCCCTACAATGGCATGCAAAATCAAGGGAAGCTCTGAATTGATCAACAAGAGCGGATGGCGAGAGATTTTTTGGCAAGGCGAGGTTTGGAAAGTGCAGTTGTACTTTGTGTACCCGCAAGGGGCATGCCGCATCCGTAAGGCGGCAAAGCCGCCAACGGCTGCGCAATACCACAAACTTTCCAAACCGATGGATTGCCGAAAAAGATCCGGCATCCGCCGCAGATGATCGATTCAGAGTTTCCCCCAATAAAGGAGGAAAATCATGTTTCGAAAAAAGCAGAGCGTCGCGGCGGCGGCGGCGCAGCTGCGCGGCGGGATGCAGAGCCCGTTCGGCGCGGGCCTTCCGGCCGTCCCGCCCGGCGAGGCGCAGCTCTACCGCGCCATGCGGCAGTCGCTTCCCGTGCTGGATGCGGCCATCGGCAAGCTTGTGCGGCTGAGCGGCGGCTTCACGGTGCGAAGCGCCCAGCAGCAGACCGCGCTGAACGAATTCCTGCGGACCGTTCCGTGCGGGCGCGGGCAGACCGGCATCCACAGCTTTCTCTCGGCCTACCTCGACAGCCTTCTGACCTACGGCCGGGCCGTCGGCGAGATGCTCGTGGCGCAGGGCGAGCTGCGGGCCGTGTGCTGGGGCGATGTGAACGCGCTGGAAATCCGGGAGGGAAAGTCGCCCCTCGAGGTCGTGCTGTGCGGCTGCGATGCGGACGGCCGGATGCGCCCGCTGCCGCGGCAGGAGCTGCTGCTGTTCACGGCGCTGAACCCGGAGCCGGGCAGCCCCTATGGCGTCTCGCTGCTGCGCAGTATGCCGTTTCTCGCGGACATCCTGCTGAAAATTTACCGCACGATCGGAAAAAACTGGGAGCGCGCGGGGAATGTGCGCTATGCCGTCGTCTGCAGGCCGGGCGGCGACGGGATGGAGCGCGGCTCCGCCTCCGAGCGGGCCGGTGCCATCGCCGCCGAGTGGAGCGAGGCCATGCGCGACAGCCAGAGCGGCGTCGTGCGCGACTTCGTGGCCGTGGGCGACGTATCCGTCAAGGTCATCGGCGCGGACGGGCCGGTGCTTGACGCGGCCGTGCCCGTGCGCCAGCTGCTCGAGCAGCTCGTGGCCAAAACGGGCCTGCCGCCGTTCCTGCTCGGTCTGAGCTGGTCGAGCACGGAGCGCATGAGCGCCCAGCAGGCAGATCTTCTGACAAGTGAGCTCTGGGCGCTGCGCCGCGCCGTCGAGCCGGTGCTGCTGCGCATCTGCACGCTGTGGCTGCGCCTGCACGGCTGCGGCTGCGCGCCGGAGATCGTCTGGGACGACATCAGCCTGCAGGACCTCGTCGAGGAGGCGCAGGCCGACCTGTACCGCGCCCGGACGGAACAGCTGAGAAAGGGGACATAACATGGAGATTCGCAAGGAGGGCGGGCTGCGCGGCGCGGGAGCGCCGGACGAGGCCCGGCTCGCAAAGATCAACGCCTATGCGCGCACGCCGCTCACGGCGGAGGCCGTCTACTGCTTCCGCGTGCGCCTGTGCGACGACCGGCCCGACCGCGACTTTGAGCGCTTCGACACGGCGGCCCTGCCGCGCATGGCGGAGCTGTTTCGCGGCAAGACCGGCATCTGCGACCACCAGTGGTCGGCCGACCGGCAGGTCGCGCGCATTTTTGACACGCAGGTCGTCCGCGAGGACGACGGCGCGAGCTGCCTGATGGCCGAGGCCTATGCGCTGCGCACGGAGCGCAACGCCGACCTCATCGCCGACATCGAAGGCGGCATCAAGAAGGAGGTCTCCGTCGGCTGCGCCATGGGGCAGGCGCGCTGCTCGATCTGCGGCGAGCCCTACGGCACCTGTGCGCACCGCAAGGGCGCGGTCTATGACGGCGAAACGTGCCTGGCCGTGCTCTCGGAGCCGCTCGATGCATATGAATTTTCCTTTGTGGCGGTCCCGGCGCAGCGGGCGGCGGGTGTGACGAAGGCGGGAAAGGAGGGATATGGCATGACACTGCAGGATTGCGTGGCAAAGCACGGCTCGCCGGAGCTTTCGGACGCCCTGCGCAGGCTCTCGGCCGAGGCAGAGCTGGGCCGCGCCTGGCGAAAGCAGCTTGAGGACGGGCTTGTGGCGCTGGGGCTGTCGCTCGACCTCGGGGCCTCGGAGCAGACGCTCCGCAAGGCGGCCGCCGCGCTGGACGACGGCCAGCTGCAGGCGTGGAAGGCCGCGCTGGACCGGCGCGCCGCGGAGCGCTACGGCGGCGGGCCGCAGCTGGTAAGAACGCAGGGAAGCGGCAAGGACGACGAAGCCTATCTGATTTGACGAGAGGCTTCCATCGGAAACGGCATGTTTCAGAAATTCGGGCCTTCTGGGCCCCATGGGCAGAACCGGAATATGAAAGGAGAATCAGGCAATGGCAATTTTTCATCAGGAGCTGGGTCAGGTCTGCACGACGATGTATCTGCAGGGCAGCGCAGCGGACAACACGGTGTGCAAGATGCACGCCAACGATACCGTCGCGGCCTGCGCGGCGGGCAATGACTTCATCGGTGTGGTCGTGGGCAAGCGCGACGGTCTGGCCTGCGTTCAGGTTGCGGGCTTTGTGACGCTGCACTACACCGGCACGACGGCCCCGTCCGTGGGCGAGTGCGCGCTGGCGGGCGACGGCAAGGGCGGCGTGGCCGTGACGGAGAATGCGAAAAAATACCGCGTCCTCCGCGTGGACACCGCCGCGAAGACCGTCGGCCTCTATCTGTGAGTCGGAAAGGAGAAACGAACATGGCATTTGACAACATTCATCTCGAAAAGGGCATGTATCACGAGGCCGGCCGCAGCTTCACACAGGTGCTCGAGCAGCTCGACCCCTCCGAGGGCTACCGCGGCACGCCGCTGGAGAACACGGACGCCTTCCAGCGCCAGCTCAAGCGCTTCGGCATCCGCGTGAAGGGCGCGGGCTCGGACACGGTGGAGAAATTCTTCTCCACGTTCGAATCCGCCGTGCTGTTCCCGGAATTCCTGGCCCGCGCCGTGCGCCAGGGTATGGACGAGGCCAACATCCTGCCCGCCATTACGGCGACGGTCACGCGCATCGACGCCATGGACTACCGCAGCATCTACTCCGTGCCGGAGGAGGCCGACCGCAGCCTTGCCTATGTGGCAGAGGGCGCGTCCATCCCCGCCACGGCCATCCGCACGCGCGAGCACCTTGTGCGCCTGTACAAGCGCGGCAGAATGCTCGTGGCGTCCTATGAGGCCCTGCGCTTCCAGAAGCTCGACCTGTTCTCCGTCATGCTGCGCCAGATCGGCGCGCAGATCCAGGCCATGCATCTCGAGGATGCCGTGAACGTCCTGCGCAACGGCGACGGCAACGACAATGCCGCGGCCGTGTTCACCGCCGGCACGTCGCCCATCTCCGGCGAGCAGGGCACGCTGACGTATGCACAGCTTGTGGAATTCTGGGCGCAGTTCGCCCCGTATGAGATGAACACGATGCTCGTGAGCAACGCCACGATGGTCAGGCTCCTGAAGCTGACGGAGCTGCAGAATCCGCTCACGGGTCTGAACTTCCAGGGCACGGGCAAGTTCGAAACGCCGCTCGGCGCGTCGCTGCTGCGCACGCAGGCCATGGCGGACGGCTGCATCCTCGCCTTTGACCGCCGCTATGCGCTCGAAATGGTGCAGGCGGGCGACGTCGGCGTGGAATATGACAAGCTCATCGACCGCCAGCTCGAGCGCGCGGCCATCACGTCCATCTCCGGCTTCGGTAAGATCTGCACGGAGGCGGCGAAGGTGCTCGAGGTATGACGGGCATGAGCGAGGAGATCACGGCGGCCGCCGTGCGCATCCTCGGCACGGAGGAGGAGCTGCTCCCCGCTCTGTGCACCGCAGCGGAGGCCGGGCTTCGTGCCCGGCTCCGCCGGGACGTCGACCCGGGGAAGGAGTGCCGCGAGTGCTTCGTGATGGCCGCCGCCCTCGTTGCCGCGTCGACGCTGCTTTCGGCGCAGGCGCAGGGCGTGACGGATTTTGACGCCGGGCAGGTCTCGCTCCGGCTGAAGGACCCCGGCGACTCCATGGTGCGCGGCGCGCTCTACATGCTCACACCGTGGATGGAGCCGGACACCTGCTTTATGGGGGTGCGGGCATGAAGCGGCGCATCGCGGCCCTCATCCGGCGCTACGGCAGCAGCGTGCAGGCGGTGTTCCCGGACCGGACGGAGATCGTGCGGGCCTTCCTGCAGCCCGTGACCTCGCGGAGCTGGCAGAACATGGACCACATGATCCCGACGGGCGGCGAGGTGCCGCGCGGGCAGTTTTTATATATCGGGCCGCCGGAGCTGGATATCCGGGGCGCGGAGCATCTGTATCTTGCGGGGCGCTATTTTCTCGTGCGCCGCGCGGACATGATCGTGTTTGACGACGCGGAGCTGTTTTTGTGGGGGCTGTGCGTCGAGGGCGGAAGGGAGGACCCATGGAGCAGCTGATCGAAATGGTGCTGCAGGCGCTGCGCGCAGCGGGCATCCACTGCGTGCGCGCCCTCGACGAGGAGACGCTGCCCCGGCTGAAGGCGCCGATGGTCGCCGTCGGGGCCGATCCCTCGGCCTGCCGCCAGCATGCGCTGGCGCGCTATCTCGGGCAGGATGCCGACGGCGCGGAGCGCTACGGCATGGAGCTGCAGGCGACGCTGCAGCTGGAGGTCTATTCGCCCGGCAGACGGGCGGGCGCGCTGTGCGAACGCGCAGCGGCGCAGGTGGTGGACGTGTTTCTCGGCGGCATCGAGGGCCTGTATTCCGGCGACCTCGAGCTGGGGCGCACGGCCTATGACGCAAGGACGGACTGCTTCCGCTGCGCCGTCCGCGCGCCGCTGACGCTGCGGCTTTATACCACGGCGCAGGACGGCGCGTTCACGCACGCGGACATCAGGGGGGTATTGCAATGATCCATGAACGGCCGGGCGTGTGGTCCGCCTTTGGGGCGCAGGGGACCACGGAGCTGACGGACCGCCGCCTTGCGGCGGTCATCGCCCCGGCGGATGCGGCTGAGGGCGTGCAGCTCGTGCACAGCGCGGCGGAGGCCGTGTCGCTCTACGGCGGGAACGCCCTGCTCACGCGCATGCTGAAGCTGTGCCTTGCCAACTGCGGCGATCCGGTCTATGCCGTCGCCGTGGACGAGGACACGAAGGTTGCCTATGAGACGGCGCTCACGGCTCTGTTCGCCGCGGCGAAGCCGGGCGTTCTCATCGTGGGCAGCGCCCGCGAGGACGTGCAGCTGCTGCTGCGCGAGACGGCTGAGGCCAACGAGTGCCTCGGCGTGGCGGGCATGAAGGGCGCGTCGGCCGATGCCCTCGTTGCGCGGGCAAAGGCGCTTTGCTGCGCGCGCATCGTGCTGACCGGGCCGGACGTGCTGGCGCAGGATGAGGCCGTGGCGGACGGCTTCTGCGCGGCGGCGGCTGTCGGCGGGGCCATCGCCTCGCTGTCCACGCCGGTCGTGCCGCTGCACGACGTGGCCCTGTTCGGCCTGCAGAGCCTTTCGGCCCTCTATACGGATGACGAGCTGGACAAGCTCCTGCAGGCGGGCGTCACGCCCGTGCAGCTGTCCGGCGGGCGGATGTGTGCCCTGCGCATTCTGACGACGCGGGCCGCGGCCGAGGGGCCGGAGGGCGAGAGCTTCCGCAGCCTGAACGCCACGCTTGTGACGGACGAGCTGCTGCGCGATCTGCGGGCGGCGCTGGCGGCGCGGTTCCGCGCGGCGCAGAACAGCACGCTCACGCGCACGGCCATCCGCAGCGCCGTGCTGCTCGTGCTGCAGGACTATCGCGCGCGGGGCTGGCTCAGCGCGTTCGGCGATCTGCGCGTCTATGCCGATGCCGGCGATGCGTCGCTGTGCCGCGTGGAGTTCACCTATTCCATCCCGGCGGGGCTGCACCGCATCGCCCTTTCGGCACAGATGACCGGCTGAGGAGGGAGAGCATGACGGGAATTTGTATTCCGACCTCGGCGGACATCCGCATTGAGGTCGCGGGACGGCGCGTCGCGGTGGTGCAGAGCTACCGCGTTGAGGAGGAGGCGTCGTGCGAGGTCGTCGGGGCCATCGGCTCGAATGAGCCGGTCGGCGTCGTGCGCGGCCCGGCGCGCTATCGCATCACGCTGCAGCGGGTCTATGCCACGGACGAGGCCATTTCCGACGGCCTGCGCTTTCACGAGCTGCGGCAGTTTTCGCTTGTCATCGCAAAGCCGGACACGATGGTCGTGTTCTCCGGCTGCGAGTGGGAGCGGCTGACGGAGCGGGCCGAGGTCGGCAGCTCCGTGCTGGAGGAGGCCGTGGTGCTGGCCGCCGTGCGCGGCGAATATGAGCAGCAGGAGGGATGAGCATGCAGTTCCGCAATTTTACCTGGCCGAACGAGCCGTCCTCCCTGCGGGTGACGAGCCGCAGGCGCACGGCCCTGCTCGAGGAGCCGGGCGGCGGCTGGACGCTGCAGGACCTCGGCACGGCGGCCCGGACCGTGACGGGCGAGGGCGTGTTCTTCGGCGAAACTGCCTATGAGAGCCTCCGAACGCTCGAGGCTCTTCTGGCGCAGGGCGGCGCGGGGGCGCTGACCCTGCCCCATGTGGGAACGCTGCAGGCCGTTCTGACGGAGCTGGAGGGCGGGCAGGAGCCGCGCGAGAACTTCGTGCGCTACCGCTTCACCTTCGTGGAGGCGGCATGATAGCCCTGTGGACCGCGCCGCAGGGCGGCGCGTGGACGCGTCTGCCGGGGCCGGTGACGGCGTGGAGCATTCTGCGGACGGACCGGCTGGGGAAGGATTCGTTCCGTGTGGAGCTGGCCGATGCCGCCCTGCCGGACGGACGCCTGCGCTTCAGCGCCCGCGTGGACGGCGTGGGCTGGTTCACGGGCCTAGCGGACGAGGTGCTGCGCACGGAAAGCGGGGCCGGGCGCAGGCTCGTGCTGCGCGGGCGCGGGATGGACGCCCTGCTCGAGGACTGCGAGTTCGACGCGCAGACGGGAACGGGCATCACGCCTGCGGCGCTTGCCACCCGCGTGCTCCAGCCGGTGGGGCTTTCTGCCTGGAGCGATGCGCAGTCGGCCACGGGCACCCTCAAAACAGCCCTCGGCAGCACGGGCAGCTCGATCGTGCAGGACTACTGCGCCTCTGCCGGGCTCCTGCCGCCGCGCATGCTGGCAGACGGCCGGGTGTGCCTGACGGCCGCGCGCAGGAGCGGCGGCACGGCGCTGCAGGGCGGCACGGTGCGGGAGCGCTCCGTGCAGGCGCTGGCGGGCATCGGCGTGCTCCACGCTGCGGGCACGACCTATGAAAATCCGGCGGGCGGCCGCGAAACGCGCTGGCGCAGTGCACTGGGCTGGCCCGCCGCAGCGGAATTTGCCCGGTCTATGCGCGATCGGGACGCCGTGCGCCTGACCCTGCCGGGCACGCACGCCCTCGAGCCGGGCACGACGGCGGAGTATGGCGGCCGGACGCTGACGCTCACGGACTGCGCCCTCCGCGGCAGCGCGGCGGGCATTACCACGGAGCTGACGCTGGCGGCAATTTAGGCGGGGCATCGTTGGCGCGCGGCAGGGGAGGGGCGTAGGGAAAATGAATACTGAAGACTGAAAAATGAAGAATGAATAATACGCAGGCCTTCGGCCGTTCACTGTAGGGGAGGGGCATGCCCCTCCCGGCTCCGCACCGGCGCAAGTAACAGGCTATCGTTAAAACGGTATGTACCGATTGCGTCTGTAGCGGCGCTCAGTGAGCGCCATGCAGGCTGGCGATATTTGTGGTACAAATTCAGTGGCGCAAGGCAAACAGGTTTGTCATTGCGAGGGCGCTTTGCGCCCGTGGCAATCTCGCAGTACCCGGTCGGATAACAGGAAGGCTTCCGGCGAATATGGTAGCGTTACGCAGCGTGGCGTCGAGGACGCCGCCCCCTACAAGGCATGTGCGGTCGACATAGTGCACGGAAATTTGCAGCTGCCAAAGGCGCTCACTGAGCGCCGCTACAGACGCAATCGGTTGGTACGTTTTTGTCGACAGCCTGTTCGTATCGCCAGTGGGCCGCCGGGAGGGGCATGCCCCTCCCCTACAACGCTCCATCGATACTCCGCCAACAAACAACAAAAACAGGGACGCACCGGTCTCGGTGCGTCCCTGTCTTTTCAGCTGCTTATTCCGCCTCCGGCATGGGCTTGCCGAGGCGCTTGTACATGGTCTTCTTCACGGCGCGGAGGATGTTCTCATAGCCGGTGCAGCGGCACAGGTGGCCGGAGAGCAGCTTGCGCAGCTCGTCGTCCGTGTACTCCCTGCCGGTCTCGAGCAGCTCGACGGCCGTCATGATGAAGCCCGGCGTGCAGAAGCCGCACTGGATGGCGGCCTCGTCGATGAAGGCCTGCTGGATGTCGGACAGCTCACCGTTCGGGCCGAGCAGGCTCTCGAGCGTGCGGATGTGCTTGCCCTCCGCCCACACGGCGAGGTAGATGCACGAGTTGAAGCACTCGCCGTCGATGATGACGTTGCACGCGCCGCACTCGCCGACCTCGCAGCCCTTCTTCACGGATGTCAGGCGGAAATCATTGCGCAGCATGTCCGTCAGTGAGGCGCGGACGTCCACGATCTGCTCGACGTCCTTGCCGTTGATGTTGCAGCGCACGAGCTTATACTGCTTGTTCATTTTACCGCACCTCCTGCAAGCTCGATCGAGCGGATGAGGCAGCGCCGCGCCAGCTCGACGGCGATGTGCTCGCGGAAGGCCTTCGAGGCGCGCCACGAGTCACGCGGATGGATGTCCTGCAGCACGGCCTGCGCGAAGGCGTCGACCGTCTCGCGGCAGACCGGGCGGCCGTTGGCCTGCGCCTCGGCGCTCGGGGCGCGCATGGGCACGGGGCCCGCCACGCCATAGGCGATGCGCGCGCGGACGATGGTCTTTTTGTCCTCGCTCAGCACGACGTTCACGGAGCAGCCTGTCGTGGCGATGTCCATGGCGTTGCGCATGGCGTATTTGATATAGTGGCCGAAGCAGTTTTCATAGCTGGCCTTCGGGATGAGGATGGCCGTCTGGATCTCGCCTTCCTCGGCGCGGATGTCCACCTTGCCTGCACGGAGGTAGAAGTCCTTGATGGGCAGGCGGCGCACGCCGTTTTTGCCGGTCAGCTCCACGATGGCCTCCCATGCGTGCAGCGTGGAGGCGGAGTCGGCGGACGTCACGCCGTTGCAGGTGTTGCCGCCGATGGTGCCGATGTTTCGGATCTGCGGGCCGCCGACCATGTCGACCGCCTCGCCGAGCACGTTGATGTATTTCCGGATGATGGGGTCGCGCGTGATGTGGGAAAAGCTCGTCAGCGAGCCGATGCGGATGTTTCCGTCCTCGTCGATGCAGATGCCGCGCATGGCGTCGATGCCGTAGATGGAGATGAGCTCCGCCCCGGCACGCTTGCCCTCGCGCATCTGCACGAGCACGTCCGAGCCGCCTGCGATGATCTGCGCCTCCGGATGCTCCAGACGCAGGGCGACGGCCTCTTCCACGGAATGCGCCTCGTAGAGCGCTTTCATATCATACATGGGCGGTTTCCTCCTTTTCGAACAGGCCCGCCTTCTCGAATGCGGCGAAGAGAACGTGCGGGGTGATGGGCGCGACGTCGATGCCGATGCCCGTGGCGTTCAGGATGGCGTTGCGGATGGCCGGCGCGCCGGAGCAGGCGGGCGGCTCGCCGAGGGCCTTCGTGCCGTAGGGGTTCGTCGGCTCGGCGTTCTCCACGAACTGGGCCTCGAGATGCGGGTGATCCATCATGGTCGAGAGCTTGTAGTCCAGCAGGTTGTTGTTGAGCGGGCGGCCGGTCTTCGGGTCGAACTTCAGCTCCTCGGACATGCCGTAGCCGATGGCCATGGACATGCCGCCGTGCACCTGCGCCTCGGCAAGCTGCGGGTTGATGAGCTTGCCGCAGTCGTGCACGTTGATGAGCTTCAGCAGCTTCACCTTGCACAGGGGGATGTCGACCTCGACCTCCGCGAACGAGCAGCCGAAGGAATAGGCGTTGTTCTTGATCTGGTAAGTAGATTCCGCCGTCAGATGCTCGGAGTGCGACAGGCTGTAGAGCGCCTCCGTGGCAAGCTCGCCGAGCGTCATCAGCACACGGCCGTCCGTCCTGCGGATGATCCTGCCGTCGACGATGTCGAGCAGGGCAGGCATCTGGCGCGTCAGCTCGCAGGCGTACTTCAGGATGCGCTCCTTGAGCAGCGCACCCGTCTGGGCGATGGCGAAGCCGCCGACGTAGGTCTGGCGCGAGGCATAGGCGCCCGTGCCGAACGGCGTGACGTCCGTGTCCTGCGCCGTGACGACGTGCACGTCCGAAACGGGGATGCCCACGGCATCCGCCGCCATCTGGGCGAAGGCGGTGTCGCAGCCCTGGCCGATCTCCGTCTCGCCGGTCTGCAGCTGGATGGAGCCGTCCTGATTCAGGACCATGCGGCACGAGCAGCTTTCCAGGCTGATGGGCCAGACGGCCGTGTTGTACCAGAACAGGGCACAGCCGACGCCGCGGCGCACGGGGCCGGTCTGGTTTTCGTATTCGCGGTGCTTGCGGCTGTAGTCCATCCACGCCTCGCCCTTGTCCAGCACCTGATTGAGCGTGTCGGAATGGTTCTCGTTCTTCGAGAAGCCGTCGACGAAGCCGACGGGCATCATGTGCTTGCGGCGGTACTCCAGCGAGTCGACGCCGAGCACGCGGCAGACGTCCTCAATGTGCGATTCGCCCGCAAACATGGCCTGCGGGATGCCGTAGCCGCGCATCGCGCCCGCGGCGGGGCGGTTCGTGAACACGGTGTAGGCGTCGCCGTCGACGTTGGGGCAGGGATACAGCTGCGGGAACGCGCCCATGCCCTTGGCGACGATGCCGTGGCCGTGGGAGGCGTAAGCGCCCTGGTTCGAGAAGCACTCGATCTTGCGCGCGGCGAACGTGCCGTCCGGCCGCACCCACGAGATGATGTGCGTGCGGATGGCGTGGCGCACGCGGTTGCAGACGAACGTCTCCTCGCGCGTGCAGTCGAGCTTGACGAGGCGGCCGCCCACGACGGTGGAGAGGTAGGCGCACAGCGGCTCATACAGCGCGTCCTGCTTGTTGCCGAAGCCGCCGCCGATATACGGCTTGACGACGCGTACCTTGCCCCAGGGGATGCCGAGAGCCTGCCCGACGACGCGGCGGACGATGTGCGGGATCTGCGTGGAGGAGTAGATGACGATGCGCCCGGCCTCCATGGAGGCGAAGCACATGTGGTTTTCGATGTGGCAGTGCTGCACGGTCGGCGTGTCGTACCAGCCCTCGACCTTGATGAGGCCCGGCTCGCGGCTGGCCTCCTCATAGTTGCCGTTGCGGATGGTCGTGTGGGCGAGGATGTTGTTCGGGAATTCCTCGTGCAGCAGCGGGGCATCGGGCTTCATGGCCTCCTGCACGTCCAGCACGAAGGGATATTCCTCATATTCCACGCGCAGCGCGCGCAGGGCCTGCGCGGCGGCGACCTCGTTCTCCGCGACGACGGCGGCGATGTCATCGCCGTAAAAGCGCACGCGGGACGTCAGCAGCAGGCGGTCGGCGACGTCCTGATGGTGCGGGTCCGTCGACCACGGGTGGCCTGCCGTGGGGAATTTGATCTGCGGCACGTCGAAGCAGGTGACGATCTTCACGACGCCCTCGATCTGCTCGGCGGCGCTCGTGTCGATGGACTTGACCACGCCGTTTGCGATGGTCGAATGCAGCACGCGCGCGACGAGCGCACTGCGGTCACAGAGGTCATCGCAGTACTTTGCGCGCCCGGTTGCCTTGTCGAATGCGTCCACACGGCGGACGCTCTTGCCAACCTCCATGGGGAACCCTCCTTTTGGATCGCAGCAGAATACCGGCAATGTGCACAGATTCTGCGAAAAATTTCTTTGTAATTTGAAGTATAGCATAAATTCCGCAGCGTGGAAAGCGAAAACGTTATTCTATGTTATAGATAACGGATAATTCGGCAATGGCGAACGCTCCGGCTGGAAAACCCCGCCGATTGCGGATATACTATAGATAAAAACGGAAAATAATGTGAATGCAGGGGAGCGGCACGCACCTCCGGCTTGTCATTCCGAGGAGCGAAGCGCCCCCTGGCTCTCCCTCCGGGAGAGCTGTCACCGAAGGTGACTGAGAGGGCCTTGCAGGCACTTTTGAATGGCAATAGCAATCAAGGGAAGGGCTGATTTTCCCTCTCAGGCGGCTGTGCCGCCAGCTCTCCCAAAGGGAGAGCCAAGCGACACGGCTTCCGAGCGCGCAAGGCTCGCAATGACAAGCTCGGGGCCTGCTCCATTCGGAGGGGGGCAGGGACAAATTCGGGGGGTGGTCTGCCCCGATCAATACAAACAGGAGGTATCACCATGCTCGGTTGTGTCATCATGGCGGCGGGGAACGCCGTGCGCTTCGGCGCGAACAAGCTCGAGGCGGAGCTGGACGGCAAGCCGCTCATTCGCCGGGCATTCGAGGCCGTTCCGGCCGGGGTGTTCGACCGCGTCGTCGTCGTCACGCAGTATCCCGCCGTTGCAGCCCTCGCGCGGGAATTCGGTTTCGAGCCGGTGCGCAACGACCGGCCCGGCGACGGGCTGAGCCGCACGGTCCGCCTCGGCACGCAGGCGCTGGCGCAGTGCGACGGCATAGCCTTCCTCGTGGCCGACCAGCCGCTGCTGTCGGCATCGGCCGTGCGCGCGGTCGTGCGGCAGTGGCGGGAGCATCCGTCGTGCATCGTGGGCGCGGCCTGCGGCACGCGGCGGGGCAATCCGAACGTGTTCCCGCGGGAATTTTTCCCGGCCCTGTGCGCGCTCAAGGGTGACCGCGGCGGCAGCGCCGTCATCCGGCAGTATCCGGAGCGCTACCTTGCCGTCGACGTCCCGCCGGAGGCGCTGGCGGATGTCGATACCCCCGAGGCCCTGCGCGCCATCCGGGATCATCTGTAGGGAACGGCATACAGCAAATTGAAAATGGAAAAATAAAAAAGCTGTGCGCAGCTTCCGGTCGTGCGTTGTAGGGAAGTGGCATGCCATGCCCCTGCAAATTATATATCATAAAACAACGAACGGCACGCAAAGCGTGCCGTTCATGCTATTTCTCATTTTCTCATTCCACGCGGAGGCGGGCGGGGAGGGCTGCGTCCGGAGTGACGAGCACCGTGCGGTAGCGGTCATACACGACCATGCCCGGCTTGGCCCCGTTCGGCTTGCGCAGGAAGCGCACGGGCGTCACATCGACGGGGACGTTCTGCCCCTCGCGCGCCTCGGAGTAGTAGGCCGCAAGCTCGGCCGCTTCCGTGATCGTCTCGTCCGGCGGCTGGATGCCTGCGCACGCGATGATGACATGCGTGCCGTGAAATTTCTGCACATGCAGCCACAGGTCGTCGCGCCGCGCCGTCTTGAGCGACAGCTGGTCGTTCTGGCGGTTGTTGCGGCCGACAAAAATGTCGAAGCCGTCCGATGAGCGGAAGTGCATCGGCTTTGACGGCTGCTGCCGGGCCTGCTTGCGGCGGTCCGCCGGGCGGACATAGCCTCCGGCCTCCAATTCCGCTCGAATCTCGCTCAGGTCACGCTCATTTTCGGCGCGGGCCAGCTCCTCGAGCACGCCGCCCAGATAGGCCTCCTCGATCTCGCCCTGTGCGATCTGCTGCGTGAGCACCTGCTCGGCATGCTTGGCGCGGGCGTAGTCCTTGTAGAACCGCGCGGCGTTCTGCTGCGGGGAGAGGTTCGGCTTGAGCGGAATTTCAATTTCGCGCAGATCCTCGTCATAAAAATCCTCGGCGCGCAGCAGCGTCTGCCCGCGCGTGATGGCGTGCAGGTTCGCCGTGACGATGTCGCCCTGACGGCGCAGCTGCTCGCGGTCGTGCGTGGCCTCCAGCTCCTGCCGCTGCAGCTCCAGCTTGCGGCGCGTGCGCTCGTGCAGGTTCGAAATGGCCTTGCGCAGCGTCTGCGACCTCTGCCGCATGCGCTCGGCGTGGTCCGTCTCGGTGTAAAAGCGGTCGAGCAGGGCGGAAAAGCTCTCGCACGGCTCGGCGCGCAGATATCCGCCGTATTGCCGGATGTCGCGATAGGTGAAATCCGTCGGTGCGCCGTCCTTCCACAGCAGCATGGGCCGCATCTGCGCGGGCGGCAGGGCGGCGAACTCCGCCGTCAGGAATGCCGCCAGCCGCGCGGCGTCCAGCGTGGGGATGGGCGCGTCCGTCTCGCCCGCAAAGCGGAACGACACCTCGCGCGCGATGAGCGGCGACAGGCCCGCAAAGTGGGCCAGCAGCCATTTGTCCAGCCGCATGGCCGCGTCGGGCCGGGCGAGCAGGGCAAGAAGCCCGGCCTCCGTCGTCTCCTGCGGGATGCGGCGGTCCTGCCGCGGCGGCTCGTGATAGAACAGGCCGGGCAGCAGCTGGCGCAGCTCGGACATTTCAAAGTCCACGCGGCGCAGACAGTCGAGAATGCGGCCGTCCGGCCCCGTGAGGATCAGGTTGGAATTGCGCCCGACCAGCTCGAGGATCAGGTGCTTGCGGCAGGGCACGCCCAGCTCGTCCGTGCAGTCGAACGTCAGGTCGAGCATGCGCTCGGCCGCGGGCTGGCGGATATCGGCAAGCCTGCCGCCCGCCAGATGCTTGCGCAGCAGCATACAGAACATCGGCGGCTGCGCGGGGTTTTCCAGCTGCGCCTGCGTCAGGTGGACGCGCGGCCGGTTGCCGTTGGCGGACAGCAGCAGTCTCCCGCCGCCGTCGCGCCCGCGCAGCTGGAGCACGACGGTGTCGCGCGCGGGCTGCTGGACCTTGTCCACGCGGGCCCCGACGAGGGCGGGGCGCAGCTCTGCGGCGACGGCCGTGAGAAACATGGCGTCAAATGGCATGGTCTTCCTCCATCATGGCGGCAAACAGCGCCTCGATGCGCGCGGTCTGCCCGGAGAGATACAGTGCGCCAAACAGGGCCTCCAGCCCCGTTGCGCGGGCATATTCGCCCGGCGTGGCGTGCTTCGGGATGCCGTGAGGATGGGCGTTGCGGCCGCGGCGATAGACGGCGGCCTCCTCCGGCGTGAGCAGGGGCTGGATGCGCAGGGCAAAGCGCGCCTGCGCCGGGGCCTGCACGAGCGCGACGGTCTGCTGATGCAGGCGGCCGTTCGTTGTGCCGCCCTCGACGCACAGCTTTGTGCGCACGAGCAGCTCAAACACGGCGTCGCCGATGTGCGCCAGCGCCAGAGACGACATGGCCAGCAGCTCCTGTTGGGTCATTTGCGGGTGAAAATAGTCCTGCATGGCGCAGTCGCCTCCAGAATGATCGAATTTTGGATGATTTTGAGTGATATTGCCGGGCTGCTTTTGCGTGTTGCAGGGGCCGGGCATGTAAAAACAAATGAATAATGAATACTGAAGACTTAAGAATGAATAATACTCCGACCTCCAGTCGTGCTTTGTAGGGGA